>Ga0082212_10001523_pt1 | contig 34203 bp, 24 predicted proteins | sample TergutNt197P3_FD_71548 | JGI IMG/M metagenome (GOLD analysis project Ga0082212, IMG submission 71548) | Neocapritermes taracua P3 segment gut microbial communities from Petit-Saut dam, French Guiana - Nt197 P3 | ecosystem: Host-associated > Arthropoda: Insects > Digestive system > Gut ... | reverse complement strand
GTCGCCCGACGGCAAGCTGAAAAAACTCACCCGCGAGCAGGCGGCGGAGATTATCCGTGAAAGGGAACAGCAGAACCCGTAGGTGTATGCCGGGAGCGCAAGGCTTCCGCCTTGCCAATAATAGCAGGGCGGAAGCCCTGCGCTCCCGGCGTGTCTCCGACTTCTACGCCGACAACGCCTTCAACATGGTGTTCACCTCGCTCTCTACCCTGTGTCTAACGGCTCGCGGGGACGCTCGCCCTCCATCGTGAAATCTATATTTTACAGGACACTAGTAATCCTCTTTCCCCTGTTCCTGTTGATAGCGCGGGGTAAGCGTGAAAAACTTGTCGCCGGATACGATGAGCCCCACTTTGCGCTCGGCGATGTTGACGAGGTAAATGCCGCCCTTCGACTCGCTGAAAACAAACTCCTGCCCGTTGTCCAAGAGGCAGATATCCCCAAAGCGACGATTGCCGACCCCTAGAAGCCCGGGGTTGTCCGCGATACGCCAGAGTCTATTGCCGTCTCGTTCAACAATAGTGATGCCGTGAGTATATTGATCACAAGAGATGCTCACGTATTCGTTAGAGACGACGTTTCTGGCGAGCCCCTGCGCGGGCCGGCAACCCTCCACGGTGTCGGGGCTGACGGTGCGCGGGTTGCTGCCGTCCGTCATGACGGCGCAGAGGTCGCCGTTGGGGGCGGTGTAGCAGATTTCGGCCAAGGGGTGCTGCGCCCACGAGGAGTCGTCGGTGAACGCCTTGACCCCGTGCGTGGGACGCACCATCAGGTAATTGAGCGGGGCAAGCACGGCGAAGGTCATGGCGTTCATGATGAAGACGGTGAGCAGCAGCCGCTTCCATCCCACGCTGATGTTTTGCTTCTTGCGCCACACGGCGATAATGCCGCCCTCGACCAGCAGGATCGCGGCGAACACGATCAGCGCACCCAGAACCGCCGCCAGCGGGTAGGCGCGGAAATACGGCGCCAGCGGTCCGGGCATGAACGTCGTGTAAAGATACCCGTTCAGAAAGTCAACAGGCGGCCTCGCAAGGAAAGAGGCGGCGTTCGCGGCCAGCAGGATGCGGAGCGTGCGCCGATACGGTACCCGCAGCCCGACGGAAAGCGGGATGCCCTCCACGAGCGCGGTGAAGAGCGTTACGAGCGACAAGGGGATAAGAAAGATTGCGACGAAAGCAAAAAGCGCAAGAAGAGGACCGGTAGCCAAGGCCAACGCTGCCAATACCGCAAGCCCACCAATGAATATGCAGATATGAACGCCCGTTTTTCTTTTCACGGTTTCACCTCCCGCTTCTCCTTATTGAATGATTGTCCGTTATGGTACCAGAAGCCGCGATGCGATGAAAGGAAAAAGATTCGGGTGCGGGAGTGGATTCAAGCATCCCGCACAAAATCCGTTGACGTTTCCTCAAAAAAATGGGAACATATTTAATCACCATTTGAACACTCTGGAGGCTTATGAATCACATCATCAATTGTTTGGTAGAGAATAAACCCGGTGTGCTGGCGCGGATCGTGGGCTTGATCTCTGGGCGCGGGTACAACATCGAGACGCTGAACGTCGCGCCGACCGCCGATGAGACGGTCTCGAAAATGACCATCGTCGTGCCGGGCGATGCGCGCGTCATCGAGCAGGTGACGCGCCAGCTCGCGAAGCAGGTGGACGTCATCGAGGTCGTCAACATGACGAACCTGCGCCACCTCGACCGTGAGCTCATCCTCGTGCGCGTGGGCGCGGACAGCCACGACAGCCGCGTCGAGGTGCTTGAGCTCGCGTCGCTGTTCAAGGCGCAGGTGGTCGGCGTGCAGGAGGATTCCGTGACCATCGAGATGGCGGGCAACCAAGAGACCGTCTCCGATTTCCTGCGCCTCCTGAAACCCTACCGCATCATCGACATCTCCCGCACGGGCGTGGTCGCCGTCCGGCGCGAGGATGTGTGATGAGGGATTGTTTTTTTTCGACTGACATCGATTGAAATCGACTAAAGCCGACTAAAACCGATTTCAGTCGATTTCAGTCGATTTCAATCGGCTTCAATCGAAAAAAAGGACCATCGCAATGACGCACCGCTTCGGCATCTTCGGTCATCCGATTAGCCATTCGCTCTCGCCGCGTATGCACACGGCTTCGTTCCGTGCGCTCGGGATTCAGGCGGAGTACACGGCGTTCGACGTGTTGCCCGAGGCACTGGCGGAACGCCTCGACGCTTGCCGTGCGGAAGGCTTCACGGGGCTGAACCTGACCCTCCCGCACAAGTCCGCCGCGCTTGCGCTCATGACGCGCATCGACCCCATCGCGCAACTCGCGGGCGCAATTAACGTCGTGCGTTTCGATGCGGACGGGTGCGCGGGTTTCAACACCGACATCACGGGTTTCCTCGCGTCGCTCCAAGAGGACTGCGGTATCACGCCCGAGGGTAGGCGCGTGCTGGTGCTGGGGTGCGGGGGCGCGGGACGCGCCGTCGCGCTGGCGTGTGCGAAGTCCGGCGCGGAGGTCATCACGCTCGCGAACCGTAGCGCGGAAAAAGCCGAGCGGCTGGCGCAGGACTTGGCGCGTGTCCCCAATCTCCGCTCGCGCATCAGCACCGCAACCGACTGGTGCGCCGCGTCGCGGGATGCCGACCTCGTGGTGCATTGCACCTCCGCTGGGCTTCATGCGGGCGACGTGTCGCCGCTCGCGCCCGAGGCGTTCCGTCCGGGGCAGGTGCTGTACGATGTAGTTTACACCGCGACCGTCACGCCCACGATATGCGCCGCGCGAGCCGCTGGCGCGACGACCGCCAACGGGCTGGGGATGCTTCTCCATCAAGGTGCGCACGCATTCAAAATCTGGACTGGGCTGGACGCGGACATCCACGCCATGCGGGATGCGCTGGTCGAACGGCAAGGAGGATAATGTTTTCACACAAAGGAAAAAACCATTGCGTGCTTCGTGCCTTTGCGCGAGACAAGACGGAAAAGCAATCCTGTAAATCCTGTCAAAAAAAAGGAGGAGACACCATGAAGAAACGCTACACATTGATTGTAATGCTTGTTGGCATCACACCGTTACTGTTCGCGGATGCCAACGCATTGGATGGGCATGACCAAGCCGCCCTTTTGAAAATAGCGACAAGCAGCCAAGGCGAGAGCGTGTCCTTGGATGCGGTGTTCAGGCTGCATGAGCAATCCGCCCTTGCGGAGGTCGCTAAAACGGCCGCGAACGGGAAAGTCGCGATTGCTGCGGTTTATAAACTCGACGACCAACCAGCCCTTGCGGAAATCGCAAGGCACAACAGGAACGAGAGCGTGCGCCGGATAGCGATTAGCAAACTCGACGATCAGGCGGTCTTGGTCGAAATCATGAAGAAAGAAATGGAGGCGTGGAAAGACCCCGCCCCGCGTATGGAGATGGAAGGAATCGTCCGCCAAGAAATCGTTTACAAACTGGAGGATCAAGCGCTTCTCGCGGAAATCGCCAGGACCGATCCCAACGCACAGGTGCGCCGAGAAGCGGTGTACAAACTGGATGAGCAAACGCTTCTCGCGGAATTTGAAAAGCAGGACGGGAACGCATGGGTGCGCCTCCGAGTCGCAGAAGGGCACCCCGACCAAAAACTCCTTGCGGACATCGCGAAAAATGACAAGGACGAGAAGATGCGCATCGTGGCGATACGCAAACTGACCGACCAAGCCGCCTTGGCGGAAATCGCGAGGAATGACGAGAAAAAGCAATGGCGGTGGGGAGACCGGCGGGAGGCGATAAAGAAACTGACCGACCAAGCCGTCCTTACGGCAATCGCCTTAAGCGATGAAGATAGCGTGCTGCGTTCATTCGCGACAGATCAACTCACCGACCAAGCCGTCCTCACGGAAATTGTCCGAAAATATGGGAACATCGAAGCACCGAAAGGAGGAGATTTACAAGTGGATCCTTCGGGATTTCACTGGAAGCGCGGTCTCCATTCGATGTGCGCGACGGCGGTAAGTAAAATCACCGACCAGACCATCCTTGCAGAGTTTGCAAAGGATGCCGAAAATCAGCATAGGCGCAGGGCGATTGCCAGACTAACGGATTTGGGGCTTCTTGCGGAAGTTGCCAAAACTGAGAAAGGCGGATGGGCGCACCTGAGAATGGCGGAGATACTTGACGACAAAGCCGCCCTTGCGGAGATTGAAGCGAATGCCGAGAACGACTGGATACGCATTGAGGCGGCAAGCAGACTACGTCCTCTTGTTTGGACAGGGCTAGGTAATCAGGGCAATCTCAGCACACATCCGATTGTGCGCGTCATCGCGCCGCCCGCAACACAGGAGAAACAGCCATGAGAGCGTGCAATGTTTTAGTGCTGAGCGTAGGTTTCCTGATTGCGTCCCGGCTCGTTTCCACGGGGTCGCCATGGGGGCTTTCCCCGTATATGCAACTTGACCCCTATCCGCATGACCAGCAGCGACCGCCGATTGCCGTCCCGGAAGGGTGCGACAAATTGCTTTCGCGCGGTTGCGGTGTGACCTCCAGCACCCCGCCGCTTTCCGGCGAGTTGTCGCTTATCACAGATGGGGTAACGAAATGCCGGCTGCAATGGGGTTGGGGGATGCAACATCTAGAAGCCTGCGTCACGCTGAGCCCCGGTCTCCAATGGGTTCAGGTTGACTTGGGCGAGGAAAAGGAAATCCATGCCGTCTGCATTTGGCACTGCCATCTGGAACACTCCAATCAGCGTGCCTACCGCGCTGTGATCTGCCGAATCTCCAGCGACCCTGATTTTGCGGATGGCGCCGTCACGGTATTCAACAACGACTACGAGAACTCCGCCGGGTTCGGCAAGGGCAAAGACAAGGAGTATGTCGAATCCCCCTACGGGCGCCCCTTTGCCACGGGCGCCGTCAAAGGGCGTTATGTGCGCTGTTACAGCAACGGCTGTTTCGATGGCGGCACGGGCAACGACCAATCGGTTCTGCCGGGAAACCACTACACGGAAATCGAGGTTTACGGGCGTGGCGGGAAAGGAGAAAAACATGACCAATAAAAAATGGCTGCAACAGGAGATGGAGGCGTGGCAGCGCGAGGGCATCATCGATGCGGCGACGCGCGGGCGGCTGGAGGAGCGGTACGGCGCGGATGCGTCCGCCGCCTCGTGGCGGCAGATTACGTTGTGTTCGCTGGGGGCACTGCTCATTGGGCTCGGGGTCATCGCGTTGCTCGCGGCGAACTGGGACGCGCTCTCGCGGGAGGTGCGGACGGTGTTCGCGCTGCTGCCGCTGACGCTGTGCGTGGGCGCGTATGCGCTGGGGTTGCGGAAGGGCTGGCGGTCGCAAGGCTTCTTGGAGCCGCTGGGCATCTTCTGGGGGCTGTCCGTCGGCACGGGCATCGCGCTCATCGCGCAGACGTACCACATCTCGGGGGATGCGGAAACGTTTGCGCTGTCATGGACGCTGCTGCTGCTGCCGACGCTGTACGCGACGCGCTCCGTGAGCGTCGGGGTGGGGTACTTCGCCGGGCTGCTCGCGTGGGCGACTATGGTGTATGACAACTCCAGCGACCGCATGGCATACTGGCTGTTCGCCTGTCTTGCGATACCGTTCATCATGAGGCTTCGCAAGGACGCCCCCGGCGGTGTGCGGGCTGGGCTTGCGGTGTGGGGCGCGGCGTTATGCTCGACGGTCGCGCTGGGCGTGACGCTGGAGAAAACCTTGCCGGGGCTATGGATGGTCATCTACAGCGGTATGTTCACCTCGCTCCTGCTGGGCGGGATGCTCTGCGAGCCGAAACACGCCTCCATCTGGCAGACCCCCATGCGGACGCTCGGCGGCTGCGGTCTCACCGTGCTGCTCTACCTGCTGACGTTCGCATGGCCGTGGGAGGAGATCGGGTGGGAGCATCGGCGCGTTTACAACCATTCGTATTTTGGGGTGTCGCTCTTTGACTCCGCGCTCGCCCTGCTTGCGCCTGTGCTGTCCGTGTTCCTGATGGTCATCGCGCACCGCAGGAAATCAGACTTGTACGGGCTGAAAACAAACAGTATCCCGTTCCATACGTTCTGGGGCATCGCGCCGCTGTTCGTCGCCATCGCGTATTGCATATTCTCGTCGGTGGAATCAGGTAAAGAGTTATTGCCCGCCTACCTGACAACGCTCTACCTCGGGTGCCTCGGGCTGGTGGCCATCGGCAAAGGCATCGTGAACCGCGAAGTGCTGTTCGTCAACGGCGGCGTGCTGATCGTGCTGGGGCTTATCCTCGGGAAGTTCTTCACGTCCGACCTCGGCTTCACCGCCAAAGGCATCGCGTTCATCATCAGCGGAATCCTATTCTTCGTGATCAATACGCTGGCCTCGCGCCAGATGAAACAGGCAGGAGGCGCACAATGAAAAAGAGACTCTTCTACACCTTCATTTTCCTCGGCATCGCCGCGCAGTTCTATGTGCTGGTGCACAGCATCGTCCTCCGCGAACTCACCTTGCGCCGGGGTACGGTCCACCGCTTCCAGACCGCGCCCGTTGACCCCTTCGACGCATTCAGGGGGCAGTATGTCGCGCTGGACTTTAACGCGTTGTCAAGCGGACATCTCTTCGACACCTCCATCCCGCACGGCAAATGGTGTTACCTGCACATCGGCACGGACACCAACGGCTTTGCGGTTGTTGAGCGAGTCTCCCTGAAACCGGACGTGTCGCTACCGCATTTGAAAGTGCGGGTTGACTCTTCCTCTGCCGAGAGGCGAATGGAAGAGGATGCCGAAGGAAAGACGAAATGGATAGACACGGGGAAATACCGTGTGCATTGCCAACTGCCCTTCGACCGCTACTATATGCCCGAGCACCTCGCCCCGCAGGCGGAAGAGGCTTACCGGCAAGCTAACCGCTCCAGAGCGCGCGATGCCGCCGCCGTCGTGCGGATATGGAAAGGGAAGGCCGTCATCGAAGACTTGGAAATCGACGGCATCCCCATCCGCGAGGTTTTGAAAGGAACGCCTAAATGACTTTTCACCACGATGGACACAATAGGTTTCACAATAGGCACAAGAATAGTGTCCATTGTGCATTCTATTGTGTCCATTGTGGTTAAATTAAACGGACGAATAATCTCACACAAAGGCACAAAGGACACGAAGGTGTTTTTTGATTTGAGATTGAACGTCAATCCTGTTAATCCTGTCTAACAAAAATTCCGACCCAAAATCCTTTGTGCCCTTCGTGCCTTTGTGCGAGACAAAAGATATCCTGTTGGAGGGCGAGCGTCCTCGCGAGCCGTTGGTTGCGCTGCGGCTCACGGGGACGTTCGCCCTCCATTTGATTCCTGATTCGGGCGGTTCGTGAACCGCCCCTACGGCATCCCCACGCGCACCTTGAAGAAGCGCATCCCCTCGGGTATGTCGTTCGGGTCAACAGGTGTCCATTCCGCCGCGTCGAGTGAGGGTTTGGCGAGCAGCATGTACGCGCGCGTCCCGTCACGGAGGTGCGGGTCCCACGTCACGGCGGGCTTATCGCCCTCCATCTCGATCCGCGCCGTGAAGCGGTTGTCCGGGTCGGACGGGTTCGCAAAACCGATGACGTACAACTCCCAGACGTAGTACCCGTTATTCGGGTCTTTGCCGTTCGCGACCGCCTCGTAATCCCCGCCGTTCACGCCGTAATGCGCGTCCAGCCACGCATACGGCACAGGCACGGGCGTGGTCTGCGTCTCGGAGGGTGTCCACGCCACCTCAGCGAGCCAACCGCAATCCGCGCCGTCGGAGTACGCCTTGTCCTTGATGTACGTCCAACGGACAGTGACCGCCTCATCGCCCGTGAAACGGAGTGTCCGCTGTTCCCAGCCCGCCTCGCCCGAAATCTTAAACGCCTCCGCGCCGTTCGTGGAGCAGACGAGCCAGTCCCAGCCCTCCTCCGTCCCGTTGGACACCTTCCACCAGAACGACAATGTGCCAGCCCCCGTGACCGCCGTCTCGATCCACGATTCCTCAAGATCCCCGATGTCCCCGCTCTGCGCGGCGTAGGGGCCATCATGCGTGACGTTGTCCTGCGCGAACCATTCCGCATCCCCGCCCGTCTGCCAATCCAGTTCCGGCGCGTCCACCGCGCTGCCCAAGTTGAGCGCCCAGTGCGCATACAGCGTGTGTGGCAACAGTTGTTCCACCGTCGTGGCGGATGTCACCTGTTCGCCGCCCGTCGGCGCGGTGAACCACCCCGCAAAATCGTAGCCCGTCCGCGCATCAACCTCCGGCAACTCGCCGTAAGGTGAGCCTTTCGTCACGGTCATCGTTTGAACCTCGGGCGTGCCGCCGTTACCGTCGAACGTCACCGTGTAGGTCGGTATCCACACCACCTCATCCAGCCAACCGCAATCCGAACCTGCGGAGAGCGCCCTGTCCTTGGCGTATGTCCAGCGGATGGTCGTCTCGCCGCCAGCGAATTCCAGCACCTGCTGTTCCCAGCCCACCTCGCCTGAAATCCGCAACGCCTCCACGCCGTTGGTGGTGCAGATGAGCCAGTCGCCGCTCGGCCAGGTGTCCGCCTCCGACGACACCTTCCACCAGAACGACAACGTACCGGCCTCCGTGACCGTCGTCTCAATCCATGACGCTTGGTTGTCCCCTATCTCCCCGCTCTGCGTGGCGTAGGGGCCGCCGTGCGTGACGGCGGATTGCACGAACCACGGCGCATCCCCGCCCGTCCGCCAACCCAGTTCAGGCGCGTTCACCGCGCCGCCAAGAGGATTATATTCATACGCCCCCATGTCCACCGTACCGCCGACGATACGCCAATTCCCGTCAAGGTCGAAATCCCCAATGACGTAACTATTGTTCCCCTTGTCAATACACGGTGAATTCGACTGCAACCGGAAATCCCCGTTCGCCGCGTCCGCAAACAACGGGTTTTGCGTGGTGTTCCCGCCGCCGTTGTAAGTCCCGCTCGGCGCCGGTGTCGTGCAGGAATAGCGGAACGTGCTGCTGTAATAGTTGTGGGATGAGCCGCCGGCGGCGGTGTTGCCCCACACGATACAGTTGTTCAGTGTGCCGTAATACGACCCGCCGCCGGAGGAGTCTGCCGTGTTGCCCGTCAGCGTGCAGTTGTTCAGCGTGCCGCCATACGACCCGCCGCCGTATTGGGTTGCCCTGTTGCCCGCGAGCGTGCAGTTGTTCAGCGTGCCGAAACACGACCCGCCGCCGGAGGAGTCTGCCGTGTTGCCCGTCAGCGTGCAGTTGTTCAGCGTGCCGTAATACGACCCGCCACCGTAGTAGGTTGCCCTGTTGCCCGCGAGCGTGCAGTTGTTCAGCGTGCCGTAATACGACCCGCCGCCGTATTGGGTTGCCCTGTTGCCCGCGAGCGTGCAATTGTTCAGCGTGCCGTAATACGACCCGCCGCCGTTGTTTGCCGAGTTGCCCGTCAGCGTGCAGTTATTCAGCGTGCCGCCCCACGACCCGCCGCCGTAGGCGGATGTGTATCCGTTCGTCAGCGTGAACCCCGCGAGGACAGTGTTGGTGTGGGAGGTTGTCGTCCCCAGTGTCGCGCAACGCTGTGAGTTGCCGCCATTAATGATGGTCACCTCCGCGCCGCCTGTGCTTTCGATAGTGATGGCTTTGTTGTTGGAGGTGATGGGGGAGTAGGTTCCGGGGGCGACGAGGAGGGTGTCGCCTTCGTTGGCGTTGCTGATTGCGGTCTGGAGCGCAGAGCCTCCGCCGGAGACGTTGATGGTCGCAGCGTGGATTGCGGTGGTTGCGGCGATGAGGGTGAGCGTCAGTAGCGCGACGCGAAGGCGGCTGCCTTTTAAACTACCCCGTCTGCCTCCGGCATCCACCCCTTCAAAGAAGGGGAATTTGGCACCCCTTGCCTCGCAACCCACCCCTTCAATGAGGGGGAATTTGTTTCCCGTGTATCCGTTCATTGTCATGTCCTCAGTTAGCCCGTTTATTTTATAAGGTCGGCTTCCCTGACGGGCATGGAAAGACGCACCTCTGATTCCTACAATGCCTATCTGAGGCACACCCAAATGCCCAATCCCAAACACTGTATGTATTTCAGTGGCACGCCTAAAAAAAAGGACGTACCCCATACTCTACACTTGGGACTTGAAAACTCTTGCGGATAAATGTATCTCTCATTTACCTGCAAGTTTGGGTGTTTTCAGATAGATGTTCTGCACAAAAGTACAAAACAAATTTTGCGAAGGAAGTGTGACCTTCGCGCAAGGTGTCACGGGGACTCCCCGTGACGGTCAAAGAACCAGTCTCAAAACGACACCCGCCGATTGAGATGAGGAAAAGATTACGCTTTCCGCCCGCCCATTGCAAGGGGAAAAATTATTATAATGCATAATGCATAATTCATAATGCATAATGCACAATGCACAATTGGGAGCCGCCGGGAGCGCAAGGCTTCCGCCTTGCAATTAGGAATTGAAGGAGAAGTAATAGGTGATAAGTAATAGGTAATATGTAAAAGGTAAAAAAAGCATACGCACCTTGAAAGGGAATCCTGTGAAATCCTGTTCATCCTGTCAAAAAAAACGCCGCGTCTCCGCGCGAATATTTTCTCACACAAAGGCACAAAGGGCACAAAGGATTTTTTTTGCAGATACCTTTTACATATTACCTTTTACCTATCACCTATTACCTATTACTTATTACTTCCCTTTGTGCCCTTTGTGCCTTTGTGTGAGAATAAAAACGGAGGTGTATTTTTGCCGCCTGACTGACGGAGTGGTTTTAACGGGGGCGTCACGCTCCCGCGTTACTGCACAATCTCCTCGTGCTCGCTACTGACCACAAGGTTGCCCGGCAGGAGGACATTGAAATAGTATGCCGTCGTGCCTTCGGGAAGCTCGGCGGAGGCCCGCCCGGCCGCGGCATCGGCTTGCGCCGGAAGGGTCTCCCACTGCCGCTCTTTCCAGACGCCGCCATCGCGCGTGTAGTTCAGCTCCGCCGTGAACGCCGCGGCCTGCCCCACGCGCACCTCCGCCTTCCGGCCCTCGCGCGTCGGCGCGGAGACTTTCGGGAGCAGCGCCCCCTTGCCGACGATGCCCTGCGCGAACGCAAAAATCTCCGCAGGGTTCTCCCCTGCCCCGCCATGCCCGTGCGGCATGCGCACGCGGACGCAGAGCGTTGACGGCGCGTTGAGCAGCCGGTAACTCTTCTGAAGCGCGTTCAGCGGGAACGCGAAATCGTTGCTTCCCGTCACCCACAGGAACGGCACCCGCGCCGACGGGAGATAATGCAGCGGGTCCCACAGCGAGACCCACCGCGCCCGCTCCTCCGCCGCGGACAGCCCGAAGATGGGGATGGACTCGAAATCCCCGCACCCGTACACCGGCACGGCGAACGCGAAGCGCGTGTCGAGCGACGCCACAATGCACGTCAGGTAACCGCCCCACGAGATGCCCGTGACCCCGACTCGGTCGCCGTCAACCTCCGCGAAGCTCCGCAGCAGCGAATGCCCCTTGACGGCCGCCGCGACCGCATGGTACGGCCACTGGTCGGTCACGGCGTTTTTCGTCTGCGTCCAGCCCCCCCAGCCCGGCGGCCCGCCCTGCGTATGGCGCGGGTGGTTCTGGTAGCCGTTGCTGCTGACGCACCCGCAGGTGTCCATGGCGATCGCCGCATACCCGCGGCCGTTCCAGAGCCGCACCCACTCGAAGAACGCCGAGCCGCCGCCGCCGTGGACCAGCACCATCGCGGGGACCTTCCCCCCGCGCCCCTCCGGCACGCCGTAGTAGGCGAACACGCGCGTGGCCATGCCCGTGTACGGCACGCTCTCATAGAAACACGCCTTCACGCCGTTCGTGTAAAACGCCGGCGCGTCATACACCTTCGGCACCGCGAACAGCGCCTCCATGTCCCACGCCACCTGCGCCGCCGCCCTTGACGGGATAGACGTGACCGCCCATGCCAGCGCCTCCATGTCCCACGCCACCTGCGCCGCCGCCTGCCCCAGCGCGGCCGCCGCGCACACAAACAAAAGGATTGCACGTCTCATAATAAGGAACCTCTGATGTTGAGCGATCGCCAATGCACGGGTGAATGGTCGCACATTATCGCGTTTTGCGCAAGCCATACATGCGGAAAAAAACGAAGCGGGGAAGGCGGTTTTGGCTTGACGTATCCGCCGAACTCGCAGAGAATATCCCCCACTTTTTTGCGTGTGGAATCGTTTCGAGGGACAGATGGGTATTGTGATTGACCATGAGGCGCGGCGGAATGCCATCATCAGCAAGTCGATCCAGTTGTTTGCGGAGCACGGCTACGACGGCGTGACGTACCAGAAGATCGCGGACAGCTGCGGCATCGCGCGCACGACGCTGTACAAGTATTTCCGCAACAAGCGGCTGATTTTCAATTACGCGATCGGGGAGGCGTCGCGCATCTCGAACCAGAAGTTCAGGCAGATCCTCAACCCGGCGGACACCGCGTTCACGCGCCTCGACCGCCTGATGCACGCGGTGCTGACGCTCCTGTTCGAGCGTAACGTCATGATGACGGTCATCCTCGACTACCTGCTGGCGGCGCAACGCTCCGGCACGAACGTCGAGCGGAACATCCGGCGGCACACGGTCACGTTCAAGCTCATCCTGCACCGCCTCATCCTGGAGGGTATCCGCAACGGCGAGTTCAAGCGCATGGACACGCGGTTTGCCGTGGAGCTCCTGTATGCCCAGCTGGAGGCGACGATCCTGCGCCTGACCGTGAGCCAGAACGCGGACTTCGACGATCTGGCGGAACACATCCGGCAGGTGCTGCGCCTGCTCCAGCGGCGCGACGGCGAGGGGCGCTTCACTTCGTCGTAATACAGGCTTGTCTTTCGGACGGAAAAAGGGTTTAATATTGTTTTTGGCATTTTCAGAGAGAGGAAAAAGTTCATGCGTAACGTATGGCATATTTGGACAGCAACGTTTTTTTTGATGGCGGGCGCCGTGCGCGGCGCGACGGTTCAGAACGTGACCGTGAGGGCGCGGGACACGTTTGGCACGGATGCGTCGGACGTGCTGAATCACTGCAGCGTGAAGGCCGGGGACGAGTATTCGGCAGAGGCGACGTCGCGCGACGAGCGGACACTGCTGGACACGGGACGCTTCTCGGACGTGACCGTGCTCATCGAGCCTCTCGACAACGGTGCCGTGAATGTCATCTATATGGTTCAGCGCCGCCACCGTTTTCAGGAACCGCTCACCATCACGGGCAACGCATTCCTGAGCGAGAGCAAAATCCGCAAGCTCTCGGAGCTGCGCAACGGCGAGCTGATCGATAGCGCCATCCTCCACGAGCGCGCCGTCAAAATCCGCGACGAGTACCTGAAGCGTTATTTCCGCGATGTGCTGGTCAAGGCGGAGATACAGCCGATCGAGGGCAGCGCGGGTTTCGCGACGGTGACGTTCACGATCGAAGAGGGCGATCGCCAGAGAATCAAAGACTTCACGTTCGTCAACAACGTGTCCATCCCCGCATCCGAGTTGCGCTCCGCGTTCGGCGAGTACCCGTGGTGGAACCCGCTCGGATGGTTCTCGGACACGCCGGTTTCGGACCAGGCGCTGGAGGACGCGCGGCAGAAGGCGGAGGACGTTTACCGCGACGCCGGGTTCCTCGACGCGAAGGTTGACTTTCCCGTCGTGGAGAGCGCGGGCGAAGAGAGAATCAACATGGTCTTCAACGTGACCGAGGGCGACGCCTACACGGTCGAGTCCGTCGCCATCCGAGGCGTGACGCTCTTCCCGGACGCGGAGGTGCTGGCGAGCACAGGGCTGAAAGAGGACATGACGGGCGGGCGCAAGGCCATCAACGACGCGGCGAAGAACATCCGCGACTACTACGGCTCGCGCGGTTATGCGGACACGATGGTGCGCCCGTTCATCGAGACCGTGCCGGGGCGCCCCGGACGCGCGGTCATCACCTTCGAGGTTCACGAGGGGCAGCTGGCCTACATCCGCAATATCATCATCCGCGGCAACGACAAGACCAAGGACAAGGTCATCCGCCGCGAGATCCTGGTCAACCCCGGCGAAGTCATGAACGAGGTCCGCGTCGAGCGCAGCGGCAACCGCCTGAGAAACCTCGGCTATTTCTCGGACGTGCGCCACTATACCGAGAAGACGGACGCGGACGACCAGCGCGACCTCGTGTATGAGGTGGACGAGCAGAACACCGGCCGCTTCCTGATCGGTGCGGGCTTCTCCTCCATCGACCAGCTGATGGGGTTCCTCGAAATCTCGCAGAGCAACTTCGACATCCTCAACTGGCCCAACTTCACGGGCGGCGGCCAGAAGGCGCGGTTCGGCGTCGAAATCGGCACGCGCAACCAGGCGGGTGAAGTCTCCTGGACGGAGCCGTGGTTCCTCGACCGGCCCATGGCCCTCTCGACGGACTTCTACTACCGCAACCTCTGGTACCGCGAATTCGACGTGACCCGCGCGGGCGGGAGCGTCGGCCTCGCGTACCCCGTGGCCTTCGGCCGCGTGGGCGTGTCCTACACGCTGGAGCAGGTGGACATGAAGAGCGTGGACAACCGCAACTGGTACACGAAGGACGGCAAGAGCCTCATCCCCGGGGCCGACGACCTCGGCGACTGGAGCGGCGGTTCCGGCGGCGGCTGGGACGGCGATGAGAGCCGCTATTTCAAGTGGCAGAAGGACGAGTTCGGCGGCAACATGAACAGCATCTTCCGCCTCTACTGGGAGCGCGACGCGCGCGACCAGATTTTCGTGCCGACGCGCGGCTACCGCGCCTTCCTCTTCGGCGACCTCTCGGAGGGCGGCGTCGGCGACAACCAGTTCTACAAGCTCGGCGCCAACTACCGCCACTGGTTCCCGCTGCCGTGGGGCAAGCACGTGCTGAGCCTCCGCGGCCGCCTCGAGACCATCGAGTCCTATGGCGACAATGAGCTGCCGATTTACGAGAAGCTCTTCCTCGGCGGCCCGCGCACCGTGCGCGGCGTGAGGTACCGCGATGTCGGCCCCAAGGCCTTTGACGCGCCGGGCTACAGCGACCACCACGTGCCCATCGGCGGGCAGACGCTCGCGCTCGGCTCGGCGGAATATTCTATCCCGTTGTTCAAGGCCGTGCGCGTCGCGGCGTTCATGGATGCGGGCTCGCTGGGCGAGGACGCATGGGGCGGCAGCATGTCGAGCTTCTGCGTGTCCGGCGGCGTGGGGTTGCGTATTGACATCAAGGGCTTCCCGATCCGCTTCGATATCGCGAGGCCCTTCAAGCGGGATGACCGTTACACGGACACGGAAGTGTTCTCGTTCTCAATCGGGTTTGAATGATGAAAGGGGTTGTTCGTTTCCAGCTGTTGTTTTTGAAGTGCACGGACGTACACCTTTCGAAACTAAGTTCGAGAAACGAGCAACTCAAAACGAGAAACTAGAAACTCAAAAAGGAGAAGAAGAGATGAAAAAGGCAGGTATCATGTTGGCCGTCGCGTTGGCGGCGATGATGGGGGTTGCGCAGGACAAGACAGTGGTCGTGAACATGATTGATCTCGTCCGCTATCACCCGAACCGCGAGCGCGACCGCAAGCTGATGGAGGACATGGAGAAAGAGCTTCAGGCGAAGCTCGACAAGAACCGCGAGCGTTTCGAGGATCTCCGCAAGGGGTACGAGAACGCCGCAAAAGAGGCCCGCAACCCCGCGCTCAGCGACAAGGCCCGCATCGAGGCAGAGGACAAGACCACGAAGCAGCGCGTCGTCGTCGAAGATGCCGAGCGCGACTTGCGCGAGCAGCTCCAGAAATCCCAGCGCGAGCTCTCCGACCTCGACACGCGCCTCCTGCGCCAAGTCACCAGCGACATCCGCGAGAAGGTCACCAAGTACGCCAAGGACAACAAGATCACCGTCGTCATGGACAGTTCCACCCTCGCCTACTTCGACGCGAAGATGGACGTGACGGATGCCGTCCTGAAAGAGCTGGGCGTTGACCCCAAGGTCCGTAAAGAAGCCGAAGCGGAAGCGAAATAAGGCTATGCGCGCGCAAGAGATTGCGGACCGGCTTTCAGGTCATCTCGACGGCGATCAGGCCGTCGAGATTGCCGCCATGGCGAACCTCGACGAGGCCCGCGCAGGGGATGTCAGCTTCTTCGCCGACGGCAAGTACGCCAAGCAGCTTGCCGCCACGCGCGCCAGCGCGGTCCTCGTGCCGCTGGACTGGAACGGCGACTGCCCTGCGCCCGCCATCATCCGCGTTGCCAGCCCGAACGCCGCGTTCGCGCAGGTGAGCGCCTGGTTCGCACCCGCGCCCGTCAATCGCAAACCCGGCATCCACCCCACCGCGATTGTCAGCCCCGACATCAAGCTGGGGCAAAACGTGCATATCGGCGCGTGGACGGTCATCGAAGGCGAAACCACCATCGGTGACAATTGCATCATCGAGGCCCAAGTCTTCATCGGTCAGCAGGTCAAGCTCGGGGATGGCTGCCATGTTTACCCGCAAGTCACAATCCGCGAGGGCAGCATCATCGGCCACCGCGCCATCCTGCACTCCGGCGTCCGCATCGGCGGCGACGGCTACGGCTTCAACCCCGTGGTCAGCGCGGACGGCTCCATCACGATCGAGAAAATCCCGCAGACCGGCATCGTCGAAATCGGCGACGACGTGGAGATCGGGTGCAACACCACCATCGACCGCGCGCGCTTCGGCCGCACGCGCATCGGCAACAGCGTCAAGATCGACAACCTCGTCCAGATCGGCCACAACGTGCAGGTCGGCGACTACAGCGGCATCATCGCGCAGGCTGGCGTCGCCGGTAGCACGCATATCGGCACAGGGTGCCTCATCTGGGCGCAGGCCGGGATTTCCGGTCACCTCACGATTGGCGACCGCGCTCAGGTCGGTCCTGCGAGCGGCCTGTCCAAGAGCGTCCCACCCGGCGAATATTATCTGGGTCTGCCCGCTTGCCCCAAACGCGAGTTCGTCGCCCAAATCCTCGCCCCCCGCCAAATCGAGAAACTCAAAGAACGCCTTGACAAGCTGGAAGCGAAGCTGCGCTAGGGAAGTGCCGTGTTTTTTTTGACAGGATTTGCAGGACCCGACTGCCACCGATTGCAGTCGGAACTAGAAACTCAAAACTAAAAACTAGAAACTCAAAACTAGAAACTAGAAACTAAAAACTAAAAACTAGAAACTCAACCACCATGTCACGAACCGATATTCCCCAAGAACTCGCGGATGAAATCCGCAAGCGTATCTTCGACGAAAAGGGCTGGATGAAACTCACGCAGGTCCTCCATCGCGGCGGCGAGGCGTTCAAAATCAGCCTGCGCCCCGTCACCCTCAAAGGCGAGAAGCGTTATCAGGGCGAGATGACCGACAAGGGCCGCACGAGCGTCAAGAACTTCGACGCCGACGCCGCGCGGAAAGGCGTGGAGGACATCCTGGCGCAGACCGGCCCGCGCGAACTCCACCTCATCACAGGCTCGGGCGACCTGCACGTGCGCATCACGCGCAAGGGCAGGGCGCTCGTCTCGCGCTCCGCGCCGATGGCCCGCGAGGTCGAGGAGGCCCCCGCGCACGACCGCGCGAAGTCGCAGCCGCTCACCGCGTTCGATTCCTCCGCCCTGCTCAAAGCCATCGACATCGCGGATGCGGACGGCCGCATCAAGGCCTCCATGCGCGGCAAGTACGATCAGGTCAACGCGTTCCTCAAAGCGCTGGAGGCCGTCGTCGCCGAGAAGGCCGACAAGGCGCTCAACATCGTTGACTGCGGCTGCGGGCGCGCCTACCTGACCTTGGCGGCGTATCACTACCTCACGCACGCCCACGGGTTCGACGTGCGCGTCTGCGGCATCGACCGCAACCCCGGCATCATCGAGACGGCGCAGTGCCTCGCGGCGCGGCTGGATGTGGCGCAGCACGTCGCGTTCCTCCCGAGCGACATCGCGGCCGCCGACCCGGGGTTTGCGCCGGACCTCGTGATGAGCCTCCACGCGTGCGACACGGCGACCGACGAGGCCCTCGCGCGCGGCATCGAGTGGAAGAGCCGCTACCTGCTCTGCGCCCCCTGCTGCCAGCACGAGTTGCACAAGTCCCTGAAAGGCGGCGGTCCGATGCAGGCGCTCCTGCGCCACGGCATTGTGCGCGAGCGTTTCGCGGACCTGCTGACGGACACGTTCCGCGCCCAGATCCTGCGCATCCTCGGTTTCCGCGTGAACGTGGTGGAGTTCGTCTCCGCCGAGGCCACGTCGCGCAACATCCTCTTGAAGGCCGAGTTCGCGGTCAAGCCGGGGCATACGGAGGCCGTCAGCGAATACCTCGCCCTCCGCGATCTCTGGAACATCACCCCGTGGCTCGAGACGCGCCTGGCAAGCCTGCTCCAGCCGCACATCGGATGACCCGCACGCAACAAGGACAAGCATGAGCCTGCGCATTGACGAAAGAGGCATGACAACGACCCACCTGATGTTGTTCGCGACGCTGGCCGTGTGCCTGTTCACGTTCGCCGCCCGCTCGCGCAACCTCGAGGTGCGCGTCATGCACGGCGACGAGGCCAACCAGGCCGTGCGCGCCGGAGGGCTGATCGACGCGGGCGTTTACCATTACGACCCGACCGACCACCACGGGCCGGTCATGTACTACGCCGCCATCCCCTTCTGCAAGGCCACCGCCAAAACGTTCGCGGACACCACCGAGCGCAACTTCCGCATGGTGCCCGTGGCGTTCAGCCTGATGACGCTCCTGCTGATGCTGGGGCTGTACGCCCGCGACCGGAAGGGGCTCTTCACCCACCCCGCGGGCGTGATGACCGCGATCGGGCTGACCGCGCTCTCGCCCGCGATGAACTACTACAGCCGCTTCTTCATCCAAGAGACGATGTTCGTCACATTCCTCACGGGGATGCTCGTGTGCGCCGTGCACTACGTCCGCGCGGGCGGCGGCACGCGCAAGGGCGCGTGGATGGCCGGCGGCTTCGGGGCGTGCCTCGGGCTTGCCGCCGCCACGAAAGAGACCATCGTGCTGTCCGTCGCGGCCGCCGGGATCGCCGCGCTCTGCGCGTGCGGCTTCCGCCGCCTGCTGGCCGCATGGAACACGCGCGACTTCCTCATCATGCTCGGCGCGGCCGCCCTCGTGATGGTGCTGTTCTTCTCGTCGTTCTTCACCTACCCGAAAGGCCTCTACGACGCCGTGTTCGCGACGTTCGGCGCCTACGCCGAGCGGGCGGTCGTGGAGGACCACACCCACCCGTGGAACTTCTACCTGAGGCTGCTGTTCTGGCACAAGTATTCGCCGGCCATCACATGGACGAAACTCGGCGGCCTCATGGGCGTGCTGAACCCCATGAGCAGTTCCCACGCGGTCGGCCGCATCTGGAGCGAGGCCGGCGTGCTGATCCCGCCCGCCCTGCTCGCGGCCGCGCTGGCGTTTGCCCCGCGGCGGGACGCGCGCGCGGGCAGCGGCGGCACCCCGGCCGCCACGCGCTGGCTCCGGTTTGCCGCCGTCTATACGCTCGCGCTCACCGCCATCTACAGCGCCATCCCGTACAAGACGCCATGGTGCATGCTCGCGTTCCTGCACGGCTACATCCTGCTGGCGGGCATCGGCGTCGGCCTCGCGTGGGAGCGGGTGTCGCGCCTCCCGGCGAAAGGGCGCTGGGCATCCGTCGCCGCGATTGGCGCGTTCCTCGCGTATGCGGCAGCCCATCAAGGGGCGCAGGCCTACTACGCCTGCTTCAAGCTCCCCGCCGACATCCGCAACCCCTTCGTCTATGCGCACACGAGCCAGAGCGCGCTCGACATCGTGGACGCCATCGAGGAGGCCGCGCAAAAGGCCGACGGCTTCGCCACCTCAATCGCCATCGCCACCCCCCCCTCCGACACCTGGCCCCTGCCGTGGTACCTGCGCAAATACACGCAGGTCGGGTACTGGTCAAGCGTCGAGGACATCCCCCCCGGCTTCGAGCCCGCGATCCTCGTCGTCTCCCAGGCCGAGCGCGACCCCGCCACCGACCGCTTCTCCGGCATCTTGCGCGGCACCGACTTCGGCATCGGCATCCGCCCCAGCACCCTGCTCAACATCTTCCTGCCGGACACCCTGTCCGATACAGACGAGTGAACAGAAAATGACACCCTGTGTCCTGTAAAACACAGATTTCACGATGGAGGGCGAGCGTCCTCGCGAGCCGTTAAACACATGGAGGGCGAGCGTCCTCGCGAGCCGTTAGACACATTGCGGCGGCTTCCTGCCCCATTGGCCGCACGCCGTGCCAATGGGGTCCCCTGTCTCGCCCTCCAACTGGGTCCCCTGTCTCGCCCTCCATATCACGCCATCCAAACAGGGCAATCCTTTATTCCGTCATCTGTATTTTACAGGACACTAGAGTGTGATGGTGACGGAGGGCAGGGTTACCGGTCGCCTTTTGGTTTTCACAGACAGGCAGGAACGCCTGTCCTCTGTTTGCGTGAGCCTCTACGGGAGTTCGACCTGAACACGGAAGAAGCGCATCCCTTCGTTCGTGGGGCTGTGCCATACTTCATCCATGAGGTTGGTCTTGCCGATGACGGTGTAAACACGGTCGCTTCGGCGGGGTATCCAGTCGAGCGCGGTGACGGCATCGCCAGCGGCGGCGAAGTTGGTGATGCGGAATTTGCTCGACGCGTCGGTCGGGTTCAGCCCCGCGACATGCGACTCCCAGAACAGGTAGCCGTTCAAGCCCTGCGCCCGCGCGAGGTCCGCATAATCCGTGATGCCCTGCCACCCCAGGTACAGGTCCAGCCAGTCGAACGCCACCGGCACGGGGACGTCCTGCGCGGGGCGCAGGCTGGCGTACTCGTACGCGCCCATGTCCACCGTGCCGTCGCGTATGCGCGGCTTCCCGTCGAGGTCAACGTCCCCGACATCCGTCGCATTGTTCCCCGCGTTGATGCATGGCGAGCCCACCTGCAGGCGGAAGTCCCCGGCGGCCGCATCCGCGAACAAGGGGTCTTGCGCAATGTTCCCCGCGCCACCGACGGGCATGGGCGTTGTACAGGAATAATTGAGGTAGCAATCGTCGCTGAAATTTCCTGTCGCGCTGTCGCCCGAGGTATTCCCCCAGACGATGCAGTTGATCAGCACAGAATAGAAATCCTCGAGGCCGAACACCCCGCCGCCGTAAGCCGCCGTGTTCCCCGTCAATGTGCTGCCGTACAGCGTGCTCGCGAATGCGCCGCCGCCGTAAACCGCCTCGTTCCCCGTCAACGCGCAATTGCACAGCCAGCCATTCATTGCCCCGCCGCCCCATCCGCTCACCATGTTCCCCGACAGCACGCAGTTGTTCAGCACGCCGTAATACGCGCCGCCGCCGTAATAGCCCGCGGTGTTCCCCGACAATATGCAGTTGCTGAGCGCACCGTTGACCGACCCGCCGCCCCCGCCGCCCATTGCCGTGTTCCCCGTCAGCACGCAGTTGTCGAGTATGCTGTCGCACGCGCCGCCGCCGTCATGGAGCGCCGCCTGATTCCCCGACAGCACGCAGTTGTTCAGCACGCCGTAATACGCGCCGCCGCCGTAATACTGCGCCGTGTTGCCCGTCAGCACGCAACCGTCCAGCGTGCCGTACTGCGCCCCGCCGCCGTGGGTCGCCCACCCGTTCGTCAGCGTGAACCCGGTGAGGGCGGCGGCGGTGTGCGTGTGCGACGAGCCCAGCGTCGCGCAGCGCGCCGTGCCGCCGCCGTCGATGATGGTGTGTGCCGCCCCCTCCACGCTGCGGATGGTGAGCCACCTGTCCCCCGCCACGGCGAACGGCGCGTAGGTGCCGTTCGTGACGGTAATCACAGCATAGTTCTCCACAGCGTCAATGGCCGTCTGGATACACTGGAACGCGGTTTCCCATGTGAGCCCGTCGCCCGAGTCATCAGGGCGGCCCGCGTCAACGTAACGGAAGAGGCAGGGTTCCACGAAGATACGCCCCGTGATGACACGCATGAAGTTTTCCGTAATCGGCTCGTCCTCCGGAACCTCTGCTTCCCCCTCTTCCTCCCCCGCATCGATCCAGTCAACCTGCGCGTCGCGCCATGTGAAGGCCGCCGCCCCGTGCGGGTTGCCCGCGGTCACCGTCATCGTCCCGTGACCGGCATGGGTCGCCGTGTTCAAAACCCCGTAAAGCCCCCCTGCGAAATTCGAGAACACGCACGACACGATTTCCCCGTTGTCAAAGCGGATATCCCCCGTCACGTGCGCCCCGTCGATCGCCCCCTCACTACCGCTCAAGGATACCACGGTCAGGTACTCGCTCTCAAAGTCCGGCTGCTCCAACGCGAGCCATTCGAGACTGTAGCCCCCGTCGGCCCTCGCGTCCGCGAGGTACGAGAGGTGCGTGTCCGCAGGCCGCGTGCCCACAATCGCCCACTCCCCCGCGTCCGGGCTATCCACGTGGAAATCCATCAGAACCGAGCCGTCCGGCGCCTCCTCCGGCGCGACCGTCAGCAGCGTGCTGTCCGGCGCCATCAGGCCGAGCGACACCTCCGACACCCCCGGCCCCTCATAGACAATCGAAAGCCTCATGCCCGTCATGCTCGAATCCACGAGGAACGGGATATGGACAGGCTCCGTTGCCGCCCTGCCCCCCGGCACCGCCACGGTGGGGTCCGTGTTTCCGTTCAGCACGATGGCACGGTTCACGAAGAAAGCGTTCGCCTCCACGAACGCTTTTTTGATTGCGTTGTAGCTCACGGGCGCGGTGTAATATTTACCCCCCGTGTTGAGCGCCGCCGCCTCCAGCTGCGGGTCAACGACCCCGTACCCGAACCCGAAGATTGGGATATGCGCCACCTGATACGCCGGAACGATGTCCATCGGGTCCGGCCCGACATTTGAGCTGCCGTCCGACAGCAAAAACACCGCCGCCGCACGGTTCGAGATACCGTAGGCCTGCAACCCGTCCAGCGCCTCTTGCATTGCGTCGCCCACCGCCGTGCTGCCCCCCACGGTGATGCCCCCGATCGCCGCCTTCAGGTCCGCACGGACGTTCTTGTTCGTGATCTCCACGATAGATGCGATGGTAGAGACCGTGTCGTCGAACGCGAGAACCCCCACCGACATTCCGTCCTCGACGACGTCGATCAGGTTCTGCGCCGCCGCCTTCACGTTCGCCAGCGGTGTCCCGTCCATTGACCCCGACCTGTCCAAGACAATCTGTATGACTGGTTCCGCCATCCAGATGATGTTCAGCGCCTCACGCGACGGCCACTCCGATTCGGGCAGGTGCTTGAATGTGTTAAAATCAACCTTTGGCAGGGTGTATCCTACCGGCGCGGCCGCCGCCAGCTCGGGGTAGAACGTCCTCGGGTTGATGATGCACCACCGCCTGAAACGGTCGCTGAACGGCCATTTTGACGGCTCGCCGCGCGCCAGCGTCTCCCAGCAGCTCTCCCCGTAGAAGGCATGGTGCGCGGTCTCTTTCGTGTCTTCATACGCGCCAAAGTTCCCGGGAGACCCGCCCCGCCACTTCACGGAGAAGTTGAGGTGCTCGTAATGTCCCCCCACTGCCTTGTGATGACCATACGCCATCAGCGAAGGATTTGGAATCAAGGGAGACCACTTATCATATTCTGTTTTCCCGTCGCGGGCGAGATACTCATCAAGCAGGGAGTAGGCGTAATGCGGCCATTCGTGGCCCAAGGTAAAGCCAGCAAGCTCCTGTTGCTCCATAAACGGTGAATTGCTGAGTTTACACGGGAATCTGATAACCCCGCCAAAGCCGATTCTCAGGTGAGTGTGCGCTAGTGTATTTGCTTCGCCCCATTGGACATCACACTTGTCCCACATCTTCCTGTTCATGTAAAGTCTCACGTCCTTCACGCGATGCACAGTTTCAGTAGATTCATACACTGAATCCGCAAAAAACTGTATCATTCGCTCAATTTTGTCTTGTTCTGACCATTCCGATGGGTCTTCAGGCTGGTGATTCCCGCGATTGTCCCCGTCAGGACTCCCGTAGTGCGATATCACTATATCGAAATAGCGGACCCCTCCCGACACAACCCCAGGCTTATCCCCTCTTGTCGGCACTTCCCTGAACACTGCCGTCGGCGCGTCAAGCCCGACCGAGAAGGGTTTCGTATTCCCGTCCACCGTCGTCGCCGTCAGCCACGGGTGTCTGGCCAAAGCCGTCCCCCCGCATCCTGCCAGCACGGACAGGGCAATCACACATTGCATTGATTTCGTTGTCATCATCGTTTTTCCTCTTTCTAACTTTAGAACTCCAGAACGTTAGAACTTCTTCAACTGCCCTTGAATGTCTCGATGAGGAAATAGTTGCTCTCCACCTTGGCCTTGAACACGTCCCCCGGCTTATACTTCCGCACGGTCGGGAACGGCCGCCCCCACCCGTGAGCGGGGAAGAGGAGGTAAGGCACCCAGGCGGCGTATCGCACATACTTAGGTGACTGGCTCAAATCAATCAGCGGCACGTCTTTCGCAGCCTCCAGTTCCGCCTCCGTGAACAGGGGGATCGCCCGCAGGTAGGAGCGGCATCGCAGTTTACGGTTGCTCGCGGACAGCATCTGTGTCATCGCTTGACGGGCGGCGGCAACCTCCGCTGGGGCATCATCGGGTGTCCCGCCCCATTGCCTTACCCGCCAGATATTCCATGTGCAGAACGGCTTGAAGTTTGCTTTTTCTTTCTCGCTCAGATTCGCCCATACCCGTGCGCCCTCATAATCCCACGTGGCAATCCCTACCTTAAACGGATAGGGCGGCGGCAACTCTCCGCCACGCCTCATTGACGTTACTGTAATAACTGAAGCGTCTGGTGGTTTCGAGGAATGCACGGCATCTTTTTCTAGGCGGTTAGGCTGATTGGAGAGTGAACACAAGTGTTCCTCCAAGGAGCTGTAGAAAGCCTTGTATTTTTCCTTTGTAGCGTAATCATTGAAGCTGTCTGTCCAGCGGCAGCTTGTGACCTTACGGTTTTCAATTCGGTAAGCTTGCAAAATATCCCACCCCTCTCTAATATACCCGTCGGTGACTTTACGCCCGTCCGTCGAAAGGCTTGTCTGCTCGACACAGATGAAGTCCACCCCCCCCCTAAATATATCTCGCTCAAAACTGCGCACCACCTTGTTCGTTAAGCAGCCTGAAACACCCGCCAACATGAGCAGGGCGGCGACACACGCCATCATCTTCGTCACTACTTTCATAACACTCTCCTCCCTTTTTCTCTCCTTTTGGCCATTCAAATCACAACGAGATACACATTAGCCGTTTCCACACAAAACGCAAGCAGAAAAAAATAAATTTTTACGCCACGTCATTGTTTCGCACAAAGTCACAGGGCATTGGTATTTGAGATTTATACTGATTTTACCTTGCGTTGTCATACAATGCCTCAAAAAATCGGGAGCCGTGCCGTTGTGTTATGACGTGCGACGGGTTTCCCAACAAAGGGGGGAAACCCGCCGCACCCCATATACGTGACAACATCAATTTAAAATGACGATATCACGACCTCTTCGATTGCCCCGAAAACAAACAGGGCGACCACATGGACCGCCCTACGGTTTCAATCTGCGTCACCTCGGCGTCACTTGAAGAGTTCGTCGATGGCGGCCTTGTTGTCGGCGTTGCCTTCGGTCTCGCGGATTTTGTTCCACTGCTCGCGGAGGGGGTTCTTGTCGATGTTCTTGGCGCTGAGCTTTTGCTGTACGCCGCGCAGGGCGAGGGTGCGGTTTTTCTCGTCGGCGGACGTGAGCGCGAGGCGCATGAGCGTGGGGACGGAATCCGTGTCCACCCATGCGGAGAGGGCGCGGATGCCTGTGCCCGCAAGGTTCGCGTCGGCAGCGGTGGCGGCTTTCTCGACATCGTCCAGAAGCTGTTTGCCGCCGATGCGCGCGGCGGTCTCGTAGAGGTTCCCGCGCTCGGCCTCGGGCATGGACAGGAGGGTCTTGCGTAGAAGCCCGACGGTGGTGTCGGTGGTGTCGCGCTTGGCGATCGCGGCAAAGGCGGCCTGCGCTTCGGGGGCGACACGTCCGGCGGTTTTCGGCAAGCGCATCAGGATGGCGCCTGCGTTCTGTACCGTGCCGGCATCGCGCAGGGCGCGGTATCCGGCAATGGCCATGTTCTCGTCGGCGGAGTCCGTGGCGGCCAGCGCGGGTATCATGGCGTCGGCGGTGCGGCGTTCGCGGAAGAGGTCGAGCGCGAGCTTCTTGCCCTCGTCGTTGAACGTGGCGTAACTGGCGAGCAGGGGCTTGATGAGCGTGGCGGTCGGCACTTGCCGCGCAGCGTCGCGCCAAGCCCCCACCTTGCCGCCGTCGATGGTTTTCAGCGTCCCCGTAAAGCGCGTGACGAAGCCCGTCGCATCCAGTTGAAGCAGCGCGGCGAGCGCGGCCTTGACGACGAGCGCATCCGCGTCGGCGGCGCAAGCGAAGATGGCATCGAAGGCGGATTTGTCGCCACGGATGGCGAGCGCGTCGATGAGCATCACGCGGCGCACGGGGTCGGCGACAGCGGCGAGCTTGGCGGCCCAGTCGGCGGTTTTCTCCACGTTGCCCTTCTCGTTCATCCACACGAGCGCCGCGCCCGCGACACCGTTATCCGCGCCGTCGAACGCTTCCATGAGGCGTTTGGTGCGCGCGCTTGCGGACAGCTTCGCCATCTCCTGATTGAAGCTGAGGCACGACGACGGCGCGGGGGGCTTGAGCTTGACGGCGCGGTCGTCGGCGACGGCATACGCGGTGATGGCCGCGAGCTCGGCGACGCTGGCATCCGCGGACTTGGTGAACGCGGCGATGGCCTTGGCCTGTTCGGGCAGTCCGCACCAGCGCAGCTGGTCGAGGAACACGCACGTCACGTCGGGCGCCGTCGCTTTCTGCGCGGCGGCGAGGAGCGCGTCGGCGTAAGCCTTGCGGGCGGCCTTCGGCTGCGTCATCACGAACTGCGAGAGCGCGGCGACGGTGACGCTCGCGATGGCATCGGACTCGCCGCCCGTCTTGATCTGCGCGAAGAGCGCGTCGTAGGCGGGCTGGCCCTGCTTGACGTGCGCGGCCAGCGCGGCCGGTTCAACGGCGGCTTTCAGCGCGGCGACGTTTTTGTCCGCCCACTGGGCGGCGGTTTCTTGCGCGTGGCTCGCGCAGGCCAAGAGGCCAGCGGCGAGTACGGTGGTAAGTAAGAGGTGCTTCATGGTGATTCCTTTCTTGAATTAGGAATTAGAAATTAGGAATTAGGAATGGTGGCTTTAAAATCAGTTTCATTTGATTGCCAATTCCAAACTCTCATTTTCCGATTCCTAATTCCTAATTTCTAATTCCTAATTATCTAAATCGCCCACTTGTCGCGCATCTGTTGGTAGATGAAGCGGTCGGCGGCGGGGTCGTTGACGGCGCAGAGCTTGTCGGGGTCGAACGCGAAGCCGCGGCCGAGGCGCATGGCGACGAGCGCGAGGTTGACGATCGTCGCGGAGCGGAAGCCGTTGCGCTCGTTCAGCGCGAACGTGCGGCGCAGCTTGACGGACTCGGTGAAGTTCGTCTGCTGGGCGCGCGGCTCGGGGAGCTCGGCGATGATGTCCTTGAGGTTGGGGATGTCCGAGCGCATCTGCGGCCAGAGCTTCCCTTTCGGCCCTTCGAGGAACGGCGCGTCCTTTAGCGAGTTGTCGCCGTCGAGGGTGATCTGGCAGCCGTCCGCGTAGGTGAGCGTGATGCGGCGGAAGGAGCCGACCGCGTCGGGGTGCTGCGGGAGGCAGTCCACCTCGATTTTCACGGGGCTGGTCTCGTCCTTCTCCAGCAGGTATTGCACGGGGTCGAGGTAGTGCTGCCCCATGTCGCCGAGACCGCCGCCGTCGTAGTCCCAGTAGCCGCGGAACGTGCCGTGGGTGCGGTGCGGGTGGTAGGGCTTGAACGGCGCGGGGCCGAGCCAGAGGTCGTAGTCGAAGTGCTCGGGTACGGGCTGGGGCTTGGCGTTCGTCATGCCGCTCCAGCCGAATTTCAGGCCGAAGCCCGTGACGTCGCCGACGACCGCTTTGAGCGGCCAGCCGAGGAGGCGGTTCTCGGCGACTTTCTTGATGGGCTTGACGTCCGTGCCGAAACCGTAGAAGCCGTCCTGGAAGCGGAACCATGTGTTGAGGCGGAAGATGCGGTTGTTGGCCTTGACGGCCTCCATGACGCGCCGCCCCTCGCCGATGGTGCGGGTCATGGGCTTCTCGCACCAGATGTCCTTGCCGGCCTGCGCGGCCATGACGGACATCACGCCGTGCCAGTGCGGCGGCGAGCAGATGTGCGCGATGTCAACGTCCGGCATGGCGAGGATCTCGCGGAAGTCGCGGCAGACCTTGATCTTGCCGAAGCCGTGCTTCTCGGCCTCGCCGATGCCCTCCTCCATGCGCTTTCCGTCGGGGTCGCACAGCGCGATGAGGCGCGTATCCTTGTTGCCGAGGTGCGCGCCCGAACGCGCGATGCCGCCGAAGCCCAGCAGCGCGCGCGTGATCTGGTTGCTCGGCGCGGTCTGCGAGCGCAAGATGTGCGCCGGGATGATGGTGAACGCGGCGCCAGCACCCAAAAAGTTTCTCCTGCTCAAACGGTTCATCTTACAACTCCTTGATGTAGATGTTTTTGAACTCGATGGGGTCGCCGTGGCACTGGAGCTCCAGTTGCTCCTTCGGGAAAATCGGGCGGTTGCGGTCCCAGTAGTTTTCGAGCGTCACGTTGTCAACGACCAGCACGTCGTTGAGCTTGACGATCACCTTCTCGCCGACCATCTTGATGTAGAATCGGTTCCAGTCGCCGATCTGGTAGTCCGCAAGGGCGAGGGGGTCCTTCGGGTTCTTCTGGTTGTTGAAGAGGCCGCCCGAGCCGATTTTCCACTGGTTGTGCGCGTCCCAGATCTGCACCTGCGGCGAGCCGCGCAGATAGACGCCGCTGTCGCCCCTCACGGTCATCAGCCGCCAGTCCACCCACATCTCGAAGTCGCCGTAATCCTTCATCGCCGCGAGGTTGTAGCCCTTGCCGTCGAAGTACAGCACGCCGCCGTCGCGCACGTGCCACGTCTGGCGCATCTTCGCGTCGGCCTTCTTCTGCATCTCCGCGCGTTTCTCCGGCGTGGCGGCCTGACGGACGATGGGGTTGTCGAATTTCTCCTCGGTGGTGACACCTTTCCAGCCTGTCAGGTCCTTGCCGTTGAAGAGCGCGGTGAAGCCTGCGGGCGGCGTGTTGTCCTTCGGCGACAGCACCTCGTAGTCGGCCGGCACCTCCTTGATGCGGATGTTGCGCCACTCCACGCGCGCGCCGTGGCCGAGCCAGCCGATGTGGCCCTTCTTGTTGTGCAGGCCGGGGTGCGGCCGCCCGTCAATGGTTTTGTTGCGGTCGATGTCGTCGAGGTACGCCTCCGTGATCTTCTCGCCGTTGAGGATGACGGTGATGTGATCCCCGATCGCGCGGACCTCCTGGAAGTTCCACTCGCCGACCTTCTTCAGGTGGCCGCGCTTGGCCGCGACCACGCCGTAGATGGAGCCGTGGTACTGCCAGTCCTTCAGGTTCGTGTACTGCGAGCCCGAATCGTCTAGGATCTGGATCTCCATGCCGTTGAAGGCGGCGTCGCCCTCGACGGGGCAGCGGATGCCCAGGCCGTTATTCGCGTTCCCCGTGAGCTTGAACTCGAAGCGCAGGATGAAGTTGTCATACTGCTTCTCCGTCAGCAGCTTCCCGCCGCTGTCGGGCTTGCTGTAGAGAAGACCATTCTCGACAGCGTAGCCGTCCAGCGCGTTGAACCACCCCGTCAGGTCCTTCCCGTTGAAAATCGAGACGAACCCCTCCGCGTTCGGCTCCGCCGCGCTGACAACTGTTGCCGCGCACATAAACGATGCGATTAAGCATTTTCTCATTTCCGTACTCCTTGTCCTTCGTTAGCACTGGCTTTCCTAAAGCAATGAAAATAAAAGTGTACCACAGCGGGAAACGTGTCGGCAACTTTTTTTTCATTATAGTATTTTAAGGTGCGAAGGGTTTCGTTTAACCGCAGATTAATGCATAATGCATAATTAACAACTCCTGCGCGGCTCGCGGGGACGCTCGCCCTCCAGCCCGGTCACTGCTTCGTAGCGCATTTAACTTGGACGTTGAATATTCTCATGCCCCATTAGCCGCGATCGCGCCAACGGGGTCCCCTGTGTTGGATATTGGATATTCCCGAGGGCTTTCAGCCTTTGCGGTGTACGCGGGGCAACGCCCTGCAATCACTAGCGTAGGGCAACGCCCTACGTCAGGCCGGGAGAAAAATCTCAAGGCTGTAGACCTTGCATCATGATGGTAGGCCTTCAGCCTACAGGCATCGGGCGCGGCGGACATAGGGCGTTGCCCTATGCTAGTGATATAGCCCCTTCGGGGCAGGAGAGAACGGCCGCCCGCCATCAATGCATAATGCATAATTAACAATGCATAATTAACAATTTCATCGCGGCGGGAGGGATGCCCGCCCCCAGAGCGCATTTAACTTGAGCGTTGGATATTCCTTGTTGGATATTGGATATTCCCATGGGCTTTCAGCCTTCACGGCTCGCGGGGACGCTCGCCCTCCAATTGGGGTGCGACTCCGAAGCGCTCCCCACTTGGACGTTGGATGTTCTCATGCCCCATTGGCCGCGGTTGCGCCAACGGGGTCCCCTGTGTTGGATATTGGATATTCCCGAGGGCTTTCAGCCTTTGCGGTGTACGCGGGACAACGCCCCGCAATCACTAGCGTAGGGCAACGCCCTACGTCAGGCCGGGAGAAAAATCTCAAGGCTGTAGACCTTGCATCATGATGGTAGGCCTTCAGCCTACAGGCATCGGGCGCGGCGGACATAGGGCGTTGCCCTATGCTAGTGATATAGCCCCTTCGGGGCAGGAGAGAACGGCCGCCCGCCATCAATGCATAATGCATAATTAACAATGCATAATTAACAATTTCATCGCGGCGGGAGGGATGCCCGCCCCCAGAGCGCATTTAACTTGAGCGTTGGATATTCCTTGTTGGATATTGGATATTCCCATGGGCTTTCAGCCTTCACGGCTCGCGGGGACGCTCGCCCTCCAGCCCGGTCACTGCTTCGTAGCGCATTTCACTTGGGCGTTGGATGTTCCGTGTGTGTGTGGCAAAAGGAGCCCGTCTTTCAGGCTCACAGCCCGACAGCCTCACAATCCAATCGTTTCACAGCCGCAGCTGGACAGCCGCAGGCCGTGCCTCAAATCGCCGGGGCTGAGCGTGTAGGCGGGATCGATTTCGACGGGCAGGCTGTCTTGCAACTGCACGCCGTTCTGCGCGAGCCAGCGGCGCCACTTGGCCTGCATGTCGCGCTTGCAGGTGGCGGGGGTGTCGTTGCCGTCCGTGTCCTTGTTCTTCACGGGCGAGAACTCGTCCGCGCGGTCGAAGGCGAGGTTCACGACGGCCTGCGCGTTCGGCAGCACGTCGAAGATGAATTTCTCGAATTTGATGCCGCTGCTTTCCACGAGGCTGCCGCTCGCGTTGAGCATCTTGATTTTCTTGCGCGCGAGGTGGAGGGGCATGTCGCGCCAACCGGCCTGCGCCTTCAGGAAATCAAGCGCGAAGATGTGGATGGCCACGCTCCCGTATTTGAAGTAGAGCTCGCCGTCCGCGGTCCTGCGCTGCGCCTGCTCTTCGGTCAGCTCCGTGTATTCGATGATGGCGCTGCGGCCGCCGCGCAGGGCGACGACGCCGAGGCCCTCTTCCGCATCGCGCTTCGCGCAGACCTTCAGGGACACGTCCGCGCCTTTGAGCGCGTGCAGGCCGATGAACACGGGGTCGGCGATCTCGACGAGCGGGTTATCGACCTGAAAGTAGAACACGCTCGTGACGCCGCGCCGCGCCATGTCGTCGAGGCACCCGTTCTTTTCAAGCGCGGCGATGGTGCCGCCGTGGCCGTCGGGGTTCATGAAGATGTGGCCGGGCGCGTCGAGGATGAGGTTGCCCTTGGTGTCCAGCGCGGGCCACTCGCCCTGCCGGAAGAAAATCACGTCGCCCTTGTCCAGACCGAAATACTTGTGCTCCTCGAAGTGGGCCTTGGTCTGCGCGTCGTTCGTCGCGCTGGTCATGATGTAGAAGGGGACGGGTTTGCCGTAGCGGGCGGCCAGCCCCACGATCTTGCGGGCGTGAAAGTAGAAGATCGGGCGCCGCGTGAGCGGCCCGATGGGGAACGCGCCCTTGGGGCCCTCGTAGCCCAGGCGCGAGCCTTGCCCGCCGGCCACCAGCAGCACGGCAACTTGCCCGGCGCGGAGCGCGGCCTCGCCGGCCTCGAGCGCGTCCGCCCGCGCGTCTGCGGACAGATGCTCGATGACGTCCGGCGCGGTCGGCTCGGACGGGGGCGCGGGGGGCGTCTTGTCGGTCAGCAGTTTTCTCATGCGCTCGAAGTCGTCGAAGTCGAGCGGCGCCATCTGCGCCAGCAGCGCGGCCTTCGTGGCGTCGTCCGATGTCCCCCATGCGGGGAGGCAGGTTTCAAGGGTGCTCTGGGCTTGCTCGTGCGTCATGGCGTATTCTCCCGTAGGGGGTTAGGCTTTGGTGGCGTTCTGTTTGAGGTAGGCCTCGATGAAGGGCTGGATGTGGCCGTCCATGACGGCGGGGACGTTGGAGGTCTGCTCGTCGGTGCGGTGATCCTTAACCATGGTGTAGGGCTGGAAGACGTAGGAGCGGATCTGGCTGCCCCAGGCGATCTCGCCCTTCTCGCCGTAGAAGCGCTCCATCTCCTTGCGCTGGCGGTCCTCGTAGAGCTCGTAGATTTTCGCCTTCAGCATGCTCATGGCCTTGGCGCGGTTCTTGTGCTGCGAGCGTTCGGACTGCACGGCCACGACGATGCCCGTGGGCAGGTGGGTGAGGCGGATGGCGGAGTCGGTCTTGTTGACGTGCTGGCCGCCCGCGCCGCCCGAGCGGTAGGTGTCCACGCGCAAATCCTCGTCCTTGATCTCGACCTCGATCTCCTCGGTGAGCTCCGCCACCACGTCCAGCGACGAGAACGACGTGTGCCGCCGCTTGTTCGCGTCGAACGGGCTGATGCGCACGAGGCGGTGCACGCCGCGCTCCGCCTTCAGGTAGCCGTAGGCGTAGGGCCCGGACACCAGCATGGTGAGCGACTTGAGCCCGGCCTCCTCGCCCGGCTGCTCGTCGAGGATCTCAATCTCGAAGCCGTTGTCCTCGCAATACATCCGGTACATTCGGAACAGCATGTCCGCCCAGTCGCACGACTCCGTGCCGCCCGCGCCGGAATGGAGGGTGACGTAGGCGTTGCAGGCGTCGAGCTTGCCGCCGAGCAGCGACTGCAAGCGCAGCCGCGAGCACAGCACGTCGGCCTTGTCGCAATTGTGCGTGACCTCCGCGAGGGCCTGCTGGCGCGCGTCGCCCTCGGCCTCCGCCTCCGCGAGCTCCAGCATCAGGCCGCTGTCCTCCAGCAGGCGCACGAGCTCATCGAACGGCCGCACGAACGCGCGCTGCGCATTCGTCTTGGCGATGTTCTCCTTGGCGGCGTTCTGGTCATCCCAGAAGCCGGGCTTCGCGGCCTCCTCCTCCAGTTGCGCGAGCACGTTGCGGCGGGCCTCGATGTCGAGGTACCCGCGCATCTCCTGCAGCCCGCCGTTCAGCACCGTCAGCCGTTGGCTTATCTCATCAATCTGTATCATGGTCCGTTTCTAGTTGCGAGGTTCTAGTGGTCAGTGGTTAGCGGTCAGCGACCAGTGGCTAGAAACCCAAAAGGAGATAGTATGGCAGATTTGGGGCCTCTTCCGCAAGCATAAGTAACAACGGCAACACGTCACCCCTTGAAGATGACGAACTTGCGCATGGCGTAGTTGATGAGCAGGGCGGTGAAGATGTTCGTGCCGAAGGCGATAGATGTCTGGATTTTCCACGCGGCGATGAGCTGGGTCTGGATGGCCGTGCCGATGGCCCAGCTGACCCCGGACACCGCGAAGAACAGGGCGAACTCTTTCATCATGCTGTGGCGGCCCGGCTTGAACACGAACAGGCGGTTCAGGATGTAGCACACCGTGTTGGACACTACGAAGCCGGCCCCGCTGCAGAAGCCCGCGTTCCATTGGCGCGCCGCCTCCGTGACAGGCTCGACCGTCAGCCCCAGCAGCTTCACCATGATGTCGTCCTCCGTCAGGCACGGCAGCAGCGTCCAGCCCAACGCGAAAAAGACGAGGATGTTGATGCCCGTCGCCATCCCGCCGACAAACCCGTATTTGATGAACTGCACCACAGGATGCACATCATGCCCCAACTGCCGCTTTAACTTCGTAATCATGTGTGGTATAATAGCATCTTTTGCTAAAGGGGTCAAGGGACTCAGGGGTT
>Ga0082212_10001522_pt1 | contig 34215 bp, 13 predicted proteins | sample TergutNt197P3_FD_71548 | JGI IMG/M metagenome (GOLD analysis project Ga0082212, IMG submission 71548) | Neocapritermes taracua P3 segment gut microbial communities from Petit-Saut dam, French Guiana - Nt197 P3 | ecosystem: Host-associated > Arthropoda: Insects > Digestive system > Gut ... | reverse complement strand
CCCCGCCCTCGACAAGGCCACCGGCGAATACCTCTACAACGCGGACAACCCCGCCGTCGCGACCTTCACCGTGAACGCCAAGACCGGCCTCTTCAGCGGCAAGTTCAACCTCTACGACTTCGACGCCAACAGCAAGATCAAGGCCACCTCCGTCTCCCACCAAGGCGTGCTGATACAGGGCCCCGGCGGCGCCGGCCGCGGCGCCGGCTTCTACCTCGTGACAGAGAAATGGGGCGCCTACACCATCAAACGCTCACACCCCGTGTCGGTGGAGTGAGAGAAGAACAGGCTTGTGCCAATGCATAATGCATAATTCATAATGCATAATTAACAACTCCTGCGCGGCGGGAGGGATGCGCGACCTCCATAGCGCATTTCACTTGGATGTTGAATATTCTCATGCCCCATTGGTCGCACGCCGCGCCAATGGGGTCCCCTGTGTTGGATATTGGATATTCCCGAGGCTTTCAGCCTTCACGGCTCGCGAGGACGCTCGCCCTCCATGTGACGCTCGCCCTCCATATTGTGTCTATTGTGGTGAACGGAAACGAACCCTTTGGTGGGTACATTTGGGGGCGACTTTTTTTCGCGTATTTCGCGTGGTTTGTGGTTAAAACAGGTCTATTATATTGCGTTGCATACGGCTGTTCATTTGAAGCGGTCGGGGGTGGACCAGAGGCCGATGGCGGGGTTGGAGATGTAGAATATCTCTTCGCCGCCGGGGAGGGTGTTGTAGCCGTCGCGCAGGCCAGCGTAGCGGGCGGTCATCTCGGCGAGGGGGGCGTACCCGAAGCCCGCGCCCTCGACCTCGGCGCGGGTGAGGTGGCCGGGGGCGTAGGTGATGCGGAAGCGGCCTTCGGATGAGCCGTGGATGAGGTGGGCGGCGGCGCCGAGGTTGCCTTGCAGCTCGGGGTTGGCGCGGACGGCGGCGAGGGTGCGCTCGGTGCCGTGGTAGCCGTATTTGCGGACGAGCGCGTCGATCTGGGGGTCCTCGCCGAACTCCTTCACGCCGGGGGCGAGGATGATGAGGTGGCCGCCGTCGGCCATGGCCATGCGGGTGCGGTAGATGGCCTTGTTCCCGAGCCAGGTGCTCTTGAACTCGGCGGGGTCGAGGTGGACGACGCAGGTGGTGAAGGGGCGGGGGACCATCTCGAAGTTGACTTCGAGGGAGAGCGCGGCGGCGCGGTCGAAGGCCTCGGTGCCGTCGCCCGTGAAGCACCCGCGCACGGCCAGGCCGCCTTCGGGGGCGCGGCCGACGACGGTCTGCACATAGACGGTCTGCGGCAGCAGGTGGCCGAAGTGGGCGTCGGCGTAGTTGTAGAGGCGGCGGACGGGGGTGTCGGCGCGGCCCATGATGCGCTCCATGCCGAAGACCGCGCCGACGTAGTGGCTGCGGTTGATCGCGTCGGCGCCGCCGGTGCCGACGTAGATGTTCTTGTTGTGGTTGGCCATGCCGATGACTTCGTGGGGGACGACCTGGCCGACGGAGAGGATGAGGTCGAAGCCGCCTCCGAGGAGGAGGCGGTTGACCTGCACGGGCCAGTCGAAGTCGAGCTTGCCTTCGGTGAGCTCGCGGACGTATTCGGGGGGGACTGCGCCGAGGGTGGCGACGTCGTTGCGCCAGTCGTGGTCTCTGAAGAGGGTAGGGGGGATGGGGCCGAACATCTCGCGGAGCTGGGCGGGGGTCATGGGGGTGTGCGTGCCGAGGGCGGGCAGCACGGCGGCGAGGCGGTCGCCGTAGTATTCCCAGATGAACTGGGTGAGCAGGCCTGCGCGGGAGTGGAAGCGCGTGAAGTCGGGGGGGATGGCCAGCACGCGCTTGCGGTCGCCGAGGCGGTCGAGCGTGTCGAATACGATCTGCCTGATCTGGTCGTTGGTGAGCTGCGCGTCGGTGGCGCCGTGTCCTGCGTAGAGCATAGTTGACCTCGTTTGTGGGTTACCAGAATTTCCACCAAGATTTCTGTTTCTTTTCAGCCGCCTCCTGCACGTCGCCGTAGAGGTGGCGCACACGCTGGGATGCCGAGACGTTGGGGTCGAGCAGTGCGTCGCGTTCGGCGATCTCGACGCTGCCGGGCAGCGACCAGATGACGATGCGCAGGTAGCCGTCGCGTGTGGCGCGGTGGAGGATGGTGATTTCGCCCGTGGGGGCGATGTCGAGCTTGGGCTCATCATCCCGTGAATATGTGCCGAGGTCGATCGTGTCCCAGATCTGCCCGTCCGGCTCGTCCTCAACACGCAGGAAGAGGTGGGTGATGTTGGTGCGCGCCCAGTACACCAGCTTGAAATTGCGCTGAAGGGATTTGTTGGCGAACATCTGCACGCCACTCTTCAAGGGGATGCCGGGGACGACATCGAAGCTTTTTTTTGAGGACTCGTAGCGCATGTCGTTGTAGAGGATGACGGCGCGGACCGTGTATTTGCCGCTCTTGGTGAGCGAGAACCATTTGTCCGCCTCGAGCTTGTGCTCGAGCGTGTTGCCGGGGGTGAGGGTGACGGACTTCAGGAACGGCGCGTCGTTCCACGGCGTGAGCTCGTTGTAGGCGCCGTCCTTTGTGATTTCAATGATGAGACTGGCGTTATCGCCGAAGACGATCGGGTCACGCGTCTGGTTGACTACGGCGACTTGCAGCAGGACGGGCTCACCCGTGATGAAGGTGTTGTACGCCAGCTTCATCGACACATCCATGCGCTGCGCGACCGTCTGTCCGGCGACCGCCATGATGCCGGCCATGAGGACAAGATGTTTTCTCATTTTTCCACTCCTATGTTTTCCGTTGAGCCGAAGCGAAACCCCCATCGAAGGGAAACTATCGCCCAAAAGGAATAGGATAACGAATTCGGAATCCCGCAGTCAACAGAAATTTTCCGTTTCCCGGCGTTCTGGCGGAAACGCGGGAAACGGGGGATGGGGATATCGCAGACGGAGTGACGGCGGGTCTAACGGCGGGGCGCCCCTGCTTCATCAGCCCCGGCAGGGGCTGAATGTGGAGCTTTGTTCAACCCCTGCCGGGGTTGTGGCGGATTTTCCTGCTTGCCGCCGGTTCCGTTCGCTTCGCTCACTCCACCGACGGTTACTCACATCACACGCCTCCGGCGTTGGATTCACGTCACACGCCTCCGGCGTTGGATTCACGTCACACGCCTCCGGCGTTGAGACGGTTATTCACGTCACATGCCTCCGGCGTTGAATATGCGGGGCAACTATTTCCCGGGGAGGTCTATTATCAGCCTTGCGCCTTACGGCTGGATGCGGATGCGGAGGAAGCCGGAGAAGGTGCCGGGGACGGGGACGGTGAGTTTCATCTTGGTGGGGTCGCCGGGGACGGGGGCGAGGCGGACGCCGGTGTAGGCGGCGGGCTGGAGGTCGCCGAGGGTGGTGCCGGTGTGGTAGATGTCCACGCCGTTGACGTCGAGGCGGTCGGCGGCGAAGGTCATCACGCCGATGTTGACGATGGCGCTGACCGTGCCGTCGCCGTTGAAGGCGGGCGGGGTGACGAATTTGAGCAGGTCGTCGGACCAGTCGGCGTAGGGGATGTTGCAGAGGTAGGCGTTGAGGACGCGGGCGAGGGTGCCGGCGTTGATGTCGGTGGGCAGGAGCAGGCCGCTCTTGTTGCGGAACCAGTCCTCGAATTTGCTGCGGTTCTGTTCGCCGATGGCGAGCAGGAGCGCGTCGCGCACGGCGGGGTCGGGGATGCGGTCGATGATGCCGTTGGGGCCGAAGGCGTAGGTGACGTAGCGCGTGGCGTCGAGGAGGGTGTCGGCCATGAAGGGCGCGAGGGTGACGGGGTTGGTGGCCTCGGTGGCGTTGGTGAGGACGGTGACGGCGTAGGCGGTGTTGGTGACCAGCACTTGGATGGTCTTTTCGGTGACGACGAGGGGGAACTCGTGGTTGTAGGTCCACCAGCCGAGGTTGTCGGAGTATTGCAGGACGGCCTTGTCGGGGTCGGGCAGGGCGATGTTCCATTTGCCTTGCACGGGGTCGGCGGCGACGGCGGCGGAGACGAGGGACATCCAGTTGATGAGCACGCCGCTGTCGCTGTCTTGGGCGTTCCGGACGCTCATGGCGTTCATGGAGGCGTTGTCGGCGGCGTTGGCGATGAGGGCGGGGTTGTTCCACGCGCCGTGGTAGCAGATGGCGAGGAGCCACTCGCCGCCGCTGTCGTCGCCGAGGTCGTCTTCGGTGCTGAGGGCGGTGAAGGCGAAGCCGCGCTCGAAGTGGCAGGGCACGCCGTTGACCAGCACGCGGAAGACGGTGACGGGGTAGGGCAGGGGGTGGTCGCCCTTGCGCAGGGTGCGCAGTTGGGTGGTTACGACCTGGGCGAGGTCGGGGGTGACGGCGAGGGGGGCGGTCGCGGAGGTGGAGGGGTCGCGCGTCATGGCGGTGGCGAAGCCGGCGCCGTTGTAGTCCATCTCCCAGACGCCGAGGCGGCCGCCGTGGGCGACGCGCAGGGTCATGGGGCCGTTGGGTTGCTCGCTGAGGCAGATGAAGGCGGTCTTGGTGCCGTTGGTCTGGAGGTCGGTGAGGTCGGCCGCGTCGTCGTCTGCCCACGCGCTGAAGAAGAGGTCGATGTTGACCTCGACGAGGTGGGAGGAGGAGAGCGGGACGCGCGTGCCTTGGGGCGGGCAGACGCTGTTGGTGGCGAAGGCGAGGAGGGTCTCGCCGCCGTTGGCGTTGAGGCTCAGGGCGTTGGCGGCGTTGGTGAGGATGATGGCGGAGCGGTCGTTGCTCGGCGGCGCGAGTTGCGTGAAGAGGGGGTCGTCCTCGCCCCGGTGGAACCAGCCGCGGATGAGCCCGGCGGGCTGGGTGCGGAGGGGGCCGGGCGTGTGGTTGAGGAAGTCTAGCACGGGGCCGTCGAGGATGAGGGGGGTGTCGGTGGCGGCGGCGGCGGGGCCGTCGGGGCCGAGGATGCCGCCGAGTTTGGGGGTGCCGTCGATGAGCGGGGGGGTGTCCGCGCCGCCGCCGGAGGGGGCCGTGCCGTCGGTGGCGGTGGTGAGCGTGACCTTGCCGTCCTCGACGGCGTCGGAGACGGCGATGCGGACCCACTGGGTGGAGACGCCGCCGAGCGCGTCCGTGACCAGCACGCTGAAGGAGTAGTTGCCGGTGGCGGTGTTGGGCCATGTGAAGGTCTGGGTGAGGGGGTCGTAGGTGGCACCGGGGGGCATCTCGCCGGAGAGGTAGGCGATGGTGGCGGCATCGATCCACGGGGCGTAGGGGGCGGTGAAACTGTAGTCGAGGGGCTTGTCGGGCGCGGACTGGATGAGGATGTGGCGGGAGGGGTTCTCGGCGTCTTGGCTGGCGTAGCCGGGGGTGCCGCCGGGGACGTTGCGCCAGTAGACGGGGTCGCCGCCGTAGGCCTGCACGGGGTATTTCTCGTAGGACGCGCCGCGTGTCATCTCGGGCCATGGCGCGGTGACCTTGTAGGTGAACCAGTCCATGCGGTAGTACGGCACGGTGTCGGGGTGGGGCTTGCCGGGGTACATGAGAGCGATGGTCTCGCCGCTGCTGCTGAGGCGACCGCTCGTCCACTGGTCGAAGATGCGGACGCTGGGGTTGAAGGCGCGGCCGGAGTATTGCTCGAGGAAGGTCGCGGCGTTCGTGGCGACGACGAGGATGGTCTCGCGCGGGAGCATGGTGACGCCCTGGGGGAAGGTGAAGGTGAAGCCGGAGAACTTCCACGTGTTGGTCGTCGCGAGCGGGTCGAAGAGCGGCACGGGGTCGTCGGTGATGTTGGTGAGTTCGACGTACTGGGCCTTGCCGTTCTCGGGGCGCACCATGATTTCGGAGATTACGACGGGGCCGATGCGCGGGAGGGTGTTATGCGCGCCCTGCGTGGCTTCCGCCATCTCGGTGAACACATACGAGCCGTCGGTGATCTGGAACCGGCCGATGGTCTCGTGATCCATGGCGGGGACTTCGACGGAGTCGTGGTAGCGCAGGATATGCCCGTCAACCGCTTCGACGAGGATGACCGGCTCGCCCAGTTCGCTGATGCCGAACTCGGATTCCTCTTCGAGGTCGATGACGGCGAAGCCGCCGGGGGCGATGGTGCCGGAGAGGTTCTTGCGGAGGAGGTTGCTCCAGTGGTCGCTGAGGTAGAGCGTGGAGAGGTCGATGGCGGTGTCGCCGGTGTTGAGCAGTTCCACCCAGTCGAAGCGCTCGTCGTCGGGCGAGTGCGAAAGCACCTCGTTGATGACGACGCACTTCATGTTGTCGATGCGCCCGGGCGAGCCGTGGTAGAGCGAACTCGCCTGCCATGCGTCGGGGTCGTTCAGGAGGGTCGCGGCGGCCGTCCTGTTGCGCGGGATGTTGAAGGGGTCGCGCACCTCAAGCGAACTGCCCCTGCCGGCCGTACGGCGTATCCACGATGACGAGAAGGTCACGGAGCCGATGGCGGTGTTGTCCGCCGCCGCGAGCGTGACGGTGCCTTCGCCGGATTCGGGGAGGTCGCCCGCCCACTCGCCCGCGACGTTGATGCCGGGGTAGTAGTGCGGTGACGCGGGGTCTTGGTAGCGCGCCGCGAACTCGCTGGCGTGTTTCACGATGACGATGGCGCACCCGGCCTCGAGGTACGTGTCCGGCGGGAAGGTGAAGGTGACGCTGCCCGACACCTTCACGCCCGAGATGTCCAGCAGGCCGTAGCCGGGGTTAAGGAACTCGATGAACTGCTCGTACACGCGCCCGTCCGCAGGGGCGAAGTTGATTTCGGAGACGGTGAACTCGCTCAGGCGCGAGGGTGCGCTCAGCGGCGCCTCCAGTTCCCATGCGTCCTCGGTGCTCATCGCGCTGAGGGGGCAGCCCCAGTCTTTCAGTTTGAGCCAGAGGCCGGTGTTGCGCGCGGCGCGGTCGAGCCAGTCCTCGGAGTAGGTGAGCGAGTAGAGGAGGGTGCCGTCGGGCGCGTAGAAGTCGAAGGGCTTGTCCTCGCCGCCGCTGCGGGAGATGTTGCCGCTGTCCCAGTTCTTGCGGTCGCGGGCGGTGTCGTTGGGGGCGCGACCCTCGGGGTGGCGGAAGTCGAAGCAGTCTTTGTTCTTGGTGACGGTGTAGCGCCCGCCGGGGGGGAGCGTCACGTTGCCGAACACGCACGAGATGTTGTTGGACATGACGTAGTTGTTCAGGTTGATGGGGACGGGGCCCGTGTTCGCCAGTTCGAGCCATGCGTAATGGTCGTTGACGCGGGTGGGGAACGCCACGAGTTCGTCGTCGGTCGGCGAGAGCGGCGCGAACATCAGGCGCGTCACGCGGATGGCGCTGTAGTCGGGCGGCACGTCGGGCGGTGGCTCAAGGTTCTCCGCATCCGCCGGGACGAGCGGGGCCTCTTGCAGGCCGCTGAGCCGCCAGCCCGCCTCGGTGCTGTAGGCGGCCGTGGAGGGCGCGGAGAGGTCGGCGTCGAGCCACAGCCCCGTGTTCTTCGCCGCGCCGCCGTCGAACCAGTTGTCGCCGTCGTACCAGATCGTGTACAGGGGCGAGCCGTCGGGCGCGACGAGGAAGAACTCCTTGCTGTTGCCGCCGCTGCGCGAGATGTTGCCGTTTGACCACGCCACCGCCGCGCGCGTGTTGTTGGGGTAACGCGCATTGAACGAGTCGAGGTTCTTCACCACGAAGATGCGCCCGCCGGGGGGCAGGATGACGCCGTTCATCGCGGAGGCGTTCAGGGTGATGTTGTTCGTGATGGTGAAGCCCGTCATGTCGAGCGCGTAAACGGGATCGGTGTTGCAGAGTTCGAACCATGCGTAATAGTCGCGGCTGTCGTTGTCACCGGCGGGTCCCCTGCCGCCGCGGGCGACTTCGGGCGCGGTGGCGTTCGGCGGCGCGTACATGAGTTTGGACATCCGCAGGGCGGAGTAGTCGCTGCCGAGCGGGGCGGGCGGCGGCTCTTCGCCCTCGAAGGTGATCTCCGCGAGTGCGCTCCACGTGGTGCCGTCGAACGCGCGCGCCATGACGGTTGTGCGCTCGCCCGCGCTGAATGACGCGACGTAGATGTCGCCCTCGTCGTCGCCCGGCGTTTTCAGGGCGAAGTCGAAGTAGAGGTCGGTGCTGGTGGCGTTGCACTGGTGCACCTCTGCGGCGAGGACGTTCACGCCGTTCTGCAGGTGCTGGCGCGGGAGGTTGAGGTAAGTGTAGTAGGTGACCTGCGCGTCGCCGCTGATGTTGTTGATGGAATAGTCGTTGTACGTCGGTGTGCCGGGGTTCATGTTGTAGCGCATGAGTTCGACGCCGTTGAGGTAGATCACCGCGCCGTCGTCGCACAGCATCTCCGCGACGAGGTCGTCGATGCTCGACACGTCGTTGATGGTGAAGGTGTGGCGGAAGTACGTCGTCGTCACCTGCGTGCCGTTCACGCCGTTGACGTAGCGCTTGGTCTGCGTGGCGACGGGGTTCGTGGGGGCGCCGCCCGCGAAACCGAGGATGGCGGGGCCCTGCGGCCACGCGGTCGCGTCGAAGCCGGGGGCTTTCCATGACAGCCCGCCGCTGGTGGGCGGCTCGTTGCCGTTATCGTAATACTTCCACGTCGCGCCGCGACTGACGTACGTCTGCGTCGGGCGCCCGCCCAGGGCAAGCACGCCCTTGGCGGCGAGGCTCAGCGAGCCGTCGGGCAGGAGCGGGTCCGCGCCGTTGAGCGTGTAGTAGAAGGTGTTGGCGCAGGTGACGTCGATGCGCTTGCCGTAGGGGTGCACGCGGCCGGGCTGGCGCTTCACGGGCGCGTCGAGGAGCGGTATCCAGCCGTTGCCCTTGAACTGGTTGATCAGGTGGCCGTTGCGCGGGAGGATGAAGTTGTTGGTGACGATGCCGCAGCGGTTCAGCCAGTTGGCTTGCGTCCTGCTGCTGCCGTTGTTGTTCTGGCTGCGCCCCCAGCGGGCGGACTCGCAGCAGACGGAGTTGTAGATTTGCGCCATGCGGTTCTGGAAGCGCGCGACGTTGTTCTCGGGCGTGAGCGCGCCGTCGTTGTAGAAATGCTTCTGCACGAGGTCGGCGAACGTCTTGCGGTACTCGGCGTTTTCCGTCAACTTGACGTGCAGCGTCGTGGGGTTGAACTGGTTGAAGTTGGGCCACGGCACGCCGTTGTTCGCGCCCCACTGGGTCACGTCGTCCGCCGTCCCGCCCTGCGAGCCGAACGACCATTCGCTGTCATGCGGGAAGAACTTGAAGCCCTCGGGTGCGACGCGGTTGTAAAGCGCGGCCTGATTGTTCGGGCCGCTGTTGCCCCAGATGGGCGAGTCGCCGTCGCGCAACGTCTGCGTCACGAAGTAGCGGTGGATGAGGTTCGTCACGTCCAGCAGGATGGGGTAGGACGGGTTGCGCGAGCCGTCGGGGTTCAGGCCTTGCAGGCGGTAGTAGTTGGCGGCGGACGCCATCGAATAATTCATGGAGTAGTTCCAGAGGCTCTGCCAGCCGTCGATTGTGCCGTCCGTGGCGGTGGTGCCGCCGCTGGTGCGGATGGCGTCGTAGTGGGACTTGTCGGGGTCGCCGAGGTAGGTGGCGGCGAACTCGTTCTCCACGCGCTCCTGTGTCTGGTAAAGCCCCCAGTATTGGCCGTTGATGTAGAGGTGGTAGAAGCGGCCGCGCGTGTAATGCTCGCCGAGGGCGCGCATGGTGTCGTGCGCGCTGATGTCGTTGATGAAGATGTCGTCGTCGCTGCCCTCGACCCACGAGTGGTTCTGCGAGCAGCGCAGGTCAAACTTGCCGAACAGGTCCGCGCCCTCGTCCTCGAACATCGGGAAGGCGAGTTTGCTCGTGCCGTAGCCGGATCGGAAGAAGAAGCGGAACGAATACTTCGGGTTGTCGCCCCTGCGGCTGTAGCCGCCGCGGATGCGCATGCCCGCGTCGATCTGGAACTCTTTCGTGACGCCGCGTTTCGGGTCGATCATCTCCAGCGACATGGGGCGCTCCCAGCCGATGCCGTGGTTGCCCGAGTTGACGTAGATGCCCGTGGACGGGCTGAACAGGTTCGGCAGGTCCGTCACGAGCGAGAGCGTCGGGATTTCATTTGTGAAGCCCGCGTAAATCTGCGGCCTCCAGTTGTTGACGACGGTCTGGTCCATGCCGTAGATCATCCGGTGCCCGTTCACCGCGCCGTTCGCGGGCCATCCCGACGGCGGCACGTTGCCGATCGCCGGCTGCGCAAGGACGTCTGTGAGGAACAGGTAGGTCACCGTGTCGATGTTCTGCCACACGGCCAGCGGGTCAACGGCCGCCGCGCGCAACACCGTCGTGGCGGAGACGCTGAACGGCGCGGTGTACAGCGTGCCGTTCGCCGCGCTCGGCATCGAGCCGTCCAGCGTGTAATAGATCGGCGTGCCGGGTTCCTCGCACGAGAGCGCGAGCGTGAACGGCTGGTACTTGTACCCGCGCGGCTCGCTCGCGGCCACCATCGGCGTGGGCGGGTTGTAGCCCTTCGCGTTCGCCGCGCCCGGCGTCGGGTCTTTGAAATACATCAGGTGCAGCGCGTCCGTCGTCTGCACGATTTTCGGCTGGATGAAGAAATCGCCGTCCGACGCGCTGTTGTTCAGCGCGATGACGCTCAGCGTGTTCACGCCCGCCTGCAACACGCCCACGGGGATGCTGTACGTTTTCCACGCGATGATGTTGTCCACGGTCAGCGACCCCGTCGCCACGCTGTTCCACGCCAGCGACGACGGCATATTGGCGGACGCGATAGGCGTCCCGTTCACCGACGCGCTGAACCCGTCGCTGTAGCGCACGTGCAGCATATAGGCGTCCACCGGCTCCACGGCATCCAGCGTGAACGTATATTGCGCGTCGAGGCGCGAGTTGACGTTCTTCATCTCCGCCCCAACATCCGTGCCGATGAACGCCCCGAACGCGCCCGCCATCTGCACTGGGCTTGACGAGTCGCCGACCAGTTTGAACGTGGACGTGTTCCACGCCGTCGTCGTCCCCTGCGCCACCGCGAACTCCAGCGACGCACCGCCGCCGTCCTGGAACATCGTCAGGTTCACATCATACACGCCCGCCGACGGGAAATTGAAATGCCCGAAGGTCGTGCCGGTTCCCCGTGTGCTGGGATGCTCGCTGATGAATGTCTGCCCATGCCCGCTGATGGTCAGGCGGAACCCGTCATCACTCGCCACCGCGAACGTCCACACCCCCGGCGACGGCACATAGATGCCCCCCTCCGCGACCACCACGAAATTATCGTTCCCCAGCCCCCCCGTCGGGAACGCCCCCGCCGGGAAAATCGTACCCTCGTTTGAGAGGCGGTAACTCAGCGTGTTCGCGCTCGTCACCGTGGTGCCGTTCTGCTGGCTGGGGTTCTTCGTCCACGCGATCGCCGTGTCCACGTTGCCCATCGCCGACTTCATCTTATAGAACGTGACATTGAAGCTCCCCTGCGTGGCAACGAAGCCCAGCCCGCTCGTCCCCTGCTTCGTCGGCGCGTTCCCCGCCGCGTTCGGCACCGTGTACTGCACCGCCGCATTCTCCGCCAGCAGCACGATGTCCTTGTGCTGATAACCCACGGTCACATCCTTCAATTGCCGCCCGAACGTGAACCCGCTCTCCACCGTCGTGCCGTCAGGGCGCACCAGCGCGACATCCTCCCCGTCCTTCGAAAACGAAAAGCTCGTGTGCAGTTCCCCGTTGACCAGCGGCACATCCGAGCCATCCGCAAACACGATCAGATACCCATTCGCGGGGATGCTCGTCCCGCTCGGGAACTGCCACTTCGTGAGGTTCCTGAGATTATCCGTCAGGTACCAGCCCGTCAAATCCGCCGCGCTCGCCGAGTCATTGTACAGCTCCACCCAATCCTCCGCCTTGCCCGCCTGCGTCAGCAACGACTCCCCATTATCCGCGCACACCTCATTGACACGCACGCCTCCCCACGCGGCCGCGCCCCACCCGCAAACCAACCCAAGCAACACACGCGCAATCGTCTTTTTCATAAGTACCTTCTTTCTCAATCGAATCCAACTCGAATATTAATATAATGTTATTCCTTCATAGGGGTGGTTGTCAACCCGCAAAATCTGAGAGAAGGATGTTTTTTTGCGTACAGGGGAGGGGGCAGGAAGAATAAAGGGGACCCCATTGGCGCGGTTGTCCCACAGATTTCACGATGGAGGGCGAGCGTCCTCGCGAGCCGTTAGACACATTCAAATGTGCCTTTCTCTAATGTGCCTGAAGGGAGGGCGAGCTCCTCGCGAGCCGTTAGACACATTGCGGTTTCCTGCCCCATCGGCCGCACACCGATACGGGCTATTCCCGATTCTTTCTTTCCACCTTCACCTCCATCGGCCGCAGGTCGGTGCAGTCGGGCATCGTGTAGGAGACCGCGCCGAAGTTGACGGTGACGGTCGTGCCGTTGGCGAAGGCGGTTTGCTGGACGGCGCGGTCGGGGGTGAGGATGCGGTGGTCGGTCATCTCGCTGTAGCCGGTGGCGCGGGCGACGGTGGCGGCGGTCTTGTAGCTGGCAACGAAGCGGTCTTTCTGCTCGTCCCACATCTTGCGGGTGAGCATGTACATGGGGGGCGTGCCGTAGAGGGCGTTGAAGAGGTCGCGCTTGCGCCAGATGGCGGGCAGCTTGTTGTTGTAGTCGCCCCAGTACCATTGCGCGACGACGCAGTCGTGATAGACAAGCTCCCACAGGGGCAGTCGGTATTTCTCGCCGACTTGGTATTTCATCACGTTCTCTGGCACTTCGTCCCAGATGACCTGCGTCCGCCGCCCGGAGTCGGGGACGCGGTAGTTGCCGAGGCTGAGCATCCCCTCGAAGTAGTCGCAGAAGGGCACGGAGGCGTCGTGGCCGGTCTCGCTGCCGCACACGAGGCCGAACTCGCCGGACACGAGGCCGAGCAACTCCATCTTCCAGCGTTTGCTGTCGGTGCGCGTCATGGGGTGGTCGGGGTGCCAGCATTCGAACCACGGCGCGGCGACGGTGGTGTCGAGGAAGCGGGCGCGGTAGGGCTTGGCCTTCAATTCCTCGGCGATGCGCTTGCGGGCGTAGGGCAGGGCTTTCGCGTCGCAGATGACGGCGCAGGGGATCATGCCGTCGCCGTCCTTGCGCTCGATCTCCCAGCCCGTGCGGGGGACGCCGGGGGCGGCCCAGTTGATGTCGTGGGGGAAGGCCTCGGTGACCCAGTCGCCGTGGACGTGGCGGATCTTGTCGAAGTTGGCGGGGTCCATGATGTCCTGATAGATGTCGTAGCGGCCGGTGAGGATGCCGGGCATGGCGTTCATGGCCTTGACCTCTTCGGCGGTGCCGCCCGCGCTCCAGATGAGCCGCCCCATGCCGGCGGCCTGCATCTCGGCGGCGAGCGCGGTCTTGCCGTCCCAGCTCCAGATGTTCGCCGCGCCGATGAGCAGGTCGATGTTGGGGTTGGCCTTGGCCTTCTCGGTGAACGTTTTGAGCAGCCCCGTCTGCTGCGCGTGTTCGCGGTAGCGTTTGCACATCGCGACGTGGCCGCCCTTGTCGAAGAACACGAAGCGCACCTTGCGCGGGTAGGCGTACTCCCCCTTGCACGGGTCCCACGCCACGCCCGCCTGCCACAGCCCGCCCGCGCCCTTGCGAACGTCCATCGCGCCGTCGTCGGGGGTTTCGAGGATGGCCATCCAGCCCGCGCCCGTGGCGTCCTCGACCACGCCGAAGAACGCCATGCACAGCCCATGCCCCCCGTAGGTGTACATCCGCCACAGCCCCGTGTGCTCCTCGTCCACGGGGTAGCCCAGCCCCTCGTTCATCGGCACGATGAGGCGGTCGCCCGGCCGCGTCGCGAACGGCGCGGGGAACGCCAGCGGCCGCATCGCGCCCTTACCTTCGAGGGTGACTTCAAGCTCGGGGCTGGAGTTGCTTGTCACCAAGTGGAGCCTGACGTTAAACTCGCTCATGTCCTGCGGGTTGACGAGCGTGTATTGCGGACTCCACCACGTCTCTGTTCCCCAATGGTCTGTCTTTGCGCCGGACTGAGTCCTTGCCTGCGCCTTGAGCCAGTAACCCGTCGTCTGCGGCAGGGGTGCCCAGATGCGCCCCGTGTCCTTGTCCGTGACCGACACTTCTCCCGTTTTGTTGTCAACATCGACCCTCAGCGTTTTGTTCTCAAAGCTCGCAATCCTCGGCCAGTCTAAACTGTTCCCGTTCCTGAAGAGCGCTCCCGTCCGCGCCGCGGCCATCCCCCTGACCTCGATTACCTGCGCAGCCCAGCCCGTTATGCGCGGCTCGACGCTGACGCTCGCCTCCCTTTCGAGAGATTCTATTACCCAATCCGGAGTGGGGCCTATCCGATTCGGGTCGGGTTTCGCCTTTCCTCTGGGGACGGCGAACCGCGCCTTCACGGGCGACCATTCGCCCGTCGCCGGACACGTCACCGCGCCCCACGTCCATGCCATCTCCTTGCCGTCCGCGTCGCGCAGGACCGCGCTCAACTCCGCGCGCGCGCCCAGCGCGGCATCCGTCACGCGCACCTCGCACGACACCTCGAACACGTCACCGTATTGCGCCCCGATCCGCGCGAAGCCGCCGAAGCTGAAATCGCGCTTGCCCGTGTGGCGTATGCGGTGCGCGTCGCCGTCCTGCACCAGCGTGACGGCCGCCTCCCCGTCCCGCGCCCACACATGGGGCTTCTCCAGCCCCCACCGATCCTGCGCCGCGCACACGCTGGCCAGCAACAATGCAATATGGATTGCCCCCGCACCACAACGGGCGTAGAGACGGATGATTATCCGTCTCCACAAAGCAATGACACGTGGAGACGGATAATCATCCGTCTCTACATTCTTGCTGCCACGTGGAGACGGATAATCATCCGTCTCTACATTATTGTTGCCATCGGGAGACGGATAATCATCCGTCTCTACGGTGTTGCCCCATTCAAATGCAATGCGCATTCTACTCCTCCTCCTCGCCTGTTGCGCGGGCGAGGCGCGCGTCGGCTTGTGCGAGTCCTTTCGCGAAAGGCACTGCCAGCAGCACGTCCGCGCCCGTCAGGTTGCTACTCCTGAACCTCCTGTTGTATGATCTGTAATAGTTGCGGTAATGGCGGGAGGCCTGTTGCCGTGGGGTCTCGCCCGCGTCGTCGAGCCGCTTGACGTTCGCGGTCAGGGGGAACAGGGCTTCGAGCGGCGGGGGCAGGGTCTTGATGGCGGCGTTGCGGATTCCCCAGAACGTGGACCAGTCCAGTATCTCGCACTCGTCGAAGCGGAGCGTCAACGGGGCGAGGCGGAGCATCTTGTTCTGGAGGGCGGTCCAGTCGATGTCGGATTCTTTCAGCTTCCCTTTCAGGCCGTAGAGGTTGGTCATGACGTCAAGGTAATCGGGGTCGGCCTCCAGTGCCTTGGCGTACCAGTCGGCGGCCTCCGCGTAACGCTTCTGGGTCTCGCGGAGTTGCCCGAGGAGGTAATAGACGGTCGGCCGCACGGGGGGCATCCCGGCAAGGCGCGTCAGCACGCCCTCCCCTGCGGAGACGCTCTCGGGGCTGTCGAACACGCCCATGCAGTGGAAGCACAGCGAGGCGACCTGCCCGAACTGCTCGGGCATCCGCTCGAACGCGATTTCATAATGCTTGCGGGCCTCCTCGGGTTTCCCCATCTCGCACAGTTGCTCGGCCAGCCGCCACTGCACGCAATAGGCGTCCGCGAAAAGCGCCTCCGCCTTTGCATAGCACTCAAAGCTGCGCCGCGCCAGCCCGAGATCCTTAAACTCGTCGCCCTTCTCCGCGACGCGCACGGACTCGACCACGTCCCTGAAAAACTTCGCGTCGTCCGCCTTGCCCTGCGCGTCAAGTATCTCCGCGAGGACGGCGTAGGCGCGGCAACGGTCGCCCGGCGGCTGCTCGCCGTCGGTGGGGTCAACCTTCAGCGCGTGGCGTATGACGCGCTCGGCCTCCTCCAAGCGGTTGAGGCGGCGCAGCGCCTCCGCCTTCCAGATCAGGGGGCGCTCCTCAAACGCACTGCGGGCATACAGCGCGTCCATCTGCGCGATGAAGCCATTCAGGTCGTCGCCCGCCGTCTTGAGAAGCAGCTCATACGACCAGTCCATGGAATGGTTGCCCCGCATGATTTCCGCGAGCAGCTGCTTCGCCTCGACCACGCGCCCGGCCTCATACAGGGTGTTCGCGAGCGCGTTGGCGAAGTCACTGCCACCGTCCTCTAACACGTCCAGCGCGTCACGCGCCTTGCCCCACCACGGCGACGTCTCGAGCAACGCCATGGCATCCGCCATGCGGTGACGGCGGACGTAAAACGACAAGAGCCTTTTTGAAAAACGCGCGTCGTTTCGCTCATCCTCATCTTCGTCCACCAGTTGTTTAACCATGTGGTCAATCAGCAACGGCTCGACCTCGGACTCGCGCCCGCTTTGCTCGAGTCCCTCAATAAGCGATTCTAAATGCCACCCCCCCTCTTGCAACATCCCCCATATTTTCAGCGCATGGTCGAGGCTGACGCGTTGCGCCTTATCGTCGTTCGCCAGCGCGGCCAGCTTGGCGGTCTCCAGCGCATAACCCGAATTAACCCAATCGTCGTATTCCGTTTTCGTTTTCGATTTCAAGGCATCGGCGAGGATGCCGTTCCGAAGCGCCACCGCCTCCGCAACGCGATCCACCGCCAGCAGGAAATCCGCATACACCTCGCGAAGCATACGGCGTTGGGATGGCGGCAGGGCAGCGTCATCCAAGCGTTTCAGAAAAAACTGCTCGACCTCATCCTCCCGCCCGCACGCGATGCCCGAGAGGGCAAAAGCGCGCGGGATCGGAAGGCTCGGGGCTTGACCGAGCAAGCGGACATAGAAATCAAACTTGTGTTGGGCCGGGATGCGGATACTGCGGTCGCCAATCGAGAAAGACAACGTGGAGGAGCGATCACCATTCTCCTGGGGTATCTTCGCGACCATCGACACGAACGGATGGGCAAGTTTCAGCGCCTCGTCAACGCGGCCGTCTTTCAGCTTCATCGCGACGGCCTTCTCCAGCGCACCCGTGACCTCCCTCACCCGCTGCATGATTTCGTATGGCAGCGAGCCGTCCTTCTCGAAGCGGAGTTCCTGCTCAAAGGGCTTGAAGCGTTCCGCGAACAGCGCGTACAGCGCTCCGCCCTCCGGGGAGTCCGTCACGAGATTCCAATACGGGGCAACCAGCTCGTCACGCATTTCGAGCGCGACGCGCTGCGCCAGCGCAATGGTTTCTTCGCCCGCATCATACTTGAACTCGACGGGCAACCGCTGCTTAAAAACCGCCCTGAGCAACTGCTCCGCCTCCTCCATTGGAAGCATCTCCGCAAGGTCCGGCAGATAGTGTGTGCTTCCGCGCTGGGAGACGGTCGGGGACTTCAACGCGGCTTGCAGTTTTTCAAGTTCTTCCTGCCGGTAATCCTTTTCTTCCCCGGCAAGGTCTGTTGTCAACTCCGAGTATTCGCTGGACGAAAGCACATCCTTATCCTTCAACGCCGTCAACAGGCGTTGCGCCGTCTCGATGTCCCGTGCGAGATAGGCCATGAGGATTTGCAGGAACGCGCGGCGCGGCGCGTAGGCCGCCTGCTGGCGTTTGTCCAGCCCTTCGCGGATGAGTCCCCACGTGTTGGGGGCGGGCAAGGCCATGACGAGTTTTCCAAACGTCAAATCCGCCGTGTCGTCCGAGTCATCATAAAATTCGCCACGAAAGATGTCCCGCCCCTTGTCCGCGTCCGCACCCAGCCCGATGTGCTGATCCGCGAGTTCCAGCCAGCGTTCTGCGGCGGCGTCCGGCGCGAGGCCGTCAGCCTCCTGCGCGAAACGCTTGACCGCCGCCTCGAACGCGCCCGTGGGCGTGTCCTTGTTGTCATCCGTTTTTTTCTTGGCGGCCTCGACCCCGGCCTTGATTTCCTGAAGCACCGCCGCCGCGCCCTTCAGCGCGTCTGCCTGTTCCGCCGTGAACGCCACCCACGGAACCATCGCAATCGCCAACAACATTTTCCGCATAATGCCTCCTTGCAAGAACATCTCTCTGTTATTCCGCCTCTATTATGCCACAGGCACCAACCGCGCATCAACTAAAAAAATTGGCATCAGGTAACGCCTAGCCTTTCGTTGCCATACAATGCCCCCAAAGGGGGGAAACCCGCCACACTCCATCATGTGTGATAACATCAATTTAAATGACTATAATATTGGGATTCCCAAACGCTCAATTTGCTCTAAATCCACTTGACTGCAAACGCTAGAAGGGTTACGCTGTTACAAATGAATCGGATGGTCTGGTTCATTACACAACCCTAAACAGGACTGTTAGACATGAAGCATTTTTCTCGCCGCCAGTTTCTTTCAACCGCCGCGACCAGCGCCGTGCTCGCATCAATGCCCGCGCTCGCGCAGGTCAAGAAGCGCAAGCCTAGGGTCGGCGTCCAACTCTATTCCGTGCGCGACCTTTGCGGGCAGGATCTCCTCGGGACGCTCAAGGCCGTCAAGGAAATCGGGTATGAAGGCATTGAGCTCGCCGGCACCTACGGCAAGAGCGCGAAGGAACTCAAGCAGATGGCCGCGGATCTCGGCCTCGTCTTCTGCGGCACGCACTCGGGCCTCGACTCCATCAAGCCCGCGAACCTCTCCAAGACCCTCGACTACTACAGCGAGATGGGCAACACCTACGTCACCGTCCCGCACATGAACGCGGACACCGCGCAGGGCTGGATCGACTTCGCGAAGGTCTTCATGGATGCGGTCGAGACCGCCAAGAAGGCCGGCATCCGCATCGGCTACCACAACCACCAGCATGAGTTCAAGGACAAGTTCGAGGGCGTGTCCAAGTTCCAGATTTTCTTCGACCACGTCTCCCCCGAGATCAATATGCAGCTTGACGTCGGTCATGTGGTCTCCGCCGGAGACGACCCCGTGGCGTGGCTGAAGAAGTACCCCAAGCGCGCCTACACCGTCCACGCCAAGGAGGTCTATCCCGGCAAGGGCATCCTCGGCCAGCCCGGCGAGGGGCGCAAGGGCGTTGACTGGGACGGGGTCTTCGCGTTCTGCGAGTCCGACGTGACCGAGTGGTACATCGTCGAGACCGAGGCCGACCCGAAGTCCATCGAGAACGTCCGCGGCTGCTTCGAGTACCTCAAAGCGAAGGGGCGCGCATAATCGTTTGCTAGCGTGTCGTTATTTCCCAGGCGGAAATGCTTCCGCCGGGGAAAACGATGCCCTGCGGGTGGTTGAGCACCGAGGGGTCAATTGGCGTTTCGATTCCTTCGGAGGTGATCTGGCGGATTGCTAGCTTGCCCTTGCCCAGCCCGATTTCGGCCAAGTCAATGCGGGTGCGGCTGGAGACCGGCGTGTCCGAGACGTTCACGAAGAAGAGGACGGCGGAGACGGTCTTGCCGTTTTTGTCGGTCTTGCGCCAGGCGCCCGTCTGGACGGCGGCGGCCGTGACGTTCCATTCGCCGCTCCACTGCCAGTCGGCGGTGACGGCCGGGATCGCGTCTAACAATTTCGGCGGGCGGATCATCTCGCCTTTGCAGAAGTAGTCGCGGTGGCGGTGCCGCATCTGGACGATTGCCTTGAAGAACGGGAAGCGCTTCGGGTCGTCAATTACCCGCGGGTCAAGCCAGCCGATCTGCTCGCCGTACACCAGTTGCTCCGCCGCCTTCATGCGGTCCGCAAGGATCTGGCTCGGCCCGCCGCGATAGGCCCTGCCGAACATCTGCACCGCGCCGCCGTAAACCGCCGCGAAGGCCGGCACCTGATCCTGATACTGGAAGTGCCATGTCAGGTAGCCGTCGAAAATGTTGACGAACGGCTCGGCGTTGCACTCCGTGGTCAGCATCCTGTCCTTCGGCAGTTCGCCGCGGATTTTCGCGTACAGCGTCCAATGTTCGCGGTTCCACCAGTCGCCGCCCGCAAGGGGATGCCCGTGCATCTTGTCGAAGCACAGTTCCGGTTGCGCCGCCGCGACCTGATCGACGTACACGGCGGCAACGCCATACTCGTTCACCAGCCGGGAGATGTTCTCCGTGACTTTATCCCGCCAGACCGCGCTCGCCGGGCACATCACGGCGAGCTCGACGTTCGAGCCGTCGGACTCCTTGCTGCCGTAGGTCTCGATGTACGGTTTGCCGTCCTCCTTTTTCGTTGCGCCGGGCAGCGCGAGCGACGTGAACTGGAAATCCTCCGCGCCCTTGTCCCGCGTGTCCCAGAGGCGGCCGTTGATGTACGGCATGACGAAGCAGTCGCCGTTTTTCTGGATTTCCGCGACGGCCTCTTTGAAGCCGTCCTTCACCGGGAAATAGTGCGGGTAGTCGTTGTCGAACGGGATCTGGTGCCAGTTGTACCAGTGCACCGCCGTGGGGATGCCGAGGGCGTCGGTGAACCTGCGCATCGTCTCCGGCATTTTCTGGGGCGCGTCACTGCACAGCGCCCAGACGCTGAGTTCCTTCATCCACTGCGGCGTGTCGGTGCGGCCGCCGGGGCCGAGCCTCTGGCGCGGATACCAGTCCGCATGGGCGCGCACCCATTGCCGATAGATGAGCGCGGCGTCGAACCAGTCGCCGGACATCGCCCGCCAAACAGCGCCGCCGTGTTCGACCTTGCCGTCAAGCGGCAGCGGCTGCTCGAACCGAAGCGTCAGCGCGTCGGACACCGCATCCGCGTCGATCCGGATTTTATTGACGGCCCCGCCCGCATCATGCGCCGCGACATACAGCCCGATCTTTTTCGCCTCATCATACACGGCCATATACTGCATCGAACACCAGCCGCTCGGGTACGTCCCCTGCCAGCGGAGTTCCTTTGCGCATGGGTTTTCCGTGACAACGCCAGAGGCGTGCGGGTAAAACGCCTTCATCGCCGGGCCGAGATTCCGCAGCGCGATCTGCCCGCACGTGGCGCTGCGGAACTCGTAACAGCCGTCGTGCAAGACGACCCAACTCCAGTGGATGCCGGGGTCATCTGCGCCCCGCCCTTTCGGCTGGGCGGCCTTCGTCCGCAACACGACGCAGAGTGTCTCCCCGTCCCCGTCCGGCAGCGTGGCGCCGCGCAACGTGAACGTTTCCTTTTTCGCGTCCCATTCGACGGCCCGCCAGCCCTCGCCGGAGTTTATCGTGACGGTTTTCCCGGTCTTGGTGTTGAGGAGTTCCGCCGTGAACAACGGCACGGGCGCCCTCGCGGAGAGAACCGTGTTCGCGCGGGTGTCGATGAGCGACAGGAGACGCAGCCCCTTGCCCTTCCCCTCGTCGCCCGTTTTTTCAAAGAGCGCGACAAGACCGGCGCGGTTGAGGGCGATCCAGTTTTCCGGCAGCCTTCTGGCCTTCCGCAACCGCTCGAGTTCGCTCAGGGTCGCAATCTTGCCGGAGAGGAAAAGATCGTTCAGCGCGACGGCCTTCCAGTCCTTGGCGGTATCCTGCAGCTTGGGGATGACGATCTCGGTGCGCGGCATTTTCGTGACGGCCTCATACGCCGATTGCAGCGCCTTGGCGGGGTCTTCGCTGTTGCCGACCCAGTACCACGCCGCCATGCGGTGCTTCGTGTCCGCCCACGCCTGCCACGCCTCGTTGCCGCGCGGCATGAGGTACGGGCCGAAAGCGTTCAGACCGTCGTGCAGGAGGATGCCGCGCGAAATGACCGCGACGGCCGCGCCCGCCTCATCGCGGAACCCGGCGTAGCGGCTGAACGTCTGCGACTTCTGCGTGCCGGTGAATGCCCCCGACGCGCCGTCGCCGAACCAGTTTGTGCCGACGGGGTGGTGCAGCTCGAAAAAGTGTTTCTCCCGCCACTCGGACGGCTCATCCTGCTGCGCCAAGACGGTCGCGTAAACAAGCGCCCGCTGCGGAAAGACGAACCACTGATACTCCGCGCGCGGCCTCGAGGGCGGCGCATCGTCGCCCCTCTTGAACGCCGCCACCGTGCGAACGACTTTCAGGAACGGCTGATCGACAATCTGCTCAAGTCGCTCGTTCGTAACGCCCCACGATCCGGTCTTCGGGTCATGCAGGCGGTCGAGCCATTTCACCGACTCCAGTCGCACCCCGCCCGGGAACGTGAATCGCGACGGCAGGCCGCCGTGCGTGGCGGCGTCGAACGTCAGCGCGCCCACGGTTATCGGCGATGCGCGGCGTGGCGGCGGCGCGGCGTCCCGTGCCTCGATGCGCAAACGGACCGGCCCGCCCCTCGGCACATCGCCCGGCAACTCAGCGACGAACGTCCCCTGAAACGGGGATTCACCAGGGACAAACGCCGCGTCGAGTTTGCGCTCCCCGTAGAAAAACGCGGCCCCGTCCAGACGTGCGGCGGCCAGCCAGTTCGCCGCCGGTGTCACGTCCAGCGGGCAGACGACAAACCCATCCTCCGGGACAGCGGAGAGCTCAACAAACGCCTGCTCGGCGAAGCAAAGCCGGGCAGACAAAGCCATAAGAGCGACAAGGCCCTTCCGAACGTTAAGTGTCATAAACATGAGACCATGGTATCACGGGCAGCATGAACCGCACAACACTTTATAGCAGGCGCGGGAGATTTTTTGAGAGAAGCAGGGACTATAGTGTTCTGGGTATCCACTTGACTACGGTTTCCAACCGAAACACGGACGTCTGAAAGCGTACTTGACTTCATTCCGCACCTTTCCCTTTCCTTTTGTCGATGACATTTCCGACCGCGCCATGGATTTTCATCATTAGCCTCTCAAAGCGATTCTGATAACGTCCCAAGCTCAAAGCCGATTAGCGGGAGATGATACGCCACCAGTGTCCTGTAAAATACAGATTTCACGATGGAGGGCGAGCGTCCTCGCGAGCCGTTAGACACATTGCGGATTCCTGCCCCATTGGCCGCACGTCGCGCCAATGGGATCCCCTGTCTCGCCCTCCATCGTGAAATCTGTATTTTACAGGACACCAGCGTGACAAACATGACCAGAAACTCGGCAATCAAAAAAACAATCAGCAGGTTTTTGAGCGCATTGTCCCTGCGCTTCCCCCGCAGTGACGGCACTGCCCCAGCCGCGCAAACCGCCACCCCGGCCCATGGCCACCACGAGTATTGGAAAACCAGTCCTGTCCATGACGGCAACGGGGTGCCGCCGAGAAGGAGGTCTCTCATGACGGAACCGTAACGGGCTGCTGCAAGCGGCAGGAACCGGGCGAAAAACACATTTAACCCCGCAAGCAACAGGAAACAGCACGTTGTCAGCCTTTTCATTTTCCTTTCCCTCGATACAATATCTTATCATCGAGCACCGTGTATTCAAGTCCGAACTGCCCGAACAACTGGCGGACATCTTCCGGCACGATACCGCATCATTTTCTTAATTTTAACACTCATGCATTCCCCTTATGGCTAAGGATTCAGGCTTCATGCCTTTCCCCCATAAAGCATCAAGTATAACGCCCACCGCCGGGAAAAGTCAAGAGGGGTTTTAAGGGGGGGGGAGGGCGTTTTTTTTTTCGCCGCGTGCGCGGCGATGATGGTGGGGGCGCAGGGGACTCCGCTTTGCAATATTCACGATGCAGGGCGGAAGCCCTGCGCTCCTGGAAGCTTCGCGCTCGCGGAAGCTTCGCGCTCCCGAAAGGGCCGCCGAACCGCGTGCGCGGCGATGATGCGCGGGGGCGCAAGGACTCCGCTTTGCAATATCAACGATGCAGGGCGGAAGCCCTGCGCTCCCGGATGCCTCGCGCTCCCGGATGCCTCGCGCTCGCGGAAGCTTCGCGCTCCCGGAAACACCAAAGCTTACTTCATGCACAGGCCGCCGTCGACGCTGATGGTCTGGCCGGTGATCCAGGCGGCGGCGTCGGAGGCGAGGAAGCGCACGGCGGCGGCGACTTCCTCGGGGGTGCCGAAGCGTCCCATCGGGATGGCGGCGAGTTGCTTGGCGCGGCGGGTGTCGGGGATGTCGGCGGTCATGTCGGTGGTGATGATGCCGGGGGCGATGGCGTTGACGGTGATGCGCGATGACGCGAGTTCGCGGGCCGCCGTCTTGTTCAGCCCGAGCAACCCCGCCTTGGATGCGCTGTATGCGGCGCGCATGAGGTCGCCCAGCAACCCTGCGTCGGATGAGATGTAGATGATGCGCCCGGCGCGTTGCCGCGCCATGCCGCGTGACACGGCCTTGGTGAGCAGGAACGCGGAATCCAAGTTTGCCGCCATCACCTCGCGCCAGTCCTCGAATCTCGTGAGGGCGAGGAGGTTGCTCTTGAGGATGCCCGCGTTGCACACGAGGGTGTGGATTGCGCCGAGTTGCTGTTCGACGGCCTTTACGAGTTCCGTGACCTGCTCGGGCTGGGCGACGTCCGCGCAAAAGCATTCCGCTGTCCCGCCCGCCGCGCGGATTTGCCCGACGGTGTCTTTCGCGGTGTCCTCGGATGTGCGGTAATGCACGGCGACGGTGAAACCGTCTTTCGCGAGCGCAATCGCGATCGCGCGTCCAATCCCCTTTGCGGCTCCTGTGATTAAGGCGGTCATTGTGGTTAGTTTTTAGTTTATAGTTTTTAGTTTATAGTTTTTAGACATTGCTTTGTACCGATTCCCTTTGCGGCTCCTGTGACTAAGGCGGTCATCGTTTTTAGTTTTTAGTTTATAGTTTTTAGACATTGCTTCGTACCGTTGCGTTAGAAACTAAAAACTGTAAACTATAAACTCCTCCTCATTACGGTACCAAAAACTGCGCGGTGAGCGTTGCCACTTCGGCGCAGACGGTTTCTTGCTTGGCGGTGTTGGTGATGTCGGCGAGGATGTCGGCGATCCAGTTGCCGATGGTGGCCATCTCAGCCTCCTTCATGCCGCGTGTCGTGACGGATGCGGTGCCGATGCGGATGCCGGAGGTCACGAAGGGGCTGTTGGTGTCGAAGGGGATGGTGTTCTTGTTGCAGATGATGCCGGCGGCGTCGAGCGCGGCCGCCGCGTCTTTGCCCGTGAGCCCGTTGCGCGCGACGTTGACGAGCATCAGATGGTTGTCCGTGCCGCCGGAGACGAGGTGGAAGCCGCGCGCGGCGAGCGTGGCGGCGAGTGCCTTGCTGTTCGCGACGACCTGTTGCGCGTAGGCCTTGAACGACGGAGAGAGGGCTTCGCGGAAGCATACGGCCTTGGCGGCGATGATGTTCTCCAGCGGGCCGCCCTGGAGGCCGGGGAATACGGTCTTGTCGATGGCCTTGGCGAATTCCTCGCGGCAGAGGATGAGGCCGCCGCGTGGGCCGCGCAGGGTCTTGTGCGTGGTGGTCGTGACGAACTCCGCGTATGGCACGGGGCTGGGGTGTGCGCCGCCCGCGACGAGTCCCGCGATGTGCGCCATGTCCACCATCAGCATTGCGCCGACCGCGTCGGCGATGGCGCGGAAGCGCGGGAAGTCGAGGGTGCGCGGGTAGGCGCTCGCGCCCGCCACGATGAGTTTGGGCTTCGTTTCTTTTGCGAGCGCCTCCAGTGCGTCGTAGTCCAGCGCCTCGGTCTCGCGTGAGACGCGGTAGGGGACGATGTTGAAGAGCTGCCCCGAGAAGTTGACGGGGCTGCCGTGCGTGAGGTGGCCGCCTTGGTCGAGGCTCATGCTGAGGATGGTGTCGCCCGGTTTCAGCACCGCGAAGTAGACCCCCATGTTCGCCGCGCTGCCGCAGTGCGGCTGGACGTTGGCGTGATCCGCGCCGAAGAGTTGCTTGGCGCGGGCGATGGCAAGCTGCTCGGCGGTGTCCACGGGGATGCAGCCGCTGTACCAGCGCTTGCCGGGGTAGCCCTCCGCGTACTTGTTCGTCAGGACGCTGCCCGAGGCCTCGCGCACGGCGCGGGTGACGGTGTTCTCCGACGCGATGAGGTTGACGGTGCTGTCCTCCTGCGCGATCTGCGCGAGGACGGTCGCATGGATTTCGGGGTCGGCCGCGGCGAGGAACGAGACTTCCGCCAGACGCTCCGCGCGCTCGAGCTTCGCGATACGGCGCACATGGCGCGGCTCGCCCGAGAAGGGCGTGTCAAGGAAGGTGCGGACGATGGCAAGGGTCTCCTCCTCCGAAACGCTCCCCGCCAGCACAAGGACGTTGCTGTCGTTGTGTGCGCGGGCCTTCTGCGCGGCCTCGACGGACACGCACAACGCCGCGCGGACGCCCGCGAAGCGGTTGGCGGTCAGGCTCATGCCGATGCCCGTCTTACAGATGAGGATGGCGGCGTCCGCCTTCCCTTCGGTGACGGTCTCCGCGGCCTGCACCGCAAAATCCGCATAGTCAACGGCCGCCTCGGTGTCCGTCCCGAGGTCGGTCACCGTGCAGCCCCGCGACGCGAGGAATGCGCTGATTGCGTTTTTTGCGGACAGCCCGCCGTGATCACATGCAATGACAAGATTCATAATTCTCTGCTTCACCTTTGAAAAAATCGAAGCCTATACTATATCATGCTTTCGCTCTTCCCACAAGTGGAATCGGGGAAATCGGAAAGTCAACAAAACGCTCACCACATATCGCCGGCCTGGGGGCAGGTGTCGATCTCGATGAGGGTGGCGGTCTCTTCGCCGGGGTGATAGCAGTTCACGCCGATGACGACGCGCAGGGGCGTGTGGTCGGGGATCGTGAAACCGCGCCGGGTCTTCGCGCCCACCCACGAGATGTTCAGGCGGTTGTAGGACATCTGCTTGATGATGCGCAGCTCGGTCACCTCCGCGATGAGCGGGACGGACATCGACGCGATCAGTTTGTTGTCGGTCGTGGTGTAAACCGCCACGCACCCGGCAGGGCCGGTGTCCTTGCTCACGGCCGGGCGCTTGGTGGTGAAGACGGCCTTGCACACGAGGTCGCGGCTGTCCGCCAGCGTCCACGACATGGCCTTGCCCATCCATGTGACGACGTTGCCGTCGATGGTCACGGCCTGCGCCCGCTTCGTGCCGCTGACATACGCCCGCATCGTCTTAGGGGAGACGAAAATCCCCAGCTCGCTCGGCAGGCCGTGCGCGCGGTAGAGCGAGAAGTCATGCGAGTAGTCGCCGTGCCCCTCGTGCTTCCACTTGGTGATTTCAGGCGGCCAGTCCTTGTCGAACTGCAAGGGCTTGGTGATTTTCACCTGCACGTCCGGGGGCAGCTGCCCGATGAACAGCTGACCGGCCGGTGCGCGCGTGTCCGCGGGCGCCTCCGCACGCTCCTTCAAGTTCGCGACGTCCGGCACGGGCGGCATCAGGCGGAACTCCGCCTTGGCCTCCTTGAACAGCACGCTTGCGGCATCCTTGCGCTGCAACACGACGCGCACGCGCCGCGCCTCTTTTTTGACCGCGGCCGCTTTCGCCTCGTCCGTGTCGGCGAGCTTCGCGTCCAAGCGCTCCAGCGCGTCGGCGTAGCGCTCGCCGAACTCGGCGGCCTTGTCGTTGCGCAGACGGTCCGCCACCGTGCGCTTGGCGATGTAGCCCTGCTGAATCAGGCGCAGGGCCTCCACGTCCTTGTTGACCGCGTCGTCGGTGAGCTCGGGGACGGTCTCGAACGGGTCGGCCTCAGCCTCCAGCGCCTTCATGAAGCGCGTGGCCTCCTTGCGGACGGCCTCCTGACCCTTCGCGTCCTTCGCCTCGTTCATGCGCACGGCCACGCGCCGCAGGTCGATGACATAATCCTCCGCCATCGGCAGCAGCGCGGCGTTGTACTCCTTGGCCAGCTTGCCCAGCTCCGCGTGGAGCGTGCCGCGCATCTGCGTGACCTCCGCCGGGAGCGCGTCCGCCTGCGCGTGCGCGGCGGGCCCCGTAAACATACAAGCGCATACGAGGGACTTAACCACAATGGACACAATGGGTTTCACAATAGACACAACAGCAGTGTCCTGAAAATAGTGTCCATTGTGAATTCTATAGTGTCTATTGTGGTTAAATAAAACGAATCCTTTTTTCATGCGGCTCCTTTACTCAGATTTCTTCCCCGTTTGCGGCACGGGTCTGCCAAGACGCGCCAGCACGAGCTTGAGCGCGTTCCACACCTCCAGCTTCACTTTCCTCATGCCGACCGCGTCGCCCGCGTTCTCGAAGCGGATGACGTAGGACGGGTGGTAGGTCGGCATGACGGGTATCCCCTCATAGACCGTCCACACGCCCTGCATCCGCGTCACGCCCGTCTGGTTGTTGAGGATGCCCTTGATGGCGGTGCTGCCGAGCAGGACGATGGCCTTCGGGCGGATGACACTGATCTGCTCGCGCAGGAACGGGAGGCAATTCTGCATCTCCGCCGCGTCGGGCGTGCGGTTGCGCGGCGGGCGGCACTTGCAGATGTTCGCGATGAACACCTGCTCGCGCGTGTAGCCCATGGCCGCGATCATCTTCGTGAGGAACTGCCCCGCCGCGCCCACGAACGCCAGCCCCTGCCTGTCCTCCTCCTCGCCCGGCGCCTCGCCGATGAACATCACGTCGGGCGACTCCGCGTTGCCCTGCCCCGGCACGACGTTCGTGCGCCCCGCCGCATGGAGCGGGCACCCTGTGCACACCTTCACGCGCTCCGCGATTTTGTCCAGCGCCTCACGCCGCGCCTCGGGCGCAAGCTCCTGCGCGGACATCGGCGGCAGCGGCTGCACCGCGACAGGCGCGACGGCCTTTGGCGGCGCGTGCGGCGGCGGCATGGGCGCAGGCACGGTCGGCGGACGCGGCTGGGCGCCCGCCTTGTCCCACGCCGCGAAGAACCCCGGCGGAAGCTCCACCGTCCGCACGCCCAGCTCTTTGAGCAGGGTCACGTGCGCGCTCACGTCATCGATTATGTCCGTCCAGTCCGACATCGTGGGGAAGTTTCTAGTTTTTAGTTGCTAGTTTCTAGCTTCTCGTTGCGGGGCTTCTCGTGCTGGCGCATCCTTGAGCTTATTGCCGTAAACGACAATGCCGATGGAGACCATAAGCGTCGTGATGCCGCATCCCAGCAGCATCTTCGTCTTTTGCCCCACGCCCTTCCACTCGCCCAGCAACATACCGATGAGCGAGCTAAAAAGAATGGATGACGCCATGAGCATTGCGAAACCGATGTAGGCGATTTTCCCCATCGCCGGTTCGCCCACCTTCATGCAGACGAACTGCATCGCCCAGATCACGCCCGCGCCGCCCGCGAAAAAGATGTTCAGCGCGACGGGCGCCTTCGCGTCCGCGTAGTCCCTGAACGTCCCGTTCCTCGCATTCTGCGCGAGGCACCAGACCACGTTCACCAGGAACCCGCCCAGCAGCACCACCACCAGCACCGGCATACCCTGCCACTTCGCCGCCGCGCCGCCCGCCAGCGCCGCCTCCTGCAACACCCCGCCGCTCTGCAGGCCGAAGTTCATCCCCGCGCTCGCGATGCCCGAAAACAGCGCCACCAGCATACCCTTCCTGAAATCAAACTCCGCGACCGCCTTCCGCTTCGCCTCCTCCGAAAGCTCGCCCTCCTTCGACTTGCCCGCCAGCCCCACGAACGTGATGCCGAGCAGCGACACGACCACGCCCAGCAGCACCACCACCGAACCCGTGTCCGCCACCAGCGAGCCAGCCTTGCCCGTCACGACCGGCGGGATGAGCGTCCCCGTCGCCGAGCACAGCCCGCACCCGATCGCCAGCCCCAGACCGATCCCGAGGTAACGGATCATCAGCCCCCACGTCAGGCCGCCCAGCCCCCACAGCGCCCCGAACGCGAAACACCGCGCAAGGACGCCCAGCGGCGCGGCGCGGATCACGTCAAACAAATTCGGCACCGTCATCAACGCCAGCGCCATCGGGAACACCACGAGGCCGAACACCGCATAGAACAGCCAATAGCTCTCATACGCCCAGCCCTTCACGCGCTTGAACGGCAGCGAGAACACCGCCCCCGCCAAACCGCCCAGCATGAACAGCACCATCCCCAGCCCCGGATTGCCCAAACTTTCCCCAATCATAACGACTCCTTTCTTGTAGCGTAAATCGATTATAATACACCTTCCCTGCCGCAAAGGAAAGACTATTTTTCAGCCTATGCATTCCGGGCTTGTTCGCCCTTGTCATTGGCAACCTTCAGGAAGCAGGATGTCATCATGGATGGCACCGCAGGAGCATGACTTTCGTCGAGCCCTGTGACAGCTACCTGAGTATCAGCAGCGTGCCGAATTTGCTGGTGAGGAGGAGGTCGGTGCCGCGTTTCATGGTCTTGTATTTGCTGGGGAAGCCGTCGAGGGCGGGCAGGCCGGTGAAGGCGGGGGCGGTGGCGATGACGTAGGCGCTGGCGGTGGGGAGGTCGCCCGTGGCGGGGACGACGGTCACGCCGCGCAGGTCGAGCGCGCTCGCGGAGGTGATGCAGTCGCTGGCGGCGCCGTCGGTGGTGAGGCGGTAGGTGACGCCGGGGCCGAAGGTGACGTTGTCGAGGGCGAGGGTGCCGATGGCGTCGTCGCCGCCGGGGCTGATGACGGTTCCTGCGGCGAGGGCGCCGTTGGCGATCGCGCCGTCGCCGGTGATCTCGCCGACCTGCCGCGCGCGCCCGCCGAGGTCGAGCGTGGCGCCGGGGGCGAGGCTGACCTGAAGGGCGGCGTAGGGGAGCGTGGGGTCGAGGGGGTCGGCGGCGGTGCAGGTGAGGAGGCGGCCGGTGCCGTCGTCTTGGAGGAGTTCGTAGTTGGCGAAGACGCCTTCGTCGCGGCCTTGGTAGTCGATGAGGAAGGCGACGTTTTTGTCGGGCCAGTCCCACCTGTTGCGCTCGGGGTCGGGGTTGTCCGGGTTGGGGACGATGTTGCCGCCGGCGCCGCCGCCGCCCTGGCCGAAGCGGGCCTCGAAGGGGTGCGGGCCGGGGGTGAGGGTGATGGTGCCGTAGGTGGGGGTGTCCCAACTCGTGTCGTGCAGGACGGTGGCGCCGTCGATGACGAGCAGGACGTTGTCGTCGAAGTTCTCGGCGAAGGTCCATGTGACGTTGGTGGGGTCGCGGTTCCAGATGTAGCCGGTGTACACGTAGGTGGAGTTGTCGGGCCAGTGCTTGCCGTTGATCTCGCCGCCGGAGTCGCACCAGCCGTTGGCGGCGGTGGTGGTGAACTCGATGGCGGTCATGGGGTTGGGGTCGGCGGTGTTGAACTGGCCGTCGAGGCGGCCTTCGTGGAGGCCGGGCGTGGGGGCGTGGTCGAGCAGGAGGGTGCCTTCGCTGACGTTGACGCGGACGAGCGAGGGTTCCGGTTCCCCGCCCTCTTCGGCGGGGGCCCAGTCGAGGGAGGTGGTGAGGAGGTCGCCGTCGCCGAGGTCCTCGAGGGGGGTGTAGTCGTTGGGGTCCCAGGAGCCGCGGTTGAGGGGGTCGTACATCAGGCCGCTGGGGAAGCCGCCGTGGGGGCCGACGTCGCCGCCGCCGTCGCCGAAGCGGATCTCGATCTCGTGCGGGCCGGGGGGGATGCGCACGTCGGGCTGGATCTGGACGCCTTCGCTGAGGATGACGTCGCGGATGACCACGCCGTCGATTTTCAGCATGACGTTGTCGTCGAAGGTGAAACTCCACGTCCAGACGAAGTCCTCTGCGGTGCGGTTCCAGATGTAGCCTTTGTAGATCCAGGTGTGGTTGTTGCCGGCCCACATGCCGTCGGCGTAGGTGGTGTTGGGGCCGACGGGGCCGTCGCTGCCCGCGCGGAGGGTGGTCTGGCGGCTGATGGGGGTGCCGTCGTCGAGGGTGTTCCAGTTTTGGCGGATGACGCTCTCGAACAGGCCCGGGCCGTCCTCGAGGGGGGGGACCTCGGCGGTGAAGAGGGAGCCGTCGCCGGGGTCTTCGAGGATCTGGAAGCGCCAGAGGTCTTCGGTGGCGCCGGGCTGGCCGGAGTAGTCCACGAGCAGGCCGGACATGGGGCCGGTGGCGGGCCATGCGGGGCGGTCGCGCGGGCCGGGGCCGACTTCGCCCTCGCCGTCGCCGAAGCGGGCCTCGAAGAAGTGCGGGCCGGGGGTGAGCCTGTAGGTGGCGAAGCGGTCTTCGCCGTTGCCGTTGTCTAGCACGTAGGCGTTGTCGATGGTGAGGCGCATGTTGTCGTCGAAGCGGCCGAAGAAGGTCCAGTCCACGTCTTCGTCGGTGCGGTTCCAGATGCAGCCGGTGTACACCCATGTGTGGTAGTTGCCGGCCCACGCGCCGTCGGCGTAGGTGGCGTTGGATGCCTGCGGGCCGCCGTTCGCGGCGCGGGTGGTGAGTTGGAGGCTGGTCTTGGGGTTGAGCGTCCCCGTGTCCCAGGAGGAGCGGATCATGCCTTCCCACAGGCCGGGCGTGAGGGGCGATGGCGGCGGCGGGGGCGGCGCGGGGACGGTGAACGCGCTGAGGGCGAGCGTGCCGGGGCCGTCTTTGTTGATGGCGTGGGTGGCGAGGGTGCCGTTGAGGATGGCGCCGCCGGTGACGGTGACGGCGCCGTTGGAGAGGGTGGCGCCGCCGAGGTCGAGCGTGCCGCCGGTGACGGCGATTCCGGAGGCGGGCGCGAGCGCGGCCTCGTGCTTGAGCAGGAGGGTGCCTTCGCGCACCTCGGTGGGGCCGGTGTAGGTGTTGGCGGCGCCGAGGGTGAGCAGGCCGTGGCCGAGTTTGGTCAGGCCGCCGGGCGGCACCACGCCCAGGATGGGCGAGCCGAGCGTCGCGGCGGTGGCCGCGCCGCCGCCGACGAGCGTGGCGACGGGGCTGCTGCTGTAGCCCGTGCCGGGGGAGGTGACGACGATCTCGGTGACCTCGCCGCCCTCGACGCGCGCGAACGCGGACGCGCCGCGCCCGCCGCCGCCCGTGAGGCGCACGAAGGGGGAGCCGAGGTAGCCCGCGCCGCCCGTGGCGACGGGGATGGAGATGAGGCCGAGTTTCTCGGGGGCGCACAGGGGGGCGTAGATGATCTTGCTCTTGCCGGTGTCGGGGATGTCGATGACCGCGCCGCCGCCGTGGAGCAGCACGTCGGGGAGGATGTCCCCGGCGAAGAGTTCGGGCGTGACGCTGGTGGCGCGGAAGAGGCCGCCGCCCCAGTTGACGTACACCTGGTTGCCGCCGCGATTGGCGCGCCACACGCGCTCGGCGTTGACCTCGCCGCCGTTGAGGTTGAGCATGCCGACGGTCCCGCCGTCGCGCTCGCCCATGCTGATCTGGCCGTTGATGCTGACCTCCGCGTCGCCGCTGACGGTGAACTCGGCGTATCCCGCGTTGCCGCCTTCGTTCTGGTCGCAGACCCAGAGGGTGACGCGGCTGTTGAACTCGCCGCCTTCGACGTTGACGACGCCGATGCCGCCGCGGCTGATGCCGTAGCAGCCGTTGTAGCCGCCCTCGCCCGTGTGGCCGACGTAGTTGAACGTGCCGCCCGTCTGGTGGAGGATGCCGACGCTGGACGAGTTGCGGGCGACCTGCGAGTAGCCCTTGTTGTCGTAGAGGCCGCCGGCGAGCAGGTAGTAGCCGTAGCCTTGGTTGCCGATGTGGCCGTCGTTGCCTTCGCCGCCCGTGTTGTGGACGGTGCCGCCGGTCTGATAGACCGCGCCGGCGGCGGCGGCGCTGTTGCCGAGGATGACGCGCCCGTTGATGAACGCGTCGTCCGAGACGTGCAGCGTGCCGCGCCCGGTGTTGCCGACGATGACCATCGGCTGGGGGCTGCCCTGATAGCCCCGGTCGAGGGTGGTGAGGCGCGCGCCCGCGCCGAGGATGAGCGTGGCGGGCGGGTCGGCGGCGGGCGCGCTCTCGCCGATGAGGATGGTGTTGTCGTCGATGTAACTGTTCGCGGCGGAGAGGTCGAGCGTGCCGCCATAGACGCCGATGGGGCCGAGGTTCGGGCCCAGGTCCGTGAGCGTCAGGGTGTTGGGGCCGAGTTTGCGGATGCCCGCGTGCGGGTAGGGGTCGGTGTAGAGCAGGTCCTCGTAGGCGGTCTCGAAGCCGAGGGAGGCGTTCGCGGAGCGGAACGTGAGGGGGTTGTTGAGGAGGTCGCGGATCTCGCTGAGCGCGAAGCCGGGGTTGGCGCCGGCCGCGTCGGCGACGCGCAGGGCGAGGGTGCCGCGGTTGTGCACCTCCGTGTCCGTGGCGTAGCCGGGCAGTGCGCCGGGCGCGACGGCGTAGAGGATGCCGTTGTCGATGCGCGTGCCGCCCGCCCAGGTGTTGTTCGTGCCGAGCAGGTAGGTGACGCCGCTCTCGCTGCCGGCCTTGACGAGTTTGCCGGGGCCGGAGATGACGCCCGTGTAGGTGTCGCTGAACGCGAGCAAGTTCTCCGTGCCGGACGCGAAGGTGGCCTCGCCGCCGGTGAGGGTCACGGGGCCCGCCCAGGTGTTGATGGTGCCAGCGCCGAACCCGCCGCGTGTAAAGGTGCGGCCGCCGCCGTCGATGCTCAGCGTCCAGTTCGCGGGGCGGTAGAGGTTCCAGTAGTCGAGGGTGCCGCCGTCGCGGACGCGCACGACGTTGGCGGGGGCGGCGGAGAGGGTGGTGCTGGCCTC
>Ga0082212_10001521_pt1 | contig 34217 bp, 28 predicted proteins | sample TergutNt197P3_FD_71548 | JGI IMG/M metagenome (GOLD analysis project Ga0082212, IMG submission 71548) | Neocapritermes taracua P3 segment gut microbial communities from Petit-Saut dam, French Guiana - Nt197 P3 | ecosystem: Host-associated > Arthropoda: Insects > Digestive system > Gut ... | reverse complement strand
TACGCTCAGAATGACAATACGCTCAGAATGACAATACGCTCAGAATGACAATACGCTCAGAATGACAATACGCTCAGAATGACAATACGCTCAGAATGACAATACGCTCAGAATGACAATACGCTCAGAATGACAATACGCTCAGAATGACAATACGCTCAGAATGACAATACGCAATTTACCCAATATATTTATCTGCACCCCCGCTGAATTCTTAGGTTGCGGGCAAAACCCGTATTGTGATATAATTATACCAGAAATGATTAGGAGGGAGTGATGCGAGATGACTTTATGGTGGGATTCTTTGACTCTTGTTCAACAAATAATGGCGCTTTTTGCCATACCGGCTACCATTATTATGATTTTACAAACATTATTATTACTGTTCGGTTTGGGCAGCCATGGCGACGCGGATGCCGGGGGGTTGGATACCCACGCGGGTGATATTGCGGAGCATGACGCTGGGGAGAGCCATGGGCATGGGCATCATAGCGGGGCTCATGACGGTGGTTTGCGTATCTTTACTGTGCGTGCTTTTGTGGCGTTTTTTGCCATTTTTGGCTGGCTGGGCATTGTGCTGACCGAATCCGGTATGGGCTCGACTTTGGCTATCATGCTTTCTTTTATAGCCGGACTGGCTGCTATGGTAGGCATGGCTTGGTTCTTTAAATCCGCCATGAAGCTGCAATCCGCCGGGAATATCGATATGCGTAATTGCCTGGGCAAAAGCGCCACAGTATATATACCCATACCACCCAATCGCCAAGGCAAAGGCAAGGTAAACCTAACGGTACAGGGACGTTTTAGCGAAATGGACGCGGTAACCGACAGCGCGGCCGCCCTAAAAACCGGCTCGGAAGTAATTATATCATCTATACTGAATAATAATACTCTCTGCGTTGAACCGAGGGTAGCCCACCCGGCAATGGAAGGTTGAAGTTAGGAGTATATCATCGTATATTATTAAAAGGAGGAGATCTTATGCCAGATTCATCACTGATTTTTGTCGCCGTAGTCGTTATTCTTATTTTTTCTTTGTTTTTAATTATACTGTCCCGTTACCGCAAATGCCCTTCAGACAAGGTAATGGTGATCTACGGTAAGGTAGGCAGTAATGCCGACGGCAGCAGCCGCTCAGCCAAGTGTATTCATGGGGGAGCCTCTTTTGTCTGGCCGGTTATTCAAGACTTCAAGTTTTTGGATTTAACACCTATCTCCATCAGCGTGGATTTGACCAAAGCACTTTCCCGCCAAAATATCCGCATAGATGTCCCTTCCCGCTTTACCGTGGGTATATCCACGGAAAGCGGCATTATGCAAAACGCGGCGGAGAGGCTTTTGGGTCTTAAGCTAAGCGAAATACAGGAATTGGCGCGGGATATTATTTTCGGCCAATTGCGTCTGGTTATCGCTACCATGAATATTGAGGAAATCAATACCGACCGCGATAAATTCTTAGAAGCCGTAGCAACCAATGTAGAAACCGAATTGAAAAAGATCGGCTTACGCCTCATCAATGTCAATGTTACAGATATAAATGATGAAAGCGGCTATATCATAGCCTTAGGCCGCGAAGCGGCAGCCAAGGCCATCAATGATGCCAAACGTTCGGTGGCGGAAAAAGAAAGGGACGGCGCTATCGGCGAAGCGAATGCCCGGCGCGACCAGCGTATAGAAGTCGCCACTGCCGATTCTTTAGCCATCGGCGGTGAAAACACCGCGCAAATACAGATAGCCCAATCCAATGCCGCCCGCCGCGAAAAAGAAGCCGAGGCGCTGCGTCTGGCTATGGCGGCGGAAAAAGTGCAAATGGCCAAATCCTTAGAGGAAGCCTACGCGGCGGAAAAGGAAGCGGAAACCGCCCGCGCTTTGCGCGAAAAAGCCACCCTGGAGGCGGATGTCTTGGTTAAGGCAGATATCCGTAAGAAACAGATCGAAATAGAGGCGGAAGCAGAAGCGGAAAAAATCCGCCGCCATGCCAAAGGTGAAGCCGACGCCATCTTCCTGCAAATGGAAGCCCAAGCCCGCGGTACCCAGGAAGTCCTCACCAAGCAGGCCTTTGGTTTATCGCAAATCGTAGACGCCGCCGGCGGCGACGCCGCCGACGCCTTAAGGCTCATGCTGGCCGACAAGATGGAAGAGCTGATAAAAGTACAAGTGGAAGCTATAAAGAATATTAAGATCGATAAAGTTACCGTCTGGGACGGCGCCAGCGGCGCCGGCGAAAAAACCGCCACCGCCGGCTTTCTCTCCGGCTTAATGAAAGCCATCCCTCCCATGCACGACCTCTTCGACATGGCCGGTATGCAATTGCCAAGTTTCTTGGGGCAAGCTAAGCCAACACAGGCGGAGGAAGCAGCCTCACTTGAAAACGGTGATGAGGAATAATAATGAAGCGCGAGGTGGGAAATGCTCAACAGTATTATTGACACAATTGGTAATACTCCCCTGGTAAAAATCAACAAATTGAATAAAAACCCAAATGTTACCATCTTAGCCAAGCTAGAAGGGTTTAACCCCACAGGCAGCATCAAAGACAGGATAGCCCTAAAAATGATAGAACAGGCTGAAGCTGATGGCTCATTGACCAAAGACAAGACCATCATCGAAGCCACATCCGGGAATACCGGTATCGGGCTTGCTATGATTGGCAGGCTGAAAGGCTATAAGGTCAAAATTGTAATGAGCGAAGTGGTATCTTCTGAACGCCAAAAAATGATACAGGCTTTTGGCGGCCAAATCATTTTAACCGACTCAAAGCTGGGGACGGACGGAGCCATCACAAAAACACATCAAATACTCAAACAATTTCCCGGGGAGTACTATAACCCGAACCAATACTCAAATGAAACCAATAAACTTACCCACTATTTTACCACAGCCGAAGAAATATGGCATCAAACCAATGGTAAACTGACCCATTTTGTTTCCGCCATAGGGACATCCGGCACCATTATGGGGGTGGGGATGGGGCTGCAAAAAAAGAACCCCGCCATTAAAATTGTGGAAGCGCACCCAGTTAAAGGACATTATATTCAAGGGCTTAAAAGCATGGCAGAAGCAATTATACCGGAGATTTACGACCCGCAGCACATTGATATCAGCATAAAAGTGGAATCTGAAGCCGCCTTTGCCATGTCGCGCAGGATAGTGGCAGAAGAAGCGATATTTGTGGGTATGAGCAGCGGAGCAGCCATGTTTGCCGCGCTTAAAGTCGCGCAAGACTTAGATTATGGCACAATTGTCGTTGTATTCCCCGATCGGGGGGAAAAGTATCTAAGCACGGCCTTGTTTGGGGTAGGAGGCGTTTGACCGTGCCGGACGGTTATAAAAATCTAGATGAATAAGCAAACGAGCTTCATGTCTTATCGGGCTATAAATACCATAAAACAGGCAAGTGGTTTTAAAAATCAATGACCCCATTTTTTCTTGCTAACCCTATTAATTATTATACTAAGGCGGGCTAAAGCCCGCAAGTATCGAGTATCGAGTATTCAGTATTCAGAATGCAGGTTGTTTTCGCGAAGCGAACAGGTTTAAAAAAAACAATACACCTCGCGCAAATTCTTGTTTTTTATTTATGAAAACTGCCCGTAAGCGACTAATTTACACTAATGTGGCAGGTAGCTTTCTGTCCGCCGCAGGTTACGGTGATTATCGCGGTGCCGGGGCTTAGCGCTGTAACATTCCCGGAACTGTTTACCGTCGCTATAGCAGAATTGCTGCTTGACCACACCAGTGATTTGTCGGTGGCGTCAGACGGAGTCACTTTTGCGGATAGTTTAAAGCTATCTCCTGTTTCCAACAGCTTGCTGGAGTGGTTCAATGATACATTAGTCACTAAAACAGATTCAGGAAGAGGGTCTGGAGTGGGGTTTGGGGTAGGTTTTGGAGTGGGATTAGGCTTAGGTTTGGGAGGGGTGGGAGCAGGGATAGGGGCTGGCCTCCCTTCAACGTAATCAATATGGGCAACAGGCGACCAATCCTGTACATTTGTATGCAGCGCCACCAGTTTAATTTCCTTGTTTAAGTTCTCTAATGGGGCAAGATTAGAAATAGTGTTATTGCTAAAATTAAAGTATTCAAGATGAGTCAATTTTTCAGCAAAGTCAATATCGGTAAACTCATTATCACTAATATTCAACCTGCTTAAAGCCGTTAAATTTTGTATAAACACCCCATCGCTTAAATGGCAACCCGATAAGTCCAGCTCTGATAGATTCCGTAATTCCCCAATCTGCTCAAAATCAACTAAGCGCTGATTTGCTAAATCAAGCACACGCAATTTCTCTAATGCGCTTAATCCCCGCAATGATACTGTTTGCGTTGCTTCAATCTTTAGTTCGCTTATCTGCTGTAAATCATCCTCTAAAATATCCTTTACATCCTTTTGCAGTTGCGTAGCGATTGCCGCGGTTATAGCCGCATCTAAAAGATTAACCTTGTTAGGCGGGCTAGGCTTTTTGTCCGCGGTGATGTCTTGTTCGTAAAACGCGAGCGGCAGTTCAGTATCGTCCGGCAACTGTGTCTTTGAGGAATTTAGCAAAAAAATAGCAGCCAGCACTATCATAGCTATTAAAGCCGCAGCAATTAATGAGTATTTTTGCCAATGCAAGCATACTTTTTGCCAAAATGTTAGCGGTGGCGCTGTTAATTCCTTAATTATCTCACTATAGTTTAATTCCGGCGTGTTTTCAGGAATGCTGATTTTAACCGGCTCTTTTTTGTCGCTAATATCCAAAATTACTTCCTGTTTTGCTTTATTGCTCAAAGAGCCCTTGTATTCCAGGAGTTTTTCCTTCATCTGCCCGGCGTCTTTGAAACGTTGATTCACATCAAAGGAGCAGGCCTTTAAAACTATGGCAGATAATCCGTCGTCCGCATAGGCGGGAGGCGGCAAGTGTTCGCCTCTCATACGCATATCCTGCGCGGTATTGTATTCAAAATGGCTAACCTCTGCCGGCAGCGGGGGTAAAAAAGGCGCACGGTTCCCATTGAGCAGCCTATATAATACCAAGCCTAAGGAATATAGGTCTATGCGGTAATCCGTCTTTTCATGACGCATCAGCTCCGGCGCCATAAAGGTAAGCGTCCCCCTGGCTGTCATTCTGGTAACCGATTCGTCCAAGGATCTGACAATGCCAAAATCGCCCAGCTTAAAATCACCGTCTTTATTAATAAAAATGTTTTCCGGTTTAATATCCCGGTGAATCAAATTTCTTTTCTGCAGTACAGACAAAGCGCTGCAAATATCCACGCCCAGCTGGAGAACATCCTCTAAGGTCAAACTGTGTCGTCTTAAATATGTGCCTAAATTGGTGAGGAACTCCATCTTAATATAAATATTATATCCCGGCTCATCTTTAAGAGGGATGATCTGATGATCATCATAAGAGACAAAATTTGTATGCCCCCGTAATTCAGCGTTGATATTGATTTCACCCATGAATGATTCCAACAATTGATTACAATAAGCCTTCATGGTAACCGCGTTGGTAGCCAAACCCTCGGCGAAAAGAGCATCTTTTTGATGCTGGTCTGTGGGGATCGATATATGTTTTATAGCGGAATAATAGGTATTGCCATATTCTTCGCGCTTATACAGATACACTTTTCCATAAGTCCCTCTGCCTAAAAGCCTAACTAAATTCCAGTCAGGCCAGGGGCTTTCTATCCCATGTTGATCGGTCATTTAGGCCAACCTCCATTTTCTGCCCAGCCATATTTTATTATTGTCCTATATATGATCGCTAATGTTTGTTCGCGTGTTAAATATTGCAGCGGGTTAAATATGCCGGCGGATCCCTGCATAATATCATTATCATACGCAAAAGCCACAAAAGGCGCCGCCCAGGCGGATATCCTGGATTCGTCATCGTAATATGAAATATCCGCTAAACCACTGGGTACGGCAAAATCTTCTATTAAGGCAATAAATGTGCAAATCATTTTAGTCGCTTCTTGACGGGTAATTTTACCATTGGGATTAAAGCTGCTATCGGTTACGCCGCCCACCAACTTTATGAAGAAAGCCTTTCTAATTTCATTTTCGAAAACATGTTCTTTAATATCCTCAAAAGCTACTTTATATGGCGGATATGTTGGTAAGCTGATCTTTTTCCCCTTAACCGTTTCATAAATATCTACCAGCAAGGCCGCAAATTCCGCTCTTAATACATGGTCTTGATACTTATCCCATAGTAGGGGCGGCAAAAGATGGAAGCTATGCAATTCAGAAAGCTCAGATTGCGCCCAAGTACTGGCGCCAAATAAAAAACCGCAACTATATGAGCTATCATTTGTCAGTCCTTCGAGTACGTTAAGCGGCTTTGTTTCATCCGTATCCTTGCCGCTGCCCAATTGATTGTTCTTATTTCTTCCCCAAGCATAGAGCTTTCCGTCTTCTGATATATAGAAACAATGATAAACGCCGGCCGCAATATATATTGGTTTGCCTTCCGCGCGGGCTTTTACCGGCTTCTTTTGCGTATCCGTGGAGGTGGCATCCCCCAATTGGCCATATTCCCCGTATCCTAAGGAGTAGATTTCGTTATTTTCTGTTAACGCATAAGATACATCATTGCCGGCGGCGATTTGTACAACCTTACTAAGACCTTTAACCTTAAGCGGTAAAAGCCCCGGCACAGTACTGGAGTCGCCCAACTGGCTATGGTTATTTTCACCCCACGCATATACCGAACCGTCCCCGGCCAGCGCCAAGGAATGAGAATAACCCGCCGCTATAGCGACGATATTCACCAAGCCCTCTACTGGCTGAGCTTCAGCGGTATCCACTGTGGAACCATTGCCCAATTGCCCGCCCCAATTCGCCCCAAAGGCCCAAACCTCGCCCGCGGCTGATAGCGCCAAATAATGGGCGCCCCCTGCCGCTATTGCGGCAATATTGTTAAGTTTATTCACCATAGATGGTTTTTGACCAATATCCCACTGCCAAACCGCGCCGTTTTTATCTAAAGCCAACCCACCCATCTGGCCTGCCGCAATAGCAATGATACCCGATAAACCGGGTACTATATAAACAGGGGTATTCCCGCCTTCCCCCAAAAAGTATACTCTGCCGTCAGGCGCTAAAGCTAAAGAAAAATCATAACCCGCGGCAACTGAAATGATCGAATGCAAGCCGCTAACCTGTTTAGGCGTGGCTTGAAATGAAAGGTCGTGGCCTTGACCCAGCTGATTTTGCGAATTAGCGCCCCAAGTCCACACCGTCCCGTCTTCTTTTAAGGCAATAGAATGAGACATCCCTCCGCCAACAGGTGTTAATCTCTGATGAACATCCTGGGCAAAGGATTTGGGAGTAAAAAGGAAAAACATGGTAAACAGGAATATTGTTGAAAATAATAGTTTGACATGCCACTTATTCATATTGATCCCCCTTACTCAAACTTCTATTCACGGCGCGATGAAGGCAACCGCCCTACGTTGGATCTGAACTGTAACCACTACGGTGGGTGGGTCTTGCCTCAAACTGCTAACTTCAGTTGACATTGTATAAATTGTTTGCTAATATAAAGGCAGGCTCATAATTACTGTATTTTATCACAATTATTAGTTTTTTTCAAGTTTTATTCTTCATTTTTCAATAATTTACACAATACACACCAAAACAGGTGGTGAAAAACATGGCCTTAAACATAAACGACTATGATGAGTATATTAAAAACTATTTATCGTCCGCTAAAATAAAAGAACTTGAAGACACCCAAAGCGTCAGTTATGTCTTACCTGATGAAAACCTTTTTTTCTTGACAGGGTATAAAGTCTTGCAAGGACAACATAAATATGGCTTTTTGAACTGCGCAAAGGTCATTTATAATGGAAAGGTAAAACTTATATACTATATCGAAAGAAATAAATCCCTGCAAACTCTGTTACCACTGCTGACACCGGCGATGTTTTTGACTGTTATATACAATTTATTGAGCGTATTCAAAGAAGTTCGTAGCAACGGCTTTATTCAATGTGAAAATATCTGGTTATCACCGGAAAGGATATATATTGACCCAGACGATCTGCGCGTGTTTTTGCTCTATTTACCTTTAAACACCCCTTCGTCACCCGACGCTATTTCCCATTTTGAAAATACTATTAAAAAGGTGATTTTGGATTTACTCTTTGAAAATCAACAAATCAATGACCATGACACCCAGGAAATCAGAAAAGAGATTTTTGCCGACAAAGACACTACGCTGGACTGTTTACAAGAAACCCTCCGTAGCAAAGGCCACCCTATGGCTTTTGCTTTAGATTTAAAATCTTGGGCCGGCAGCTTAGATGAGAAATATGGCACAGGAAACGCCGCGCCTTATATTCGCGATACAACCCGCACAAACAAAACCACTAACCCTGATACCGAGGAAAGCGGCGCCACAAATAAGCAGCATTCGCTGTTTGCGGCAATTTTGCGGCGCGGCGCAAAATCAGCGCCTGTAGTAGATATTATGCCAGAAAAGCTCCATGTGCCGCCCTCGTCATATAGTGATTTTGCCCCCCAATTAGCTCTGGTAAGCCAAAATTTGCCTGAAAGCATTGTATTTATTATCAATCAACCAGAATTTAAGATCGGTAAAGATGCTCAAGCTGTTGATGGCGTTATCTATGCAAGCCCTTTTGTAAGCAGTATACATTGTAAAATAGTATACCGGGGCAAGCAACATTATATAGAAGATATGAATAGCAAAAATCAAACATTTCTAAACAACGTGCCCATTACCCCGCATACCCTGACAACGATTTTTGTCGGCGACAATATAAAGCTAGCGAACATAGAATTCAAAGTAGAAACGCTACAGTCATAGAGGTAATGATTATGAATCAGTTCACCATAGTTTTAGCGGATACCGATGAACATTATGTGGCACAACTGGAAAAAAGGTTCATTGAAACATGCCAAGACCGTGCCAACATTATTATAATTACCGAGGAGGAATACCTGGACTTTTTTTTCAGCACCCCTCAGAATATTGATATTCTAGTTATTCAGGAAGACCTCTGTCATTATACCTTTGATGAACATAGCATCGCCAGTATCTTCATATTAACCGAACATATATCTGACAGCCCTGAAACGCAACCCCCAAAAATCTATAAATATACCAGCGTTAAGGAAATCTACAATGAAATCTTCAACGGATCCGCGCTAAAAAACTTCCACAATATGTTGGAAGCGAACACTGCTAAGAGCATTGTGGTATATTCGCCGATCGGCGGGATCGGCAAAACATTCACGGCGATCGGTTTAAGCGTAGCCTTGGCCAAAGCGCATATGCGGGTATTATTCCTTTCCGCCGAACCTTTACAAACCTTTGCTTTCTTCTTAACAGATCCTAAATACTTGGACACCAGCTTAATCAATCAATTTAGCGCGCAAAATAACCCAGATGCTCAGGATCCAGGGCATAGCATAGGGCATGAACTGTTTGACTATCTACTGCCTTTTCCAGAGGCAGCCTCCTCCTTTGCTGTTAAATTAGAAAATTATCAGCAATATATGCAAAATATTAAAGAATCTGGTAAATATGATTTCATCGTCTTAGATTTACCGGCGGATTTTTCTCAAGATAAATCTGCCATGATGGCGTATTGCGATAAAACAGTACTTCTTTTAGGCCAGCATCCGCTGGAAGTATTTAAATTTGAACGTTTTTTGGGCAATATTGACTGTTCAAACACAGAAAAATTCATTTTCCTATGCAATAAATATGATGGCAAAGCCAAAAACAATATACTAAACAGTAGCATACGCACAAAAATAGCCATCAGCGACTACATCCCCAAACTAACCCTAAACCAAACCGAACTAAACATAGCCTGGTTTACAAACTGCCGCTATTTTGAAAAGTTAACCTATATGTTGCTATAAACAAATTCCCCTAAGGATGATATTGAGATGGCAGTGGACTGCTTTGCAGCCCAAGTTAAGAGTCAAAGGAAAAACCAAAATCTATGATTTTGAGTTTTACCTTAGTGCATACCTTTGGCTTTGCTGAAAGCAAAGTCAAGGTAGGTTGAGAGAGGAGAGTGGAGAGTTAATGAAGAGGTTACCGCTTGGGATACAGAATTTTAGGGAAATTATTAGCGACGACTATGTCTACGTTGATAAAACGCGTTATGTTTACGAAATTATCAATAGCGCGAAATACTATTTCCTCTCCCGCCCCCGCAGATTTGGAAAATCCCTCTTACTTGATACGATAAGCGAGGCTTTTTCCGGCGATAAAGAGTTGTTCAAAGGGCTTTGCATTTATGATACAGATTACGCTTTTGCTAAGCATCCGGTGATTAGGATAGACATGAGCAATATATCGAATGAAACCCCGGAAATACTGAAAAAATCCCTATATGATGCCCTGCAAGAACGCATACATGATGAAGGTTTAAGCATTGCCTCTAAAATCCCTTCAGACATTTTTAAAAACCTAATTAAAGCTTTGTATAAAAAGTATCAGCAGACGGTGGTGATATTGATCGACGAATACGATAAACCCATCTTAGACCACCTCACCAACCTTGAAACCGCCGAAGCCAACCGGCAGGTACTACGGGGCTTCTATGGCATATTGAAATCCATGGATCCCTATCTTAGGCTCACCTTCATCACCGGCGTTTCCAAATTTACTAAAACATCCATTTTCTCCGAACTTAATAACCTATTCGACATAACATTAACAAAAAAATACGCTAATATCTGCGGCATTGCCCTTGAGGATCTTAGCGTGTATTTTGGCGAACATATGGAGTATTTAGCCTCGCTGGCTCGTTTTAAACACTATGCCGATTTACGCGCTGAAATACTGGCCTGGTATGACGGCTACTCCTGGGACGGTTGCACCAAGGTTATCAACCCTTTTTCACTGCTCAGCTTCTTTAGCCAAGAGAGGTTTGCCGGCTTTTGGTATATGAGCGGCACACCCAAGTTCTTAATCGATATAATAAAAAAAGCCCCTGAGGTATACACAAATTTAAAAGGCCTGCTCATGACCGAATACATGCTTGATTACGCGGATCTTGAAGCCTTAGAAGCCGAGCCTTTGTTGTTCCAGACTGGTTATTTGACGGTAAAGGAAATACTTGATCAGCCGGGCGCTGCCGAATACCGCTTAGACATTCCGAATTATGAAGTAAGCGAAGCTTTCAATTTTAATATTATAGCGGCTTTAAGCGGTAAAAGCAATGCTCAAGTAAAACAAAGCCAAACAAGGATAGGCGATGCCCTTAGAGCCGGAGAGCCGCAACAATTGCGGGAAATACTAAAAAGTCTCTTCGCCTCTATACCCTATGAGCTGCATATTAACCGGGAGGCCTATTACCATTCAATATTCTACGCGGTAATGAGTGTATTGGGGTTTGGCATTGAAGCCGAGGTTTCCACTGCCAAAGGCAGGGTAGACGCGGTGTGCGAACTGGAAGACAAGGTATATGTGATGGAATTCAAATATGTGGACTGTAAACCGGATGCTTCTGACGAAGCTAAGAATAAGCTATTTGAAACAGCTTTACGGGAAGGTATGAAGCAGATAAATAGCCGGGGCTATCATGCGAAATATCTGGGGGGCGGTAAAACGGTATATCAAGTGGCTTTTGCCTTCCTGGGCCGGGATGATATTGAGATGGCAGTGGAGGAGGGCTGATTTCTTTTGATTTCTGGGTGATTTAAGAAACCTGCTTTATGGGGTCTCGCCCGTGGAGGGGTGGCGCGAAGCGCCGGGGTGGTTCAAATGGATACTATCATCGCAGTTTTGCATAATCAGCATACTGATGAGAAAATTGACTTGGAGATCCCGCTGAACATTTCAGCCAATGAGCTTTTGCTTGGGCTAAACACAGCCTTTAGCTTGGGCATCGATACCACCGATATGTCGCAGTGCTATTTAAAAACAGAAAACCCTATTCGCTTGCTTAAGGGAAATAAAACGCTGAAAGAGTATAAATTACGCAATGGGACTGTCATTAATATTAAGCATAAGGATTAAGCAGATTTATGGACACAAATTACAAGCTGGTACTATTCGGCAAAAAAGCCTATAAGGTATATAGGGAAATTGACTTACCTAAAGAAAATGATGCCATTATTAAGATAGGCACGGCCAAGCACTGCCGGGTCAGGCTTAATAAGGCTGTTTTTTTTGAAGAATTTGAGCTTGAGCTCATACGCCACAGTGATACTTGGCAAATAAACTGTGGCAGCAATTTGTTCATCACTACGGACGGTATTCTGAAAATCACCTCAAAAACCCTGGAACACGGGGATCACTTAATAATCAAATATACTGATTCTAATAATGAATTGTTTCAAATTGATTTTACTATTGATTTTGACAGTGTTGAAACCAATTATCAAAGGGTAATCAGCATTCACAACAATTGCCCTTTGCATATCGGCAGCCTTGAACATTGCGATATTTATATTACCGACCCCCTGCTGGGTTTTGACACGATAACGCTCACCCAGGAAAACGGCGCCTATTATCTGCAAGATAATAATACCAAATACGGTGTGCATGTGAATGGCTCGCGCATACATGGCAAGGCAAAACTCCTGGATAGCGATTTTTTCAACCTGGTCGGTTTTAGTTTTTATCTAAAGCAAGGCAAGCTATATACATCTAAACTGAATGTCTTCCCCAAAACATTGCCCTATAATGATCTGAGCGATCAAACAAGCCAATTGGGCTACCCCAAGTATAACCGTTCCACCAGGATGAGATATGAAATACCGCATGAAGAAGTAGAAATCAAACAACCGCCGCCTAAACCGCAAAAATCAGATAAAAGCATAGTATTATCCTTGGTTCCCGCCTTAGCCATGCTAGCCCTGATAGTTGTGCTCAGGGGAATTATGGGCAGTGGCAATAAAATGTTTGTAATATTCGCCGCAACCTCCATGAGCATCGGCATAATTATGTCGATTACTACCTATATTATTGATAGAAAAAAACTTAAAAAGGATACGGCGACCCGGGAAAAGAAGTATCTGGAATATATTGCGGAAAAAGAACAGGAAATCATCACTTTACGGGAGCGAGAGCTTAAAATTCGCCGCCTCATTCAAAGTTCCTTACACAACGATGTGCAAGAAGTACAGGCTTTTGGTAAGAGGCTATTTGAAAAAGAAATTCAGGATGCGGATTTTTTGGATATATATCTGGGGTTCGGTATGGTTAGCGCGGACTGCAAGGTAAAATATAGCAAGCAAGATTTTGTGGACATGGAAGATCCAATATCTCTATTACCGGAACAGATAGAACAAAGATATAAAAATATACCAGACGCGCCTATTGTCTCCCGCCTTCTTGCTTCCAGCGTGGTCGGGGTAACCGGTGAGCGCGGCGCCTTGAGCGAAATGGCAAAAAATATGGCGCTTGATTTAGCTGTACGGCATTTTTATCAGGAAGTTAAGATATTTTTTCTGCTGGATGAAATAGATATGGAGCGGTTTTCCTGGATACGCTGGCTAAAAAACCTCCAAAACGAGACTTTGAGTATCAGAAATATCATGTGCGATGAAGAAAGCCGCAACCTTATACTGGAATATCTTTATAATGAACTGTCGGGGCGCGCAGCAACCGCTAAGGATACAAAACAAGGCTTTGACGCATACAATATTATCTTTATTTTTCGTTCAAAAGGAATCGCCATACACCCTATATCAAGATTTTTTAGTATGGCCAAAAGCCTGGGCTTCACCTTCATCTTTTTTGAAGAATATGAAGAATTCTTGCCTAAAGATTGCGCTGAAATTATCCAACTATCCGGGGAAGGCAGAGGCAATCTATTATTCAGTGAAAATTGTGGGGAAAAACAAGCATTTACTTATAGTATAATAAGTGACAACCAGGCAGAAGAGGTGGCTCTAAAACTGAGCGCGGTATATATCGATGAAGTGAGCCTGGAGCGCGACTTAACAAAAAGCATAACACTCTTTGAAATCCTTGATATTCTACGCGTCGACGATCTGGATTTAAAGCAGCGCTGGGGCAAATCGCAGGTATATAAGAGCATGGCCGCGCCTTTAGGTGTGAAGCGCAAAAATAAAATGGTGTATTTAGATATTAGCGACAAAGCAAAGGCGCATGGCCCCCATGGCTTGGTGGCGGGTACTACCGGTTCCGGAAAAAGCGAAATCATTCAATCCTATATATTATCCATGGCTTCTTTATTCCACCCCTATGATGTGGGCTTTCTTATCATAGATTTTAAGGGTGGCGGCATGGCCAACCAATTTAAGGATTTGCCCCATCTAATGGGGGCTATCACCAATATCGATGGCCGTGAGATCAACCGTTCTTTACTTTCTATTAAGGCGGAATTGATTCACCGGCAGGAATTGTTTTCCCAGTATGGTGTTAATCATATCAACGATTATATTCAATTGTTCAAAAAAGGCCAAACGCAGCAAGCTTTACCGCATTTGATCATGATAGTGGATGAATTTGCCGAGCTCAAGGCAGAATTTCCCGATTTCATGAAAGAAATCGTCAGCGCGGCGCGCATTGGACGTACTCTGGGCGTACATTTGATTTTAGCCACCCAAAAACCCTCCGGTGTGGTGGATAGCCAAATTTGGAGCAATTCCAAATTCAAGCTATGCTTGAAGGTGCAAACCAAGGAAGACAGCAATGAGATGCTCAAAACACCGCTGGCCGCCGAGATCGTGGAGCCTGGCCGGGCTTATTTTCAAGTAGGTAATAATGAGATTTTTGAACTGTTCCAATCTGCCTACAGTGGGGCAAAAGCGGAAAACAATATAGATCAAACAAACACTTTTTCCATACATACTATAAATGTCTGGGGCAAGCGAGAATTAGCTTATACCAACCAAAAAGAGTCGGCCGAGGTGGAAAGTAAAACTCAATTACAAGTAATGGTAGATTATGTTAACGAGTATTGCCTAATGAACAATATAGCAAAACTGCAAGGCATTTGTCTGCCGCCTTTACCGGAGCAGATATTAGCCGGTGCTTTGCGGGATAGCGTAAAGGATCTGGTGAAGGGCATAGATGTTGCGATAGCCTTATATGACGACCCGGAGCAGCAAAAACAGGATGCCTTAATGATCAATCTTTCGGAAAGCAATACTTATATAATAGGCTCTGCCCAAACCGGCAAAACCACGCTGCTGCAGACAATGCTGTATCAGCTAATGCGCTGCTACACTCCACAGGAAATCAATATCTATATTGCGGATTGCGGCACTATGGCTCTCAAAGTGTTTGAAAAAGCCGCCCATGTGGGAGGGGTAGCTTTGGCTGCCCAAGAGGAAAGAATGCTTAACCTCTTTAAAATGTTGATGAAAATAATACTTAAGCGAAAAACCATTTTATCGGAAAAAGGTTTGGGCGCCTATCGGTCATACATTGAAGCCGGCTTTAAGGATATGCCGCAGATACTGCTTTTTGTGGATAATATGGCGGTATTCAAAGAGAATTTTTACACCAAGCTGGAAGACGTTTTTCTTACCCTGTGCCGGGAGGGGCAGGGTGTGGGCATAAGTGTCGTTGCCACCGGCGCTCAAGTAAATAATATTGGTTTCCGCTTGCTCTCCAATTTTGGCAACCGTATAGCCTTATGCTGCAACGACAAGGGCGAGTATGGAAATCTGTTTGACAGATGCAGAATAGAGCCCAAAGAATTGCCGGGGCGCGGCCTATGTACAATTCAAAAACGTATCCTGGAGTTTCAAGCTGCCCTGGCCTTTGAAGGGGAAAAAGAAATCATCCGTGTGGAAAACATGCAAACTTTTATCCAGGAAAACGCCTTACTATACAGCGGACTTGAAGCCGCGGCGATCCCGGAAGTGCCGGATATGATCAGCCGTAGCGGGCTGCTGCAAACAAATAAAGAATTATATGAAAATCCTTATCAGATACCTATCGGCATGGATTACAATTCGATGGAGTACCGGACCATAGATTTGCTATCAATTCGCTTGCTGGGCATTTGCGGTAAAGAAAAGAGCGGTAAAACAAACTTTTTGCGCCATTTACTGAATACTCTTGATATCTCTGCTAGCCCTACGGAAGCTTATATATTAGACAGTGAGGAAACGCAGCTGGAGGAGGTAAGCAAATTTGCCTTCGTAAAAAAATACAGCAACAGTGCTGATTCAATAGGGGAAATTATCAACAATCTTTATGAGAAGCTGGAAGAGCGGCATAAAAAGGTGCTGCAAAACAAAGATACGCCGCTGGAAACAGTGTTGCAAGACGAACCGCTGCTGCTTTTGGTAGTGGAGAATAGTGGCTTTATTGCTGAACTAACCAAACAAAGGCCGGTTCAAGAAAAACTGAATGCCATATTAAAGCAGTATCGCAGGCTGAAGATGGCGTTTATAATAGGCGCTTTAGATAACGCCACCATTTCTTTTAGCGCTCCCGAGATTATGAAAGCGCTCAAGGAGAACAAAAAAATCATCGTGTTCGAAGATGTGGAGAATATCCGGATTTGTGAAGTTGCGCATAGGCAGCTTAAGGAATATGCCAAGCCTATCAAGCTGGGGGATGCTTTTGTGTTTATGGATGGGGGTATGAGCAAGGTAAAAACCGTGCTGGATGGTTGAACTACCCATGTTTTTCATGCCTGATAAATAATCTGCCCTGTTTTAAAAACGTGCTTCACAAAACCGCTTTTATCATTCGTGCTATCAAGCAAATGTGGTTCAATATCAAAGCTAACCCCACGCCGTAAACGCCATAAATGCGACGCTGTTTGCCGCCAATCGCCCGTAAACCCATCAAACACAACGCCAACATCAATGTCGCTATTCTCATGCGGATTACCGTTGACGTATGAGCCAAACAATACAACGGCAGACGGCGATAACTCTTTTGTTACGGCTTTTGCATATCGTTCAACCGTATCTACAACTGTTCCTTTATCCAACATAGCATTGCCTCTGTTCCTTTAATAAGTTCCCCGCAGTTTTCTTTCGTCAATCCCGCCGCTATTTCATCTTTATATTCAGGGTAACGCGATTCGATGTTGAGGGGATTCAAATCGTCTATAAAATTTTGTTGTTCTTCTGACATTATACTAAACAGTTTTGCGCGAATAGCTAGTTTTGAAAGATCATGTATTTTTGGCGGTATTTCCCCTTCATTACAGTCGCGAGAAATTACTGCTTTCAACGATTTTTCGATAACTTGATGACACATAAAGCCGACATAAAGGTATCTCTCAGTTTTCAACATCGCCTTTGCCGTTTCAATATCATAATTGGCTATGCTCAACCAATATTTGACGCCCTCATTCATTCAATACCACCGACCTTATAATATCATTGTATCACAAACTTTCAAGAAATACTACCGTATGTTCTCCCATCAAGCTTTTTTCAAGTTTTTCAATTGTCAAATGCAACAAAACCCGCGCCTAGGATTATCATCGCAAATTCGTGCAAAGATTCCTGTAAGCGCGGGTTTTTGGCGCAGCGTGTGTTTAAACCCCAAATTTGCTGGCAATTTCATTATCCAGTGTTTCAACTGCATCGGCAGTTTGATCCAGTTGCAAGCCGATTTGGTCAATTAATTCTTTCATGTCGTTGAAAGATGGTTTCAGGGCATCAAACTGCTGGGCAAAAGCCTGACTGGCAGCGCCTTCCCATTCTGACTGCAATTCATTGATAATGTTCTGCATGCTGTTGATAACCTCTTGGAAAGTCTCCCCATTCCCACGCACCTCACCGGCGCGCGCACGCATTTGTTCCGGAGTCATACGAATTTGTCCCATAATCTGTTCCTCCTTTGCTGTTTGTTTTTGTGTGATTTATTTTGAAAGCGGCCTCTGCATTATATGGAAGCGCTTTTCAAGCTTGTTATCGCCCTGCCTTGATTTTAGTGAAAGCCTATGCCAGTTGCAAAAGCCTATACATCATCGCCGCTTAATTGCGCATTGGTAGCTGTACACTTGGGTTAAATCTTGTTATCGCCTACGCTTTGCATTATGCCCAGTTTGTACAATAGCTGCAACGCTTCTTTCGCCTAATCGGCAATCTGTTCTTGTTATTGATGATTAAAAAAAATGAATGGGTTGCAAAAAACTGACAACAATGATATTATTTCTATATGAGAGGCGGAAAGATATAATGCTTTATTCTCAAAAAACGAAAGATATCATTAGTAAACAAAAACCAATTTCAATAAAAATCGTAAAGCAGGTAAAAGATAATCTATCAAAAAAAGGTGTTGTTTTAGAACAATCAGAAGAAATAGACAAGATTTTAATACTTCACGGCAAGGAAGCAGTCGTTTATGCACCTGGTAATACTATTCTTATGCACACAAAAGTTTCTGCTTCTGGTTTTTATGAAGAACTCATACATTATGGACAATTTAAACGCGGAGGGTTCGATATATCCTCGCCGAAAGACATTCTTGAACTAGAAATTGAAACGCAAGAAAAGCTTATTAAATTTCGAAAAGCATACAAAATACCTGACGAAGAAATTCAAATATTGACAGAAAATTTAGATTGGTATAAAATGAAACTAGAAGAATTTGAGAAAGGGGGTCATTAAATTGTTTGAAATGACGGTAAGCGATGCTTTTGCGATAAACAATGTATATACTGTTTTCGGGGAGTGTAATGGATTTGAAAGACTAAAACCTGGGATCTTAAGAGATGAAGCAGGAAAGGAGTATGATTTTTGTATTCCTTTAGGAAAACCGCTAGAACTTGATAGCCATACCATAGAATTGCAGCTAATAAGCCCCCATATTGACATAAACGCTTTAAAAGGCCACAGGCTAATTCAAAATAACTGACTAAACTTATCAAACCACTCTATCCGGGGTGGTTTTTAATCCGATAAGCAGATAGTGGTTTTCCACTCAATGCCTTGCCGAAAGCGCTATATAGAAAGGATGGTGAACTAGGATGAAAACAAGTGATAGGCTATCTGATGAAGAGTATGAAAAACTAAGTTTGGAGTACGAACAAAACCCACCGGAATTGTCTGGTAAGCCGGGGTTCATGACCAATGCTCACGAAAGAACACTTGTAACAGAATTGCTATCACCAGATTATGCTCGGATTGTTAATATGAAAGCTAAAGCATTATCGTTGTCGCCTTCGGAGGTTATACAGTATGCAATCAAATCGCAACTTATAGAAAATGGGTGATAGAGTGCTATTGCATAAGCCTGTGCAACATCAATCTACCTGTTCAAATATTATTTCCTTTACAAAATCCATAACTTTATCTGCATATTCTATAGCTATTTTGGCATCATCTTCGGTTATTCCTAATTCTGTTCATGTTCATATAATATTACCCCTCTTTTTGCTATGGTGCGTTTTAAAGTCAATTGTTTGGAGCGCCGCTCAAATATTTCCGTGGTTCCTGCTAAGATGTCAGTCGGTTACGCTTCATGCCACGCATAGCTAGGTGAATATTACTTATGACATCTAATGGACGTATACTGTCATTAGGAATCACCACATAAAAATCGTAGTCGCTGTTATCGTTTGGCGTACCATACGCATATATTCATATTATGCTGCATCGCAATAAAATGCAAATTTACTGGTTTTTCCCAATTTGTTTAATCTATCTTCTAGCTCTGCCAACCTTTCTTCTAATTCTGCCAACCTTTCTTCTAACTCATTCATTCTTTGCTCGTTTTCTTTTTCTGTTTGGTACTCTCTATATGCATGAATAATTTGAAATAAAATACCTAGTATTGCAAGTATTATTACCATTGTCACTGGCGCAACAATAAGTCCAATTAAGTCCAAAACAATAAATAAAACTTTTACAACAAAATTTCCTGTTGGGGTACCATACCAATCCCAAAAATTAAAGACGGGAGGCCTCTGATGCTGATCATATGGAAAATCATACGGGCTATAGTACTGATCGTTTAAATCGAGCCAGTCTTGCTGATAATCTTGATCGTACAGATCATACATATTATCTGAACAATATATATCCGGCTTATTAAGGTCAGTTTGGGATGGCATAAAAGGTTTATAATCATTGATAATCTGTGAAGCTGTGATCGTTTCAAGAGTTACACTACTAGTTCCTTTTAAAATCGAAGGCCAAGCTCCATTTAAATCCACCAGCGCTAATGGATCATTAAAACAATACGTAAATGAATTCATGGTCAAAGGGTTTTGGATAGATCCTTTTACCAAATCCTCGCTAATAAACCGCCCCGCCAACGGGTCATACTCCCTCGCCTGAGCAAAATAAGTCTGCGCCACATTGTCGTATTGATAGCCCGTGAATCCAAACGGTTGCGCTGCACCCTGGTTGCCGAAGACATCGCGGCCAAACTCATCATAGCCATAGCTATCTACCAACGAACCGTCCGCACCGGTAAACCGTAACGGGCTGCCAAGCTCATCTTGCATATAGAACCGATTACCCTCGCCACCGCTCTCGGCCACCACATTGAAGTCCCAAGCATAGTTCTTGGTTTGCCCACCTTCGGTCATTTGCAATAGATTGTGATACTGTTTTGTCAAATCCAAAACATAGCTAATGTTCTTTGTCGGATTCAAATCATCCTTTATCTGTTTGCCTACCCGGTGCCCCAAACCATTATACTCATAATCCGCCACTTGCCCGGCGGCATTGATTGCTTTGGTCAGGCGGTTTAGTGGGCTGAATTCGTAAGAGTTCTTAAGCTGACCGTTTTCCAGTATCCGCGTCAAGTTACCCCTTGCGTCGTAACTAAAATCTTGCGTTTGTTGAGTGCTTTCCGAATGCAATAGCTGATTAAGCGGATTATAGGCATAATCCGTCCTAACTCCGCTATCTTCCATAAAACTGCGGTTACCAAACTCATCGTATCCGAATGATTTTATCAGTTTATCATCTTTGATTACTCCCGATAAGCGCGATAGCGCATCATAGGTATACTGATATTTTCCACTATCCTCAGCCAGAGCGCGCCGGTATTTTTCTATACCGGTTTTATTTATCATGCTATCGTAAGAGTAGATATATTTATCCAGTATACCCTCTTTATCGCTGTGGGTAAGCTCAGAAATCAACCCCATCTCGTTGTAGCAGTATTTTGTGCTTACCCCGTTTGAGAATACCTTATCACTTAATCTGCTGTTACTATCATAAGCATATTCTACCCGGCTGTCACCGTCAATTAAAGTTTTAAGCCGCAACGCTTCATCATATTCATAAGCCACGACTTTGCCATCCGGGTATTTAATACCGGTTCGCTCACCTGCGTTACCGAATATATATTCGACTTCTTTGCCGTTAAAGTCCCTTACCTTTTTAGCTTGGCCAATTTCGTCAACCTCAATGCTGGTAACTCCTAACCAATCTCTTATTTCGGTCAATTGTTTAAGTGGGTTGTACGAAAGCTTCACACTCTTGCCGTCGGCATAAACGACTTTTTCAAGCTGATTGGTTGGATCATAGCCATATTTAGTCAAATAGCCTTCTTTATCCAATTTACTAACTACATTGCCTGTTTCGTCATAGGTATAATTTTCCTTATTGCCTAATGCGTCAATTATTTGCTCTATTTGACCTAATTCATCGCGTACATATTTAGTAATATGCAACTTAGCATTTTTATCATTAATTTGCTTTACTTCGTTTAATTCAGCTAACTGTTTGACTTCGGTTAAATTACCAAGTTTATCATAATCGTATTCTGCTTTATTACCCAGAGGGTCGATAACCGCAAGCAAATTACCGTTTGGAGAGTAAACGTATTTGGTGGAATTTCCGTTGGCATCGGTCATGGCGACAACATTACCCACCGCATCATAAGCATAGCGTTTTTCCTGTCCTTTATTGCTGGATATCCTTGTTATCCGGTTCAGACAGTCGTATTCATAGTAAAGAATATATCCGTCTTGTGAGGTTTGGGATATGATATTTTTGTTCTTGTCATATGCGTATTCAGCGCTTCTGCCGTCTGGGTATTTGATTTTTCTCAGCAATCCTCCTGGCAAATACTCGTAGGCAGTTAGTCTGCCTGCTGCATCAATAACTTCGGAGATTTGTCCTAACGAATTATATGAATAGCGCAGCTCTCTACCGGAGAAGTCAGTTTCACTGGTTTTTTGTCCGGCCTTGTCGTAGACCAATTTGCTTTCATGCCCCAATGCGTCAATAACACTGGTTATTTGTCCCATATAGTCATACGCTACGCCGGTTTTCGCTCCGTTTGCTTCGACAACTTCCATCACACGGTTCAAGGCGTCATAGGAGAGATGTACCTTATCCCCTCGTGGGTTTATAATAGCCGTCCGGTTGCCGTTAGGGTCATAGGCATACTGTACACTGTGCCCCAAAGCATTTGTCACTTTTATCAGCCGTTGCAGTGGATCATAGTCAAAAACCGTCGTGTTGCCGTTGGCATCGGTTTGTTTGGCAACATTCCACATCAAATTATATTCCAACGTGGTTTCATTGCCCTCTTGGTCAACCAATTTACTTGGTTTGCCCAGGCGGTTATATTCCCTTATGTTTACACTGCCGTCAAAATCTATTATCCTGGTTACTTTGCCGCTAGCGTTATATTCGTATTTCCGTTCATGACCCAGCGCGTTTATTACCTTGATAATGTCACATTTGAAATTGTATTCATAGTGGGTTTTGTTGCCGTTGCCATCAATTGTTGCGACGACCCGGTTCAAATCATCATATTCATAGGACGTTGCGGCACCCGGTTCTGTCATAGATAGAATATTTCCCCGCGCGTCATATTCAATGCCTATTTCGCTGTCATCCGGCTGGATTATTTTTACCGGTTGGCCAGTAGCGTTATATTCGATCTTGCTTACCCGTTCCAGTGCGTCGCAAATCTGGGTGGCATTGCCGCGCTCATCATAGCGTGTTTGCAGCTTAACTTCGCCGCACAGTTTTATCTGCTCCGGCTTGTTGAAATTATTATAGTCTGTATCAATAGTCTCTTGGAGTGGGTTGATAACTCTAATCAGGTTACCGTTTTTGTCATACGAGTACTTGGTAGCGTTGCCCCTTTTGTCTATATGTAAGGTGCGCAGGTTATGCTCATTATAGTCGAATATTTCCTCGCCGTCAGGATAAACAGTGCCAATCGTACGGAATTTGTCATCCCGTCTGTAGGTTATTTTGCTTCCATTCTGTTGAGTAAGCACCGTGATTTTCTGGTCATCGTCATAAGCGTATTTCATCACTCCGCCATCCGGAAAACTCTGTTTTACTGTCCGGCCATTTTCATCGTATTCATTTTTAACAGTATTGACCCCCAAGGGATTTATCTGTTTGCACAGCAAACCTTGTGCGTCATACTCATACTGATATACCGCGCCGGATGGCTGCACTACTTTGGCCAGCCGGTTTTGCGCATATGTTAACCTTATTTGCCGCCCACTGTGATCCGTTACCCTATTCAAACGCTTATGGTCATTATAGCTAAAAGCAAGGCTACCGCCAGTGTTTTCAACTTTAATCAATAATCCCTCGGCATATTCAAAGGTTGTGCAATTCCCGTTTAAATCTGTAATGCTTTGCAAGGCGCCTTCGTTGTCAAAAAGGTACTGCTCCATGCTGGGCAATGTCAGCGCCCAGCCGTCTTCGCTCTTGAACAAGATATTGTTATGTTCCAAAGGAGCGGCATAGTGACCGTCTTCCAGCGCCTGATATATTTCCAGATGCCCGTCGCCAAAGGTGATATGTGCTGTTTCACCTTCTTCACGCAATACGATATTGAAACTATGCGTCCAGTTAAGGCCGAGTATGCCATTTGTTCCACCTATGGAGTTGTAAAAACGTTTGAAGGTAAGCGGGAAACGCCCGGGGATTTCTATATCATCTTTGAAAAATATAAAATTGCCTGTTGAGAGATTTACCGGGTCTGTGCTGAAAAGACAGGAAACTTGTTCTCCCGCCAATTTTGCCGCGTCAATAATACCCAATATCGCGGATTGCACCATATCTTTAAGCGCTGCCAGCCCTGCCAGCGGTGAATCGAAGGGGAATGACTCATTAAAGCTATCATGCACCGTTTGCATTTTTCTGGTGAATTCTTCTATTTCAGCTTTAGTAGCCTCAGCCTTTTGCGCATAACTTAAGTCGGTACTCTGCGCCTGATCACGCAATTGAGCAAACAGGTTGTTTGTATCCGATATGGCCTGCTCCAATTGGCCAATAGCCGCCGTAAGCGTTCCCACCGCCCCATATAAGGCAGCTTCATAAGAGCGGTAGTCACGCGCTTTAGCCGCGGCTTCGGCTCTTTTTTCCCAATCAGGCACCTGCCTGGTGCAGGATTCACCTTCAGAATTAGTATACGTTTCCGTTTTCATAGCCGTAGCCGCGATATGCTCTTCTACCGCCGCCAATTGGCCTTGATTAGCTGCTATACTTTGATAAGAACTCACGGTGCTTTGCATATTGCTAATTTGCTGCTGCATGGCATTTTCGCATTCACTGCGTATCTGTTCCGCTTGAGCTTCATTCCAGGCAAAATCCGCGCTCATGATGATCCCCTTTCTGTCATACAATTATGTCAGGCAACTCTTAGGAAATAGCAATAATATCTTCCACAAAATTATCCGTGGTGGTTTTGGCGTCGGTGGTCAGCGCACGAAACTCCTCCAGGGAATTTTTCACATAGTCCAGCACACTCAAATACCTGGGCAGCGTTTTTGGCAAAATATAGCTGGTTGCGCATAGTTCTTCTATCCGCGCTATCACCTTATATAACTCATCGGCTGCTTTCTCATCATTTGCGTCAATTTTGTTTAATGTATCGCTATATATTCCGCGGTCAACCCCAATATTCGTTTGGTTGCCCACACCGGTAGGATAACCGCCGCTCAAGGCGCTGGCAGGGTCGTAAGGCGGTTCTACGTTAATGCGGGCAGGTAAACCGGGCGGCGGTACAATTTCGTAGGAAATGCCGCTAAAGGGGTCGTGACTATGTATTTCTCCGGCAACCCTTAAAGCGTCGGCTACCTTCTCAAGATAGTTTTGGCTGGCTTTGCCCACAAATCCATATGGCATTAATGCTTCCTCCCTTTAAAAAAGTTCACAATAGATTCAAAAATCCCCTTAACTTTTTGTTCGGTCGTTTCAACCTGCCTTGATGAATTGTCCATAAACGATAGCAATTTATCCAAGGTCATAGCGGTAATATGTGTTTTCTCTTTATTAGCCTCCATGGCTGCTTTCAATACAGCGTTAGTAGCGCTATCTACGGTGTCTAACATGGTTTGAATCTGCGCGTACTCGCCTTCCATACGGCTTATTTCTGCCGATATTTGGCTTCTCAGCACTGCTGTATTACTGTATACATTCCCATATTCAAGGTGGATTCGCTCAGCCATAACAAAGCCCCTCCTAAACTCTCCACTTAGGCCGCAAAACAGCCCACTCTCACATATAACAGATAATTCAGATATACTTACATGCTTTCTACAAGTATTCTACCATAATAAAAAGGTGTTTTCAATACCTTTTTTTGAAAATGCCAATAAGTTTGGTGCTTAAAATTGTAAAAAACTGTTATTTTCTATTTTCCTATATCAACCGCAAAAACCTATGCAACATAGCCGCTAATTGCGCCCTGGTAGCCGTACCTGTGGGGTCGATCTTATTATCGCCTACGCCCTGCATAATACCTAACTTATACAACACCTGCAATGCTTCTTTAGCATAATCGGCAATCTGCTCCTCATCGGTAAACATGATGTGTTCCTTGATTGTTGGTTTAATATTAAATGTCCTTTCCTTGCGGGTAATCACCAAACGCAAGTGACATCATATTTGTGGACATTTTCGTCAGCGGATATAAGCGTTAATTGATAATTTATTGCGGTTGCGATAATAATTCTGTCGAAAGGGTCATTATGAATAAATGGCAAGGTTTCAACAATCTTGACTTCCTCAGCGGTTACTCCAAGTATTTCTATACCGTTTTCACTGAGCTTATCTATAAAGACCGAAACGCCGCTCATGTCTGTAATTTTCCCGCCTTTGCTGATTTTGATAGCAATCTCCCAAGCAGATGCAATGCTAACGGCAAGTTCGACTGTTCTGTCCTCTATTAAGCTTTTTGCCTTAACAGACAGTTTTTCATCATTGCCCAGCAATGCCCATATTGCGGTATGCGTATCAAGCAAATGCTTCATCACATATACTCCTTGAAGTCCGTGAGTACATCGCTGAAGTCATCGTCAATTTTTAGTATACCTTTTAAGCAACCAAATTGAAATGCCGGACGCACAAATTCCGTTTTATCGTTTCTTTGCGAAAGCGGTTTCTCGTCCGAGATGACCTGCATTAGATAAACATTGAGAGCGGTTTCAATGTCTATCCCGTAACGGTTGAATACGGGTCTTGCTTTTGTCGCAAGTTCACGGTTTAAGTTTACAGAAATAGTATCCATATCGCGCCTCCTAAATCCCTTAATTTTGATATCGCTCACACCCTGCATTATATTCCTTACCTAATTATATTAAACGCTATTGACGCAAAAAACCAACCGTTTGCGCTGTGTTCCGAGCAATTTCACCAAAGTGCGACTATACTACTATTGCAAAAGCCTATGCAACATCGCCGCCAACTGCGCCCTGGTAGCCGTACCTGTGGGGTCGATCTTATTATCGCCTACGCCCTGCATAATACCTAACTTATACAACACCTGCACCGCATCTTTAGCATAATCGGCAATCTGCTCCTCATCGGCAAACCTGATGTATTCTTCGCTCATGGGCTTAATATTATTGGTAAAGTTCATATAGCGCAGGAAAATAACCGCCAAATCTTGGCGGGTTATTGATGCTTCCGGCGCAAAGCGGCCATCGCCAAGACCGGAGACTATACCGTTGTGATTTGCCCAAAGAACCGCCGAATTATAGAAAGCATATTCAAGTACATCAATATCGATAAACGGATTCATCAATGCTTCATCATTGGGGGACTCGGCGTGACTATAAAGCGCGTCTACTAATATACCACGGCTTGCTGACTGGTTTGGGTTAAATGTTATGGCGTTTTCACAGAATATTAAGTTGTTATTGCTGGAATAAAGCACGTCGTTATAAAACCAATCGCTCTTATGAACATCAGTATACGGAAGCCAACCTGCAACGACAAGGGGATTACCCCAATAAATTATACTCTGGAGATTGATGTTATTGCTTACGTCTAAGTCAGTAAGCTGATTACCGTAGCAACCGAGATCTCTCAAATTGATATTGTGGCTAATATTCAAGGTTGTCAACTTGTTCCAAGCGCAACCAAGAATATCTAAATTGATGTTTTTGCTTATGTCCAATGAGGTAAGCCCATTAGCATTGCAGGCAAGGGCTTCTAGCTTTGTATTATTGCTTACATTAAGGGTTGAAAGTGGATTGTTCGAGCAGTCAAGATAAGTTAGGAGGTTATTATTTTTTATATCCAAAACTGTCAATTCGTTGGCGTAGCAGCAGAGTCGCTTAAGGGCGTTATTATTGCTTATATCCAAAGATACCAGTTTATTATTGGTGCATTCAACAATTTCCAGCCTAATGCACTTACTTACATCTAGCTTAGATAGCTTATTATAGGAGCAATTAAGCCTTTCCAGCACGCTAAAGAATTCTATGCCCTGTAAACTGGTAATTCCCATCTCAAGAACATCAAGCTCCACAACCGCTGCAATTTCCTCAGCCGACAGCACACCATCCTGGTTCCAATCTATTCGCGGCTCGGCTACAATGGCGCGAAAAATAGGGTCGGGGAAATTGGCTTCATTTATAGCCACATCTCCATCTGCCGCCAGTATTGGTGTTGAGCTTAAGGCTAATATAATAAGAAGGAATATTGCATAAATTATCTGCTTAGCAAACTGCATTTGAGTTATCCGCATATTATCCCCCTCAATTAACTGAAAAACCTATGCAACATGCAACATCAATCTGCCTGTTCAAATATAATTTCCTTTACAAAATACATACCTTTATCTGCATATTCTATAGCTATTTTGGCATCATCTTCGGTTATTCCTAATTCTGTCCACGTTCATATAATATTACCCCTCTTTCTGCTATACTGTTTTAATTATAGTATTTTTTATTTTTATTATTTCATCAGATAGTATCATACAGAGCACCCCCAATCAAATCAGCTTATTAGTCATTCCCGCAAGGTAGAGAGGCAGATTGGTTATGCTACCATCCTTGATATAGCCACGCTTGGAATACCGAATTGCAGTTTGTGGTTGCCGGTTTTTAATATACGCCTTGAAACTGGCAGCGGACTTATCTTCACCACCTTTTACCTCCACAGGAATTATTTCGGTTCCATTCTGAATTAGGAAATCAATCTCTCCCCATCTGCCTGCGAAAAAGTGTGGCTCCACATCAAACTGCCCTCGAAGCTGCTGAAGCACAAAGTTTTCTGTCAATGCACCCTTAAACTGATAATCACTTTTTAACAGTATGGCAGCATTGTCGATCCCCGCCATGTGCTTGAGTAGACCGGTATCGAATAAAAAAAGTTTGAAATTACTTAGCTGGTCAAAGGCTTTCAAAGGATGCTCTGGCTTGGATACGTTGTAAACACGGTTAAGAATACCCGCAGACACCAACCATTCTATTGCCTCCTCGAACTCCCTCGCCCGTGCGCCTTCCTTGATGCAACCATAAATAAATTTTTCATTTTCTTTGGCAAGCTGGGATACAATGCTGCGAAATACAAGAAGGATTCTACCGCTATTAACTTCACCGTTATGCTTGGAAAAATCGTTTTCATAAATAGTAACAAGTTCGGTTTGAATCTGCCTGATCCGCTGCGGATCTTTATGCTGTACCCATGAAGCAACGCATTCTGGAAGGCCACCGATGATTAAATAATTGCTGTATACCTCAAAAAGTCTGTTATGGAATATATCCTCAATGAGCTGGTCTTTTTTGATTTGGCGATAATAAGTGAACAGTGGTTCATCCACCGCCGCAAGGAACTCGTCAAATGAAAATGGGAAAAGATCAATCAGGTTGACTTGACCAACCGGATAGGATTTTGGCTTGGCAAGTAAAGTTCCGAGCAGACTTCCCGCAGCTATAACATGGTATTCGCTTGCTTTTTCTCTAAAATATTTTAAGGCATTCAAAGCTGCCGAGCATTCCTGTATCTCGTCAAAAATAATCAGAGTTTCACCTGGTAATATCTTCTGCCCTGATAGAAGCCCAAGTCGTTCAATAATCCTTTGTGGGTTCTTATTGATTTCAAAAATGGATTTTAATTCGTCCTCTTCATCGAAGTTATAATAAACATAGCTGCTGTATTGGGTTTTCCCAAACTCCATCATCAGCCAGGTCTTGCCAACCTGTCTAGCACCCTTAAGTATCAAAGGCTTTCTGTTGGGATCGTTTTTCCATGCCAAGAGCTTATCATAAACAGTTCTTTTCAAAAAATCACCTCGTAAAATTAACTGTTGGTATAGCATAACACATTATTTATGGTTTTTCAAGCATAAATTTACACGTTTTTACGCGTATTTTTTGCTTATTATTCACATTTATTCAGATTTCATCGGAGTTGGTACGATTTTGATGAGCGCGTGGAATGGTGCGCCTCTTCAGTAAGGGATAAATCTGTGATAAGAATGGCGATCCATTCGTTCGCTTGTTTCTGTTACGCACATATACAAGCTTAGCAGAAATCAATGTCGTTTTATCTGCTGTTACTATAAATAAAAAAGGATACGGGGCGCCAACAAAAATGGTGCCCTTGATCCTTTGTGGTTTTTTGCTAAACGCTGTAGAGATAAACATCTAAATTTGGTAGAAATATATAATTTGAATCAAAAACTATCCGCCGCGGCTAGGGAAAAAAATTATTTTCAATATACAATAGTATTAAGCAGTAAATTGTAGTACAAGAAAGAAATATAGTATAGATGATATCGTGTACTATACGCTTTGAAGGGAGTTAGATGATGAAAAAGATAATGGCGCTATTGAGCGCGGCCATAATCATGCTGGGAATTTTCACTGCTTGCGATAAGACTGAGGTGACTGACGTGCCAACGCCTGCGGAGGAAGCCGCTGTTTCGCTTGCGGGCTCTTATTGGAAAGCGGTGGAATTTACGGGTGAGGACGCTTCGGACGAATATTGGGCGGATTTGTTTCTTTGGGAGGACGGTTTTGCTTATCTTCGCGTCAGTCAGGCTAGCGCGGAAAGCGGCTATTGGGGTATGCGGGATATTACAGACTGCGATTGGTTCATCAGGGATGAAACTCTTATACTGACTGAATCCGGTTCTTCCCGCAACGTTATTTGTAGCGCCAGCCTGGAACAAGATCGCCTGATTCTCGCCTACGAAGGCTTTTTAAGCTTAACAATCATCATGGAGCAATCTGAGATGCCCCTATACGGCACGCAGTGGGAGATACCGGAATTGTACGGCATATGGCGAATGATCTCCTACACCGATGTGGAAAGTGGTTATCATTTACTGGATGAATCGGACTCAGATATTGTTTCCGAAATAACCATACATCAAGTTGCCGGCGTAGATATTAAGATCAAGAATTATAATACTACGGAAGTTGAAAACGAATTGTGGTATACATACAAAGAAGGTCCTATATGGGATGGCTGTATTAATGAGGCGTGGTACATTGAGCTGAACGATAACAGTGATCCTGGCCAGTGCTTTTACATTACATACGCGGACGGCAGGCTGTTATTGAAAAAAGACGACAAACATGATCCTCATAATTGGCCTTACTCTTTCACCGCCGAATACATGTTTATGGAAAGCAGCTATAATTGGGGGGACGGGCAGTTTGACCCCGCCGGCGCTTATGTTCTTGAATATGATGAACTCATCGATCTGTATCGGGACATTAAGCGCTACGCCAATGACGCGGAAGATAATCACGACAGCATTACCTATAATATTGCGTATGCGCTGAACATAGATAATGAACAGCTGCTTTATAATGATCTCAGCAATTCGATTTTTGAGTTGTGTTTTGAAGAAAACTTCGGATACGCGCTGCATGATATAAACGGCGACGGTATTGTGGAATTAATTATCCTTTCACAGGATCATGATATATACGCAATTTATACATTACGTGAAAACAAGCCGGTCTTAGTAGGTGCGTACTGGTCCAGAAGCAGAATTGCTTTAGATAAAAACGGTACGCTTTACCATAGCGGCAGCAGCGGCGCTGACAACAGCTTCGACGCTAGGTATACCTTGAATACCTGGCAGGACGGAGAGCTGCTGATTTTGATCGAAACAATTGGAATTGAGGATTTCGATGATGAAACATGGCAGTCATTACCTAAACCGCGATATTACCGTATTAAAAACGGGGAAAAGACGATCATCAGCGAAGAAGAAGCGAATGCCGCGTGGAAAAATTTTCAAAACGCGTACTCCGGCGATAACCGGGACGCGGGGTTGGTTTTTATCCCTATAGATGGACGCGCGGATTTTAGTAATAACGTAGTCGGCTCAGCCGACGCGGTCGCCGCCCTTCATCTGCTGTTCGATTCATTCTTTGATGATGAAGACAAAAAGATGATGCAATATATTGATTTTATTGATAATGAAACGTTTTTGGGGTGTGAATATCAGATTTATGCCGACGCGAACCCCCGGCGTATTGAATATTGGGGAATGTCGAGCAACCAAGACTATCATATATTCTGTCTAAACGAACAAGTATATCATGACGGCGAATTTAGCCATGAGGTAATGGTCGATTATGTAGCTGTCCCTATTGAGATAGGGGAAATTATCTGGGAGGGGAGGGACTTTGAGGATCCGGACGGCTGGAATAAAGATTTTCCTTGGTAAGGAACTGTAAGTAAATAAAAGAGGCCGTCCATGCTTTAGGGTCGCACGACAATAGTGAGCTGACCCAGGCTCGGGATTATTTCCTTGGCATATACGAGGCGTTGCGCGAGTTATTGAAAAACAGTCTGCAATAAAAAAAATTATAGGAGGATGAAAAAATGAAAAGAACATTGGCAGTTGTTGTGGTTATTATGTTTGCTCTGGCCTTGCTGGCCGGATGTGGCAGCGGTGGCAAAAGCGGCAGCCCTGCGCTTACAGGAAAGTATATGCTGGTGTCCATGTTAGATAGCGAAGGTAATGATTGGCTGGAATTCCTTAAGACGATGAGTACCATAGCTGACGAAGGCGACGATTTCGATCTCGATTCTATGTACATTGATTTTATAAGCAGCGACAAATTTGTAATGGTGATGGATGAAGATGACTCAAATGAGGGTATATATACGGTTGACGGAAATAATATTACACTTTCTGTAGACGGCGACGAAATATCCGGAACTATCGATGGCAATAAAATCACCATTGTAGCAGAAGAAGACGGTGAATCGATGACGATGGTTTACGAAAAGAAGTAAGAGGGTAAGGGGACATTATTATTTATAAGGGTTAGATCATAATGCAATTTATAAAAAGGAAGGGGAAATTAAAATGGCTACAAAAACAAGGCTGCGTCCGGAAAGTTTTGTACTGAAGGAACCCATTTCACTGGAGGAACTATATGATTTAATGACGCATAACAAAAGTAACTTTCCCGACAAATTTAAGCTAAAAGGGGGATTGTTCGGAAAATCAATTAAATTCCCCGTATTTATGAACATACAGCCAATAATTACCGTCAAAGATACAAAAGTTAAGGTATCCGCTGTTCAAAAAAGCACATCGGTTGGCGTAGGCGGAACCACTATAGATATTAAAGCTGCCAAACAGGCCTTGCAGTCTGCTAAGGAAGGCGGATTAATTAAAGCTGTAACCGGAGGCGCCGAAAAATACCAACAAGTTATAGACGCAACACATGAACTGTTGCAAAGCCGCATGTAAGGCGTTTTCAATACACTTTAGACAGATGTGGTTTTTTTGAGGGATTTTCTGAACTAAACCCGCTTTTTCAGTCTGCGCGTTGTTTATGTCTATTGTTTGTGATATACTTTATGTTGAAAGGGGGGTTGCGCCAATGGAGTATATGACTGCCGAGCAGGCTGCAAAAGCGGCTAGAGGGCTGACTTTTGAGAAGGTTTGGGCTGCCTTGATGGAGCACAGGGCAGAACAAGAGGAGTCTCACAAAAGGCTAAACCAGATGTTTGAGGAATCTGATAAGCGTATGGAGGAAGAACGCAAGGAATCTAATAGACGTTTTGAGGAATCTAATAAGCGTATGGAGGAAGAACGGAAGGAATCTGATAAGCGTTTTGAGGAAGAACGGAAGGAATCTGATAAGCGTTTTGAGGAAGAACGCAAGGAATCAAAAAAACGTATGGAGGAATCACATAAGCAGGCACAAGAAGAGCTAAGAGCGACCAGAAAGCTTGTAGACGACCTTTCTAGAAATATTGGCGGGCTTAATAACTCGTTTGGGCAATTTGTGGAGGAGATGTTAACGCCAGGTTTGTGGGAAAAATTCAATATGTTTGGATTCACTTTTTCCAAGCAGTCGCAGCGGGTTAAATTTGCCGAGGGCAAACAAGTGGTAGCGGAAGCGGATTTGTTTGTTGAAGATGGCGACTATGCTATGGTTGTGGAGGTGAAAACAGATTTATCCATTGATGATGTGAATGAGCATATTAAGCGGATAGGGAGAATTAGGGGATATATGGATAAGCGTGGTGATGAGCGTAAGCTGCTGGGGGCTGTGGCTGGTGGGACTGTGGCGGAAAGTGTTTTGAATTATGCGCAAAAAAAAGGGCTTTATGTTATCACGCAAAGCGGAGATTCTGCCACTATTTCTCCCTTGACGCAGGGTTTTGAAGCGCGGATGTGGTAGCGCTGGTTTTTGATCAATATCACAGAACCCGGCTAAAGTTAGTAGCCGGGTTCTTGTTTGAGATTTTGTTATTTATGTGGGTGTTGGGTGGGGTGATTGGTTATTCGGGGAAGCGTAGGATCATGGCTGGGCGGATATCGCTTGGCTTAGCATTAGCCATCCTGTGTATTAGCCGCGTAGATCATCTATATCCTTATAGCTCATACCGGTATACCTCGCAATTTTTTCGATTGGTTCTCCATCAATCAGCATGTTTTTTGCAACGACAACCGCTTTTGCTTTTTCGCCTTCTCTAAGCCCTTCCTTATGCCCTTCCTTATGCCCTTCTCTAAGCCCTTTCATATGCCCTTCCCATCTGGCATCAACTATTTTACTTTGCTGGTCTACAGCATATTTATACTCGCTCATAAGCCGCGCCCGCTCTATTTCGTCTTTGCTTATTGTCAACAATACCT
>Ga0082212_10001520_pt1 | contig 34219 bp, 30 predicted proteins | sample TergutNt197P3_FD_71548 | JGI IMG/M metagenome (GOLD analysis project Ga0082212, IMG submission 71548) | Neocapritermes taracua P3 segment gut microbial communities from Petit-Saut dam, French Guiana - Nt197 P3 | ecosystem: Host-associated > Arthropoda: Insects > Digestive system > Gut ... | reverse complement strand
AAATAAAATAAAAATCAAATTAAAAATCAATAGAAATGGCAGACCTTAAGAAATTTGCAGAAGAACTGGTTAACTTATCTGTAAAAGAAGTAAGTGAACTGGCAAAAATACTTAAAGAAGAATACGGTATTGAGCCAGCAGCAGCAGCAGTTGCAGTTGCTGCACCTGCAGCAGGAGATGCTGCACCGGCAGTAGTTGAAAAAACAACCTTTGACGTTATCCTTAAAAGCGCCGGCGGACAAAAATTACAAATTGTAAAACTTGTAAAAGACATTACAGGTCTTGGACTTAAAGAGGCAAAAGCAGTAGTTGATGCCGCTCCCGCACCTGTAAAAGAAGGCATTGCGAAAGATGAAGCAGAATCTATCAAGAACCAATTAATTGACGCAGGAGCCGAGGTTGAACTTAAATAAATTACACCTTAAGAAGGTTTAGGTTTAGTCTCGGAACACTGTTACGGGACTAAGCCTTTTGTTGTTTAAATTATTAAGTTCACTAAAACATTTCAAAATGTCCTCAAAAAATATTGGAAGAATAAGTTTCTCTTCACGAAGAAATCAGTTAGAATATCCTGATTTTTTGGATATTCAGTTAAAATCGTTCGGTGAATTTTTCCAACTCGGAGCAACTCCCGAAAACAGAAAAAGAGAAGGACTTTATAAAGTCTTTACCGAAAACTTCCCCATAACCGATACACGGAATAACTTTGTATTGGAATTTCTTGATTATTATGTAGATCCTCCGCGATATACTATTGAGGAATGCATAGAACGCGGACTTACATTTAATGTTCCGCTAAAAGCAAAATTAAAATTATACTGTACCGACCCCGAACACGAGGACTTCGATACAGTGGTTCAAGATGTTTATCTTGGCGCAGTTCCGTATATGACCGACAGGGCTACATTTGTTATAAATGGCGCCGAAAGAGTTGTAGTGTCGCAATTGCACCGTTCGCCCGGAGTATTTTTTGGACAGAGCATACACGCAAACGGAACAAAACTTTATTCTGCAAGAATAATACCGTTTAAAGGCTCGTGGATTGAATTTACTACCGACATCAACAACGTGATGTACGCATACATCGACAGGAAGAAAAAACTGCCTGTTACAACACTGTTGCGCGCCATCGGTTTTGAAAGCGATAAACAGATACTTGAAATTTTTAATCTGGCAGAAGAACATAAAGTATCGAAAACAAATATTAAAAAACTTGTAGGCAGGAAGTTAGCCGCAAGAGTGCTAAAAACTTGGATAGAAGACTTTGTTGATGAAGATACAGGCGAGGTAGTTTCGATTGAAAGAAACGAAGTAATACTCGACAGGGAAACAGTTATTGAAAATGACCACGTTGACCTTATTGTAGATTCCGGAGCCAAAGCAATCCTGTTGCACAGAGAAGACGCATCGCTTTCCGACTATGCTATTATATATAATACGCTGCAGAAAGACCCCTGTAATTCCGAAAAAGAAGCCGTACTATATATTTACCGGCAGTTGCGCAACGCCGAACCGCCAGATGAGGCTACAGCCCACGATGTTATCGATAAACTTTTCTTTTCCGACAAGAGATACGACTTGGGCGAAGTTGGTCGCTACAGAATAAATAAAAAACTCGGTTTGGAAACCGATATGGCTGTTAAAGTATTAACACGCGAGGATATTATCAAAATAATAAATTACCTTATTGAACTGATAAATTCGAAAACGGATATAGATGATATTGACCACCTTAGCAACAGAAGAGTTCGCACAGTAGGCGAACAACTCTATGCTCAGTTTGGCATAGGTCTTTCACGTATGGCTCGAACAATTCGCGAAAGAATGAACGTTCGCGATAACGAGGTATTTACGCCCATCGACCTGATAAATTCTAAAACACTTTCATCGGTAATAAACTCGTTCTTTGGCACAAACCAGTTGTCGCAATTTATGGACCAGACAAATCCATTGGCAGAGATGACACACAAACGGCGTATGTCGGCGCTCGGACCCGGTGGTCTTTCGCGCGAAAGAGCCGGCTTTGAAGTGCGAGACGTTCACTACACCCACTACGGTCGTCTGTGCCCGATTGAAACACCCGAAGGACCAAATATCGGACTTATTTCCTCGCTCTGCGTTTATGCAAAAATAAACGAACTTGGATTTATCGAAACGCCATATTTGAAAGTTGAGCACGATGATGACAACGGTGCAAAAGTTGACCTTTCGGAAAATGGAGTCGTTTGGCTTAGCGCCGAAGAAGAAGAGCAAAAAATGACGGCTCAGGCTAATGCCTCATTGACAAACGATGGGCACTTTGTAGATGCAAGAGTTAAATGCCGCTACGAAGCCGACTACCCATTTGAAGAAGTCTCGAAGATTGATTTGATGGACGTTGCGCCAAATCAGATTGCCTCAATAGCCGCATCGCTGATACCGTTCCTTGAGCACGATGACGCAAACAGAGCCCTTATGGGTTCGAATATGATGCGTCAGGCAGTTCCGCTTCTTAACCCCGAAGCGCCAATAGTTGGTACAGGTCTTGAAGGTCAGGTTATTAGAGACAGCCGCATTCAGCATATGGCTGAAGGTGATGGAGTTGTTGAATTTGTTGATTCTAACGAAATTGTCATAAGATATACTCGCACCGATGAGGAAAAATTTGTAAGTTTCGACGATGACGTTAAGCGATATATACTTCCGAAGTATCATAAAACAAACCAAAATACGTGTGTAAACCTTATTCCGATAGTTAAAAAAGGCGAGAAAGTTCTTAAAGGACAGGTTCTTACCGAAGGCTACGGAACAAAGCGCGGCGAACTTGCTTTGGGACGAAACCTCAAAGTAGCCTTTATGCCTTGGAAAGGTTACAATTTTGAAGATGCAATTGTTATTTCCGAAAAAGTTGTTCAGGAAGATTACTTTACATCGGTTCATATTGACGAGTACCAACTTGAAGTTCGCGATACCAAACGCGGTCTTGAAGAATTGACTTCGGATATACCAAACGTAAGCGAAGAAGCCACCAAAGACCTTGATGAAAACGGACTTATAAGAATTGGAGCACGCATACACCCCGGCGATATTTTGATTGGAAAAATAACGCCAAAAGGCGAATCAGACCCATCGCCCGAGGAAAAACTTTTGCGCGCAATTTTTGGCGATAAAGCCGGCGATGTGAAAGACGCATCATTAAAAGCAGGTCCATCGCTTGACGGAGTTGTTATTGATAAGAAACTGTTTACAAGGGCAATAAAAGACCGTAAGGCTAAAGCCATTGAAAAACCGCTTCTTGACAAACTTGATGCCGAATTTACCAGAACGGTTGACGACCTCAAATCGCGACTCGTTGATAAACTGTTTATTATGGTAAACGGAAAAACTTCGCAAGGAGTGAAAAATTATCTGAATGCCGATATAATTACTAAAGGCAGTAAATTTACATTGCGACAACTTCAAGATATTGATTTTCTTAATATTAATCCAAGCAGATGGACAACCGATAAAAAGAAAAACGATAGCATCAAGCAATTGCTTCATAATTATATTATTAAATATAAGGAACTTGACGGAAATTGTAAGCGCAAAAAATACAATATCACAATTGGCGACGAGCTGCCTACAGGAATTATTCGTCTTGCAAAAGTTTATATTGCCAAAAAACGTAAAATAAAGGTTGGCGATAAAATGGCAGGTCGTCATGGAAATAAAGGTATTGTTGCCAAAATTGTTCGCGCCGAAGATATGCCTTTCCTCGAAGATGGAACACCTGTTGATATAGTGCTTAACCCGCTTGGCGTACCTTCGAGAATGAACTTGGGACAGATTTATGAAACTGTTCTCGGTTGGGCAGGCAAAGAACTTGGCCTTAAATTTTCGACACCTATTTTCGATGGCGCTACAATTGAACAGATAAGTGAATATACAAACAAAGCAGGTTTGCCCAACTACGGAAAAACTTATCTGTATGACGGAGGAACCGGCGAGAAATTCGACCAGCCTGCAACAGTTGGAGTTATCTATATGTTGAAACTGGGACACATGGTTGATGACAAAATGCACGCACGTTCAATAGGTCCGTATTCGCTTATAACCCAGCAGCCGCTTGGCGGAAAGGCGCAATTTGGAGGTCAGCGTTTTGGTGAAATGGAGGTTTGGGCGCTTGAAGCATTTGGAGCCGCTCATATACTTCAGGAGATTTTGACAGTTAAGTCTGACGATGTTGTAGGTCGTGCAAAAGCGTATGAATCAATTGTTAAAGGAGAACCGATGCCTCAGGCAGGTATTCCCGAATCGTTGAATGTACTGCTTCATGAGCTTAGAGGACTTGGACTAAGCATAATACTTGATTAACCGATTGTGGTTATGAATTTTATTTGAAATAAAAAATATCATAATATGTCATTCAGAAGAGATAACAGGACAAAGACAAGTTACTCAAAAATTTCTATAGGACTTGCATCGCCCGAAGAAATTCTTGATCGTTCAAGCGGAGAGGTGCTTAAACCGGAGACAATTAATTACCGCACCTACAAACCTGAGCGAGACGGACTCTTCTGCGAAAGGATATTCGGTCCGGTAAAAGACTACGAATGCCACTGCGGAAAGTATAAAAGAATAAGGTATAAAGGAATTGTTTGCGACCGTTGCGGCGTTGAAGTTACCGAAAAAAAGGTGCGCAGAGAAAGAATGGGACACATCTCGCTGATAGTTCCCGTTGCTCACATTTGGTACTTCAGGTCGCTTCCCAATAAAATTGGTTATTTGCTTGGTTTGCCGACAAAAAAACTTGATTCGATTATTTACTACGAAAAATATGTGGTTATAAACCCCGGCATAAAGGCTGTCGATGGAGTGAAATATCTTGATTTTCTTACAGAAGAAGAATATATTGAAATAACAGAATCGCTTCCAAAAGAAAACCAGTATCTTGAAGATAATCACCCCGATAAGTTTATTGCCGAAATGGGAGCGGAGGCTCTTTATAAACTTTTAAGCCGTTTCGACCTTGATGAAGTATCTTATTCGCTTCGCCACAGGGCTAATATTGAAACCTCGCAACAGCGTAAAAATGAAGCTCTTAAACGACTTCAGGTTGTTGAGGCTTTCAGAGATTCGAAACATGTAAACAAGCCTGAGTGGATGATTATTAAAGTAGTTCCGGTTATTCCGCCGGAACTGCGACCACTTGTTCCGCTCGATGGAGGCAGGTTTGCAACCAGCGACCTTAATGACCTTTACCGCAGAGTAATAATAAGAAATAATCGTTTAAAACGACTTATCGAAATTAAAGCCCCCGAAGTTATTTTGCGAAACGAAAAACGTATGCTTCAGGAAGCCGTTGATTCATTGTTAGATAACTCGCGTAAAGCCAATGCCGTAAAAACCGATGCAAACCGTCCGCTGAAATCGCTTAGCGACAGTTTGAAAGGAAAACAGGGCAGGTTCCGTCAGAATTTGCTTGGTAAGAGGGTTGACTATTCGGCAAGGTCGGTTGTGGTGGTTGGTCCGGAACTTGCGTTACACGAATGCGGACTTCCGAAAGATATGGCAGCCGAACTCTATAAGCCTTTCATTATCCGCAAGTTAATTGAAAGAGGTATAGTAAAAACCGTTAAATCGGCTAAAAAAATTGTAGATAGAAAAGACCCTGTGGTTTGGGATATTCTTGAAAATGTTCTCAAAGGACACCCCATTCTGCTTAACCGTGCCCCTACGCTTCACAGGCTTGGTATTCAGGCATTTCAGCCTAAACTTATTGAAGGCAAGGCGATACAGTTGCACCCGCTTGTTTGTACGGCTTTCAATGCCGACTTCGACGGCGACCAGATGGCAGTGCACCTTCCTCTTGGAAATGCCGCAATACTTGAAGCCCAGATGCTTATGCTGGCATCGCATAATATTCTTAACCCTGCAAACGGAGCGCCGATTACGGTTCCTTCGCAGGATATGGTGCTTGGACTTTACTACATAACCAAAGGAAGAAAAGGCTCGGCTGATTTCCCGATGCTTGGCGAGGGACTTGTATTTTATTCGCCCGAAGAGGTTAATATTGCTTACAACGAAGGCAGGGTTGACCTTCATTCATATATCAAGGTTAAAGTTGATGATATTGTAGATGAACAGCCTGTAAATCACCTTATTGAAACAACTGTTGGACGGGTTATGTTCAATCAGTATGTGCCTTCGGAGGTTGGCTATATTAATGAACTGCTGACGAAAAAATCGCTTAGAGATATTATTGGTCGCGTTTTGAAACTTGCAGGAACTGCAAAAACCGCCAATTTCCTTGATGCAATTAAAAATCTCGGTTTTTATTCGGCATTTAAAGGAGGTCTGTCTTTTAACCTCGATGATGTTATTATTCCCGGCGAAAAATTAAAATTTGTTGACGAAGGATACGAGCAGGTTGAAGAAGTGCAGAATAATTACAGTATGGGCTTTATAACTAATAATGAGAGATATAACCAGATTATTGATATATGGACTCACGTTAATGCACGACTGACCCAAACGCTAATGAAACAACTTTCGGGCGACAAGGAAGGATTTAATTCGGTTTATATGATGCTCGACTCCGGAGCAAGAGGTTCGAAGGAACAGATTCGACAACTTTCGGGTATGAGGGGACTTATGGCTAAGCCGCAAAAATCGGGCGCAACAAGTTCGGAAATCATTGAAAACCCGATTCTTTCCAACTTCAAAGAAGGATTGTCGGTACTCGAATACTTTATATCAACTCACGGAGCGCGTAAAGGTCTTGCCGACACTGCCCTCAAAACCGCAGACGCAGGTTATCTTACCCGCCGCCTTGTTGATGTTTCTCAAGATGTTATAATTAATGAAGAAGATTGCGGAACGCTTCGCGGATTAGTAGCAATTGCTATTAAAAAGAATGAAGAAGTTGTTGAATCACTGTACGAAAGAATACTCGGACGTACAACAGTACACGATATTTATCACCCGCTTACAGGCGAACTTATTATTGAAGCAGGACAGGAACTTACGGAAGAACTTGCTCAGGCTATAGAAGATTCGCCAATTGAACAGGTTGAAATACGTTCGGTGCTTACGTGCGAATCGAAAAAAGGAGTATGCGCCAAGTGTTACGGACGTAATCTGGCTACCGGCAGAATGGTTCAAAAAGGTGAAGCAGTGGGTGTTATAGCCGCTCAAAGTATCGGTGAGCCGGGAACTCAACTTACCCTGCGTACATTCCACGTTGGAGGAACCGCCTCAAATATTACAACCGAGTCGCATTTGACGGCACGTTACGGCGGAATAGCCGAAATTGACGAACTGCGTTCGGTTACTAAAAAAGATGCCGAAAAAGGTGATATTGAGATTGTTATCGGCAGGCTTGCAGAGATGAGGATAATTGACAAGAAAACAGGAATTGCACTCACCACAAATACAGTTCCTTACGGGTCGAAACTCTATGTCAAGCCCGGTCAGGAGGTTGAAAAAGGAACCTTAATTTGCGAATGGGACCCGTTTAATGCAGTTATTATTGCAGAAGTTGGAGGTACAGTTGGATACGATTTTCTTATTGATGGAGTAACATTCCGCGAAGAATCCGATGAGCAAACAGGTTTCAAAGAGAAAGTTATTATTGAAAGCAGGGACAAAGCGAAGAACCCCGCAATTAAGATATTCGACAAAAAAGGCGGAACCGAACTGAAGTTTTATAACCTTCCTGTTGGTGCACACCTTGTTGTTGACCCTGGTAAAACGGTTGAAGCCGGCGAAATTTTGGCTAAAATACCTCGCACAGTAGGAAAATCGGGCGACATTACCGGTGGTTTGCCGCGTGTAACCGAACTTTTCGAAGCACGTAACCCTTCAAATCCTGCAATTGTTTCGGAAATTGACGGCGAAGTTACATTCGGTAAAATTAAAAGAGGCAACAGAGAAATTTCCATTAAGTCGAAAACCGATGAGATTAAGAAATATCTTGTGCCGCTTTCGAAGCAAATACTTGTACAGGAAAACGATTATGTGAAGGCAGGTATTCCTCTTTCCGATGGAGCGATTACTCCTTCCGATATTCTTGCAATTAAAGGTCCGACCAAAGTGCAGGAGTATATTGTAAATGAAATACAGGAAGTATATCGTTTGCAAGGCGTTAAGATAAATGACAAACATTTTGAAATCATTGTCAGGCAGATGATGCGCAAGGTTGAAATTATTGACCCGGGCGACACTAAATTTCTTGAATGTCAGGTTGTTGATAAACTTGAGTTTATGGACGAAAACGACTGGATATATGGTAAAAAAGTTGTCGAGATAGCCGGCGATTCGCAAACGCTTCGTCCCGGAATGATTATAACCGCTCGTAAGTTGAGAGATGAAAACTCAGTGCTTAAACGCCGCGACCTCAAAGTAGTAGAGGCAAGAGATGCAATTCCTGCAACATCAAGTCAGGTGCTTCAGGGAATAACAAGGGCATCGCTTCAAACAAAGAGTTTCTTCTCGGCGGCATCGTTCCAAGAAACGACAAAAGTCCTCAACGAAGCCTCGATACTTGGCAAAGTGGATAAATTGGAAGGACTGAAAGAAAATGTTATTGTAGGGCATCTTATTCCGGCAGGAACAGGACAGCGCCAGTACAATGATGTTATTGTCGGTGCACTTGACGAATACGAAAGTCTTGTCGGTGTTGCGAATAAAAGTGATTTGTAGTAACTTAAAAACTGATTGCTAATGTCTTTACAGGAACAAAAAAATCAAAATCAGATTAACATCGAGTTAGGCAATGATGTTGCACAGGGTGTATATTCAAATCTTGCAATAATTACTCATTCGGCATCTGAATTTGTTGTCGATTTTGCAAGAATAATGCCGGGTATTTCGAAGGCTCAGGTAAAATCCAGAGTCATTCTTACTCCTGAACATGCAAAAAGGCTTCTTGCTGCATTGCATGATAATATTGCTAAATTTGAGGCTGTTAATGGAACTATTAAAGACATAACAGGAGCTGCTCCTGCAATGCCTTTGATGTTTGGAGGTCCGACTGCTCAAGCATGATTATTTAAAAAATTAGTACATAGGCAAATGAAAAGATTATTGAGAAAAACGTTTGTAGTTATTGCTTTATTTGCGCTGCTGTTTACAAGTACCGATTGTAAAAAACAAAAAAGGTGCGGTTGCGGTAAAGACGTTTTGTATGATTATGGCGGGGCGAGTTATGTCTATTTCGACAGCGAGAATATTACCACAATTTCAATGATGCAAGTAAATAATTTTTATGACACTTACTCATTTTGTAACCCTGATGAAGTAAAGTCGAAATTAGTAAATGTAAAATCGGGGGAAGAGTTAATGGTTTTTGGTTATGTATATTGGGATTGCAATTTTGTTATGCAACAGAGCGGTTCATACTACCAACCGAGTTACTATAGAGCGTATAATATCTATGTGACAGATATTTATGTAGATATGTACGGAAAAGACAATTCAAACGAAGAATTAAAAAAGGGCTTTTAAAAGCCCTTTTTAATTTTATACAATTTATTTTTGTATTTTTCCGATAAAAAATTGTGAAACATTTTACTATCTCATTTATTGGAGCGGGAAGGGTGGCAGGAACTTTGTGTATGGAGTTTTTTTCGAAAGGCTACCGTATCGGGAAGATTGTGTCGCGTTCCGAAGTGGCAGGTAAAACGCTTGCCAATCAATGCAATGCCGAATGGTCGGATATTATTGAGTTTTCTGAAAACACAGATATTATTTTTGTGGCGGTTTCCGACAGCAGCATAACAGAGGTTCTGGAAAAACTGAAATGCGGTCAAAAAACTATTGTGGCTCACACTGCGGCAAGTTTCGGACTTGATGTTTTTCCCGAAAAAATAAAACGTAAAGCGGTTTTTTATCCTCTGCAAACATTTTCTCAAGGCAGAAAAATAGATTTTAACGGATTACCGATATTTATCGAGACTTCTGATGAAAATGTATCAAACATTATGACGGAAGTGGCAAATAGTGTAGGTTCAAAAATATTTTTTGCCGATGCCGAAAGCCGTAGAATGCTTCATCTTGCGGCGGTTTTTGCCTGTAATTTCACAAATCATTTGTTGGCAAGAGGCAAAGAAATTGCAATAAAATCGGGTTTTTCGTTCGAAGAACTTAAACCGTTGATAGCCGAAACAATTTCGAAGGCTTTTGATAATAGTCCCGAAAAATCGCAAACCGGACCTGCCGAACGAAATGACAAAATAACTATGTCAAAACATTTGGAAATGTTATATTTCGACAACGATTTGGGGAAAATTTACAACGACATTTCAACATCAATAATAAATTATCATAACGCACTGAAAAACAATGAGTAATTTTAAAGAGAGATTAATAAAAATCAAAGCCTTTATATTTGATATTGACGGAGTTCTTTCGTTGCAAACCATAAATCTTAATGATTTGGGAACTCCCAACCGAACGATTAATTTAAGAGATGGATATGCGTTGCGGTATGCTGTAAAAAAAGGATACCATGTCGGCATAATATCGGGCGGCGATGCAACGGATTATAAAGAACGTGTTAAGCATCTTGGTATCACTGATATATATCTAAAATGCGAAGTAAAACTTACTTATCTGGAAGATTTTTTAAATAAGTATAATCTCGATTCTTCGGAGGTATTATTTATGGGCGATGACATTCCCGATTTGCAGATAATGAAGGCGGTAGGAGTTCCTGTGTGTCCGTCTGATGCCGATAGCGAAATAAAAAAGGCTGCCGTATATGTATCCGATAAAAAGGGTGGCGAAGGGTGTGCAAGAGATGTAATTGAGCAGGTTTTAAGACTGCACGATAAATGGTTAGATGAGGACGCTTATAGTTGGTGATTTATGATACAGTTATTAGAAAAACTAAAAAATTACAAAGTAATATTGGCATCTGCATCGGAAAGAAGACGGCAGTTGTTGAAAGAACTTAGTATTGATTTTGAGGTTGTTGTAAAAGAGTTTGACGAGTCATTTCCCGATAATTTGCGTGGCGAACAGATAGCGGAATATGTAGCCGCTTCGAAAGCAAAGATGTTTACAAACGATATAAAAATTAATGAATTAGTTATTACTGCCGACACTATTGTACTGTGTGATAATAAAATACTTGGAAAACCATTAGACAAAACCGATGCTTTGAGAATGCTGAGGGAAATTTCTGGGAAAACTCACGAAGTAATAACCGGAGTGGCTATTATTACAGGCGATAAAATTACGACATTTACCGATACCACAAAGGTTACTTTCAGAGATATGACCGATAGCGAACTTAACTATTACATTGATAACTATTTGCCGTTCGACAAAGCCGGTGCTTACGGAATACAGGAGTGGATAGGTCTTGCGGCGTGCAGCAGCATTGAGGGGTCGTTTTATAATGTAATGGGGTTGCCTGTGCAAAAGTTGTATAGTAAATTATGTGGTATTGTTTTATAACTTACTGTTAATGAAAATCATAGTAGATAACAAAATACCATTTATAGAAGGAATTTTGGAACCTTTTGCAGATGTTATTTACGTTCAGGGAAACCTGATTACAAAAGAAGTTATTTCTGATGCCGATGCTCTGCTCATTCGCACACGTACCAAATGCGATGAAGCGTTGTTGAAAGGTTCGCCTGTAAAGTTTATTGGCTCTGCAACAATCGGACACGACCATATTGATACCGATTATTGCAAAAAAAACGATATTGCATGGACTAACGCTTCGGGCTGCAATTCATCATCTGTTTGTCAGTATGTTACCTCTGCGTTGCTGAAACTTTCCCTTGATAAAGGTTTCAGTTTGAAAGGAAAAATAATTGGAATTGTTGGAGTAGGACACGTTGGCTCAAAAGTTGAAAAAGCCGCTAATGCTTTGGGAATGACAGCGCTTTTAAATGATCCTCCGAGAGCCAAGCACGAAAATAACAAACGCTTTGAAACACTTGATGTTATTTTAGAAAAATCGGATATTATAACTGTTCATGTTCCGCTTACATTGTCGGGCGAGGATAAAACATTTCATTTTTTCGATGAGCGCACCTTTAATAAAATAGAAAAAAAGGCTTGGGTTATAAATACATCGCGCGGCGAAGTGGTTAGCAGCGAAGCGTTAAAAAACGCCCTTGCCAATGGAACCATTGCCGGCGCTATTATTGATGTTTGGGAAAACGAGCCAAATATTGACGAAAGCCTTATAAACAACCTTTTTATTGCCACGCCTCACATTGCAGGTTACTCCGCTGACGGCAAAGCAAACGGCACATCAATAATTATCAATGCGTTATGCAAATTTTTCAATATTGAACTGAAAAATTGGAAACCGCAAAATATTCCTCCTCCCGAAAATGCTGTAATTACGATAAAAACCAACGGCAAAAATTGCGAAGAGATTGTCGGCGAAGCCGTATTTAATTCCTACAACATTGCAATTGACGACATTAACCTTAAAAACTCGCCTGCAACATTCGAAAAACAACGCGATAATTACAGGGTAAGAAGGGAGTTTTCCTCGTTTACTGTTGTTTTAAAAGGCAAAAATGTCGCTGCCGAAAAAACGCTTACGGAGTTAGGTTTTAATCTTACTTCTTAGCCGCTGCCAACTCACTAAGGCGATTGAAAAGTTTATCAACCCCTTCAAAAAGATCTTTGCGCACACTTTGAAAATAGGTCTTTGTGATACGCCTGTTGTCTTTACCGTCAGGGTGATTTATTCTTGCAATCAGGTCGTTGCGCAGGTCAACGGCATCGTCTATTATTTTTGCAATTTCATCTACTTTGTCGTTTGGAAACACTTCCTTATATGCGAAACAGTCGGAAAATAATTCGAAAATAAGGTAGTCAACATCTTTTTTTAATTCTCTTTTGCTTGCCATATTAATTATTATTTGTTATTTTTGCAGTGGTTTTTGAATTGTTACATGTTGGTCCGTCGGCTATTTCTTTATGGTTGCACTGAGTTTCTGCCGGCGGACTTTTTTATTTTTCCAAATATACAAAAAAATCAAATAAACTTTTCCAAAATAAAATTGTTAATGCTTTGTTCGGCTTTTTGCATAAACATTTCTCGGAGTTTTTCAACAGTGTCGCTTTCGACAATAAACGAATGGTTATCAATGTTTTTAAACGGAAGAAGAATAGGGGAGGTGCCGGTCATAAAAACCGAATTGTAATCCTTAATTTTATCGGCATTAACGCATTCATAACGTATTTCAATTCCATTTTCGTTGCATAGATTGATAAGATGCTTTCGGGTTATTCCGCTGAGTATAAGGTTATCGGGTGCGGTGTAGAGCGTTTTATCTTTTATGAAAAAAATATTCGAACGACTTCCTTCCGTAATAAAATTATTATCGTTTACCAACAACGCTTCGTATGCTTTTTCTGCCGATAATCGTTCCTCAACAGCCGATTTTAATTCGCTATGAATAACTTTCGACTCGGGGTTTATTCGTTCAGCCTTGAAAAGAATTCCTTTCACGCCTTCTTTGTATTGCAGGTTTGACGGGTAGCTGGCGTTTATAAAATATACAAGGTAGTTGGATTCGGGATTATTGTAATTGAAAACTATTTTAAGATTTACTTCATCGGGTTTTTCAATTTCAGATAAAGTTTTAATGTTGCGTAGCAAACCGTTAAGTGTTGAAAGATTTGTTTGTTTTCGGTTTAATATGCTGCTAACAAGCCGTTTGTAATGGTCGTAAAAAAACAGCGGAAAACCCTTGACCATTCTTAAAACCTCGTAGATTGATTCGCCTTCGTAAACCATTTTATTATCAAAATCTTCCACAGGAAGCATTTTCCCGTTTTTGATAAAATAATTGCCTGTGCATTCTTTCATAAGTAAAATAATTTGCCCATAAAGGTATAAAATTTTTAAATATCTGTTTTTTTACTGTGATAATTGTAGGCGTAGCAAGCCTTTTGCTTTATTATTTGTTTGAAAGAAAAAAATCGTTTATCCGAAGAAAAGTTTTGGGAAAATATGAAATAAATGATACTTTATCAGCATTATCTTTCTGCTTTCTTATTTCAAAATTAAGTATCGGTATTACAATAAATTGAGGCATTATTGTTATTTATGATTTTTCTTTCATCACTTTCAAAATATTTATAAAACCTTTTCTTTGGAGGAACTGCCCCCCTTGCGCCGAACCGCAAGTTGTATGCAGACCTCTTTGCCAACTCGAACCGAATCAAACTACACAGAACTAAATCAATATTCATTTTTTATGCTTTACCAACATGATTATTGGATTATCTTCTTCATCCAGTTTCGAGGCAATATCTTTCAATTTGCCGTCTTTCAAATCACCGTTTTTGTATGCCTCAACAAGTTCGTAAGCTTCAATTTTCTGGCAAAATGCGATTTCGGCACTTAAGGTAGTACTCGACATATTTACAGGTTTTTTTGTGGAGAAATCACCATTATATACAGTATATTCGTATATGGAGTTCTCCTGCTTGTCGTACATCAAATTAGTTCTCGGGACTTGCAGCGTTGCAAATTCAATTTCTTTCTTTACTGTTTGAATAAAGTAGTAACGGTCGGTAAGAATACCTGTAAAAAGAAAAATTTCAGTTTCCATTGACTGCACGGACGGGACTCTTACCATAAAAGGAATCATACTATAATTCGGCGATAATCTGAATATTGTATCGGAGGAAGGTTCTGTAAGGATAAAATCGTTTTGATATAAGTTGATTGATGGATAACTGAGAGGTTTTATTATCCGACTATCACCATCTCCAATAGTAAATTTTGACATCACTGTCGTTGTTATTTTCTGTTTAAAAGGGATTTGAATATCATTAACAATACTGCCATCCTGTTTGGATATGATAACAAACGATGGTCTATCAGTTGCTTCCCCTTCGTTGCCAGAAAATTTATCATCGCAAATCAAACTTTCTCTGTCAAAATTGTAAATTTCAGAATAATTGCTTCCTTCCTTGTCCCGAATACTTCTTTTAAAATTTCCGGACAAATCATACACAAATATTTTTTTTGAAACGTCATGTATAAACAATTCATCGTTTTCTTCATCCAAAATAATCCCTAAAATAAATATATATTCTCCGGGACCACTACCCCTTCGATTAAATTTTCGTAAACCTTTACCGGTTGTTCTGTCAAAGACAAATATGTTGCCATCAAGGATTTGATTTATTACGATCATGACATTTTCACCAATTGCTACTACAATTCCCTGACAATAAAAATCGCCGTAGGTTTCCAACGGAATGTATTCCACATCCATAAAGTCCTGAAGAATCAGTTCTTTTTTAGGATAATTTGCCGTAACATCAACCGTGATAAAACCATCGTTTTGGTTGTTTTGCCGGTATCTTCCACATCCTGCTATCATAAACAGGATGATTATTAAAATTGTATTTTTCATATTCATTTTATATTCAGTTTTTTACAGATTTTTCGAATATGCTCTCGTCGGTTTTTATATAATATCCAAATTTACACCAAAATTATTATAAAAATCATTGCCGGCGACATAATATTTGTTAAAATAGCAATTATCTATGTTAAAGTGTTGTTAATTGTTATAAATCAATTCAAAAAAGCATAATATTTGCAGAATATTTTATTGAAATGTAAAAAATTTAAATTTAAAAACAAAACAATATGAAAGCAAAACATTTATTCGGAGCATTTATGATGGCTGTTTTGGGTGCTGTAATCACCCTGTTTGTACATACAAAATATTTCGACAAATCTTTATCGTCAGTATTTTACGACAATTCAATACCTGAATTCAGAGAAGCGAGAGCCCTTTTAACCTCATTTCAGACAAGCGACGGACAACAGGTAGATTTTACCTATGCCGCCGAACAAACTGTTCAAGGCGTTGTGTATGTGCAGACAAGAAGAGTTGTGGGCAACCAGTCGGATAATCCTATGTCTGAATTGTTTGGAAATCGTAATTCACGCCCCAGAGAACAGAGAGCAGCCGGTTCTGGTGTTATTATTTCTGCCGATGGATATATTATCACCAATAACCACGTGATAGAAAATGCCAGCGAAATTGAGATTACACTGTACGATAACCGTACAATGAAAGCCGAACTCGTAGGTCGCGACCCCAGCACGGATATTGCTCTGTTGAAGATAGCGGCAAACAATTTGCACTATATCAGATATGGCGACTCAGATGCTTTGCGTCTCGGCGAATGGGTGTTGGCAGTCGGAAATCCGTTTAGCCTTACCTCTACTGTTACAGCAGGTATTGTGAGCGCCAAAGGACGAGGGCTTAGAATAATTAACGAAGAGTACAGCATAGAATCGTTTATACAAACCGATGCCGCCCTTAACATGGGAAACAGCGGAGGTGCATTGGTGAACACGAGAGGATTGCTGGTAGGAATAACCACTGCCATTCTTTCGCCAAGCGGAACATCGGCAGGAAACGCTTTTGCCGTACCAACATCTATTGTAAAAAAAGTAGTTGAAGACCTTCAGCAATTTGGCGAAGTTAAAAGAGCAGTTATGGGAGTAAACATTATTGATGTTAATTCTGAAATAGCCGAAAAATTGAAATTAGACAAAGTATCCGGCGTATTGATAATGGGAGTAACAGCAAACGGAGCAGCAGCAGGCGCAGGACTCCAAGAACAGGACGTTATCATTGCCATAAACGATGCTGCCGTAAACACAAGAGCCGAACTGCAAGAGCAGGTAGGAAGATACCGCCCGGGAGACAGAGCCACTGTAAGATACATCAGAAACGGACGCGAACAAACCGCATCACTGACACTACAAGGTATTGCCGGCAACAACCTTGCAGCCGCCGACAGAGGAACAGATGTTGTTTTTGGAGCCAAGCTAAGCGCTATCAGTGCGACAGAAAAGCGCAGAATTAACATCTTAAACGGAGTAAGAATTATGGAAGTAAACGATGGAAAATTTAAAGACATCGGCATGAGAGAAGGATACATCATATTGAGCATAAACGACAGAAGAGTAGATGCCCCTTCCGATGTTTATGTGTTTACCGACAACGGTTCAACGCTTAAATCTATCAGCGGAGTTCAAACAAACGGAACAACATTTAACTACCAGTTTGGAAATTAGTTTGTAAAAACACCGTATAACTATTTGTTACACACAGGATAATAAAAAATATTCTTCTGTGTGTAACAAATTTATTTTTTTTACGTTTAACGTAATAATAAGATAAAAAAAACAGTACCTTTGCGCCAAATTTTTCGAAGCCATGAGACAACTAAAAATTACCAAATCAATTACCAATCGAGAAAGCGCTTCGCTTGACAAATATCTTCAAGAAATAGGTAAAGAAGAGTTGATTTCGGTTGAAGAAGAAGTGGAATTGGCTCAAAGAATAAAAAAAGGCGACAGAGCAGCGCTCGAAAAACTCACAAAAGCAAACCTCCGATTTGTTGTTTCTGTTGCAAAACAATATCAAAATCAAGGACTAAGCCTCCCCGACCTTATCAATGAAGGAAACCTCGGATTAATTAAAGCGGCTGAAAAATTTGATGAAACAAGAGGATTTAAATTTATCTCATACGCAGTTTGGTGGATACGGCAATCAATACTTCAGGCGCTTGCCGAACAGTCGCGTATTGTACGCCTGCCGCTCAATCAGGTTGGCTCGCTGAATAAAATAAATAAAGCATTTTCTAAATTTGAGCAGGAATTTGAACGCGTTCCATCTCCCGAAGAGTTGGCAGAAGTTTTGGAATTGCCCAAAGAAAAAATTACGGATACGCTGAAAGTTTCCGGAAGACACGTTTCTGTCGATGCTCCTTTCGTTGAAGGCGAGGACAATAGTCTTTTGGACGTTCTTACAAATTCCGACTCGCCCATTGCCGACAAACTGCTTATTGACGAATCGCTTTCAAGAGAAATATACAGAGCGCTTGCCACGCTAACCGAAAGAGAAAGAGATATTATCCGATATTTCTTTGGCATTGGCTGTCAGGAAATGACGCTTGAAGAGATAGGCGAAAATTTTGGACTTACCCGCGAAAGAGTAAGACAAATAAAAGAAAAAGCCATCAGAAGACTCAGACACGCATCACGCAGCAGATTACTTAAAGGGTATCTTGGGTAATATTTCGCTAAACTTGCGATAACTGTTTGTAGGCTGTCTTTGAACAGCCTTTTTTTGCTTATAAGCGCACAATTGAAACTTATTACTTGTAACTTTGTAACTCGTAACTTGCAACTAATATATGGACTTTAAATTAGTTTCTGAATTTCAACCTACGGGCGACCAGCCGGAAGCAATTAAGCAATTAGTTGAGGGACTGAATAATGGAGTGCCTTATCAAACGCTGTTGGGAGTAACAGGCTCGGGAAAAACCTTTACTGTTGCAAATGTAATTGAAAAGGTAAATCGTCCAACGCTTGTTTTAAGTCATAATAAAACCCTTGCTGCACAGTTATATAGCGAATTTAAACAGTTTTTTCCAGAAAACAGGGTTGAATATTTTGTTTCGTATTACGATTATTATCAACCGGAGGCTTATCTGCCTGTAACCGACACATATATCGAAAAAGATATGTCGATAAATGACGAAATTGATAAACTGCGATTAAGCGCAACATCTGCCTTACTGTCGGGGCGAAAAGATGTCATTGTAGTGTCTTCTGTATCTTGCATTTACGGCATTGGCAATCCCGATGATTTTCATTCAAATACAGTGCATATAAAGCGCGGGCAAACCATTGGTCGAAATGTTCTTTTGCGCAAACTTGTTGACAGTCTTTATTCGAGGAATGAAATTGAGTTTACTCGCGGTGTTTTCAGGGTGCGCGGCGACAGCGTTGATATTTTCCCCGCTTATGCCGACCAGTGCGTGAGGATTGTTTTTTGGGGCGACCAGATTGAAGAACTGAATACCTTCGACCCTGAAACAGGACGCAGAATAGACAGCCTTGACGAGTATGTGATATATCCCGCCAATATCTTTGTAACCACCAGAGAAAGAATTAATTCTGCCATACACGAAATACAAAATGATATGATGCAGCAAACAGCCTATTTAAACGATATTGGCAAAAAAGAGGAAGCAAAACGGCTTGAGCAGCGCGTATCATTCGACCTTGAAATGATAATGGAATTAGGTTATTGCAGCGGAATTGAAAACTATTCGCGATATTTTGACGGGCGAAAAGCGGGCACAAGACCTTTCTGCCTTATCGACTATTTTCCGTCCGATTTTCTTACCGTAATAGACGAAAGCCACGTCAGCATTCCGCAAATAAGGGGAATGTTTGGCGGCGACCGGTCGCGGAAACAGACTCTTGTTGAATATGGTTTCAGGCTGCCTGCCGCGCTCGATAACAGACCAATGCGAATGGAAGAGTTTGAGGCATTGACGGGGCAGACAATATTTGTGAGCGCCACTCCCGCCGAGTATGAACTTGAAAAAAGCGCAGGCATTTTTGTTGACCAAGTAATACGTCCAACGGGGCTTCTCGACCCGCCAATTGAAGTTCGCTCGGCGATGAACCAAATTGACGATTTGATGACGGAAATACGAAATCGGATTGGCGCAAATGAACGAATTTTGGTTACAACAATTACAAAACGAATGGCAGAAGAATTGTCAGCCTATTTAATAAAATTTGGAATACGATGCAGTTATATTCACTCTGATATTGACACACTTAAACGAATTGATATTATGGAAGACCTCCGAACCGGAAACATTGACGTTCTTGTTGGCGTAAACCTGCTTCGCGAGGGGCTCGACCTTCCGGAAGTGTCGCTTGTTGCAATACTCGATGCCGACAAGGAAGGATTTTTGCGGTCGGCTCGTTCGCTTACTCAAACCTCGGGAAGAGCGGCGCGCAACCTGAACGGAAAGGTAATTATGTATGCCGATACAATTACCAAAAGTATGCAGCAAACCATTGACGAAACAGACAGAAGAAGAGACAAACAATTGAAATACAATGAGAAAATGGGTATTACTCCCACTCAAATCATAAAGCGAACCGCCACCACTCTTGGCGGTGCAAATAAAAAACAGCCGGTTCCTAAATCGTACATTGAAAACGAGTTGCTCGACATAGCCGCCGACCCTGTGGTAAAATATATGAACAAAGAGGCATTGGAAAAAGCCATCGAAAAATCGAAGAAAAATATGGAAAAAGCCGCCGCCGAACTCGATTTTGTTTCAGCAGCACATTACAGAGATGAAATGCAAAAATTTCAAAATCTATTGAAAACCAAATGAAATTTTATGAAAGAAAAATACTAAAATTGCAAGTCTAAAGACTTGCTTTTATCTCGACACAGTTAGAAGCCTACGCCGAGCGAGGCAAATGCGTAACATTTTTTAAGTTATTAGATTTTAACAATATGCTATATAAAAATATATTTATCTGTTTTTTTCTTGCTATGAGTATTAATGCTCTCGCCAATATTACTGATGAAGATTTTTTTGTTCTTGAACGAGAAATGCGTGGCGTTGAGAAAATTACTGAACAAACAAGAAATAATCAAGTGAAGAATATTTCGTTTTTTGATAAAGAAGGTTTTTTGTTGCGTAAAATTAGTTATCACAGAAATAGTATAAAGGTCGATGAAAGATATGAATATTCAATATCAGACAGTTTGCTTGAAATAAAAATGCAAGTATATCGATATTTAAACATCTCTCCGGAAGAAACACACACCGTTCGCAAATTCTATTATAATATTTTGAAACAATGTTATAGGACTGAAACTTATTCTTCTTCGATGAACATAGAAGTGCCATCTGGATGGAGCACTAATTTCATTTACATAGATAACCAACTACAAAGTTATGAAACTTATTCTGATACTACTTTGCAAATGAAAACAACGTACACTTACAGTGAAAATCAAACAATAAAGCGAACAGATCACTATTATGATATTATAGTTCCTGTAGATGATAGTATAACTTTTGTTTCTAAAAGTGGAGTTTCTACTGTTTTTCTAACTTCATTTTATGAAAATGGCAAACTAACAGACGAAATACATGTAGGCGAGGATGCTATTGTTGGTATCATTTGGTATAGTGCTAATGAGCAGAACAAATCACATATCAGATTTTCTAACTTTGACAAACGAGGAAATTGGACAAAAAGCCATTTTATAACCGAAAAAGGTAGAGTTTTACGTTCAAAAAAGAAGATTGAATATTGGTAATTACCCCACTTGGCGTAGGCTTCTACCTGCATCTAACTATTGTTAAACGTTCACGTTTACAATAGTTTACAACAAAATAAAGCAAGTTTTTTAAATTGTGCAATAAAATATTAACAAAAATTTTTCTTTATTTATTTGGATTTCCCAATTTTTATAATTATTTTTACGGTAAATTAGGAGTGTTATATTTAGTAACCATTATACTTAAAATTATAAATAATTAATATTAAAAACAATGAAAAAGAAATTTATTTGTACCGTATGCGGTTATGTACACGAAGGCGATGATGCGCCTGAAATTTGTCCTCAATGCAAGCAACCCAAATCGAAATTCAAAGAGATGGACGAGAGCGCACCTATAGTTTGGGCTGACGAACATCGTATAGGAGTTGCCAAAGGCGTTGATGAAGATATTTGGCAAGGTTTGAAAGCACATTTTGAAGGCGAATGCTGCGAAGTCGGTATGTATGTGGCTATGAGCCGTCAAGCCGACAGAGAAGGCTATCCCGAAATAGCCGAAGCATACAAACGTATTGCTTATGAAGAGGCTGAACACGCCGCTAAATTTGCCGAATTGATTGGCGAAGTTGTTTGGAGTGATACCAAAACAAATCTGAAAGCAAGAGTTGATGCCGAATGCAGCGCTTGTGCCGATAAAAAGCGAATTGCAACACGCGCCAAGGAATTAGGCTTGGACGCAATACACGACACCGTGCACGAAATGTGTAAAGATGAGGCTCGTCATGGACAGGCATTTCACGGCTTGTTAAAACGCTTTTTCCGGTAAAATTTTAGGGTATTGTTAATTTGTTTATAACAAATTAACAATACCCTAAAATCTCATTTCAAATGCCTTTTTGGATTTACCGTCAAATCCAATTTTCTCGTAAAACAAGTGTGCGTCTGTACGTTTATTTCCACTTTGCAAGATTACCTTATAACAATTTTGTTCCTGTGCATACTTTATTGCGTTTTCTATAACGGTTTTTCCGACACCTTTTCTTCTGTATTCCATGTCGGTAATTACATTTTCAATCAATCCTATTGATTGCCCGCCTCGTGTCAAATTGGGAATAATACATATATAGCATGATGCGATTATTTTTCCGTTTTCTCTGGCTACAAAATACTTAATATTTTGATTTTTAATATTTTTCCAAATGCTTTTTGCAGTTAATTCATCAATGTTATCGCCCTTATTTAACTGTTGATACAATTCCAATAACGCAGGAAGTTCATTATCATTTAATGTGCTATATTCAATCATTTTGTCCTCCTGTTTCATTTTCTTGGAATTAAAACACAAAGATAATCAATCTTTCAGTTAATTCCTGCAAAGGTGGTGAACAGTTTTTACGAGCATGTTTAGCAAATACATCGTCATATAAGTCCCTGCCATATTGTTTGTTTTTTTAGCAGTTCCGATAGTTGAGGTCTATTTTTGAATATCCCGTAAACTGCCGACCCGCTTCCCGACATAAGGCTGAAAACAGCGCCGGCGATGTACATTTCGTCAATCAGTTTTGCAATGAGAGGCTCTTCGTCGAAAGCATATTCATAAAAATCATTTTTAATCAAGCCTTTCCATTGCGCAACAGGAACAGTATTAATTACAGAGTTTAACGATATTGGCGGCACATTCGGGCGGCAATTCATATAAGCGATTTTTGTATTGATGCCTTTTTCAGCCTTTGCCAATACAATGTAATGGTTGTTAAGTATCTCTGTTTTTAATGGTTGGAGTATTTCGCCGCGTCCGGAAGCATACGCAGGAACGGCATCAATAAAAAACGGACAGTCGCTCCCAATTTCAAGAGCCATCGCTTTTAGTTCCTCGTTATTCATCTCAAGACCATACAGTTGATTAATGCCTTTGAGAATAAAAGCAGCGTCTGACGAGCCTCCGCCAAGTCCGGCTTTGGTGGGTATTGCTTTGTGAAGATGTATTTTAAGCATCGGAAAATTTTTTCTTTCGCGAAGTTTTTTTACGGCTTTTATTACAAGATTATCTTCATGATTGCCAACATCTATTCCGGTAACAATCAGGCTGTCGGGCGCAGATTGATTATCGGATTCCACAAATTCAAGTGCATCGTAAAATGGAACAGGATAAAACAGAGTTTCAATATTGTGAAACCCATCAGAGCGTTTTTCAGTAACATAAAGCCCTATATTTATCTTAGCCGTTGGAAATACAATCATATACAGTTATAAGTTACAAGCGTTAAGCAACAAAGATTTGCGTTCATAAACAAATAATAAATTGTTAAAGTAAACAGTGTTTTTTAAAAATATCATTCAAAATTGGAGTAATGCTTTTCAACAAGTTTTCAACAAATTTTGTTCGAAACAATATACCCGTTTTTTCATTTTTTATACAACCTTATCATAATTTAGCAATTGAAATATAAAAATTTTCTGCAAATATAATTAATTTAAAATCAATATAATAATTAAATGGCAAATTCGAAGAATGTAATTAGAAAATCGCCTGTGGCATTGCCCGATTTTGGGAAAGCACCACCTCAGGCGCTCGATATGGAAGAGGCGGTTTTAGGAGCCGTTATGCTTGAAAAAGAGGCGGTAATTACAGTTCTCGAAATACTTAAACCCGAATGTTTTTACAAAGAAGCAAATCAGAAAATATTTCAGGCAATCAGTGATTTGAATGCCAGAGAGTTTCCTGTTGACCTTTACACAGTTACCGAAGAATTGCGGGCTACGGGACTTCTTGAAACGGTTGGCGGACCGGTGTATGTAACTCAACTTACAGCGAAAGTTGTATCGGCGGCAAATGTTGAGTACCATTCAAGAATTGTTGCTCAAAAACATATACAGCGCGAGTTGATAAGAGCCTCGACAATGATTCAGACGCGTGCATTTGACGATGCCGAAGATGTAACTGAACTGCTCGATTTTTCTGAAAATGAGATATTTCAAATAGCCGAAGGAAACATCAGACGAGAAATAGCGCCCATAAACGCCGTAATAAAAGATGCGCTTAAAGAGATAGAGGAGGCAGGAAAACGTGAAGATGCCCTTGTAGGAATTCCGTCAGGTTTTACAACACTCGACCACCTCACATCAGGCTGGCAAAAGGCTGAACTCATTATAATAGCAGCACGACCATCGATGGGTAAAACAGCGTTTGCCTTGTCGATGGCTCGCAATATGGCAATAGAACACAGAAAAAGCGTGGCTATTTTTTCATGCGAAATGTCGTCAATTCAACTTGTTAATCGACTTATTGTTGCCGAAACCGATATACCAAGCAACAAAATAAAGAACGGAAGGCTTGATGAAAAAGATTGGAAACACTTAGAGGTAATAATAAAAAAACTTGAAAGGGCTCCGATATTTATTGACGATACTCCGGCAATATCCATTACCGAACTTAGAGGTAAATGCAGACGGCTTGTTGCGCAGCACAAACTTGATATAGTGATAGTTGATTATCTTCAACTTATGTCCAGCTCGGATAACGCCGGCAGCCGTGAGCAGGAAGTGAGCCTTATATCGCGCTCGTTGAAAAGCATTGCGAAAGAACTTAATGTCCCGATACTTGCGCTTTCGCAACTTAACAGGTCTGTTGAAATGCGCGGAGGCACTAAACGACCTCAGTTGAGCGACTTGCGCGAATCGGGGGCTATTGAGCAGGACGCCGATATGGTTGTGTTTATACACAGACAGGAAAAATTTGGTATTCCTGAATTTGAAGACGGCTCATCGACAAAAGGTATTGCCGAAATTATACTTGCGAAAAACAGGAATGGTCCTGTTGATGATGTGAGGCTTCGATTTCGCGAAGAAAAGGCGCAGTTTACCGACCTTGACGATTTTGAACTTGACGATTCTCCGACAATAGACCGAGGAGTTCAGAGCGTTACCTTCGGCTCGAAAATGAATAACGACTATTTCAGCCAATACGGAGGCGGGTTTGAAAACGAAAGAGATTTTTCGGAGGAAGTGCCTTTTGTGTAAAAATGATGACCTATTTCTTATAGAAACTCACTTCGATTTTCGTAAGCGGTCTAATTCACGAGATGCGTCTTTTCGTTTAAGGGTTTCGCGTTTGTCAAATTCGCGTTTGCCTTTTGCAAGCGCAATCTCGGCTTTTGCAAGTCCGCGGTCGTTTATAAATACTTTTACGGCAACTATTGTAAGTCCCGAGTCTTTTACTTTTCGACTTAATTTTTTTAATTCTTTGGCTGTCATCAACAGTTTGCGGTCGCGCAAAGGGTCGTGATTATTTAAATTGCCCCACCAATATTCGGCAATGTGCATTCCTTTTATAAACAGTTCGCCCGCACTGAAATAACAGTAAGCATCAACAATAGAGGCTTTTCCAAGCCTTATGGATTTAATCTCGGTGCCTAAAAGTTTTATTCCTGCTACAAATTTTTCCAAAAACTCGTAGTCGTGCGAAGCCCGTTTGTTTCGTATTATAATATCTGCTTTTCCGCCTTTCATCGTAAAATTTCAATAAATGAAAGTACAAAATTACAATAATTTGGCATATATTGCTGCCATTATTAATTAACAATTTAAATTGAACAATCTGCATTCAAATAATTACGACATTCTTATAATAACCGGACCAACGGCATCGGGCAAAACCTCTCTTGCAGTGAATGTTGCGCACTTGTTAAACGGCGAAATTATAAGCGCCGATTCACGACAGGTTTATCGCCGAATGAACATAGGAACGGGAAAAGATTACAGCGACTATATTATTAATGGTGCGCAGATGCCGTGCCATCTTATTGATATTGTTGAGCCGGGCGAAAAATATAATGTATTTGAATATCAGCGCCGTTTTTTTGAAGTATATAAATCGCTTAAACAGAGAGGTGTATTTCCTGTTGTTTGCGGTGGTTCGGGAATGTGGGTCGATAGTATTGTAAGCGGATATAGAATGATGGAAGTCCCGCCAAATGACGATTTAAGAAAACAGTTGGAAGAAAAATCGCTTGAAGAACTTATTGCGATGCTCTCGTCTCTCAAAAAACTTCATAACACCACCGACATTGACACAAAAAAACGAGCGATAAGAGCCATAGAAATAGAATATTACACACAAAACAATACAACTGGCACAAGTCAGGTTGCAGAAGTAAATTCACTGATAGTCGGAGTATTGCCCGATAGAGACCTGCGCCGAGAAAATATTGCCAAGAGGCTTCAGCAACGCCTAAACGAAGGTATGATTGACGAGGTAAAAGAACTTCTCAACTCGGGAATAACCCCGGAGGCATTAATATATTATGGTCTGGAATACAAGTTTATAACCCTTTATCTTATCAATCAAATTACTTACGACCAAATGGTATTAAGTCTGCAAACGGCTATATGTCAATTTGCTAAACGACAAATGACGTGGTTTAGAGGAATGGAACGAAGAGGTATAAAAATCAACTGGATAGATGCTCAATTGCCGCTCGATGATAAAATATCTATTGTTATCAATCTTTTAGACAAAAAGATTGTAAGACACGTAAGACCGTAAGACATGTAAGATATTTTTCAATTATTCAATTAATCGGAAATGATAATTGCTATTTATCCTTTTTTTCTTTCCCTTTCTTTTTTTCTTTTTCGTATCCCAAGAATAGACGTTGCGCTCTCATCATATTGCGCGATTGCAGCATCATTGCTTTGGTTTCGCTCACAATATCCAGATAGAGAATACTGTTGCGCATGGTGCTTTCGTGGCTTTTAACACGCTTAATTTGCGATTTTATGTTTTCGGCAAAAAGGTCGAAAAGACTGTCGCGTTTAGCCAGTATCTGTTCAAAATTACTGAAATCGGAAGTGCGCAACATATCCACAATACCTGTATAAACCATTGAAACAGCCTTGTTTATGGCTTCAAGGTCGGCAACCTGTTTTGCGTTTAATCCGGTATGATTGTTGTCGATATATTCAAAACTCGATTTGGTGATAAACATCAGCGATTTAGATACTTCGTACATATAATCAAGCACCTGCACATAGTAATGACCTGTATCCACGGCGTCTTCCTGCAACTTGTACAATGTGGGCAACATTTCGTAACTTCTGCGTTCTTTTTCCTTCTCATACAGTTCTTTTGCCTCTTTGTAAAGTTTTTTCAACCTTTTGCGGTCTTCAATCGCAAGACCGTTTAATGTTTCGCTGTAAATTCTGCTAATCTGCTCAAAAACACGGCATACCTCCTCTTTGCATTGTTCAATAACAGAAACCGTTTCTTGAACTTTATTTTCTTCTGCCTGGTGCTTTTTTTCGCGCCTTTTGTGCAGAAGAGACGACTGTACGAGCAGGAATGCGCACAAAATCAGCAGTGCCACAAAAGCGATTTTTCCTCCCCACATAAGCAGGAAGCCTATGACAGCCGCCACAAAAAATGCAATCATAGCTGTCATGAACCACCCCGCTATTACCGTCAGTACGCCCGTTATGCGATATACGGCGCTTTCGCGTCCCCAAGCCTTGTCGCTTAGCGATGAACCCATTGCTACCATGAATGTTACATAAGTGGTTGAAAGTGGAAGTTTTAGAGATGTGGCTAACGAAATTAGCAGCGCCGCAACGGTAAGATTGACCGAAGCGCGTATCTGGTCGAATGCTGCTTTCTCTTCCTGTTCATTTTCTTCAGGCTTTAAGCGTTTGTCTATAAATCGATTAACGCTTTCGGGCAGTATAGATGAAAATTGATTGCTTAACGCTCGTGCACTGCGTACCAGCGCCCTTGAAGCAGGCGTAGAACCGAAACGCTCGTAACCGTCCCCTTGACGCGAAAGATTTACAGATGTCTCGGTTACCGTCCGCGCCTTCTTTGAAAACCAAAGCGAAAGCGACATAACTATACCTGCCACAAGCAGATAAAGGGTATTTACTGCAACAGGCTTGGCAAGGTCGCCCATTATCAGGGTATCGATGCTTCCACCCGCTGCTACATGAGCGCCTGCAATTTCGTATGAAGAAATTCCACCCATAGTAACGCCTATAAAGTTCACAAGGTCGTTACCTGCAAAAGCCAAAGCAAGTGCGCCTGTTCCTGTAAGTATTATAATTTTAAGTATATTAACCTTGAAGAGATGTTGCAGAATTGCCAAAAGGAAAGAAAAACCTGCAAAAACCGCAAGTAGAACGAGTTGCATATTATTTGAAATCCATACCATAATATCTTTCGATATCAAAGGCGAGTCTTTCAAGCCTTTAAACAGAGCGTAGTATGCAATTGCCGTCATCGCAATTCCGCACCATATTGCGCCGAATTTTTTGAACGTTTTGTTGTAACTGAATGTAAAGAGCAGCCTTGAAAAAAACATAATAATGCTTCCGCCGATGAATGCAACTACTATCGAAATCAGAATGCCCGAAATAATTGCCAGCGCACGGGCAGAATTTATATACTCACTCAACGCTCCGGCTGTTCCCGAAACCGATGTCCATATCTTATAAAGTGCCACAATTACAGCCGAGCCCAGTAACTCAAAAACCAGTGACACGGTAGTAGATGTGGGTAACCCCAAAGTGTTAAACATATCCAAAAGCATCACATCGGTAATCATTACCGCAATGAAAATCATCATTATATCGGGAAATGTGAACATAGCCGGATGGAAAACTCCGCTGCGCGCTATTTCCATCATACCGCTGGAAGTGAGTACGCCAACCAAAATACCTACGGTGGCAACTGAAAGTATTACCCGCCGCGATGCTACTTTTGAGCCTATGGCAGAGTTTAGAAAATTAACGGCATCGTTCGATACACCTACAATTAGGTCAACCATTGCAAGGGCAACCAGCGCTATTATTATAATAAGATAAAAACTATCCATTTTAAATATTATTTCGCTACAAATCTATATAAAAGTAGAAAATACCATAACGATATTAAAAATATTATTTAGATTTTTTAATATTTATCCTAATTCCGAATTTTTAGTTTTGCTTTTGGTTGATTTTCGCCCGTGTTTCAGCACTTTGGCATCGATATAAAAAACGATGTCTTCAACAATATTGCTGCAATGGTCGCCTGTACGTTCAAGTTTGCGAATAAGCAACAGTATATTTAATCCGCACCATATTAAGTCGGGGTTGGCTTGCAAATAGTTTGTCAGAATACCGATGGAACTGTAATAAATTGAATCCACCTCTTCGTCCATAGCAAGTATTTTGCCCGAAATTTTAACACTTTCCGACTCAAGAGCCGAAAAACAACCGGTTAGCATGGCAATAACAGTATCGAACATTTTTTCTATCTGCAATTCCTCAATCACTTGCGGACTTATTTTTACACATTCATCTTTTATTACGTGGCGTGCAATACCTTCGGCAAAATCGCCTATGCGTTCAAGAGTATTGCTTATTTTTATCAACGACAGCACCAACCGTAAATCAATAGCACGCGGGTTATACAGCGCTATATAATTTTCCGAATCGCTGTCTATTTTCAATTCAAACGCATCAACTCGTTTTTCGCGGCTGATGATTTCTCGTGCAATATCCAAATCGTTGTTTAAAAACGACTGTTTTGCTTTTTCAAGTTGGGAAATAACCAATTTCCACATTTGACAGATTTCATTTCTAAGGTCGGTCAAATCATTTTCAATAGGCACTATATGTTTCATATCAATTACGAATTAAGAGTTAAAAATCAGTTATTCAATCATTCAATTATTCAGTTATTGTGAATCCTATCCAAATCTTCCTGTTATATAGTTTTGTGTTTCTTCTTTATCGGGATTGAGAAACATTTTTTTTGTATCGCAATATTCAACCAGTTCGCCCAGCATGAAGAAGCCCGTTTTGTCGCTGATGCGCCCTGCCTGCTGCATATTGTGCGTTACTATTACAATGGTATAATTTTTTTTCAGTTCATATAACAGTTCTTCTATTTTGGCTGTTGAAATTGGGTCGAGCGCCGAAGCCGGCTCGTCCATCAGCAACACGGTAGGTTCGATAGCCAAAGCGCGTGCAATGCACAAACGTTGCTGCTGGCCACCCGACAGTTCAAAAGCCGATTTCTTCAGTTTATCCTTCACCTCGTCCCATAAAGCAGCGTTGCGAAGGCTTTTTTCAACCGTTTCTTCAAGCGCATGTTTATTGCTTTCGCCGTTAACGCGCAAGCCGTAAGCCACATTTTCGAATATCGATTTCGGAAAAGGATTGGGCTTCTGAAAAACCATTCCAACCTGTTTTCGCAGTTCATCAACTTTGACGGATTTATCATAAATATTTTGACCGTTGACAAGGCATTCACCGGTAAGACGAGTGTCATCTATCAAATCATTCATACGGTTGAACAGCCGAAGAAATGTTGATTTGCCGCAACCCGAAGGTCCGATGAGTGCAGTAACGGCATAGGGTTTTACCAACAGACTGATGTTTTTCAGTGCGTGAAAATTGCCATAATAAAAATCCAAGTTTTTTGCTTCAATCATATTTATGATTTTATTTTTCTATCATATTAGGAAATTTTGTTCAGTGCTTCGACCTTTTTGTTCAACGTTTCAACTTTTTTGTTCAACATTGCGACTTTTTCGCTAAACATTGTAACTTTTTTGCTGAACGCTGCGGCTTTTTTATTCAACGTTGTGTCTTTTTTGTTCGACATTTCGTCTTTCTTGCTAAACGTTGCGACTGTTTCGCTCAACATTACGACTTTTTCATTCAACGTTGCAACTTTTTTGCTAAACGTTGATGTTTTTTTACTAAACTTTATGACATTTTTCATAATTCGATAAATTTATTTATTGAGTTTTTTCCTTATAAGCGATGCAAGTAAATTCATAATAAATACGATTGTTATCAAAACCAATGCCGTGCCGAATGCTATTGGTCGCGATGCCTCAATGTTTGTGCCGCTGGTTGAAATAACGTAGAGATGATAGGGCAAAGCCATTACTTGGTCGAAAATGCTTGTGGGCAGTTTGGGCAGGAAATAGGCGGCTACCGTAAAAAGAATAGGAGCCGTTTCGCCCGATACGCGCCCGATTGACAGGATTAAACCGGTAATGATGTTGGGATAAGCAGAAGGCAAAATGACACGTTGAATGGTTTGCAGTTTGGTTGCTCCAAGTGCCAGACTTCCCGAGCGGTAAGCATCGGGAACGGCTTTAAGGGCTTCTTCGGTGGTGCGTATCACAACAGGCAACGCAAGCAAACCCAGCGTTAGCGAACCGGCAAGAATGGAATCGCCAAATCCGAGTGTGTTCACAAACAGCGTCATTCCGAACAATCCGAAAACAATTGACGGTATTCCGCTCATACTGTTGGTTACTACACGTATAATTCTAACTCCCATATTATTGGCAGTATATTCGTTTATATAAATTCCCGCCATCACACCCAGCGGAAAGGCAAAAATCATGCTTCCTGTTACCAGACACAAAGTTCCTACAATTGCGGGAAAAATACCACCGGCGGTCATACCTTCCGAAGGCGCTTGCGTCAAAAATTCCCAACTGATTACGCCTATACCATTATATATAATGAATACCTGTATCCAAACCAAAATGCCGATAACCACAATTCCAAGAAGTTTGATTATCCCAAAGGCTATTTTCTGGCTGATTTCTTTTTTCATTCTTAATTGATTATATGCCTTTGCTGTGTTGTTTTTTCGACATCATTTCTGCAAAAATACTCATCGCCACAGTGATTATAAAAAGAATACACCCAAGCAAAAACAGCGCTTTGTAGTGAGTTCCTCCTGTTGGGGCTTCACCAAGTTCGGCGGCAATTGTTGCGGGAATGGTTCGTACCGGTGCAAACAGTGAATTGGGCATTACCGCTGCATTTCCGGTTACCATCAGTACAGCCATCGTTTCGCCAACCACCCTGCCAATGCCCAAAATAATGGCAGCCGATATGCCCGACGAAGCATAAGGAATTATCACTCTGTAAATTGTTTGCCACCGGTTTGCTCCCAGCGACAGACTTGCTTCGCGCATAGATAGCGGAGCGCTGCGCATGGCATCTTCGGCAACGGTAATGATTGTAGGTAAAGCCATTATGGCAAGGATAAGACTTCCTGCAATAGCCGTTTCGCCTACCGGAAGATTGAATGTTTTTTGAATAAGCGGCACCAGCACAATCAACCCGAAAAATCCGTAAACCACAGACGGTATTGCTGCCAAAAGTTCAATGGCAGGTTTCATCAGTTTTCGTATGCGCTCGCTGGCAAGTTCCGACACATAAATGGCAACACCAATACCCAAAGGCATAGCAATGAGAACGCCAAACAGACAAACCCACAAAGTTCCCAAAATCAGTGGCAACGAGCCGAATTGCGCGGCTGGAGTAGCGGTGGGCATCCATTCCTTTCCGCCAAAGAAGTCGCCGAGTTTGATAGCGCCGGTGTTAAGAACTTTCAGTTTTTCGCTGCCATGAAGTACATATCTTTCGGGAATAAATGCGATAATTGCTTCGTCGGCTTCAATTTCATCGGCAAGTCGTTCGGGCAGCAGGGCATAATCTTCGCCAAGTTCTTCTTCCGAATATATGCTGAAAATTTCGTTGAAACGAAACGGTCGTATTTCAAGGTCTTCGCCTCCAACGTCTTCCCAGTTTTCAATTTCCCAATCGAAAATTTCTTTTATTTGAAACGATGTCAGTTTATTAACAGGATTAGACGGGTGCAGACATAAAACATATCCGCTTTCAACGGCAGGACTACTGAACAGCCCCATGCCTTCCTTAAATAAAAACAAGGTAATCAGCACTATGACAAAAATACTGATGCTTCCGCAGAACTTGAACAGTCCTTCAACAACTTTTTCTAATATTGACCGCATGCACAATTAAGAATTAAGAAAGGTTGATTAATTCTATGTAGCAAAAATATTGCGGAAATATTACAAGGTTATTACTAATATATTACAAAATTGTTACGATTTATTTACCGCTAAACTTCGAGGGTATTTTTATGTCCGTCTTTTATGCCGAGAAGATAAGCCCCCATTCCTGTAATCCAAAAAACCACAGGATAGAATAACCATCTTTCGGCACCGCCTACTCCAAGTGCTGGGGTAAAATATTTCTGAAATATCAACAAAATCAATGCTATAATACCGAAACAGGCAAAAATGTACCGCAGCGGAGCTTTTACTACTTTAAACGATACTATTGCAGACATCGCTCCGCAAATGAATACAATAAGTGCAAAAATGTCGTGCATTGGCAATATCTCCCCCGGGAATATGCCGAAACATGCTAATCCTGCACCAAGCAACGCCATTGGAATTGTAAGCAAATATTTTTTGAATATTTTGTTCACAAACCATGTGCCAATTATGACCATTATTCCGGCAATTATCATTGTATAATCAAATACTGACGCTGAAGCCAAACGGAAAAATGTTTTTGACGCCAACTCGCTTATATAATCATCTTTGACACTGAACTCAGCCTTATAGAATATTTCTCCTGTAATTATTCCCATAAAAATGAGAAAACCCGCAAGAAATAGAAGCAATCCAGACCTTGTTAATGAAGTCCTAATGTCCGATTTAATTATTTCATTTATATTCATGCAATTAGTTTAATTGAAGAATACGTACACTTTTTTAAAACAATTCGACAAATATAATTAGATTTATTATGAATTATTATAAAATATTTATTAATTTTGTACAATAATTTTTAATACAAATACTATGTGCAAGGAAATTATCATTATCAAAAAACGTGGAATTATCGGCGTAGCCGTTGCAATGTTCGTATTTTGCGAATGCCTGTGCGGGCAGTATAAAAGCATAATTGCTCCGTCCGGAACACAAATTATTGAAAGTTTTCCTCCTTCGGTAAGATATTTTTATTCTGAATTTGTAGAAGGGGAATTAATTTTGAACAACGGGCTTTCTTCAGCCTGCCTGATAAATTACAATATGTTGCGCGATGACATGGACGTTATTCAAGACGATAATGATACGTTAACAATACTCCAGAAAAAAGAACTGCAATATGCAATTGTTGAAAACGATACTTTTGTTTACATACATGGTTATGCGAAACATATATATGGGCAAAATTTGAAAGTATATTGCAGAGACAGAATTTATTTAAAAGAAATTCTTAAAAGAGGCGCAATGGGATCG
>Ga0082212_10001519_pt1 | contig 34223 bp, 29 predicted proteins | sample TergutNt197P3_FD_71548 | JGI IMG/M metagenome (GOLD analysis project Ga0082212, IMG submission 71548) | Neocapritermes taracua P3 segment gut microbial communities from Petit-Saut dam, French Guiana - Nt197 P3 | ecosystem: Host-associated > Arthropoda: Insects > Digestive system > Gut ... | reverse complement strand
TCACTACGGCCCGACATGGACGACGGACGCTCTGCACCGCGAAACCGCGCAGGAAATCGCCGCATACCAAAAAGCCGGAATCATGACGGTAGAAATGGAAGCGGCCGCCGCTTTCGCCATCGCCCATCATTACAAAACCAGCTGCGCCGCCGCGTTCGCAATAAGCGACCAGCTGGCCAACCTGAAATGGGAACCCGCCTTCGGCGACAAAGCCGTAGCCGAAGCGTTAAGAAAAATCCTCTACGCCTCTCTCGCCGCGCTCAAGTAATTTTATTTCGTTTTTACGAGGGTGCCGTTTTCAAGCGAATAGACGATGTCCGCGTAATCCACGGCATGCAGGTCGTGCGTTACCATGATTACCGTTATGCCCTCTTTGGACAGTTTTGCGAAATCTTCAAAGATAAGCGTTTTTTTGTTTGCGTCAAGGTTACCCGTCGGCTCGTCGGCAAGGATAAGCGCGGGGTTATTGCGCAGGGCGCGGGCTACCGCGCCGCGCTGCTTTTCGCCGCCGCTTAAAAGCGCGGGCATTTTGTTTGCCATTTTTTCCAGGCCGAACTGCGTCAGCAGTTCAAGGCCTTTTTTGCCGCTGTTTTTGCCGGCCATTACCGCGGGCATGTTTACGTTTTCCAGCAGCGTGAAATCCATTAGCAGGCCGTCAAACTGGAAAACGAAGCCCATTCTTTTCAGGCGCAGTTCTGACTTCTGGTTTTCATTAAGTTTGGAAAGTTTTCTGCCTTCAAAAATTATCTCCCCGTCCGTCGGCGTATCAAGCATGGCTATCATGTTTAAAAGCGTGCTTTTGCCGCTGCCTGATTTGCCGATGACCGCGTAGAAACTCCCCCGCTCAAACGCGCAGTCCACTCCCCGCAGAACTTCCTTCGCCTCGGAATGAGGCGTTGCTTCGGAACGAGGCGTTGCCTCGGAATGAGGCGTTGCTTCGGAACGAGGCGTTGCCTCGGAATGAGGCGTTGCTTCGGAACGAGGCGTTGCCTCGGAATGCGCTGCCACCTCGGAATGCGCCGCCGTATCGGGACGCGCCGCCGCCTCGGAACGCGCCGCCGCCTCGTTCCGGGACGATGATCTCCCGCCATAACTGAAATGAACGTCTCTTATCTCTAAAATCGACATAGTCTCTCTCCCCTGCAGCGTTGAAAAGCGCGATGCGCTCATAGAGCGCGATCCACACTCCAAACTCCAAACCGCGCTTGATAAGCGCGCGCCTATTCCTCCGCCTTGAGTATAGTCCTCACTGATCCCCTGTTGATAGCCAACGCCGATATACCGGCGCCCGCGAGCCATAACAAGGCAAACAGCAGCGCCAGGATGAACCCGAGCCTGACAGGCTCGCCCGCGAACGCCAGCCATATCCCCCCGCCTATGATCACTCCCGGAACGCACAGCATGACCTGTTCCCAGAAAATGCTGAAAAACGCCGTCCGTTTCGCTGCGCCCTGCGCGCGCATAAGGGCCGACTCGCGCTTTCGCAGTTGAATGAGGATAAACGGGATGAGCGCGGCGAGAAGCTCGATCAGCGCGTACAGCGCCGGGAAGATGTTTTGCATATACCAGAGCCGCTGCGACATAGCGCGCTCGGTGCTCAGAAACGTTTTGTCCTCGATCGTTATAAAGCTGCGTATAGCGCGGGTGATATTGACCTCCGAATAACCCCGGCCGTAAAGGAACTCCTTTAGCGCGGCGAGCCCCGACGCCCCGCGCATCACGAAGCTGACGCTGCTGAACGACAGTTTTTCCAGCAGCTTGACGTCGGGCGCCGGGTCAAAAGCATACGACGAGGGTATGTCCTTATAAATAACCAGGTAATAGGGGTTCATCCGGCTTCCCGCAGATCTAAACTCGCAATCCAGACGATGATAGTTGCTGAGAGGAACATAGATATTATCAGCGCTCCCCTGTTTGACATAGCTGCCTACTATCAGCAAGTACATTAAATCAAGTTCAGTCCCGTTGGAAATATCGACTTCGATATGATCGCCGTGTTCGAGGCCGTGTTCCTCAAGAAACGCAGTGGAAACTATGCAGTCCGTCATATTCAGCTGCGAATAAGCCCACTGCCATTCGTCCAGCGGAACTGATATTTCGACAGGCTCGTCATACTCAGGGGCGTCTGTGAACATCGAGAGGTCATAACCGCTCATGAAAGTCACGGGAAGTTCGCTGCAGCCGTAGAACTCCTGCGTGGCGGCAATGTCGTTCGTCCAGATGAAACCCGGCCCGGAAGCGACATTGTCGAGAAATGTTTCGATCGTATATGTGTTCCAGACTTCCGGCTGCTCCAGTCCGTAATTATGATGCCATCCTGATCTTGTCACGGATATCCCCGACAGTATGCCGCTGTTGTATAAGTCGTTGATCACGACGCCGTCAAGATACAGGCCGTATCGCCAGGCGCCGCGCGCGTCCGTGATATAGCCGGTGATATCGGTGTCCTCGACAAGTTTGATGTAGCTCGCCTCATAGGCTGTCGTCGTACTCGTGAGCTGCATTAAGAGCGCGGCGGCAAAGGCGCACAGGATTACGGGAAGCGCCGAGCGCGACGCGCCGCGACGCACGCTCAGCCACGCGTATTTTACCGCCCCGCCACTCAACGAGCGGGGCGTTTGCCGCACGCGTAAGCTGTGGCGCTTTTCCCGCACACTCAACGAGCGGGGCGTTTGCCGCACGCGTAAGCTGCGGCGCTTTTCCCGCACACGAAGCGATCGGGGCGTTTGCCGCACGCGAAGCGTGTGGCGCTTTTCCCTGATACCTACCGAGCGCGCGCCCCCCGCCGAGCGTACGCTCAAAAAGGCAAACACGAAACATGAGAGTACCGCGAACAGAAACACCGCGAGCGCCGCCAGCGCGAACACAGACGCCGCAACGTCCGGAGCGAACTCCAATGTATTCGAAATCGTCAGATTCGCGTTTGAATACCGCAGATTATCAGCGCCGTAATTAGTGACGGACCTGCGCACAAGATCCATGAACGCCCCGGAAAGAGTATTACTGATCAAGGCGCCCGCAGCCGCTCCAAGCAGCGCGATACAAGCCGAGCCGAAGGTAAAATAACGATAGACGCCGCCTGACGACGCGCCCACCCTGCGCATCGTTTTCGCCAGCCCTCTCTGGCGGTACACAAAGAGGAATCCGAACAGCGCAAGCATGACGAGCGTGGTCAGGGCGCACACAACAGTGACTATGACGGCGATACGCAGCACGTCGCGCACAGGCGCGGCCGCCGCCGCGTATCCCTGATCGTAGACGGTCATACGCACGCGGGGCGGAAGCCGCCCGATCATATCGAGATAAAACTGTTCCGCCCGGCTGTTATCGAGCCGCGCCTGGCCAAGAGTGTAGGAATAACAGTTTGCGGAAAGGTCGGTTGCGGAGGACTTCGGTATAAAGACGGTTTCCCTGTAATCGTCGTTGGGACTGAAAATTCCGACGACTGTGTAGTAGTTTTCATACGTAAAGCCTGAACCGGCCCAGTAGCTTTCATGCTGCGCCGCGCCGGCCTGAACCGCGAGCGATAACCCTATCCGGTCGCCCACCCGCGCGCCGATAAGTTCCGCCAACCGTTCCGGCAGAACGCATACCTGCGCGCCGCCGTCATACTCCTCCGGGGTAAACGCCCTGCCTGCGACAATAGAAAGCTGCGCCTGGTGGAATGCCGGATAAGCGTCAAGGTCGTTTATTGCGCGAACGGTGACGCTTTTGTTGACGGCCGCGTAGGTCTCGGCGATTTGATACAGAGGGCTGTCGCGCGGAATCTCATAGTTACCGCGCCCCGTACTGACGTCCAGGATCATACTCCCGGCATCAGCGCCGACGCCCGCGTTTGTTGCGGCGGCAAGATGGAAAGGCGATACTATGAGATAAGAAGTGCTGCCCATACCGGTGTACCGCGAGCCCCGGCTGCCGTGTATCAGATACAAATGGCCTATCTCCAGATCCGCAACGTTGGTATCCAGATAACCTCCCCCGGGCTCAGCGTCCGGATCGAGAAGGTCCTCGACGATGGAATACTGGTAAGCGCCTATACGCTCGTTATAGCTGAGTATATAGACGACGGCGACCAGCATTTTCCTAAACGGCGGGTCTGCGGACTCGGTCGTCTTGCCCGTGATGGAACCAAGCGCCACCTCGCCGGGATCCCAGTTAATGACGTATGGGTCGTCCGCAAGCGCGCCGAAGTCGAATTCTTCCAGGCATCGCGCTATGTCAGGGTCATACCTCGTCTCGTCCGGGTATCCTTCGCCGATATACTCAAAAACGGCGATAGTGGTATAGTTTTCGTCGCATTCCTTCAAAAACCCCAGTATCGCCGTCGTAAGGCTGACTCCGACGCAAAGCATCGCGCTAAGAGCAGTGAGCAGTAGAAAGAAGAGCGCGGATTTCGGCCATGACCGCAGTATGTTTTGCAGACTGTGCCTGATGAACATTCAGCGTTTTCCCTCTTTCGGCATTTTTCGGGCAACTCCGGCCCGTTGCTCCCGGGTTACGAACTGATAACAAGGGGAAGATCCTTTGCAAGCTCGGAATGACATTTACAGATTATATCACAGGCGCGCGATTGTCAATATTACGAAGACCTATATACGAACTTTGACTAAACCGCCGTCCTCTGATATACTCCTACATATCCGCGCAAGAGGAGGTCAATATGCACTACGAAGGAGACATATACCGCCCGCCCAGCGAAGCGCGCAGCCTGATCGTCCAGGTCACGGTCGGGTGCACGCATAACGGATGTACATTCTGCCCGTCGTACAAGGCTAAAAACTTCCGTCTCAAGCCCTTTGAAACAGTTCTTGAAGACCTTATTGAAGCCAGGAAGTATTACCGCCGCGTGGAGCGCGTCTTCTTCGCGGACGGCGACGCGTTTTGCATGACGACCGGGAAACTCATGCGGCTGCTCGACGCCGTACGCGAGATTTTTCCGGAATGCAGGCGCGTTGGCAGTTACGCCCGCGCGGAGCAGATACTCAAAAAAAGCGAAGATGAGCTTAAAGCCCTGCTCGACGCCGGACTCGGCATCCTGTACATCGGCGCGGAATCGGGTTCTGACGAAGTACTGCGCCGCGTCAACAAGGGCGAGACGTCCGCCCGTATAACAGAGGCTGTCCGGAAAGCCGAAAGAGCGGGGATACAGACTTCCGTCACGTTCATATCGGGACTGGGCGGAAAAGAACTCATGGAGGAACACGCCGTAAAAACAGGAGAAATGATCTCCGCGATGGGCGCTTCTTACATTGGCCTGCTGACGCTTCTGCTCACTCCGGAGACGCCGCTTTTCGCGGATGTACTATCCGGGGACTTCACGCAGCTCTCCCCGCTCGAGGCGGTGGATGAACTGGAGATCATAATAAGCAACGTAAACTGCGGAGGCGTCGGCAGCGGGAACGCCGTTCGTGACACCACTGGCAACGTAAACTGCGGAGACGCCGGCGGCGCGGACGCCGTTCGCGTGAAGGAGACCGTCCTGCGCAGCAACCATCCCTCGAACTGGCTTGAGCTCAGAGGTACACTGCCGCGCGACAAGGACGCGATGCTGGAGCAGATACGCGGCGCAAAGTCCGATCCGCGCATGTTAAGGTCGGGCAGATACCGGGCGCTATGACGCCTGCCCGGAGCCGCAGAGTTACAGTACACGAGCCGCCGAGGATGTACCCTGAACAGTTACGCCGCAGACGCTTCCGGGCGCGCCGGGAAGCCGCCAGAGCGTAACTATGACCCCGCAACTATAACAAAAGAGGAGAACCTTAAATGAAAATAACCGCATTGGTAGAAAACACCGCAAGCGCTGAAAACACCGCGGGCGGCGGGCTGAAGACCGTTCACGGCTTGTCGCTCTATATCGAAACGCAAAAACATAAGATCCTTTTCGACGCAGGGCCGGACGAGACGCTTTTCGGAAACAGTGAGAAACTCGGAATAGACCTGCGGCAGGTAGATATCGTGATACTCTCCCACGGACATTACGACCACGGCGGAGCGCTGGGGCGTCTGCTCGAAATCAACGGGGGCGCGAAAGTATACGCGCAAAAAAAGGCGTTTGAGAAGCATTACTCAAAACGCCTGTTCAGAAAAGCAAGCATAGGCGTAGACGCGGGGCTGCTGACGCATCAGCAGGTCGTACCGCTCGAAGGCGACCATGTTATTGACGACGAACTGACGCTTTTCACTACGCCGAACACTGAAAAGCACTATTCCAACGCAAACAAAACTCTGCGTACCGACGCGGGAAAAGACGACTTTACCCACGAGCAAAATCTGATCATAACGGGCGAAACCAACGTTCTGATCCTGGGCTGCGGTCATGCCGGAGTCGTAAACATTCTGGAAAGGGCGGCTGAGTATAACCCAAAAGTATGCGTCGGCGGCTTCCATTTGTGGAACCCGGTGACGAAAAGGACCGTCCCGGACGAACTGCTCGAAGGCATCGCGCGGGAAATGGCTAAGTATGAAACCCGCTTTTACACTTGCCACTGCACCGGCCGCGAGGCATACGAGGCTTTCGCCGAAAAGCTGCCGGATATGCGCTACCTCTCCTGCGGTGAGACGATTGAACTGCCGTAAGAAAGCGCAACGAGTTTGCATATCGGCGTCCCTTGATTATAAAACTTCAGCTCGTAATCGGACATCTCCTCCGACGGCCCGTCTTTGTGCAAATCCCTCGTGACTCCGGAAAGCGTGTACCCGCAGCGCTCGAACTCGCGAAGCGAGAACTCAAACAAAGGCAGGTTGTCCGTTTTAAAATATATCTCGCCGCCAGGGCGGAGTATCTGCATATACATCCCAAGAAAGCGCCGGTTAGTAAGCCGGCGTTTTGCGTGTCTGTTCGACGGCCACGGATCGCAGAAGTTCAGGTATAACCTCGAGACTTCGCCGGGAGCGAAGAAACCCGCGAGATCTTCCGCCAAAGCGTTGACAAACCGCACGTTTGAAAGCCCCTGAGCGGCGGCGCGTTCCATTGCGATGATCATCGCGTCGGCCGATTTTTCCAGCGCGACGATGAGACCGCCTTGCCCCGCCGCCGCCATCGCCATAGCCGTTTCGACTGTGAAGCGGCCCTTGCCGCACCCAAGTTCTATATGCAGTTCGCCGCATCCCGGCCCCTCCGTTTGGAAGGCGTTCAACCAGCGCCCCTTATACGCCTCAGGCTCTCTAACCAGCAAACTCCCGCATTTTTCCACGCGCGCTGAAAGGTTAGGTTTCTTACGCATCCTCATGGTTTACACCCCGACTGATAATACGCCTCTGACTTGTGCGCGCGTTGCGTGCCGAAAGGTTAGGTTTCTTACGCATCCTCATGGTTTACACCCCGACTGATAATACGCCTCTGACTTGTGCGTGCTGCGCGCAGAAAGATTTGGTTTCTTACGCATCCTCATAACTGTCAACCACCCTCAAAAATTATACATGGTTTTTACCTAAAACCGCAACAGGATTTTACATTTCATCCCTATTATTGACGCAGCAGCGTTGAGATAATGACTGTAAAACGAAGAAAGATAAGGTGAAAAACATGCAAAAACACGCTATTCCAAGGGCTATCGCGGCAATCTTGCTTGCAGCCGTTATGCTGACAGGTTTGATCGGCTGCGGCAAAGACTCAAAGACAGACGCCACCGCCGCCAACAACGCGGCGCAGACAAGCAACGCGGCGTCCTCAAACACTCAAAGCGGAGGCGCGCAGGCGGCAGCCCCGGCAAACTCAAGCCCGATCGTTGTGGTTTGGTATCCTAATGAATCATCGAACACCCATGAGGACATTCGCGCGGAAATCGGAAGGCTTATCGAGCGGGCAACCGGCAGGAGCGTAGAACACAGGCTCACCACCGATTATACGATCGCGATAGAGGCAATTGCAAGCGGCGCGGCAGATATTGCCATGGCTATGGGCGCGGTCGGTTACATAGAAGCGAGAAACAGGAACCCCCAGGTCGACGTACTCTTTGTCAACGCCGATAAAAACGGAACGCTCGATGAAGCGAAGTATTTCTCATGGTTGTGCGTGAGCACAGCGGACGCCGCTCAGTATATGAGTGGAAACACATACTCCATAGAGAACATCAAGGGCAAAAAGATGTCCTTTGTTTCCAACAGTTCCACTTCGGGATTCAGAGTTCCTACGTCTTCGATAATCGCGCATTTCACGAGCGACAACCTGACGGAAGACGACCTTCTCCCCGACGGAAACTTCTTCAGCGAAGTCTTTTTCGGCCAGTCGCATCAAGGCTCCGCCATCAACCTGATCACAGGTAATGTCGACGTCGCGGCATTTTGCGACATAGAACTTGCCCCGTACATCCAACTCAAAGAAGGCGTTGAAAACACGGTAGGCGCGGTATACGAAGTCAGAAGCGACGCGGACGCCCCGTTTGACGTTCACGCGGGTAAAGATTTTGTAGTTATCGCCTGTACGCCCGTGTTCAACGGCCCGAACGCGTATAACCCGCAGAATTTGAGCGCGCAAGAGATCCAGGCCATACGTGATTTGTTCACTTCGGCTGAGGTCGCGAACAACGAACTGATATTCTACGACGCGTCCGTAGAGGGCGCTTTCGGACTGTACAAGATCGCCTCCAGCTACGGATATGTGCTTACCGCCGACTCGTGGTACGATCCATATCGCTGAAAAACAAACATGTGACGGTAAGAACGTATGCCAATACTGGAATTCCGAAAAGTAAGTAAAATATACAACAATGTGACGAAGGCGCTGACGGACGTTTCATTCTCGGTGGATGAAGGCGAGTTCGTATCCATCATCGGTCCCTCCGGCTCAGGAAAATCGACCATACTGCGTTGCATCAACAGGCTTGTTGACGCAACGCAGGGCAGCATTATTTTCGACGAACAGGACGTAACTCTGGCGGACAAGCGCGAAATGAGGCAGATCCGTAAAAAAACCGGGATGATTTTTCAGCACTATAATCTTGTTGACAGGCTCAGCGTCATTGAAAACGTGCTGCATGGCAGGCTCGGGCATAAAACCGCTCTTTCAGGCGTCGTCGGGTATTACTCAGAGCAGGAAAAAGAGAACGCGTTTGAGATTCTTGCCAAGCTTGGCCTCACCGACCAGGCTTATAAGCGCTGCGACGAACTGTCCGGCGGGCAAAAGCAGCGCGTCGGCATAGCGCGTTCGCTCATGCAGGAACCGAGGCTGATCCTTTGCGACGAACCTATCGCCTCGCTCGACCCCAGTTCATCAAAAGTTATAATGGATCATCTTGGAACTATAAACAAAACCATGAACATCACCTGTATTTTCAATTTGCATCAGGTCGAAGTCGCAATGAAATACTCAGGGAGGATCATTGGAATCACGGCAGGCCGAATCGTATATGACGGGCCGCCCAATGAGTTGTCAAAATCGATAATACACGAGATATATCAATCAAGCGAAGGCGAGTTGATCACGGACGTCGGATGAGAACTCCGGTATCCCCATGCAGTTGCCAAAACGACGAAAGAGTGAAAATGGAAGCAACCGGGAGCAAAATCCCCAAACGCGGCGGCGCGACTAAAGAAGCGGCAGAAGAGAAGCCCCAGAGGCCCGACAGCCGCGCGTCAGTATTCAAAAAACGAAAAAGGACGTTCACTCTGGCGTTTTTGGGTATAGGCGCCTTATTTGTGTTTTCCGCAGCCGTATCCGGGTATGACGTAATCGGCGGATTCGAGTCTATACCAAAAGCAATAATGTGGATAGCAAGAAATTTCGTTCCCGATGAAAAAGCGTGGACAAGGCTGCCGAACATACTGAAAAAGCTGGCGGAGACCGCGCTCCTGTCGGTCGCTGTTACCGTCTGCGCCGCAGTATGCGCGTTTTTCTTCAGCCTTCCGGGCACGCGCACTACGCGGATCAATCCCTGGGTCGGGAGAATCGTCAGAATAGTCGCCGCGTTTTTCAGAAACGTCCCCGATGTTGTGTGGGCTATGCTCCTTTTGTTTTCTTTCGGGCAAAATATCCTGACAGGTTTCTTTGCTTTGTTTTTTTATACATTCGGAACTTTGACGCGCACGTTCATCGAGACCATCGACGAGGTCAGCGCGTCGTGCGTCGAAGCGCTTCGCGCAACAGGCGCGACTTTCCTTCAGACTGTCTTTCAGGGGATCATCCCTTCCTCGCTGCCGGAAATAGTCTCGTGGGTCTTATATATGATCGAAACCAACATCAGAAACTCCACTCTGATCGGCATACTTACAGCGACGGGCATCGGCGCTTTGTTTGATCTGTATTACAAACGCCTTGACTACAGTTCGGCAAGCCTGGTCGTTTTTTCGATCGTGTTTCTTGTGATCATAATAGAATCGATATCAAATCAACTTAGAAAGGTAATTATGTAATGAGCGATCTTACAATGGCCGTCCCTGTTCCCGCTATTGACTTGCCGGGATGCATGAAAAAGAGACGCAACGGCAGGATCAAAACGGCGGCGAAATCAAAAAGCGCGCTGGCGGTAAAACTTACGATCTTTACGCTGCTTATCATAACAGTTTACGCGTTTCTGACATTCGACTATAAAAACATAGTACTATCCGAAGCGATTTCCGGCACGTTAAGCAATATCAAAGTCCTGTTCGGGCAGCCAAAACTAAAGTTCAACACTTTATCAGGCGCGCTCAAAGCGCTGCTCATGACTTTTTCTCTCGGCGTGCTGTCAACCGTTTTCGGCGCGGTCATCGGGTTGTTCGGCGCTCTTCTATGCGCGAAAAACATCGCGAATCCGGTGACGGCGAACATCGTCAAAAGTTTTGTCGCGCTCGTCAGGGCAGTACCAACGATCCTGTGGGTACTCATCTTTACGGTAGCGGCAGGTTTGGGCAGCGTCGCCGCGGTGATCGGGCTGACACTCCACAGCGCGGGATACCTGATCAAGGCGTACGCCGAGTCCATCGAAGAAACAGACAAAGGAACGATCGAAGCTCTGCGGGCGAGCGGCGCCAGCTACTGGCAAATCATATTTCAAGCCGTCCTGCCTTCCTCGATAAGCTACATGACCGCGTGGACTTTTCTGCGCTTTGAGATCAATTTCACCAACGCGATCGCCGTTGGCGCCGCGGCGGGAGCGGGCGGGATCGGGTTTGACCTGTTCATGGCGGGGAACTACTATTTCAACCTTCAGGAACTGGGCTTTCTCACATACATCATAGTCGCGGCCGTCATCGTCCTTGAGATGATAGCCACGAAAGTCAAGGCGAAGGTTCACTGAATGATCCGTACCGGAGCGTAACGCGCCGTTCCGGCGTAACGCGCCGTTCCGGCGCGGGTATTAGTTGGAGATTGAGCGGTTCAGAAATGGAAAAAAAGCGGTTGACAAGAATACTCGCAAGAGCGGACAGACAGGACGTCGCGGCTATGTCCGCAGCTATTCAAAAGACGAACAGCCCGGTCATAGTCAAGCAGCCGGGCAAAACGCTGGCCATGATAAAAATGCGCGAGCCGGTCAGAGAGAGCCTGTTTTACATCGGCGAAGTCATAGTTTGCGAGGCGGCTGTCGAGATCGGCGGCGTACCGGGAATCGCGGTCCTCATGGGCGACGACGCCGCGAAAACTCTTGATATGGCAATAATCGACGCTGCCGTAAACAAAGGAGCTTTCAACGACATGGACAGGCTGCTTGAACTTGAAAAACGACAGAACGAGCGCGCCATGAAGGAAAACGCCGCGCACATGAAAACTATGGTCAACTTTGAATCATTGGATCAGGAGGCGCCGGATGACCTCAACGCTTTTAAGAAAACATAGCTTCGATATCGTCTTCGACAGTCAGAAAGTATATCGCCTTATCCTCGAAGCGGTATCAAACCCCGCAAGGGTAGTTAATATAAGCGAATCCGCCGGCAAGCTGTTCGGAAGCTGTCCTGAGTTTCTGGCAGTGGCATTGACGCTTTTGGACATGGAAACGAGTTATGAAGTCATAGGCGACGACACGTTATCCGATGAGATCGCGTCAATGACGCTTGCCCGGAGAGAGAATGCTGAGTCGGCGGATTTTATCTTTGTCTGTGACCCGGACGGTTTGAAAACCGTTATAGAAAACGCAAAAAGCGGGACCCTCTCCGACCCGCATAAAAGCGCGACTGTTGTCGTCCGAAACAACGGGAATACTGAATGTCGTCTGAAGCTCTCCGGGCCGGGTATAGACGGCGAAGCAGAACTCCCTGCCACGCAAACGGCTAAAGACGCGCTGGCGCTGCGCGACAGGCAAAATTACGAATATCCGCAGGGTATAGATTTTATTTTCATATCCGGCGCCGGCGATCTGTTCGCGATTCCGCGGCTTGTAAGAAGGAGAATATAAATGGCGTATGTAGCGGTATCGGGCGGCGCGGAGGCTATCGAAGAAAGCATAAAGCTGCTCGAGTTATACAAAAGCGGAACTGACAAGGATATAGAGGTCGAAGCTGTTGAAAACAGGCTGTCACTGCTGTTGGACAGGGTCATGGGCGAGGCCGGCCTTTACGCAAAAAAATACGCGGCTCTTGCCGTCATGCAATGCGAGGGTTCTATGGAAGAAGCAGTATTTCTTCTTCGGGCCTACCGCTCCACATTGACCCGCAACTACTGCACAGAAGCGGTGGATACCGGAAAAATGCGCATAGCGCGCCGGATCTCCGCAGCGTTCAAGGACGTCCCGGGCGGGCAGATTCTTGGCGCGACATATGACTACACCCATAGGCTGATAGATTTTGATATAAGCGGCGAAACGTCAGCAAAGAAACGCCTGGCGGCATTAGCCGACATCGACAGTCAGGTTCCCATGGAGATCGTCCCGTGCCCGCGAGTTTCCGACGCGCTGAAAAAAGAGGGCCTTATAGACCGCTTCGAGCGGGACGAACGAAGCCCGCATGACGTGACCATGAAAATGCCGGAATTCCCGGCTTCCAGAAGCGCCCGTCTGCAAACGCTGGCCAGGGCGGACACAGGGTTTATCTCCGGGCTTGCCTACTCTGTTTTGCGCGGATTCGGTCAGGTACATCCGACTGTCGGAGAGCTGCGCTGCGGCTACGCGGAACTTTTTGTGCCTTACCCCGGCGACGGCGGCGAGAGTATTTACATAGGCGAATTCCTCATGACAGAGGTGGAGTGCTTCAACTCCGCCGACGAGCCGGGCGCGCCGGGAAAAGCCGATCGTTTAAAGCTTTCGGTTGGCTACGGGGCTGCGTTCGGCAGAAATGAGACAAAAGCGATAGCAATGGCGGTTCTCGATCACGAACTTGACTATAACTCTCCGAAATCCGCTCAACGCGGAAGCGCCAATCCTTCCGGGGATGAGGAAATCATAGGGGCACGACTCGAAAATGTCTTTCCTGCCCGGGATGAGGAGTTCACCCTTTTGCACGGGGACAGCCTTGAAATGAACGGGTTCATCTCGCATCTTAAGCTGCCGCACTATGTCACTTTCCAGTCAAAACTGGACGCTGTCAGGAAAACGCGCGTATGAACGACAACTACAATTTCGCGTATCTCGACGAAGGCTCAAAACGGGAAATACGGCGCGCTTCACTCAAAGCGGTCGCCATTCCCGGTTATCAGACCCCGTTTGGTTCCCGCGAGCTGCCTATCGGGAGAGGCTGGGGAACAGGCGGGATCCAGCTCACCTTGTCGCTGATAGGCCCGAATGACGTCCTAAAGGTCATCGACCAGGGGAGCGACGACAGCGTCAATGCCGTCAGTATAAAGAAGCTCGTAGGCATTTGCACTGATGTGAAAACAACGACTGACACCCGCGAGGCGACTCTGATCCAGACCCGGCACAGGATCCCTGAGATCCCAATGACGAACGGTCAGATCCTCGTCCTCCAAGTCCCGCTCCCGGAACCGCTGCGCATTGTCGAACCGCGTGAAGAAATATCGAAAAAAATGCACGCGGAGAAGGATTACGCCCCAATGTGGCTGCAGTTGTTCGAGAGCATCGTGAAGTATAAAAAGGTCACAACAGCGTCTGAATACCCTTGCATAGTCGAAGGGCGCTACATGATGAACCCCAGTCCGATCCCTAAGTTTGACAATCCAAAACTTCACAAAGCGAGTTGCTTGTACTTGTTCGGCGCGGGCCGCGAGAAGAAGATATACGCCATACCGCCGTATACTGAGGTCGTATCTCTGGAGTTCGACGACGTGCCCTTTGAAAAAGAAAACTTCAAAGGAAAGCAATGCCGCCTCTGCGGCAGTTCCCATACGTATCTTGATGAGGTTTTTGACAGGCGGACAGGCGAAAAGCGCTATCAGTGTTCCGACACGTCGTATTGCGCGGCAGCCGCAGAGTACAGGTGAACGCTGATACGAACCCGCTTCAATCAGCGGCAATCAATAAGCAACGGAGGATAAAGGCAGTGCGCCTTAAAGAAACGCCCGTTCTGTCGGTCATGAATCTTGTTGTCCGTTACGGCCCGGGGTGCCCGTCATGCGAACTGAAAGCGCGCGGCGCGCGCTCTCTTGAAAAGAATCGCTGCCCGAACTGCGCGACGGTATGGGCCGCAAACGATATTTCTTTCGACTTATATCCGGGCGAAGTCCTTGGTATCGTCGGTGAGAGCGGCTCCGGAAAAACAACGCTGATGAGGTCACTCTACTTCGACTTTACGCCGACCTCCGGCAGCGCCACCCTTCACGGTTACAGTGACGGATCGAAAAGCATCTGGGAAGCGAGCGCGGCGGAGAAACGACGCATACGTAACAGCGTTATGGGAATGGTGTATCAGGATCCGGCGCTGGGCTTGCGAATGGACTATTCGTCCGCTTCCAACATCGCCGAGAAACTGATCGCGGCCGGCAGCAGGAACGCGGGACGGATGACCGCGCGCGCCGAAGAGCTGTTGTCCGCCGTTGAGATGCAAACTGCCCGAATGAGCGAGACTCCCAAAAACTTCTCAGGGGGGATGCGGCAGCGCGTACAGATAAGCAAGGCCCTCGCCAATAATCCTGCGATCCTTCTGCTTGACGAAGTAACGACGGGGCTTGATTTATCAGTTCAGGCAAAAGTCCTCGACCTGATACGGAAAATAAAGGCAATGTATGGCATTTCGATCCTTTTGGTCTCGCACGATCTCGCGGTGATCCGCATGCTTGCCGACAGGACCATCGTAATGCTGGACGGGAAAATTGCGGAGAGCGGCCTGACAGACCAGATACTGGACGACCCGCAGCACGAATATACGCAGCAGCTTGTTCATTCGCTGATATAGATTGCTTTGCGGGAGTATAGATATGCTCCGCGCTGACTTATTCAGAGAGAATTACCGGGAGGAGAATATTGATTGCGATAAAAAACGGGATGGTCGTACTTCCCGACAGGATAGTTAAGGATAAGACTCTGCTTCTGGAGCGCGACAGGATATTCGGGTTTGCCGACAAACTCAACGCCGCCCCTCATGTTGAAAGGGTCGTCGACGCCGGCGGACGCTGCGTGATTCCCGGTCTGATCGACGTTCACTCCGACAGGATCGAGCAATATATCCAGCCACGCCCGACGTCGCAGGTCGATTTCGAGTTTGCGCTCAAGGTGTGCGAGAGAGACCTGCTTGGCGCCGGAATAACAACAGTTTATCACTCCATCTCGCTGTTCGGCGATGAGTTTTTCGGAAGTTCTCCGCTGCGAACATGGGACAGCGTCCGTCAAATTGCGGACTTGATAGCCGGCATTCACGCTCGCGATCACCTGATCCATCATCGTTTTCATCTGCGAGTCGAGATAGATAATCTTCAGGCTTACGATATCGCCTATCATATGATTGACCAGGGAAAAGTTCAGCAGATCTCTTTTATGAACCACACGCCGGGACAGGGGCAATACCGCAGTTATGAGGCGTATCGCGAGACTGTTTCCAAGTACAACGGCAGACATAACGGCAAAGAAATCAGTATGATAAGCGCCGAAGAACTGCGCGAGCACCATGCCAACAAGCCGAAACTTACATTTGAGCAGTTGAAAGAACTGGCGCTGTTCGCTCATGATAGAGGGATACCGGTGGCGTCTCACGACGATGACTCCATTGAGAAACTAAAGGAAAACCGGGAAATAGGCGTGGACGTCAGCGAGTTCCCGATTTCGATCGAAACGGCCAAGGCTGCCAAAGAGTACGGGTTTTGTACGGTCGTCGGGTCCGCAAACATTCTCAGGGGCAGTTCTCACTCGGGCAACTTGTCCGCAGCGGAGGCAGTCTTAAGCGATTGCGCCGATTTGATATGCTCTGATTATTACCCGGCCGCGATACTGCACAGCATTTTCCTCATGCACGTAATACATGGCGTCCCGCTGCATGAGATGGTCAACAAAGCGACTTTGAACCCCGCAAAAGCTATGAGGATCGACGGCGACTACGGGTCGATTGAATCGGGCAAAAAGGCGGATATTCTGATAGTCGATATGCTTGACTCATTTCCGGTCGTAACGCATAGTTTCGTCGACGGCGTCGCGGCTTCCAGAGTAGAGTACCGGAGATAGTTCAGGTTTGCGCGATACGCGCTAAGGAGATTTGAAAAAGTTTGAAAATCCTTGAGATCAGGAACCTTGAGAAAAGCTTCTATATTCACGATCCCGGGATCCGGATCGATTCGTGCCATGACATAAGCCTCACCCTGAATCATGGGGAGTTCATCGGCATTGTCGGCGTGTCGGGAGCAGGAAAATCGACTATACTAAAATGTGTCTACCGAAGCTATCTGCCAATGCGCGGCGAGATATGGTACAACAGCGCAGCGTTCGGCAGGATCGATCTGGCTTCCGCCGCGGAACGCGAGATCCTGTACCTGCGGCGCGGCGAAATCGGCTACGTGTCGCAATTTCTGAACGTGATGCCCAGGACGACCGCGAGAGAACATGTCATGAGTTCCCTGATCGAAACAGGCGCGGACGCCGCAGGAGCCGCAGCCGCCGCGAAAGAAGCACTTGACTACTTCCGCCTGCCTGAAACCCTCTGGGACATTTACCCCGCAACATTTTCCGGCGGAGAGAGGCTCCGCTTGAACCTCGCGCACGCCATGGTGAAAAAACCGAGGCTGCTGATGCTCGACGAGCCTACCGCCTCGCTTGACGGAAAAACGAAAGTTCTGGTCAGGGATATACTGCAAAAACTCAAGGGCATGAACACAAGCATGATAGGTATATTCCACGACGTCGAGTTCATGGAAGGCGTTTGCGATAAAGTATTCAATATCTCCGAAGGGACATTTTCATAACCGGATGAAGGGTGTGTTTTCCCATGCAACAGACATTTTATGATCTATCGGCATTCGAGCTTCTCGCGGGGACAAGGCCGCTGCTTGTGCGCGACGGCGCGTATGAGTCATTCGGGATCACGCTTCCATGCGAAGCGATAGAGTTCAGCGATTTTCAGTCTAACCCGCTTTATGAGGATGCCGAAACCGGCGCAAAGGCGCTGCTGGATAATAAATGCGACTTTATCCTGGCTGTCGGCGGGGGAAGCGCTATTGATACCGCCAAATGTATCAAATACCTGAGCGGCGCGCGCATCCCAATAATGGCGATCCCCACCACCGCGGGTACCGGCAGTGAGGCCACGCATTTCGCCGCAATCTATAAAGACGGAGAAAAGCAGTCAATCTCAGATTTGCGCATTCTGCCCGATTATGCCGTCTTGCAGCCTGACTTTCTCAGAACGCTGCCTGTCTATCAAAAGAAATGTACGATGCTTGACGCGCTTTGCCAGGCGATTGAATCATGGTGGTCGCTGAAAGCAACGGCGGAAAGCGCCGGATACTCACAGGAAGCGATCCGGCTCATTCTCGGCAACATGGGCGGATACCTTTCAAACGATGCCGAAAGCAGAGGAAACATGCTTGCCGCTTCCAACTTCGCGGGAAAAGCCATAAACATTACGACGACGACCGCGCCGCACGCAATGAGCTATAAACTGACCTCTCTGTACGGCCTTCCGCACGGACACGCCGTCGCCATCTGTTTACCGAAAGTGTGGCGATTCATGAGCGGTTCCAAAGATATCGCGCAGGCGCTTGGCAGACAGGACAGCGAACACGCGGCGTCGTATCTTGAAGACTTGCTGTTTGAACTGGATATTCGTCCGCCGCGCGGCGTTCGCTTCGGCGATCTCGACATTTTGGCAAACTCAGTCAATGAAGAGCGCCTCGGAAATAACCCTGTCGCGCTGGACCGGGAAACGATACGTTCGCTGTACGCGGAAATTCTTGAACTATAAGTAAACGGAGGAAAGGGTATAATGGCAGACAGAATAAAAGCGGTCATTTTTGACTGGGCGGGAACGACGATAGACTACGGCTGTTTCGCGCCGGTACAAGGGTTCATCGACGGGTTCCGAGGCATTGGGATCGAGATCACTAACGAAATGGCCCGAAAACCGATGGGGCTCATGAAAATAGACCATACGCGCGCCATCGCCGCCATGCTTCCCGAACCTATCGGGGAAGAAAACATATTGAAAGCATACGGCGTGTTCGAGGAAACTCTATTCGCGAACATAGAAAAGCACTGCGACGTGAAGGATTACGTCGTAGTAACAGTCGCTGCGCTCCGGGGACGGGGAATAAAAGTCGGCTCGACGACCGGATATACATCCGCCATGATGGAACTCGTACTGCCGGCGGCCGCGCGGCAGGGATACTCCCCCGACTTCTGCATCGCGCCCGACCAGACCGTTAAGGGAAGGCCCTACCCCTATATGATCTGGAACAACCTCATGCAATTCGGCATTTCCGACCCCCTGGAGGCTGTCAAGGTCGGAGACACTTCCGCAGATATTGAGGAAGGCAAAAACGCCGGGTGCTGGTCAGTGGGCGTTATCACAGGTTCGTCCGAACTCGGGCTTTCGCGCGACGAAACCGCCGCATTTTCGGAGCGCGAGTTGCAGGAACGCAAAACAGCCGTCCGCGCGGCGTATTACAAGGCCGGCGCGGACTATATCATAGACGATTTAGACGAGTTGATCAACGTTATCGACGATATAGACCGAAAGCTGGCCCAAAACGCGGCCCGCAAGTTATTGACGCCCGGTCCGCTTACGACGCGGCATTCCGTCAAGCGAGCCATGCTTACGGACCATTGCACATGGGACGACGAGTACAAAGCGATAACCGCCGGCGTAGCGGACGATATTACGCAAATATCCGCAAATGAAGATTACGCGACAGTCCTGTTGCAGGGCAGCGGCTCATACGCTGTGGAAGCCATGATCAACTGCCTGTGCGATAAAGAAGAGAAAATCCTTTTCCTTGTAAACGGAGAATACGGTAAGCGGATGCTTGAGATCGCAAACTGCGCGAACAGGAATTACGGATGCCTGATGTTCGATATGACTCAGCCTATAGACGCGCGCAGAGTGAGGAGCACGCTTGAAAGGGACAAAGACATCGGCGCGGTAGTTTTCGTCCACTGCGAAACTACGAGCGGTATAATCAACCCGCTCAACGAGATTACGGAGCTCGCCAAGTCATTCGGGAAGAAGGTTCTCGTCGACGCTATGTCCAGTTTCGCAGTTTACGAAATAGACATGCCCGCGCTTGATATCGACGCGCTGGCGGCAAGCTCGAACAAGTGCCTGGAGGGATTGCCGGGCCTGTCGTTTGTCGTCGCGAAAAAAACGCTCCTTGAAGAAAGCGGCGGCAGGGCCTTCTCGCACAGTCTTGATCTGTACGACCAGTACATCGGGCTGTATGAAGGCGGCGGCAAATTCCGTTTTACGTCGCCAACAAATGTGCTTCTTGCTTTGAGGCAGGCAATCGACGAATACAGAAAAGAGGGCGGGGCGTCCGCCCGCAGGGCGCGCTATATGGAAAACCACAGAATACTCGTCGAAGGCCTGGAAAAACTCGGAGTGCATCCTATCATCGCGCCCGAGCACCAGTCATACGTCATTACGACGTTTGAGCTCGGAAAAATCGATTTCCATTCGCTTTACTATTCTCTGAAATCGAAAGGTTTTGTAATATACCCCGGAAAGTTCACTGATCTTCCGACGTTTCGGATAGGAAACATAGGAAACGTATTCCCTGAAGATATGGAAGCGCTGCTTGACGCGATCGCCGAACACGTCACAGAATAGCGCTGCGAGCAGTAAATGATACTGCGTGGTATTTTTTCGTCTGACGAGGCGAAAGCCCTCTGCAGAACAGAGTTTATCGCCCCTTCCTCTTCGCGATGACCGCGTGGCTGATCTGCCCGCAGGCGGCGCCGATGAGTACGCCGACGCCTGCTCCGATCAAAGTATCGATCCAGCCGCCGCTCAAAAATTCCTGCCGCCCGCCGCTCAGAATATACGCTGTCAGCGCCCCGAGCACCAGCCCGAGCGTGGTAAATCCCGCGTAAAACAGCCCGATCGCTTCATAGCCGGCGGGATCGAAGCCCTCGTAATACTGCCGGTACTTGTCCTGCAAGCCTGTGCTGAACTCCGAATCGCTCGAAACGGCGAGTTCCTCTTTCGCCTTTTCAAACGCCTCGCTCTCGGTCATTCCCTCCGACATCAAATCGCTCATGAAGTCGCTCATATATAGGATCATATCATTTTGCGCGTCTACTGCCTGCTCAGATCGGCTTTTGAAACGCGCCATTTTCGACCCTGCCTTCCGTTTCGCTGCGTCCGCTTTTTGTCGCAGCTTCTCAATATACGTCATCTCCGCCGCGTCCAGATAATGCAGCGACTGCTCTTTGGCGAACCGGTCTATCTCTTTTTCGATATCCTGACTGAAACTCATGGCTCATTCCTCCTGCCGATTATGTAATTTCGAACCAACCGGTTTATCCACCGGATTCGCAGCCCGCGTCAGCCTTTCATGCTCAGCGAGATGCGTTTCTTCCGCATATCCACGTCGAGGACGGTGACCTCGACAATGTCGCCGACCTTGACCACATCGGACGGATGCCGGACAAACCTGTTCGCAAGCTCAGAAATATGCACAAGACCGTCCTGATGGACGCCTATATCGACGAACGCGCCGAAGTCGATAACATTACGCACCGTGCCGGTCAGCTTCATCCCCGGTTTCAGATCCTCCATGCCAAGAACGTCGGTGCGAAGCTGCGGCGGCGGCAGTTCGTCGCGCGGGTCGCGGCCCGGCTTCTGGAGCGACGCAGCGATATCCCGAAGCGTGTGTACACCGACGCTGCACGCCCGCGCCACGTCTTCCTCGCCGCGCTCCTTTATCATCTCATGGACAGGCGGCAGCGCCCCGACGTCGCTCAGGCTCAGACCGAAAGCCGCAAGCAGATCCGTCGCCGCCTTATATGACTCCGGATGGACCGACGTATTGTCAAGGACGTTTCTCCCGCCGGGAATCCGGAGGAACCCCGCGCATTGCTCATAAGCCTTAGGCCCCAGTTTCGGCACTTTCAGAAGCGCCTTGCGGTCGGGGAACGCGCCGTTTTCCTCGCGGTAGGAAACAACGTTTCGGGCAGTCGCCGGACCCAGCCCGGCAACCCTCGAAAGCAGAGGCGCTGAGGCGACGTTCAGGTCGACGCCGACAGAGTTTACGCAATCTTCGACAACGCCGTCAAGCGTGTCGCTCAGCCTTGCCTGCGGCATATCGTGCTGGTACTGCCCTACGCCTATCGACTTCGGATCAACCTTGACCAGCTCGGCCAAAGGATCCTGCAAACGCCGCGCGATCGACGCTGCCGACCGCAGCGACACGTCGAACTGCGGAAACTCCTCCGCCGCCAGCTTTGAAGCGGAATAGACGGACGCGCCGGCTTCGTTCACCATCGTGTACGCGACGCCGGGAGTCTCTTTTATGAGCTCAGCGGCGAATATTTCCGTCTCCTTTGACGCCGTCCCGTTACCGATGGCGATCACGGCGACGCCGTGTTTGCTTATCAGCTTTTTCAGTTTCTCAGCGGCTTCAGCCTTTCTGGATTCGGGCGGAGTCGGGTAAACGACGGCTGTGTCCAGAACTAGCCCTGTCGCGTCGATGACGGCGCATTTACATCCGGTGCGATACGCGGGGTCGATCGCGAGGATGACATTCCCGCGCACAGGCGGCTGCATCAAAAGCTGCTTTAAGTTCACCGCGAACATCTTTATCGCCTGCTCCTGCGCAGCCTCGGAGAGCGTCGCGCGCAGTTCGCGTTCGAGCGACGGGAACAACAGCCTGTCCCAACTATCTTGTATGGCCCGCCCGACAAACCCGGACGCGGGCGACCCTTCGCTTCGCAAAAACGCGTCTTCCATCAGCTTAACGGCGGCCTCATGAGGAACCTTCAGCGTTACTCTGAGCGCTTCTTCCTTTTCGCCGCGGTTTATCGCCAGGACGCGGTGATGCTGTATCTTTCGCACCGCTTCCTCAAAATTGTAGTAAAGCTCGTAGACCGGGGCGCCCTCGCCCGCTTTTTCCGAACATAAAACGCCCTCCCGATGAAGCAGGGGGCGCAGTTTTGCGCGCAGCGCGGCGTCGTCCGAAAAATCTTCCGCAAGGATATCGCAGGCGCCGCCAAGGCAGCTCGCGGCGTCGGGCAGTCCTTTTTCCGCGTCTATGAAAGCGGAAGCCGCGTCTTCCGGCGGCTCCGCGTCGCGCCGCTGAGCCAGAAGCCACGCAGCAAGAGGCTCGAGGCCCTGCTCCCGGGCGACGGTAGCCCTTGTTCTCCGTTTTTGCTTGTAAGGGCGGTATATGTCCTCCACCGACGCAAGCGTGGACGCCCGCTCGATGGCTGACTCCAGTTCTTCGGTCATCTTGCCCTGCGACTCTATGGAGTCGCGGACCTCCTGCTTGCGTTTGTCAAGGTTGCGCAGGTACTGCAGCCGGTCAGCCAGCTCGCGCAGCTTCTGGTCGTCCATCGCTCCGTGCTGCTCCTTGCGGTAGCGCGCTATAAACGGGATCGTATTTCCGTCGTCGATCAGCTTGACGACGTTCGCCGCGTGCGCCGGGCGGCAATCGAATTCTTTTGCCAGAGTTTCTTCGTATGAAAAAGCCAAGAGCAAGTACCTCTTTCTATGAGTTCACTTTTCGTCGCAAGCGACGTTCTGCGCTGCTGAGCGACGCTTGCGGGACATTACGACGCGCTGCGGCTTGAGCAATGCTTGCGACGCTTTGCGACGATTTGCTGCTTGAGCGACGCTTGCGACGCTAATCGCAAAATTTATCCCAGTTCGTTTCCCTTATGCGCAACTGGCACAGTCTCAACCGCCATTTGAGATCTTCATAGTCCGGCAGCACAGACTCGACCAGCTTCCAATATGCTTTCGAGTGGCTCATGTCCTTTAGGTGAGTCAGTTCATGTACGATCAGATAATCTATCAAATCGTCGTCAGCCATGATGCAACGCCATGAAAAGTTTATGTTTTTCAGCGACGTGCAACTGCCCCAGCGCGTCCTCGCGCCGTTGATCTTGACCTCATTTGGCATGACTCCCATTTTATCAGCCAGCTCGAACGTCCTGTCGGGAATATGGCCCTTCGCCATCAAACGGTACAACACCTCGCACGCGCCCTTGATGTGCAACGGCGGTAAGTCCGGCGGGATAACGAACGACGCGCCGCTGAACCTGACGAGGTCGTTGTCCCCGGCAACTACGGGGTATTCCCTGCCTCGGTAAAGCAGCTTGTCGCCGTAACGCAGAGCGGGAACGCTCCCCTTTTCCGGGCGGGCTGTCTGCCCCGCCAGTTTTTCCGTGATCCACTTCTCTTTTCTAGCGACAAAACTATCTATCTCGCTCTGCGCAAGATGCATCGGAGCGCGGACCTCGACAAGTTTGCCTATGATATGGATAGCGAGCGTCTTCCGCTGTGAGCGTTTCAACGTGTATTCAATGTTCATTCCGGTCTGCTCCTATTTGGCGCTAAGCGCAGCTCGCGGCGGGTCGCGTCACCCTGAGCAGGTCTTCGACCAGCTGATCGATCTGCTCCTGCGTAGTGATCAGCGTTGTCACAAAACCATCGTCAGGCTTTTCATACTTGCGCAAATCGGCGACCAAACGGTCGACATATTCCTGCGAGGTCAGCATCGCTTCAAAACTGTTCGCTACCGCGTCTTCTAGGCTTTCATTGATAAGATATTTGTTGATTTCGGTTCCCATCATTTTTAACACATCCTTTCGATGTTTCAAGGATAAATGATGAAGGAACTTCAAAGTCAACAGTTATTTTCAAAGTTTTTTTCTTTTTTACATTGAGCGCGGCGCGGCGTCCGAAGCCCTTTGATTTCAGCGCTTTCCGGCAAACCGTCCTCTTTCGTCCGCGCCCGTCGGCCCGGCGCGCGAGCGTCCCGGCGGCATTTTTTACCCGCTTTATCCTTACAGCCGCTCAAAGGTTTCGGGGCTACCCCTCCAAAAAATCCGTGCCCACCGCATAGAGCGGGACATTCAGCAGCCAACTCTCCCTGCGACGATCTTTCATCGACGCCCTTATCGAAACAGTGGGGGAATACCTTTCGCTGTATACTTTCAAACTCTTGCTCTGCAGATTTTCTTCCGCTTTGACTTCCATCGGATAAACTTCCGACCCGCGCTTGAAAACCAGATCAACTTCCGCTTTTCCCTGGCTGCTCCAGTAAAAAGGCGTGATCCCGCTTGCTATCACTTCCTGCATAACATACTGCTCCGTCAGCGATCCCTTGAACTCCTCAAAAATCCGGTTTCCCTCCAGCAGCGTCTTCACATCAAGTTCGGACTTTGTGCTGAGCAGCCCCACGTCATTTGCGTAAATCTTGAAACTATTGGTTTCGTAGCTCGCAAGTGGTATCGCGGGCTTGCTGACCTGCCTGACCATATAGATCAGGCCGCAGTCCAGCAGCCATTGCAGCGCAAGTTCATAGTCAGCCAGACGAGAGCCCTTTTGTACAATACCCGACGAGAACTTCTTATTTTCTCTGGACAACTGAGCCGGTACGCTTCTCCAAAGGCTTCTGATACGCGGAACGACGTTCGCCGGGGCATGTTTGGAAAAATCCTGGTCGTAAGTGAACAGGATCCGGTTGTGTATTTCGCGAACCTCGTCATAGTCGCCCGCCTCCGCGTACCCGGCGACCGCTTCCGGCATACCTCCGACATAATAATACTTGCGCAGCAGATCAATGAACCTTGATTTAAACGCGGTAATAAGCTCCCAATCCATGTTCCTGAGCAGCTCCGCGAGGCGCTGTTCTCCGATGCCTTCCAAAAACTCGCAGTAACTCAACGGATATAGATTGCAGAAATCCACCTTGCCCACAGGGAAAGACGTACCTGGATGCAGCGCGACGCCCAAAAGCGAACCTGCCGCGATGATCGCGTAGCCGGGGGCGTTCTCATTGAAGTATTTCAGTGAAGAAAGCGCTTTTGGCACTTCCTGGACCTCGTCGAAAACCAGCAGGGTCGACTGTATGTCGATCCTTTCGCCGGCTTCGACCTGCAAGCCGTCGATCAGTCGCGGAATACTATAATCCCCTTCGAAAAGGAGCTTCATCCTCTCGTTGTTGTCGAAGTTGATATACGCGGTGTTCGCAAAACGGGCGCGGCCAAACTCCTTCATCAGCCATGTTTTGCCTACCTGTCTCGCGCCCCTGATGATAAGCGGTTTTCTGTTCTTCGAGTCTTGCCACTTGACTAATCTGTCGATCGCGTATCTCTTCATCAGCAACACCCCCTGAACCGGATTATACGCCCTTCGCGCAAAAAGCGCAACCACTTTTTGTGTGATAGTCGCAAAAAGTGGAACGACTTTTCGTGTATTAGCGCAAATTGTGTAACGACTTTTTGCGTTTCGCAGTATTGGGTGGAACGATTTTTCAAGTTCCGGAGACCTAACCACTCACCATGAAGGTTTGCAATACCCTACAAAGTCGCTGAAAGACCCGGAAAAATCATTGTCCCCATACTTGTGCTTAACATCGACATGGATTACCTCGCTTACCCGATACGCCCTATCCGCATTGAGAAATGGTTTGAATGTAAACTTGAATATGTACTCGTCTTCTTCAAAAATATCTGAAGGATAGTTGTAAATTACATAGAGAATAGCTCGCTCAACATTTTTGAAAAGGCAATTTGCGGATTTAGCTTTCGAGTCGTCCTCGTCTGCAATCCAAGCTTCTGCCAGCAATCCACATACAGCGTACCCAAAGCCACTTTTGTACGCGTCGCGAGCAATGTTAATTCTACCTACCCTTACAGGGTCCTTGTCCAGTGTGTCCTGAATCTCAAAGTAAGCTGTTCCTCTGGTGCTCATCAAACTTCCTCCTATATTTTTATGTTAAAGGTTGAATGGCCTTAGGATAGTGACCAAGTTTTCAATGATCCCCATGCAGAAACTTGAAGAGAATCACACTTCCAGTATTATATGACGGATTGAAAATTCTTGCAAGTATTGCCGGTCAAAACACCTGCAAACCGTCATGGTAGATAAAAGTGTCGCACTAAATGCTGTGTATGAACCGCTTTTCAATTTGCCGTTACGGCGAGTTGGGCGGTTTGGTTACTATTTTCGCGCAAGCCAAGGGAAAAGATCCTTCACTGCGTTCAGGATGACACAAAAGGATGGTCCGGTTGCTCATCACCGGGCCATCCTTCATTCCTATCTGTTCCGAAAACGTTTGAGATGGAGGTTAGCGTGAAAGAACTACAAGCTAAGTACGCAGTCTGCGCGTACCTCCATCCTTCATTCCTATCTGTTCCGAAAACGTTTGAGGTGGAGGTTACTATGTCAGTTCGCATCAATATCGCCGCGCCTCTGTCTTGCTTTTTCGATGATCGCTTCAATGATTTCCGCGGGAATAGCCGTGCCGCTTCGCTTTCTGTACTCTTTTCCCAACTCTTTGAGGCAGGCGTCAAGATTTTCTTTTGTGAAAGCCTCAGTTGACATTTCGCACCTCGCTTTCCACGATATTAAAACGCTTGAACTCCGGGATGGCTTCCTGCCAGCTCTCCAGCTTTGGTTTGTCGCTGTTCAGCGCGGAGCACAGCGTTAAAATGCTTGCCGGGTAGAATACTTCCGTTAGCCGCGTTTTCCGGATGTCGTTATACTCCACGCATAAGGGTAAATCATTTTCGCGGCTCAGATAATCAACCATCGCCAGCAGATACAGGCTTTCGGGATACCAGCGTTTCCGAAACAGCCTGCGTATTTCTTCCGACTCATAGGTATCGATAATGAAATCAATGTCGCCCAGGTCCTTTACTCTGTGACAGATTTGACTTTTATACGTTTCAAAGCTGGCCCGGAACTCCATCGCTTCGCTCACAAGAGCGTCTAAAGACACGCCAAGTACGACGGACAGCTTATATAGTGTCTCAGCCGCGCATCTTTCGATTTTTACCCTACCGTTACAAATGTCGTTGACAGTGGTATGCGGGACGCCGCTCAATTTAGCCAACCGATACTTTGTTATGTCACGCTCTTCCAGCAGATGATTAATGTTCATGGTATTTCCTCCACGGGTATTATATCGCTTTACCGACATAATATCAAGAGAAGATTCGAACTTAATTGCAATAAACAGATTCAATCATAACTAAGTATCCCGTGCGTCAGCAACATTTGAAACGATTTTTTTCAACTTTTTCGCGTTCTTATTGTGTTTTTTTTACAACTTTGGTATAGTAATGCAGAAGATAGGCCATATGAAATATAAGGGGTTCGCATGGGGATAAAACGTTTGATCGACAAGGCGGGCATTCTTTCGCCGGACGATCGCAAAGAGTTCAATAACTCAAACTCGGAATACAACAGCGGTGTGACTATTTTCCTTTCAGTCATCGTCGCTGTCCTGTTGTGTTTTTCCATGGTTGCCGGGTATTTGACCTATAAAAGCGGCGCGGAGGGCGTCGGCGAATTCCGGGTCGTGCTGCCGTACCATATTGCGTGCATCATAATGTCGATAGCCGTCCTCGTCATTATGGTGTTCATCAGAAAGCGCAACATGTCGCACCATTTGCTTTCGGACGTCGTAGCGATAGCGCAGGTATGCATGATCATGCTGCTTTTCCTGATAAGCTCGCACATCGAGATCCCGGTCATTGGTATCAAGAACATCAACGCCCTGATAATCCTGATGTTCGTGATCGGCTTTTTCCTGCGTTTCAGGATAGTCGTCACGCTTGCGCTTGAAGTGATTTTCACGGCTGCCGCAATCATTTTTCTTATAATTGAGAGAAACGATATATCAAACTTTTATCCAAGCGTTGTCAACGTGTTCTGCGCGTTCGTACTCGCTTCTTTCTCCGCGATTATGTACTGGTTTTTAAGAAAATCCAACTTCATGTCAACAAAGAAGCTGGAACTCCTGGCGTCGTCGGATCACCTGACGAGGCTTCACAACCGCAGGGGTTTCGACGCGTATATCGAGCGCGAGTGGATCCGCGCGAAAAACGAAAAGCTTTGCTTATCCCTCCTGTTCATTGACGTCGACAATTTTAAGAAGTTCAACGATATATACGGCCATGTCGCGGGCGACAGATGCCTGTGCGCCATAGCGGATTCCCTGGCGGCTTCAATAAGGAAGAACGATTTCGCCGCGCGATACGGAGGCGAGGAGTTCGTCGTTTCGCTGACCGGCGCAAACGCGGAGATCGTTGACAGGATCGCCGGCAAGATGATCGACGCCATGCGCGAGCAGAACATCCCGCACAGCGATTCCGTCGCGCCTTACGTCACGATAAGCATCGGATGCATGATATGCCCGCCGTCGAAACGCGCGGCGATCGACCTTGAGGCTTTCATAATGATGGCGGACGACGCCCTGTATATGGCGAAGGATCAGGGCCGCAACAGGATTGTCATCCACCCCGACGCGTTGAAGTAAATGTTGTAATTCAGAGACCGGCCAGTTTGCAGAGCTGCGTGGCATGGTTTTTGTTGTTTCGGTCAGTACCGGCCTTTTCACCGGTATTCCCTCAACAAAAAAACCATACCGCGCAGCCCTTGATGGGCAGACAGTGAACAGTATCAAATAAATGTGAATTTTTCATTTTTCGATAAAAAATTCTATGAAAAATCCGCGTGATGTGATATACTGACTCACTCGGGGATAATTCCGACCGTCTTATTATACTAGGAGGGATGATTATGAGATCAGCAACCGCCATTAGTTACGAACTTGACGATATCGAAGCCTCGGCGAAGGAACTGACCGATCAAATCAGGGAGAAGCTCACATTCGGGAAAAACTCCGTCGCGATATTACACGGGCAGCCGGACATGGAGATCGGCGAACTCTCGGGCGCGGTCAGCCGCGAACTGGGATGTCACGTCATGGGCGGGACCGCTGCTGCGGGCGCTATTCTGACGGAAGACGGATACAGCGAGCTTGCGGTGGCCCTGCACGTGATGTCGGACGACGATTGTCTGTTTTCGGCGGCGATAAGCAGTTCCATGGAGACGGAACCGGAAAAAGAGATCACCGATACGTACCGGAAAGCGTATGCGCTCCTCAAGGAGAAGGATGCGGCGGCGGAACCGAAAATGGTGATTTGCGTGGCGGCGATCGTTGGGAGCATCGCTTCCGACAACGTCCTTGCGAAAGTTTCGGAACTGTGCGGGAACCTGCCTGTTTTCGGTTATATCGCGGCCGACGATTTCGAGTTTTGCAAACAGCAGGTCTACCTGGACGGCGAGTCCGGAGGCGACAGGATAGCGATCCTTCTGCTGTCCGGAAACGTAAAGCCCGTGTTCCACACCGCGAACCTCCAGGGCGAAAAGGCGCTGGAGAAAAGGCTTGTCACAAAGGCCCACGACAATGTCATCTGCGAGATCGAGGGCGCGCCGGCCTACGAATACATAAAGGTATTCCCCTTTATCAACGACGAGACGACGGTTTTGTTCAATTACCAGTTCTTCGTCGAGGTGCCGGACGACGAGTTCAACGACGGCATTCCTGTTTCGCGCGCTCTGAGCAGCTTCGATAAGGAGACAGGCGAGGTCACGTGCTTTGCCAACGTGCCGGAGAACTCTTACATAGGGCTGCTGTACTGCACCGGGAACGACGTCGCCGCGACAAGCGAGACAGGCATTAAGGAGTTTATTGACAAGCTCAAATCCGCGGATGACGGTTACGAGTATTCCACCGTGTTCATAACGACGTGCAGTCTGCGCAATATGTTTCTTGCCGATATGAAGGAAACCGAGGGCGACCTTGTCAAGCAGTACTTCCCGCCGAACCTGAGCATTTCCGGCTTGTACGCGTTCGGCGAGATCGCGCCGACCAGCGTCTCAAACGGTAAAGCCGTTAATCGTTTCCATAACGCGACGTTCACAGTCTGCGCTTTTTGAGTTTAGGGGTTATGGGTCAACGCGCCTCAACAGCGCGTTTGCCGTCTGCGCAGGGGCTGCCTTTGGCTGTCCGCGCGGGGGCGTCCAAAGGTCGACCGCGCAGGGGCGGATCCCCAGAGCGTCTGCAAGACGCTTTACGCCCGTTGATCCGATAAATCCATCCGGAGGGAGGCGCTTTTAATAGACGATACGACAAACGATTCTGCTAACGAAACGCTTGAAAATCAAGAAGCGCCGAGCCTGCAGAAAGTCCAAAGCGAGCTGAACGCTTTAAAGCGGAAGTTTGCGAGGCTGCAAAAAGAAAACGAGAACGTAACGCATCTATATAAGCAGGCCGCGGCTCTGCGGGACTTTAACGAGCGCGAAAAAGAGACCCAGATGCGCTACAACCAGTTGCTTCGCGACAACAGCCCGGACGATATTCTGCTTCTGGACACGGACATGAATATTCTGCTTTGCACCTCGTCGGTCAAAAAGGCGTTCGGCCGCGATGTGACCGGCGAGGCGTTCCTGCCCATTACGAATGAGCGCTTCGGCGAAAAGTACGCGAACGACGTAAAAATGGCGCTTGACGATTTGGTGCGCACCTATGTCAACTCTGATTTTGAGACGGATCCTTACCTTCTCAGCGTAGAGTCCGGCGCGGAGCACAAGTCGTTTTTCTCGATAACCATCTCCCCCGCCCTTGATGATAAAGGCGACCTCATCGGGATAGTCGTGCTTGCACACGATAACACGGAAATGCACGACGCGAACCTGCAGGCGGAGGCCGCCAACAAGGCGAAAAGCGATTTTCTGAGCACTATGAGCCACGAGATACGCACGCCTATGAACGCTATCCTTGGCATAACGGAGATACAGCTTCAAAACGACGATCTCAACGACAGCGTCAAGGAGGCGCTCGGGAAGATATACTCGTCCGGTGACCTTCTTCTCGGAATAATCAACGACATTCTCGACCTGTCGAAGATCGAAGCGGGCAAACTGGAGCTCATAATCGCGAAATACGAGATCGCGAGTTTTATCAGCGACACAGCGCAGCTCAACATGATGAGGATCGGCAGCAAGCCGATAGAATTTGAGCTTGAGGTCGACCGGAACCTGCCCACGCTGATGATAGGCGACGAGCTTCGCGTGAAGCAGATATTGAACAACATACTCTCCAACGCGTTTAAGTACACCGCGGAGGGTACGGTCAAGCTTTCGGTCTGGGCGGAGGCAACCGACGCGGAGGGAGCGCCCGGGACGGCCGGAGCGTTCGGGACGGCCGGGGTGACCGGAGCGGCCGGGGCGGCCGGGACGGCCGGGACGGCTGATCCATCCGCAGACGCCGACGCCGACGTCGGGACCGCCACGCTTGCCGTGAGCGTCAGCGACACCGGCCAGGGCATGACCCCCGAGCAGGTGGACAAGCTCTTCGACGAATACTCGCGGTTCAACATGGAAGCCAACCGCACGACCGAGGGCACGGGCCTCGGCATGAGCATCACACGCAACCTTATTCGCCTCATGAACGGGGAAATTTTCATAGACAGCGAACCTGGCAAGGGCTCGACGTTCACCGTGCGGATACCGCAGGGCAGGATCGGGGACGAGGTTCTTGGCGCGGAAATGGCGGACAACCTGCACCAGTTCCGCACGAGCAGCAGGGCGCAGATGAAGCGCGTGCAGATATCGCGCGACCCGATGCCTTACGGCAGCGTCCTGATAGTGGACGACGTGGAGACGAACATCTACGTCGCGAAGGGGCTCATGGCGCCGTATGAACTGAAAATGGATTCCGCCGACAGCGGTTACGTCGCTATCAACAAGATAGAAAACGGCAGCGTATACGACATCATATTCATGGATCACATGATGCCGCAGATGGATGGGATCGAAGCAACAAAGATAATCCGCGACATGGGTTACACAGAGCCTATCGTCGCGCTGACCGCGAACGCGGTGGCAGGGCAGGCCGAGATTTTCCTCGGAAACGGGTTTGACGACTTCATATCAAAGCCGATCGACGTCCGGCAGTTGAACACGGTGCTCAACAAGCTGATACGGGACAAGCAGCCGCCTGAAGTGATCGAGGAAGCGAGGCGCAGCGCGAAAGAGACGCCGGGGGACGACCCGTCCGTCGACGCTGCGGAAGCGCGGGAGGGCCGTTCGGCCGGATCCACGGGCGTCGATCCTCAATTTGCGGAAATTTTCGTACGCGACGCGCTCAAGGCGCTCGCGACATTGGAAGAGATAAGTGAAAGGGGCGACTACGGCAGCGAAGCCGACATGCGCTCTTATATAATCAACGTACACGGCATGAAGAGCGCGCTGGCAAACATCAAAGCGATGGAGCTGTCCGCCGCGGCGCTGAAGCTGGAGGCGGCGGGCCGCGAGGGAAAGACCGATATTGTCGAGTCCGAGACGCCCGGTTTTCTGACGGCGCTCCGCGAGTTCGTCGATGGTATGGCGGCGCCGACCGGCTCTGATTCCGGAGACGCGCCCGACGAGGACCCTGATCTGCTGCGCGAAAAATTGCTCGAGATAAGGTCGGCTTGCGAAGAATATGACGAAAGCGCCGCTGACGGCGCCTTATCGGAGCTTAAAGGAAAGACTTGGTCGAAGCAGACCGGGGAACTCTTAAAAGCGATCTCTGAGAACTTACTACACAGCGATTTCGATGAAATAGTCGATTTGATAGAAAACTATTTGGCGGTTTAAGATCGCTTTGCGATCTCTGAGAATTTACTGCACAGCGACTTCGACGAGATAGTCAAAGCGATCGAAGATCGCTCGGAAGTGTAAAATGTAGAGTGTAAAGTGTAAAACGAAGGCAAGATTCTTCGCAAGCTCAGAATGACATTTATTCAGTGGCCACCGATAATCCAGCCCTTGGCCCCTGACCCTTGGCCCCTGACCCCTAGCCCCTGATCCCTGACCCCTGGCCCCTGATCCCTGACCCCTGGTCCCTGGCCCCTGGCCCCTGATCCCTAAAGGTCTGCGAAGCAGACCTTCACATATATTGCTCCAGCAGATTCGTCAGTTTGACGAAATCCACCGGTTTGCCGACGTGAGCGGTCATGCCCGCCTCGATGCAGGCGTCCACTTCGCTCGCAAGGACATTCGCCGTCATAGCGATTATCGGAACGCGCGCCCCTTCCGGAGCGTCCAGGGCGCGTATCCGCCGGGTTGCTTCCAGCCCGTCCATTCCGGGCATATTGACGTCCATAATGATCGCGTCGTATCTGGCCGGTTCGGACGCAAACATTTCGAGGGCTTCGCGGCCGTCGCAGGCGCTTACCATAAGCATCCCCGTATCTTCCAGCATTGCTATGACTATCTCGCGGTTTATCTCAATATCGTCAACTATCATCGCGGTCCTGCCTGCAAGCGGGGCCGCGTCATTTTCTTTTTTCTCGGGCGCTTTGCAGCGGATATTTACTGTAACCCCGAACGTCGAGCCCTTTCCGGTCCTCGATTCGACGCTAATCGCGCCGCCCATCAGATCAACTATATGCCCGGAAATCGAAAGGCCAAGCCCGGCTCCGCCGAATTTCCGGTCAATGCCTCCGTCCGCTTGTTCAAATGGAATGAACAGTTTGGCTATGTCCCCTTCCGACATCCCTATGCCGCTGTCCGCGACCACGACCTTCAATGTCAGAAGGTCGCCTTCTATCCTGCCGGCGGAAACGTCGAGCCGTATTTCACCCGACTCCGGCGTGAATTTCGCCGCGTTTGACAGCATATTTGAGATTATTTGCGCGAGCCGCTTTTTGTCTCCGGTGATCATGTCGGGAATTGATGGGTCAATACCGGTCGTAATATGTTGCTGTTTCGCTCTGATATCCGCATCTGCTCTGTCAAGTGTTTCCTGTATCATTTCTGTGAAACTGAACTCGGAGAATGAAAGACGGAGCTTACCGTCCTCGATATCGTATATGTCAAGAACATTGTCGATCAGCTTCATGAGCTGATCTGATGCAGACCTTATTTTTCCAAGCATTTCGCCTTGCTTTTCGTTTTCAACTGTATTTTTCATAAGGGCAGTCATACCCATTACAGCGTTC
>Ga0082212_10001518_pt1 | contig 34235 bp, 25 predicted proteins | sample TergutNt197P3_FD_71548 | JGI IMG/M metagenome (GOLD analysis project Ga0082212, IMG submission 71548) | Neocapritermes taracua P3 segment gut microbial communities from Petit-Saut dam, French Guiana - Nt197 P3 | ecosystem: Host-associated > Arthropoda: Insects > Digestive system > Gut ... | reverse complement strand
GCTGTTTTTTTGGCAACCGGCTTCTTTGCCGCAGGTTTCGTTTCCTTTTTAACCGCGCCGCCGCCTTTGGTATCTATCGCGTCAAAAGGACAGGCGTTCCTGCAGCTCCCGCAGTTCACGCAGAGTTTCTGGTTGATGACGTGAGGTTTTGCTTTCTGGCCGCTGATGGCCGAAACCGGGCAGGATTTCTTGCAAAGACCGCAGGCCTTGCATTTGTTTTTCGCAATCACAAAGGAAGTAAGGCCCGGGCAAACTCCCGCCGGGCAGGTTTTCTTTTTCAAAGACAGTGACCGTATGGCCTTTCCGCGCAAGGTGCCAAGCCGCTGTGAGCCCGGAAGGCCCCGCCCCGATGACGGCGACGGCTCTGCCGCTTGCCGGCCCCTTCGCCACGCGCATCTGCCACTGCCGGCGCCGGTCGTTTTCAATGGCCCTGCGCTTGACCCCCCTGATCGAAAGGGCCTGATCAAGGTATGACCTCTTGCACTTCTCCTCACACTTCCTGTTGCACGCCAGGGCCAGGGCATGCGGAAAAGTCAGTTTTTCCCGGATGACTGACACCGCCTCGGCGTACCTCCCTTGCCCGGACAGCCGGATATACTCGCTGATGTCCACATGCGCGGGGCAGGCGTGGCGGCACGGGACCAGTGCCTGCGTACGCGGCGCATCGGCCGGGAAGACCCCCGGCATGTCCTGTATCGCCCCTGTCGGGCAGACTTCGGCGCAGGCGCCGCAGAACCGGCAATCGCTTTCCGCCAGTGCCGCGTCCCCTTTCACGCCGACATAGCTTTCGCCGCCCCTTTCACGGTACTCGAGCGCGCCGACGCCCCGCAGGCCCCCGCAGGCCCTTACGCAGCGCCCGCACTGGATGCAGCGTTCCATCTCGCGTTTTATAAGCGGGTTTGCCGGCCCCGACGCAAGCCTTGCGTTCCGCTTCTCGATGAGGCGGAGCCTTGAGTGCGCCACGCCAAGGTATTGCATAAGGTTTTGCAGCTCGCAATTCAGGTAGACTGCGCAGGAGGTGCAATCCGACGGGTGCCCGGCAAGCATGAGCTCAAGCGCGACCTGCCTGAGATGCCGTACCGCCTCCGTGGCCGTAAAGACCGCCATGCCTTCCTCCGCAGGCATCATACAGGATAGGGCCGTGCCTGTGCGGCCTTCGATTTCCACTGCGCACAGCTTGCACCCGCCCTGGGCTTCGAGCAGGGGATGCGAGCAAAGATGGGGGATGTAGACGCCGGCGTCAAGCGCCGCTTCCAGGACAGACTGCCCTTCCCGGGCCGAATACCACTTCCCGTCTATCTTGAGCTCCACGGCGGCTTTCCCCTATTCCCTCTCTATAAGCACGGCGACGCCCTGCCCGCCCGCCGCGCAGAATGTGACAATCCCGCTCTGCTTGCCGGAGCGCTCCAGCTCATATACCATCTTCGTAAGCAGGATCGAGCCTGTCGCGGCAAGCGGGTGCCCGAGCGCTATCGCCCCCCCGTTGACGTTCAGCTTTTCCGTGTCCATGCCAAGTTCCCGTATGCAGCCGATCGACTGCGACGCGAACGCTTCGTTCATCTCTATCAGGTCGATGTCGCCCAAGGCCCGCCCGGCCTCCTCAAGCAGCTTCCTTACCGCGTGGACCGGGCCAAGGCCCATCAGCTTCGGGTCCAGCCCTGCAGCCGCGTGCGCGGTGAATTTTGCGTATACCTTCAACCCGAGCGCTTTCGCCTTTGACTTCTCGACGACCACGACCGCCCCGGCCCCATCGTTCATCGGCGACGAATTGCCCGCCGTCACGACCCCATCCTCCCTGATGATGGGGCGGAGCCTTGCGAGCCCTTCCATATCCGTCCCCGGGCGGAGGGATTCATCCTTTTCAAACAGCGAAACCTGCCCTTTCGCCCCCCTGACCCCGACAGGGACGATCTGGCTGTCAAAGCGCCCCGCATCCCACGCGGCGGCAGCCTTCCGGTGGCTTTCCACCGAGAAAGCGTCACATTCCTCCCTGGTGATCCCAAACATCGAAGCGACGTTCTCGGCGGTTTCGAGCATGCTGACATTGTCCTCGTCTACCGGCGCGGCCCTCAACGCGGCCCACTTTGGCGGCGCCATCTGCCATGCCTGCGACGCCTTTTCCATCACATAGGGCCTGCGCGAATCGCTTTCGGCGCCACCCGTCACGACTACATCCGCCTGCCCTGACACAATCATCGCCGCCGCGATCGAAAACGCGGTAAGCGACGAGGCGCACTGCCTGTTCAATGTGAGTGCGGGCGTCCCTTCCGGCAGCACCGAGGCCAGCCCCACGACGCGCGCCATATTCGCGTATTCCGCGGCGAAAAGATTCCCGAAAATCAGCTCGTCGACCTCCGCGGGGTCTATCCCCGCCCTTTTGACCGCCTCGTTTACGGCCAGGACGCCAAGCTCATGCGCCGGTACGCTTGCAAGCGCCCCCCGGGCCTTGCCTACCGGCGTGCGCGCCGCGCCTGCGATAACAGCTTCCCTCATATCGCCCTCCTTCGTATTGTCATTATATTTTTCACGTTATTTGGGCGTCCAATGCGAAAAGGATACCAGATATATAACGAATGTGCATAACGTGGCGCGAAAGCAGCCGGGCATTCCCCCATGTTTTTCGGTACAATGAGAAGGGGAACATTGCATAATGGGCACAGGAGGCTACCTTGGCTATGGCAAACACACTTTCCGGCTCGCTGTCGGTGGAAAAAGGCAACATCTTCTCCATCCTGAAGAAATGGCTCTATACAGAGCGCGACATAGTATTCCGGGAACTGGTTTCCAATGCTTCGGACGCAATCGAAAAGCGCGCGGCGCTTGACCCGAAGGCCCCCGAAGGCAGGATAGCAGTCACGGTGGACCAAGGCGCGTGCACGATCACCATCTCGGACAACGGCATAGGCATGACGGCTGTCGAGGTCGACCGCTTCATCAACCAGGTAGCTTTCTCGGGCGCGGCGGATTTCATCGAGCAGCACCAGGGCGCGGGCACAGGCACGGGCGAGGGCGCGATCATAGGCCATTTCGGCGTCGGGTTTTACTCCGCGTTCATGCTCGCAGGCCGTGTCCGGATCGATACCAGGTCATGCATGGAGGGCGCTGCTGCGGTAAGTTGGGACTGCAGCGCCGACATGCGCTTCACGATGGAGGAAATGGGGGAAGGCGGAAGGGGGGATGCCGGGACCGACGTGACCCTTTTCCTGGATGCGGGCGACCCCTTCCTGACGTCGCCGAAAACTGTTTTTGACGTGCTGGAAAAATACTTCGTGTTCCTAAAGACCCCGGTGATGTTTACCGCAAAAGGCGACCCCGGCTACCAGGGTGCGCTTGTGAACAGCCCCGACCCCGTATGGAAACGCCGGGGCGGGGCAGGCGGGGCAGGCAAGGCCGACGAGGACGGAGAGGCCGACGACGACGGAGAGGCCGACGACGACGGAGAGGCCGACGAGGGCGGAGAGGCTGACGAGGGCGGCGACGCTGACGCCGAGGCCATGGCCGTTTTTTACAAAGAGTTTTTCGGCGACCCGGCGGACCCTTTGTTCTGGCTCCGGTTCGAAAGCCCTGACATAGGGGTCGAAGGCGCCATCTTCTTCCGCAGCACGAAAAACGGCACGGAGGAGCTCGACGGCTCGTTCAGGGTCTACAGCCGCGGGGTCTATGTGGGCGAAAACATCCCGGCGCTGATCCCGAAATTCGTAGGCCTCCAAAGCGGCATACTCGAGTGCCGCGACCTGCCGCTTGCCGTCTCGCGCGGGCAGCTCGCTGAAACGGGGGGCAAAAAGCCTGATGGGGCAGAAGCCCTTTCGGGGCTGATTTACGAAACCCTTGTGCAGGAGGTTACTATCCGGATGAACGATATGTTCACAAACGAGCGCGAGCGGTACGAAGCCCTGTGGCCGGATCTGAACGCCTTTGTGAAGTACGCCGTCCTTATGGACAAGGTGTTTGCGTCCGTCATGGCCCGCAAAGTGGTTTTTGCCGACATCCACGGAGTGCACAGGACAATCGGGGAGTACCGGGGGGCGTCCGGCGAAAATGCGGAGGGGGAGGTGGCCGCCCAGATGCCGTCCACCATATACTACGTCACAGACGCGGTCGAGCAGGCGCATTACATAGAAATCTTCAAGAGGGCCGGCGTCAACGCGCTGCTGCTCGACCACGTGATCGACCAGCCGTTCCTCAGGATGCAGGAAGCCGTGCACCCGGGGGCCCGCTTCGTGCGCATCGACTCCGACCTTGAAAACCTGTTTTGCGGCTCTGTCACAGATGAAGACGCCCCGGCAATAGCCGCTTTGGCAGAGAAGGTCGGGCACGCATTAGGCGGGCGGGCCGAAAACCTAAGGCTCCATATAACAAACCTCGATGCCGAAAGCGTCAGCATCCTCATACTGCACGACGAACAATCCCGGCGGATGGCGGACATGCTGGAGATGTACGGGCTCGCCAAGGGGCCTTGCACAAAAACCATTGAAGCCCATTCGAAGAGCACCCTGCTCGTCAACCTGAAAAACAGGTTTGTCCGCCGCGCCCTGTCCGCCGAAAGCAGCCTGTCAGACCTCATAATAGGGCAGCTCTTCGACCTTGCCCTCATGGGCCAGGGCGCACTGGGCATCGACGATACCGAAGCATTCATTCTGCGCACCGAAAAGCTCCTGGACCTCGCCATCAAGTGAGCGCAGGGGCGGCCCCCGGTTTCCCTGCAAGTAAAAAGCCCTGCTGCCGCAGGGCCTTTTACAGGCAAATGCCATTATCGCCATGCTACCGGATCTTCCCGACAAACGGCGGCTCCACCTTGTCTTTCATGTCCAGGTACTCCAGCATCGACCGCAGGTCGGAATGGAGCTCGTCAGCGCAGAACATGCCGAACATCTCTGTCCCAAACGCCATGTCCAGGTCATCCACGATCCGTTTTTTCCACGGGCGGCGGACAAGCTGCGTGGCCAGGCGGCGCGCTACGCGGTTTTGGGCCATGAGCAGGTCCGCGATCTCATAGGCGCGGTCCATGAGCCTTTCGCGCGGCACTATCTCGGAAACCATGTTGAGCCTGAGCAGGTCCTGCGCTGTCATCTTCTCTCCGGTCATGAGGTACCAGACCGCCTGGCGCGTAGGCATGAGCTCAAGGAAGCAGTTCGCGATCCCGTCGCCGGGGACATTATTCGTACCCGGCAGCATATGCGGGTCGAGCACTGTGATGTCGTCCGCGGCGATACAGAAGTCGCACATGCAGGCCAGCTCGATATGCCCGCCGGAACCGGAGAGCACGCCGAGCGTCGGCATCTCCGTATCCTGGATCATCGTGATGATCATGCGGCGGCCGTCCACATACATGTGCGAATAACGTGTCGCGCCAGCGTCGTCACCCTCGGGCGCCCAGCTTGCGGCCTCAAAATCCGAGACCCAGATATTGCCTGTCCCCGTAAATATGATCAGCTCGGTGTCGCGGTCCGTGCCGAGCAGTCTCCACATCTTGCCGATTGCGTCATGCAGCTCCATCGACCAGATAAGCGGCCCGCCGAGCGTATGCATCCTTACCGTCACAACGCCGTCTTCCCTGCGGTCCATTATGAAATGCTCCTTGAACATCTCTTTCATCTCTTCAAAAGTCGGCCACTTGACGTAGCTTGTATTCGTTGTCCTGTCTGCCATTTCAGTTCTCCTCTTCCATTCTTTTCATGGGGAAACCCCTGCCTGATACACCCATTATAGTAAGCGGGTTTTTCAATGTGAAATTCGTTTCCTGCATATCCGTCATAACGTTTTTGCGTTGGAGCACGGGCGCAAGCGCCTTTATAATCATCTCAACAGGGAGAAAACGATATGGCAAAGACAATCATAACAGCTGCGCTGACAGGCGCGGTGACGCCCGCCGGCTATGACATACCGGAGACCCCGGAACAGATCGCAAGGGACGCCTATGAAGCCTGGGGGCTCGGCGCCGCGGTCGTGCACCTGCATATGCGCGGCGAAGACGGCCTGGGCGTGATGGACAAAGAAAGGTTCCGCGAGACCATCCGGCTTATCCGGTCGCATGAGGACTGCGACGTCATCATCAACTGCACGTCATCGGGCGACAGCCGCGTGTCTGACGGCAGCCCGGAAGGCAACGCGAAAAGGATGGAGCACCACAGGGAGCTTGACGGCATCGAAATGGGCTCCTATGACGCCGGGTCCTTCAACTGGATGCCCGGCGGCGTCTTCATGAACACGCCGCAGTTTTTGCAGGATCTGGGCGACCTGTACATGGGGCGCGGCATCAAGCCCGAAATAGAGATCTTTGACGCGGGCATGCTCGGCGTTGCGGAATACTATGTGAAGAAGGGCCACCTGCCCGCGCAGAACCACTACCAGTTCTGCCTGGGCGTGCCCGGCGCGATGCCAGCGACCGTGGAGAACCTCATCTACCTCAAGACCCGCGTCCCGGAAGGCTCGACCTGGTCCGCCTTCGGCACGGGCGCAGGCCACCTGCCGATCATGTTCGCCTCGCTCGCGCTTGGCGGCCATATCCGCGTCGGGCTCGAAGACAACGTGGTCTACGGCAAGGACGAGGATGGAGGCAGGATAATGGCGACCAACGCCATGCTGGTCGAACGCGCGGTACGTGCCGTCAAGGCGTTCGGCAACGAGCCGGCCACGCCGAATGAGGCGCGCGAAACCTTGGGCATCCCCGCGCTGCGGCGCCAGTGAAGCGCCGTGCTGCACTAGTACAGCGTCGTCCCGTGGTCCACGTAAAGGACCTGGCCCGTAATCGCTTTTGACGCGTCGCTTGCGAAGAACAAGATGGCCTCAGCCTGATCCTCTACCGTGGCTTCGGGGACTTCAAGGTCTAAATGCCTGGCCGTCGCCGCGGCAAACTCCATGTCGAAAGACTCCATCGCTTCCGGGGAGTTCAAAGGCGTGGGGGTCGGCCCCGGCGCCACTGCGTTGCAGCGTATCTTTGTCTTCGCAAACTCGATGGCGATATTCTTCGTCATCGAGTTGACCGCCGCTTTTGACGCGCTGTAGGCTATCCCGGCGACGCCCTGGCAGCCGATGGACGAGACATTCACGATCGACCCCTTGCCCGCGGCCTGCATATGCAAAAGCGCATACCTGCTCATGTAGTAGACCGCATACTGATTGATCTTGCATACCTCGTCATACCAGTCCTCCGTGCACCGCGTTATCCTCATATGCTTGTCGGCGATTCCTGCGTTGTTCACGAGGATATCGATGCGCCCGTATTTTTCAATCACGTACGCAATGACTTTTTTGCAGTCCTCCTGCTTTGTAAGGTCCGCGTCGACAGCGGATATCTCGCCGCCCGACGTCCTTATCTCCTCCACGGTCTCCATGTTCCTCCCGTGCCGCCTTGACGCAATGACCACTTTTGCGCCCTCTTCACAAAACAGTGCTGCCGTCGCGCGCCCGATCCCGGAGTTGCCCCCCGTCACGACCGCTATTTTCCCTTCAAGCCGTTTCATCCATCTGCCCCTTTCTTCACAGCGACGGGTCGATGAGGACCTTCAGCCTGAGTTTGCCGTCCTGCCTGGCAAGGCCCTTTTCGACGCATTCACCCAGCGGTATGATGTCCGTCACCATGCCCGGGAAGTCTATCTTGCCCGAAGCGAGCATGTCAAGGTACATTTTGACCTCGTCGGCTGTATAGACGAACGTGAATGCCATCTCCGGCTCATGGACCGAGAACTGCCCGGGGACAAAACCGGCCATAGGCTCATGGATGGACCCTATTACGACCACCTGGCCGCCGGGCCTCACGCATTCGTAGACGCAATTGTAAAGTGAATCCGCGTTCCCGGCGCATTCAAAGACCACGTCAGCGCCGACGGGCGAGCCCAGTATGCCCCGGACCTGTGCCCCGATATCCCCGCAGGTTTTCGCATTGATGAAATAGTCCGCGCCGTACTGCCTGAGCAGCGGCTCTTTGCCCGGGTTGGTGCCGAGCACAATGATCCTGTTTGCGCCGCCGGCCTTGAGGAAGCGCACCGCCGAAAGCGCGATGGGCCCTGCGCCCGAGACGACGGCGTCGTCGCCGACCTTGAAGCGCGATTTGCGGATCCCGTGGAGCGCGACGCAGATGACGTCAAAAAGGACCGCTTCCTTCATGTCCACGTTTTCCGGGACCGGTATTATCATCCTGTGCGCGACGTCCTCGACCAGCATATATTCCGCGAAGCCGCCGTCAGGCCCGCCTATCCCCGCCGTCCTTGGGAGCCCGTATACGCATATATTGGTTTCGCCGCGCCGGCACGAAGGGCAATCCTCCTCGCAGCGCGCCGGGGGGCCGAGCAGCACGCGGTCGCCGGGCGCAAACCCCGTTACGCCTCCGCCGACGGATTCCACGATGCCGGCGTTTTCATGGCCGAGCACGATCGGCCCGTCCCAAAACGGGTGCCCGTCTTTGTAAAACTCAATGTCCGTGCCGCAGATCCCGGCATAGCCGATCTTCACGACCAGCTGGTTCTCCCCCGGGGACGGTTTAGCCCTCTCTTCAATGCGTATGTCCTCTTTCCCGTACAATACAGCCGCTTTCATACCCTATCTCCTCCTGTTACACTGCCCACCGGGGCCTGCCCACAGGGGCGGTTCCCCGCATTCGGCCCTTCACTGCCGCCTCCGGCCCTTCACTGCCGCCTCCGGCCCTTCACTGCCGCCTCCGGCCCTTCACTGCCGCCTCCGGCCCTTCACTGCCGCATCCGGCTCTTCACTGCCGCATCCGGCTCTTCACTGCCGCCGGCCTCTTCCGGTGCGGGCCTTATCCGGATAAGGAGCCCCCGCACAGCGAAAGCCCCTTATGCATTACATAACAATTACCTCAAAGACCCGCCTATTGTCACTCCGCAGCCTTTTTCTGGCCATATTCGCGGTCGAGCAGGTTCGCGTCGGGGATCTTGAACATCGTAAGCATCACGACCATCGACACCACCAGCATGATGATCATCCCTATGTAGGCGGGGGTCATCTTCGTGTAGTCCGGCGGGCCGTCCGCTGTCGCTACACCTACGAAATGCACCATGTACGGAATCGCGAGCGCCATGATGATTGCCTGGATCGTCATGATCCACTTGTTGGCCGCCTGGTACTTCTTCCGCCCGTACACATAGCTTGTCACGGCCGGGTGCATGGTCGGCATGCCGCCTGTCATGCACGATACGCCAAACGCCCAGACGCCGATAAGGGCCCCCGGGCTTTCCGGGTTCATTACGGCAAGAGGCACTACAGCGACGAAGTACAGCAGGTTGAGTATGAGCGACGCCTTCATCGAGCCGAGTTTGTCGTCGATGATGCCGAGCACATAGCTCATCGGGATGCCGAGGCCGGCGCCGATGGCGAGCCACATGAACACCGGGCCCAGTCCCTCTTCGCCGAAGATGAAGGAATAGCGGACAATCATGAACGCCATCATCCCGACTATGACAAACTGCAGTATGCCGTATGAGATGATGAGCTGCCACGCCTTGAACTGCGTTATCACCTCCTTGAAGCTGATGTCCTCCGACTCGTCTACGTCATGCGTCGGGGTCGATGAGCCGTCGGCGAAAAGGCCGCGGTCCTCGGGCTTGCTCTTGATGAACGCGAATATGAGGATGGCGATCAGGATGATGATCCCGCCCAAAAGCACGTAGGACCCCTGGAGCCCCATGCCGCCTGTCAGCCTGGTAAGGAGCGCTATCCCGCAGATCGAGAACAGCGGTGAGCCGGCAGTGACGATCCCGAGCGCGCGCCCCCTGTACTTGATCCACCAGTTCGCGCAGAGCATGAACCCGCCCATCTGGAACGGGACCACCAGGACACGCACGATGCAAAGGCATACCGCGTAGAGGGCATAGCTGCCGAGGTATTCGGACAGGCCCACGCCGACCGTCGCGATGCCGAGGATGATGATCGTGGGCACCATGAAAAACACAGGGCCCTTCCTGGCCATGATCCACCCGCAGAACAGGTAGAACGGGATGCAGATATAGCCGCCGACCGTGATCGGGTTGTTGATCGCCCCGGCGGTCCACCCCGCTTTGAGCAGGTATGGCGTAATGACGTTGATATGGTCGTTTTGCAAGCCTGAATAAAAGAACATGAAGACCACACCCAGTATCAGGATGGGCAATGCCCGTTTAGCAAATTCCGGATTCTTCCCAAACATCGTATTCCTCCTTTTTCAAAAAAATGTTAATAATAGAGTTCGTTATTTAATTAATTAATTAAATAAGTAAGTAAGTAATAAGTGATAAGCGATAAGTGATAAGCGATAAGTGATAAGCGATAAGCGATAAGTAAGCAGTATGTTTAAGTTAATAAAAGTGCGGTAAGTTGATAAATACCCTGTTGCCTGCCTTATGGACCGCAGGCTTCCCGCCCGGGATAGCAGCCGGGAAGCCTGCCAGGTTTTGTCATCCCTGCCTATTAACAGCCTTGCCGTCAGCCCTGCCGTTAACCTTGCCGTCAGCCCTGCCGTTAACCATGCCGTCAGCCCTGCCTAACCTTGCCGTCAGCCCTGCCAGTCATAGCCGGTGAACCGCGCGGCCTCTTCAAGAATCGTCCTCATCCCGTCAGCCTTGCCGTTTGCCTCGGCAGCTTTGAGCGCGCCTTCGGAAGTCGCTTCGAAGCATGATGCCCAGAGCCGGTCAAGGTCGGCCTGCCCAAGCTCGACGAACGCGTTGCCCGTCGCGTCCTCGATGGTCTTGACGTCGCCGCCGATCGCGTCGACATTGATTGCCTTCGAATATTCGGAGACCTCTGTTGCGGCCTGCTGGATAAGCCCCTGCTGCTCTGCCGACAGCCCGTTCCACCAGTCGAGGTTGACCGTGAACAGGTTGCCCGCCGAGTAGGTGCCGTCAAGCGCCCAGTAAGGGGCCACCTCATACCAGGACAGCGAGACCATGGGCGTAAGCCCCATCTGCGTGGCGTCGCACATGCCGCGGTTGAACGCGTCATAGATGTCCGGCGGCGGGAGCGGCACCACATGGAAGCCGAGCGACTCCCACTGCGGGGGCATGAAATTCGCGAACGCGGCAGAACCCGCTACCAGCGAATCCAGGTCGGTGAACTCGAATTTTGCGCAAAGCGCGTTGGCGCCGCCCGCAATCGCGTTGAGGTATTTGATCCCAAACGATTCCGCCTCGGCATCGACCAGCGCGGACGTCTCCGGGTTGCCGAACATGATGTCGTTGAAGTAGTCTATCGCCCCTTCCGGGCCGCCCGGCGCAAAGCCCGGGAAGCCGAGGTAGTTCAGCGTGCCCGTATGCGGCATGTGGCCGAGCGCGACCATGTTCACGGCGCCATCGGAAACCGCGTCGAACTCGCCCATAGTGTCAAACAGCGTACCACCCCAGGTGATATTGACGGTAATATTGCCGCCGGATATGGCGCCCAGGTTGTCGATGAAGTGCTGGATGATCTGCCCGCCGGTTTCCGCCTGGTTCATCGTGCTTGAGAAATTGATTACGAGCGGCTCGGCTTCCGCGCCCTCGTCGCCGCCGGTATCGGCAGGCGGGGCAGGCTCGTCGGCCGCAGGCGGGGCAGGCTCGTCTCCCGCAGGCGGGGCCGGGCTTCCGCCGCCGCCGCAGGCAGCCATCGCAAGTGCCATGAGCGCCGCAAGCAGCACGATCAGGGCCGCTTTCACAGGTTTTGTTGTTTGTTTCATTTTCTTCTCCTCCTTGTTATTTGCCATTGTTTTTCCTACCCGCCGACCCCTGGGACACCCAGAAGGGACGGCAGCCAAAGAACGATATTCGGGAAAAGGGCAATCAGGATCACGATGCCCAGCTCACAGATGAAATACGGAAGGACGCCCTTGAAGATAACGCTGGGGCTGATCCTGATCGCGTTCGAAACCGCGAAGACGTTCATGCCGAGCGGGGGCGTCAGCCCCGCGATCTCGCACATGAAGCAAAGGACTATCACCAGCACATAGGGGCTGTAGCCGAGCCCGGTCAGCACAGGGAAGACAATCGGCACTGTTATGATTATTATGGATATCATATCCATTACACAGCCGCAAAGGACATAGAGCAATGCCACGAGCATGAAGACCGCAAACGGCGCCGCGTCGACGCCCGCGATCGCTGTGGAAAGGTAGTTCGCGATCCCGGTCGCGGCGATGAAGCTCCCGAATATCTGCCCGCCAATGATGATCGGGAATATACCCGATTCCATATTCGCAGCCTCCCATAGCGTCCCAAATATGCGCTTGAGCGGGATCTTCTTCATAAAGGCGTAAATCATGACCGCTACCGCGCCGATCGCACCGGCGACAGTCGCCGTGAAGAAGCCCGCGAACGTGCCGCCGACGATGATGCCGAAAAGGAAGAGTATCGGGAGCAGGAGCCTCAGGGAGGAAAGCTTCTTTTTCATGGGTATTTTGGGCGCGTCGCTTGCCTTTGGTATGCTCCCTTTCTTGGCAGACCCGACGATGCGCACAGTCACCGCCAGCAGCAGCGCCGTTGTGATGCCCGGCATGACGCCGCCCATAAGCGCGGTGCCGACCGAAAGGCTCATCGGCGCTATCAGGCAGAACATTATGATGCCGATGCTCGGCGGTATGAGCGTCGAGAGCGCGCCCGAAGCCGTGATGAGCCCGAGCGAATTGGTTTCCTCATACCCGGCTTTCTTCAGCTCCGGCATGGACAGTTTCGCAAAAACTATATTGCCGGCGACAGAGATCCCCGAGCAGGCCGCAAACGCGGCGTTTGATGCGATGACCGTATAAAGCAGCCCCCCGCGCACACGGTCGAGCCACATACGCATCGAAGCAAAGGCGCTGTGCGCTATCCCGGTCTCGTTGGCGAGCGCGCCGACAAGCATGAACATGGGCAGGACCGCAAAGTTGTAGTTCGCGGACAAGTCGAACGGGGCTGTCGAGAACTTCGTCATCATGAGCGTCAGGCTGCCCTTCGAGAGCAGGACGAAACCGATGAAAGCCGCCGAAAGCATGGACGTGAACACCGGGACGCCTATGAATATCAGCGCCATCAAGCCTGCGAACACACAGATGCCGACGATGACGTTATAGTCCATTTGCTGAAGCCTCCGGGCCCCCCGGATTATCGTCTTCCGCGGCGCCCCACCCTTTGAAAGGCACAGACTTTATCCCGGCCGCCTTCCTCACGATACACCAAAGGAAGGAAAAAGCGAGCAGGAAGCCCCCGACAAAGAAAAGCACGCCAAAGGGCCAGAGCGGGAAGCTTATCAGCCCCACGCTGCTCATCTTGTGGTTCACGATGAATTTTTCCGTCATCACGACGCCTCTGTATGCGACAAAACCGCAAATAAGCATACTGAGCGAGTTCGTGAAATAGGACAGCGCATCCCCCATGCGCTTTGGGAAGTGCGAGGAGAGCAAATCTATTGATACATGCCCACGGTCGAACGTGACCCACGCCACGGCAAGGAACACCACGGGCACATGCAGGTACTGGATGATCTCGGTGGACTGCGGTATACCGATGCGGAACGCTTTTTCAAGCACGACATTGATGAACGCGACGACCATTATGCCTACCAGGCATCCGGCGGAACCATAGGATACACAACGTACGATTCTTGAAACCACCGTGTCCACACGCTGCAGCCTGCCCTCTTTATTGTGCTCTTTTCCCACTCAAGTCTCTCCAAAAGCGCCTGATACGATTACGTCCCTATCATATAATCCGGGTTCGGTGTCAGTCTAATGTTCTTTTAGTCATATATTAATGCATGGCTTGCATTACAAGCCGCCAATCAGATACGCGAAGCCGTGCTGTACGCCGAACGCATGGCCTGCTGGATGGTCTGCGGCTTCATGCAGTCGCCGATGATGTAAAACTCCTTTGCTATGCCGTAGAACGCCAGCGCCTCGTCGGACAGGGGCCTTAAGCCTGCGGCTACGACAAGCGTATCGGCCGGCACAAATTGCTCGCCGCCGTCCGCGCCCGTGTAGTACACGCCGCCGTCCTGGGCCCTTGTGACACGGGCATTGACTATCCCCGTGAAATTATCCTCGGCCATCCAAGCCCTCATCATCTCGCCGTAGTAGTGGATCTTCGTGGCGTCCGCCGCCAGCTTATCGCGCATCTCGAGCACCGTCACCTTGTGCCCCGTCCGGGCCAGGTGTATCCCGGTCTCGACGCCGACGTCGCCCCCGCCTATGATTGCCACGTTCCGCCCCGCAATGGATTCATCCGCAAGCACGTCAGCCGCAAACAATACATTACCTTCGTCAAGTCCCGGGATCTGCGGAAGCGCGGGTACGGCGCCCAGCGCAGCGATGATGACGTCGAAACCCTCTTCCTCCAGCATCCCAGGCGTCGCCCTTGTATTCAGCCTTGTCTCTATCCCCTTTTCCCCGACCTGCCGGATAAGGTAGTCCTTGAACCGGCTCAGGGTCCATTTGAAGGGGACTGCGCCCGCATGTCCGAGCAGGCCGCCCAAGGCCTCCCCGGCTTCATATATGACAGGTGTGTGGCCGCGTTCCTTCAGGAACAGCGCGCACCGCATGCCCGCCGGTCCCCCTCCTATTACCGCGACCCTCTTGCTGCCGGAGGGCGGCGCCTCCAGGAAATCCACCATATGCTCAAGCCCTATGCGGGGGTTTACCGAGCAGACAGACGCGAACACATCGTCCTCCCCGCGCCCGTGGCACTTGTTGCAGCGCAGGCAGGGCACTACATCGCCCCCCCTACCCTCAAGCGCCAGCCTGCCATATTCGGGGTTGGATATCCAGGCCCGGGCCGACGCGACGAGGTCGGCCTTCCCCTCCGCTATAGCGGATTCGCAGAGGTCAAGGTCGTGCATCCCGTTGACGGCCGCAATAAGCAGCCCGGGCACAAGCTCCTTGATGCGCCCCGTCAGTTCCAGGAGCGGCGCCTCCTCAAGCGTATAGTTCGTGAAGCTTGATTTGCCGCCGTCGTCGCAGCGGATCTGTGCGATGTCCACGTACTTTTTCACCTCGTTCAGAAAAGCTACCGACTCTTCGAATGTATAGCTGCCTTCTACATCCTCGCCGGTCCATGGCATCTCGATCAGGAAGTCCTCCCCGACCTTTTCCCGTATGCGCTCAAACACCATCAGCGGGAAGCGCATACGGTTTTCAAGGCTGCCCCCGTACTTGTCGGTGCGCCTGTTCGTCAAAGGCGACATGAATTTTGCGGGCAGGTTGCCGCGATAGCAGCAGTGCACGGTCACCATGTCGAAGCCCAGCCATTTGAGTATCCCCGCTGTCTCTGCGTAAGAGTCGCAGATCATGTCCAGCATCTCCTCCGAGTAGAACTCAGGCAATTCGTGCGCGGGAATCTTCTCGATTTCGAACTCGTCCACAAGCGGGATGTCGAAGGGGCGCTCGTCGTTCTTTTCCACGCCGTTGATATTCCCCTGGACCACGACCTTCTTCTTTTTCATCAGCGTATAAGACGAGGGCGGCCCTATGAACAGGCTCATGCTCGCTATCGAACCATAGAAGTGGATGGCCTCCGACAGGTGTATGAGATAGTTCTGGCTGGTGTTGTCATAAATATCGAAGTCGGGGAAGTGCACGAAATCCAGGCCCATCGGGAACTGTACGCCATTCGTGCCGTTCATGACGCCGGTGCAGGTCACCGCTGCCGCGCCCCTGGCCTTGTTGATGAAATGCTTGATCGTACTCTCCGCAGGGTAGGTCTCCGGCCCCTGGATGAAGTGCGGCGATGAAGAGGCTGTGATAAACCTGTTTTTTAAGATGAAGCCTCGCACTTTAAGCGGGGACATCAGGGATTCATATTTGAGCGGCATATCGTTTCCTCCTTGGTTTTAGCCTGAAACATATGGGGCGGCCCATTTGCACGGGCACAAAATGGCAGCTTCTCTATGCGGGCACAAAATGTTGGCCCTCCGTGTGGGCACAAAATGACAGTTCTCCTGTACCCGAATACGCCCTAATAATAAGACCTGGGGAAACAGTAGTCTAATGCCCTTTTGTTTTTATTCTTATGTTTGGAGTGTATTATTGGCCAGGCGTTCTGCCTTGCCTGCCTTCACGCTGACACCTCTTCCTTCTTTCCTCCCTTCCTCCCCTTTCCTTCCTCATGCCATATTATGTAAAATCGTTCATAGCCGTAAAAATTCATCCGCGAGGATAAAAAATGACGGTATGAACGATTCTATGTTGCTTATATTGCTGCCAGCTACGCGTCCAGGTTCAGGTTGTCGTTCACAAAGCGGGTGATTTCCCGCATGGCGTTCGTCGCCTCCGGGAACGCGCCATACAGCATGGCGTAAGTGTGGCCCATACCCTTGCCGTAGCGGAAAACCACGTCCACGTCTGCGGCCGCCGCCTTGGCCGCCAGCCGCACAGCACCGGCCGCCAGACTCTCCGCCCCGCCCGCTTGGATGCATAAGGGCGGGAAGCCGGAAAAATCCCCGAAGACTGGCGACAGCAAGGGGTCTTCCGGATCCGCACCCGGCGCATATATATTGAAGATTTCCTCGCAAAGGCCTATAAACGGGTCGTGTCTGAAATACTCCCGCCTTGAGTACAACGCGTCGTCGACGGGCGACGAGCACCAGATTGCCGCCGGAAGCATGAGCCCCCTGGCCTTCAAGGCATGGGTCAGCGAAAGGGACAGGGTCGCCCCCGCCGACTCGCCGCCGACAACGATGTGTTCGTAGCCTTTTTCCAGGAGCCCGGCATAGAATGCGATGCAGTCTTCCACTGCGGCCGGGAACACCGCCCCCGGCGCCAGCCTGTATTCCACAGAAAACCCTTCAAGCCTGCAATCCTCGGCAAAGCGCTGAAGGATGCCCATGCATTCCATAGCGCTGCCAACCGTATAGCCCCCGCCATGGATGTGCATGAAGCAAGACCTTTCGCGCATGCCCGGCCTTGCCAGGAAAATCCCGGGTATGCCGCCAACGATGGCTTTGCCGCCGGAATAACCCTCGGGCACGACCGGATCCGGGGGCTCATATCCGGCCGGCAGCATCGGCACGCCTTCGGGGAAGCCCCGGGGCGGTTCAGCCCCCAGGCCGTCCATATACTCGGCAAACTTTTTGCTTGGCATCCTCGCCCTCCTTGCCCTCCGGCATCCTCGCCCTCCTTGTCCTCCGGCATCCTCGCCCTCCTTGCCCTCCGGCATCCTCGCCCTCCTTGCCCTCCGGCATCCTCGCCCGCCTTGCCCCCCGGCATATCCAGCCTCCCCAATCATAGAGCCGTTTGCAATGGCAGTCCAATGTTCTTTTGGCCCTTTTCTAATGCAATGTTTGTATCACATGACCCTTCATATTCCCTTGGAGCTGTGCAATAATGTCCATATGGATTTTTACCAGCTTGAAATCTTCCTGTCGGTCGCAAGCCACGAAAGCATGTCCGAGGCGGCGCGCGAGTTTGGCATTGCGCAATCCTCGGTCAGCAGGAGCATCGCCCGCCTCGAGCAGGGGCTTGGGGTGTCGCTCTTCGAACGATCAGGGCGGAACGTCAGCCTCAACCAATACGGGAAAAGCTATTTTGCTTATGTGACGCGCGCAATGGAAGAGCTGTCTTCCGGGGAAACCGTTCTCAGGGAAATGGCGGGGAATGCATGCGGGCATGTCTCGGTCGCCTCCCCTGCCCACAACCTGATCACAGAACCCATTGCGTCATTCATGCACACCCACCCGGACACGGTCTTCCGGGAATCATTCCTGCCCTTTGAGCGCGTCCGGAAAGAGCTTGAACGGGGCAATATCGATTTCTCGGTTTCGTTCCACCCGGTCAACCATCCGGATTTCGCCTGGGAGCCTGTCGCGAAAGAGCGGCTTCACCTCCTTGTTTCGAATACGCACCCGCTCGGGGAGCGCGCAAGCGTCTCGCTTTCAGAGCTGAAGGATGAGCGTTTTGTCGTCGCCCAGACCACAGACATGCATTATTTCCTGGTCACCTTGTGCAGGCGCGCGGGGTTTGAGCCGGATGTGCACGTGTACAGCGGGGAACAGCAGCTCCAGGGTCCGCTTGTCGCGCAGGGCATCGGCCTTTCGATAATACCGGCCATACTGGCACGGCGCATCGAGCGCGAGCTGCAAAAGCCGATAACAAGGACTGTCCCGTTCAAGGAAGGCTATTGCTGCCGGACAATCGGGCTGGTCTACCTCAGGAACCACTTCTTTTCACAGGCAGCGTCGGATTTCCGAAACGAGGTCAAGACCTATTTCAAGACGCTCGACGCCGAAATGAACGGGGCGCCCAGTGTCTTCGACAGCGAACCGGACCATTACCGAAGGCTCGATTTCAGATAGGTATGGTGTAATTGTGACAGCCCCGGTTGCCGTTCAGACGATATCCATCGCTGCGCAAAAGCCCTCGTAGGTTGCCTCTTTCACCGTCCTTGCCTGCCTGCCATCGCCAACCACGACGAACCATGGGCATTCGCCTTTCAGGTTTTCCGCGATGCCTTTGTTTGCGAAGTTACCGGTGGCATAGAGCACGGTGTCTGCGGCGGCGAACCGTTCCTCGAAGTCTTCATCATCTATGAACCATACGCCGTCGCCCGTTACCTCTTTCACGCGTACGCCCGTGTCCCACGCCATGCCCGCAGCCTCCATGCGGGGGATCAGCGCCGCCCGCTGCGAAGCGTTCGTGCCTTCAAGGATGTCGTCTCGCATCTCCAGGATACGGACCCTCGAACCGTACGCGTCCGCGAAGAAATACCCTGTTTCGCAGCCGATCGGCCCTCCCCCTATAAGGACGACCTGCGCGCCTTTTACAAGCCCCGGGTTTTTATAGCCTTCGAGCGCGTGGTACGCTTTTCCAATGCCCTTGATGCTTGGGATGGCCGGCCTCGACCCGGCCGCGCAGATGACGGCGTCTGGCCCCATCGCGTCGAGCAGCGCCCTCGTCGCTTCAGTATCCTTGCGCATGTCTACGCCGCCCGCTATGCAGCGCGCTATCAAAGCGTCCCTGAACCGCCTGAGCGATTCCTTGTGCCAATCAATATCCGTGAACCAGAGCTGCCCGCCGAACCTGCCTTCCTTCTCAAGGAGTGTGACGTCGTGGCCGCGTTCCGCCGCGGTAGCTGCCGCATACAGGCCGGCTGCGCCCCCGCCCACTACGGCGACTTTGCGCCTCCCCTTCGGCAGTGGCGCCCACCGCCACCTGAGCTCCCGCGAAGCTGACGGGTTGACTGTGCAGGCCCACAGCTCAGGCACAGCCCTCTTCCCCGGGTCGTGCGGCAACGGGTTGAAGCAGGAGCAGCGCAGGCAGGGCGCAATCTGGTCCGCCTTGCCGGCCATGGCCTTGGCCACAAACTCCGGGTCCGCGAACTGCTGCCGCCCGAGCGCCGCGAAATCGCATTGCCCTTTTTCAAGCGCCTCCTCGATCTGCTCGGGCCCGTTGAACCCGCCGACCGACACCACAGGCACGTGCACATGCTGCTTTATCGCCTCTGCCAGGTCCAGGTTGCACCCGTGCCTGTCGTACATCGAGGAAAACGCCTTCGTCCCGACGTGGTCGTGGTAGATGCCTGACGTCACATGGATCAGGTCCACGCGGCTTTGGATGATTTTCGCAAATTCTATCCCGTCAAAGACATCCATGCCGCCTTCCGTGCGCTCCGAGCCCGACATCCTGTATTCGATCAGGAAATCCTCGCCGCACAGGCTGCGGATCCTGTCGCACACCATGACTGGGAACCTGGCGCGGTTTTCCATGCTGCCCCCATATTCATCATCGCGTCGGTTGGTAAGCGGAGAAATGAACTGGTTGAGCAGCCAGCCGTGGGCGCCATGCAGATTTACCATCTGGAACCCCAGCTTCTTGCAGTTGAGCGCGGTTTCGGCCCAGTTGTCGGCCACATCCTCCATCATCTGCTCGCTCATCCCCTCCACACGGATACCGTCGTCGCGTACATATGAAGACGGGCCTATGGGGTTATTACGCCCGGCGATCTGGTCGGGATGGTTCATCGCCCCCGCATGGTTGAGCTGAATCGAAGCGACCGCACCATGTGCCCTTATCGCTTCCGTTAGCGTAAGTATGCTTTCCATATGGAAGACGCTCATGTCCTTTGACCAGACATTGAGGCCGTGGCCGTGCCTTCCCGAGTACTCCCCGTCGATGAAGGATTCCGTCACCGTGACCACAGCGAACCCGCCGCGGGCTTTCGTTTCATAAGCGTCGATGCCCTCAGGCGTCGGGTAGCCGTGGTCCACTATGCGGTTCGTCGTGATCGGCGACGCAAAGACCCTGTTTTTGAAAGTAACGCCCCCGATTGCCAGCGGGGCGAGCATGCGGGGGAACCCATTATATGCTGCCATCTACCCATCTCCTTTCCCGGCTTGCGGCCCCAGCCATCTGCTTTGCGGCCCCGCTGTTCACCGGCCCACTCCCCCGGCTTCAGCGCTTTTGCCAAATCCCTTTATCATCCCGGCCGCCAATGCAAACGCGATCCCCGTCGTGCATATATCCGAAAGCGGCTGCACGAGGACGAAACCGGAGAACCCGTAGTATGCGTTCAGGCAGACCATAAGCGGGATGAAGAACAGGCATTGCCGCCCAAGGGTCACTATGGCGGCGCGGACCGACTTGCCCAGCGCCTGGAAGGTGATCATGAGCGTTACCTGGATGCCGAGGACCGGCATGCCGATAACGAACGCGCGCATGATCTGCCGCCCGGCCTCTATCGTCGGGCCGTCGTTAATAAAGATTTGTATGAATTCTTTGTTGAATAACAGGAACAGCACGGTGAAACAGCATGCCAGCACCGTTGCCAGCACCAGCGTGAATTTCAGCCCCTGCGTCAGCCGGCCAGTGTTCCCCGCGCCGTAATTGTAGCCGGCAAAGGGCTGGAAGCCGGTCGCCAGCCCCATGACAAGCATGAACGCCATGCCGCAAAGCCGCATGTTGATACCGGCGGCCGCGACGACGTGGTCGCCGTACGAGGCGGCATAATTGTTGTTGATGATGCCGGACGCGCTCATGACGATATGGGAGATTGCCGCAGGCACGCCGATTTTCAGTATCTCCGCAAGCATTGTGCGGTTCGGCTTCATCTCCTTTGGGCTAAGTGTAAGCATTGACCTGCTCGACCTGAAATACAGTATGAAATAGATATCGCCCACAGCTGCGCCGGCCACGGTGGCCCAGGCCGCGCCGGCTATCCCCCACCCGAACGTGAAGATGAATAGCGGCGCCAGCACGATATTGACCGCGATGCCGATCACAAGCCCGATGGTCGCGCGCATTGTCGCCCCCTCGCTCCTCACCTGGCCCTGCAGCGCGACGTTCTGTATCAACACGATGGCGAAGGCGGCAATGATGGTAAAATACTGGTCGGCTGGCCCGTAGGTATTGCCGCTGGCGCCTGACACCATGAGCAGCTTTGACTTGAACGCCAGGCTGACGACCGTGACCGCGCCGCCGACAGCGCATGTCAGGTAAAAGGAGACTGCATTCGACCGCCGCGCTTCAGGGATATCCTTTTCACCCAGTTTCCTGGAAATATAGCTCGCCGAGCCGATTGCGAATATGCTGCCGATCCCCTGCAGCAAAAAGAAGAGCGGCATCGCCAGCGAAACCCCGGCCACCAGATCCGGGTCGCCCGTCATGCCGATGAAAAAGACATCGACCAGGTTGTAGATTGCCTGCGCCACCATGCCGAGCATGGTCGGCACAGCCAGCTTTATGATGGCTTTCGGGACGGGCGCACTGCCCATCAAGCCCAATGTCTTGTTGTCCATCAGGTCCTGGTTTTTCCTCACACACTTTGATCTATTTTGTAGATTATATGGATCCTCCCTGGTATAAGTCCAATACTACCTTGTTATCAGTAAGTTCCGTTTCCTGCATGACACCAGAGTCCCGGGGCCGCCCCCGGCCTCCCTATGCGCCCGCCTTCCTCTGCACCCTGCCGAAAAAGACCAGGAGGACGGCAATGGCGCCAAAGACGCCGATTGCGGCAAAGGTGCCGGTAAAAGAGCCGCCGCTCATATCCTGCAGGCTGCCCGACAGGATGGGACCCGCCACGGAGGAGACCATTACCGAAAGGTTGATGATGCTCAGGTTTGCCGTGTAATTTTTCGCCCCGAAATAGCGGTTCGCGAATGCGGATGTGATGACAGGCGATCCGCCGTAGCCGAAACATGTCACCGGCAGCCCGATGACGATGAGCGCCGGGTTCGCCCCCATCGTGCCCGCCAGCATGAGAAGGCACGAAGCCACGAGGCAAAGCGAGACGAACACCATGGAGATACGGTCGCCGAAACGGTCGAAGAAGAGGCCGAAAAACATCCTCCCGATCCCGTTGAAGACCGTGGCGACAAGCCCTATGCCTGCGGAAAAACCGTAGAATATCGCAATGCTTGCCGCGCTGTTCATTACCATCAGCCCGCCCGTGGCAACCGAGATCATCCACAGTATGAGTATAATGAAGGCAGCGGTCCTGACCATTTGGGCCGGCGTCAGCTCGCCCAGAACCGGCGCAACCAGCACAGGCCCGCCACCCGGGACGGCCCCGTTTCCCCCCGGCACAGGGACGGCCGGGCCTTCAGGCGCCCTTATGAAAAAGGAGCAGCCTCCCGCGATTACCGCAATCCCTATGGCGAGTACCACGAATGTCGTGTTGATTCCGTACGAAACGATGAGCGCGCCTATGATATTGCCCAGCACAAGCCCGCCAAAACCAAAGCCCATGAGCAGGACGCCCGATGCAAGGCCTTCCCGGCCCGGGAACCATTTCAGTATGGCGCCAAGGATCACATAGTAAGGCATGCCGATCCCAAACCCGCAGAACAGCCCGTAAAAAACAAACATCATTATGAGGCTCTTTCCTGGGTCGGCCGGGTCGATGCGCGACACGCCCAGGAAACCGACAAGGCACAGGACGGCGCCGGCCATCACGATATGCCTGTGCCTGAACCTCATTGCAAGCCTGCCGCTGACGACGCCCCCGACCAGGAACCCGAGCATTGTGATAGTGAAGATCCACGACAGGTTGACTGCGGTCCAGGCCTCAAACACATCCGAGAGCGGCTCGCGGAATATCGACCAGGCGTAGAGCACGCCCAATACCATCATGAGCCCTGCGGCGCCGATGAGGCGCAGCCACCTTGTATCAATTCCGCCGTTTTGCTTTCCTACCATGCAGGCCATTCCTTTCGACACAGCTATTGTATCGTAAAAGAGTAGTGAAAAACCGCCCCCGCGTCCAATTCAAAAATAGTATATTTGATATGCCGCAGGCGTCATGATAGAATGGGGCAGTTTCACGGACAGAGGACTGGCAGGAATTGGAGGCAGGCAGATGGATATCAACACTCTGGAAGCTTTTTTGGCTCTTGCGGACAACCTGAATTTTACAAAATCCGCCGAGCACCTGTATATTTCACAGCCCGCGTTCAGCCGCAAGATTACGCGCCTTGAGGACGAATTCGGCTGCAAGTTCTTCACGAGGAACAAACGGACTGTGGAACTTACGGAATACGGGCGGGCCTTCTATGTGTACGCCCAGGACATCTACGCGGCGTACACGAAATGGACGCTTGACTTGAAACAATTGAAAAGCAAAAAATCAGGAAGGCTCCGCGTCGGCTACCTCCAGGACCTGCCGCACCGCCTCTTCCCGAAATCAGTCAGGAAGTTCCAGCAGGATTACGACCATATCGAGCTCAACTTCATGGACTGCAGCATGACCGGCCTCATCAACCGCTTGATCGCCAACGAGATAGACATAGGGTTCAGCCTGTCGGGCGATTATACCGAGCATGAAAAGCTTTCGCACGCAAGCCTTCTGGCCATACCTTTCTGCGTCGCCATGCCTGATGACCACCCGTTGGCGGACCGCGAGATGCTCCATATCAAGGACCTTGAACACGAGTCTTTTGTAATGAATAATGTCGACGGCTACGGGCCTGGGTCGCGCCATGTCCTCAACCTCTGCAGCCTTGCCGGTTTCGAACCGAATATCGCGGCGTTCACGACCCTTGTGCCGAGCATGCTCATTCTGGTCAAGTCCGGGGTGGGCATCACGATCGTCGCGCACACGGCGCGCCATATCGCCCCCGAAGGCGTCAAATTCGTCCAGCTTGACAAAAGCGAGGTTGCCCCTACGGAACTGATGCTCCTGTGGAAAAGCTCAAATAACAATTCCGCGATCCCGGCCTTCACAGAGACGTGCAAATCCCTGGTCGACGAGGTGATCGCCGAGTCGGACGCCGACCTGAGCTGCCCTCCGCCTGAAAATCAGTACTTATAAAACCCCTCGCCGGCCTTGCGGCCTGTCCTCCCCTCGCTCAGCATCTGCACAAGGGTCCCCCGCGGCGCGTATCCCGAGTCATGGAATTCCTGCGAAAAATAATCGAGCACGGCCACGGTCAGATCCACGCCGCCCGTATCGATCATCTCAAAAGGCCCGGCAGGGTAGTTCAGGCCGAGCCTGATCGCCATGTCAATGTCTTCCGGCGAGGCGACGCCCTCCTCCATGAGGCGCACAGCCTCGTTCAGGTAGGGGACAAGCAGCCGGTTCACTATGAAGCCGGGGCTGTCCTTTTTCACATGCACCGGGGTCTTGCCAAGCCTTTCGACGAAGCCGAACACCTCCGGCAGAATCTGTGGGTCGGTCGACCCGCCGCTGATGACCTCTACGAGCTTCATCACCGGGACCGGGTTGAAGAAGTGCACGCCAAGGAACAGACCGGGGCGCTTGACCGCCGTCGCAAGCTCTGTGATGGACATGGAGGAAGTGTTCGTGGCGAAGATGGTCCCCGGTTTGCAGATACTGTCGATCTCCGCAAATACCTGCTTTTTCAGGCCCATGTCCTCCGGGGCTGCCTCGATGGCCAGGTCCACGTCATGGAGCGCCCCCGCATCCGTCGTCTTTTCGATCCGCACGAGCGCCGCAGCCTTTTCCGCCTCTGTCAGCCTGCCCTTCTCTACTGACCGGGTAAGCTGCTTCTCGATCCGGGCAAGCGCGCCGTCGGTGTATTCGTCTTTGATGTCCCTGAGCACGACCAGTATCCCGTTTTGTGCCGCGGCCTGCGCTATGCCCGCGCCCATGACGCCGGCGCCCAGGACGCCTATTTTCTTTATGCCCATGCTCATGCCCCTTCCGGCTTCTTCTCTTCCTGCTTGCGGAATTTGTCCAGGACGCGCAGCGGGGTCACCGTCTCCCGCCTGTAGACCGGGATGTCGTCCTCGATCCCCGCCAGGTACTTGGCAATGCCCTTGAGCTTTTCAAGGTCGTAGCCGCCCATCATCGCGACCGTTTCCATCTGCGGCGAGCCGCCGCCGTGCAGGCCCGCGGTAAGCTGCGAGGCGCCGAACGACGACAGAAGCTGGTCTTCTATCATGCGGAAGCAGCGGTGCACGTCCTCCGCGTTGACCAATGGGTTGCGCATGATGTACTTGTGCAGGAGCCCGCCGATTTCATCGTTGTAGTAGCAGTCTTCGAGCGGGAGGGTGGCTATAAGCCCGCCGGCCAGGTCGGTAAGTATACGCGCCTCGTTGAAAATCTCCTCGCCTGCGTGTTTCCTGCCCGCGTTCGTAAGTATCTCGTCGGGGACCATGGTGCCGCACGGCATCCTGACGCCCCGCATGGCGGCAGCGACGCCAGCCGCGTGCACAAGCTCGGCAATGCCTATGATATGACAGATCTTGTCCTGCGCGTGGCTCGTCTTCTCTATGCCGTTGTACTCGGCGACGAGCGCGGCGCTGCTGGCCAGCACCTCCGATGTGGCGGGCTTGCACCCGCAATAGGAATGGCGGTGGAAATGCGCGAACATGATCGCTAAAAGGCCCGCGTACTTGGTGCTCTCCGGGTGCGCCACGCCGTTGAGGAACACCCGGTCCGCCGGGACGACGACATCGTCGAAGATCGTCAGGGACTCGACATCGCCTACATGGGCAATCGGCGCATCGATATGACTGCGTTTATGGCGCGTGCCGTTGACACAGGCAAGCTTGACGCCCGGCCAGTCGGCGGGCACGGCAAACGACACTGCGTAGGCGCTGTCCTTTGCGCCCATGAAGCGCGTCGGCGTCGCTATGATCTCATCGACGTACGGCGCGGCAGAGTTGCAGCTTTTCGCGCCCCTTACCAAAATGCTGCCGTCCTCGCGGCTCTCCACGATGCGCAGGTACATGTCGGGGTCCTCCTGCTCGTTCGGCCTCTTCAGGCGGTCGCCTTTGACGTCCGTCTGCGCGCAGTTTGCCACAATGTCGTTCTCCTGGACCCACGCAAGGTATTTAAGGAAGTTCTGGTAATACCCCGTCCCGAGCTCGGCGTCGATCTCATAAGTGACCACGGATAGTGCATTGAGGGCGTCGATCCCCATGCACCGCTGGATGCATCCGCCTACGCGGTGGCTCTCAAGCCTTGTCATCTCCTGTTTCTTAAGCAGGTCTTCCTGCGTTTGGTGGATGTGCGTGAAACGGTTGATTTTTTCGCCGGTAAGGTGCGAAACCGCCGTGGCGCAGTCCGCATACCGTTCGTCATGCGCGCAGTCGAAGGTCTGCTTCATGACATACATGCCCGGCTCGACCCTCGGGTCGCTGCGATCCACGGCCTCGTCCCCCAGATAGATATTCGGCCTCATCTTGAGAAGCCTTTCACGGAATTGTTCATATGTCCCTATTCCCATAGCCACCACTTGTACGATGCGCTGCGCACCATACCCTCCTTTCGTTTTTTACACCTGTATCTTTTGCTTTCGGCATCAATTGCAGGTCGAGCCCATGTCCGCTGCGACAAAGGCGCCTGTCATTATACTTGAAATGCCCGATGCCAGGAAAAGCACTATTGCCGCGACTTCCCACACTTCCCCAAGGCGCTTCAGGGCGGTACGCCCGAGTATCTGCTCCCGCACTGCCGGGATCGAAAGCGGCGCCTGGTTGATTGTCGTCGGGACATACCCCGGGCAGACCGAATTGACGGTAATCCCGTATTTGCCAAACTCCATGGCGCCCGTCTTGGTGAGCGAGACGACGCCTGCCTTTGAAGCGCAGTAAGACGAGATATTCTTTGTGCCGACAAGGCCCCCTGCGGAAGCGATATTGATGATGCGCCCTTTGGTCCCCTGCCCTATCATGGCCTTCGCGGCGGCGGCCATGCCGAAGAAAACGCCCTTGAGGTTTGTATCGATAACGGTGTCCCACTCGTCCTCTTCCATTTCGATGATCCGCTTCGTGATCCCGAGCCCTGCGTTGTTTACCATGATATCCACAGAGCCCAGCTGCCGGACAGTCCCCGCGACAAGGTTGTCGATATCCGCCTTGACGCGGACATCACACGGGATGGCTATCGCTTTGGCGCCCATTTCATTGATTTCCCTGGCGACTTCCTCGCTTTTCTTCTCGCGGCGGCTGCTAACGACAACGGCAGCGCCATATGCGGCCAGCACGACCGCCATGCCATACCCGAGGCCTTCCGTGCTTCCCGTAATGATTGCCGTTTTCCCTGTGAGGTCTATTTCAGGGATGGGGAACGGCGGGTTGTCAAGCTTCAGCATCTTTTCTCCTCTCTGCGCTTCCGCGCCCGGCCCGATAGCAAGCGGGCATGTTCGGTTGCCCACCACTCAGTATATGGCAGGCAAATTTCACACGTCCAATTCAAAAGCTGTATTTCAGTTATGACGTTGTGCTATTGGTACGCAGGCAGGCAGCCCTTGCAAAAAAATAGCAGGTGCGGCTTTCATAAAACGACCGCACCTGCAGTTGTCTACCGCCGTAATGAATAAAGGGGGATGGGGAAAGATGGCGGTATATCCAGCTATTTGACCTTTTATCACTGAGTTTTTGGAGTTCTGTGGGTGAACGTCCAATCACAGTAATTACTGACAATAAAATACAGCGGTTTGCCCGCGCTGGCAACCCGGAAAAATTTACGGTTGTCTTAAGTGGATATGTATAGTTTAGTATTGCCTGCATGGCAACAACAAACCAAACCTATAAAGCTTTATGGGCGGACACAATTTGTTATCAAATTAAGTAGACAAAGAATATCAGGCTTTTTTACACTCCCGCAACCCGGAAAAGTTTACAGGCTTGGAAATACCATTTGTTTTTATAATGTTCAGGCCCGGAAAAACCACTATATCTTGTGGCTGAGGCGATAAAGAATCAGTCCTTGACACTATACTTCGCAAACAGTTCCGTACGGCTCTGTATCCCGAGTTTCCGGTACAGGTTCGCTGTGTGGAAGTTGAAGGTCCCTCTGCTGATCTCAAGCTCTGTCATGATCTGCTTCACGGACATCTCGGTCAGCATCAAATTGAAAATCTGCTTCTCGCGGGGCGTCAGGCCAAGCCCGTCCATGCGGCTATCCCCTTCTGCCCCTTCATGGCCCTGCAAGGGCTTTTCTTCCATGCCTTCCTTCCGCATAGTGAGCAAAGCGGCGGCAAGGAACACTGAGAGGGCAGCCAGGGCCACGTCCGCAACGGGGGCGCGCCCTGCCCCTCCTGCCCCCCCATCCACAATGCCGGGGATGAAGGCGGCGAAGCAGGCCCCGATGATGGCCATGTTGAAGAACCGTTCGGTGTTGTTCAGGTAATAGAAGAAGGCGTAGAGCGCGATGCCGATTATAAGGCCACCCGCAAACAGACCAACGGGTTGCAAAAGGGCCTGGGCGGGCTGCGGCGCAGCCGCGTCCGCGATGATTGCCGCGAGCGCAAGCACGGCGCCGGCGCGCCCCGTGTTCAGGATATAGTGGTACGGCAGGAAAGCGAATACGAATATGCCGATGCCATAGCCCACAGCCCCGGCCGCAAATTCGGCGGGGCCCGGCCCATAGACGCAAAATGCGCCGACCCGCAAATGGCCCATGGCAATGGCTGCGGCGAACAGGAACACAACATTCCATTTGGAAAAACGAATGTTGCGAACCAAAAATTCGTCGCGGGCTTCCCATAGACGTTTCTTGCTATTCATATCCTAAGTGCTCAATCCCCCAGTTATAACGTTTCTCTCACCAACCATTGTACCATATGATTGTGATATAGTGAAAACATGGATATAGTTGAAAAATACGGGGGGTTCATCAAGGGCAGGATAGACCGCTCGCCGGGGGCGGCCAACCGGCTCATCCGTATCGGCCTTGGCTATGAAAGCCTGCGGCTGGGGGCGGCGGGAAGCGCACAAACGCCCGAGGCTCTGAACCTTTTGAACCGCATGGCTATCCGCTCCGTCGCGGGCGCCCTGGCGCATCCGGAAGAAACTATCTGGGTCAATCTCTTCGCGCCGGTAGAGCTGCTTTGGGGGTTTGGCCTAAGGCCGCTTTCGATCGAATGCTTCTCGTCTTTCATGGGCGGCTTCAGGATCGAGGACTATTTCCTCAGGCGCGCCGAAGCCATCGGCATGAGTGATACGCTTTGCTCCTACCACAAGTGTTTCCTCGGCGCGGCCGACGCCGGCATACTGAAGCCCCCGCTTATGAGCCTTACGACGACTCTCGCCTGCGACGGCAACGCGAATACCTTCCGGTATTTGGAGAAACGCGTCGGCGTAAAACCTTCCATTATTGATGTCCCTTATGAATGCACGGATGAAAGCCTGCGCTATGTCACAGGCCAGCTCGAAGGCCTCATCCCGCGCCTTGAAAGCCTGTGCGGCAGGCCGTTTGACGAGGGCGCGCTAAAGGCGGCGCTTGAGCGGGAAAACGAGGCGCGCGCACTCCAGGAAGAGGCCCTCCTGCTACAGGCCGCAAAAGACTACCCCGCGACGCTTACGCTGCAGATGTTCAAGCTCTTTGCCACGCATATCCTTGCCGGCTCCGAAGAGGCGCTTACTTATTACCGCACCCTGGTCACTGACATGAAGCGCTATCCGGATACCGGCGCCGTGAAGGTCCTTTGGGTGCACCTGATGCCATACTACCAGGGGACGCTGAAGCGGTATCTTGGCGGCAGCGGCGGGCGGCGTATAATCGCCTCCGACTTTGACTTTGACTATGGCGCCGGGCGCAGGCTCGACCCGGGCCGCCCGCTTGAGGCACTCGCGGGCAAGATGCTCAGCAATATCTTCAACGGCCCGTATGAGCGCAAGACCGAAGCGGCGCTTGACGCGGCCATGAGGCTGGGCGCGGACGGGGTCATCCATTTTTGCCACTGGGGCTGCAAGCAGTCGGCAGGCGGCGCCGCGGAGATGAAACGCGCATTTGACGCGGCAAAGATCCCCTTCCTCATACTTGACGGCGACGGTATTGACCGCAGGAACGACGCGCCGGAACAGATCCGGACAAGGGTCGAGGCCTTTTTCGAAATGCTCGCAGAAGGCCGGGCGTACAGAAAGGGGGCGGGCCTTTGATCCTTTATATGTGCCGCTACGCGCCGGCGGAGGTTCTGGAAGCCATGGGCGCGAAGACCGAATACCTCGAAAGCGAAGGCGGCGATCTGTCGAATGCCGACTCATGCCTGCATCCCGCTGTCTGCTCGTTTACAAAAGCCGCATTCGAAGAGATCATGTCAAGGAAGGATCTTGACGGCGTCCTCTTCACGAGCTGCTGCGACAGCACGCGCAGGCATTTTGACGTACTCCGCCGCCTGCTGCCAGGCAAGTTTATCCACATGGCAGAGCTTCCGGTTTTTCAGGGCAATGACGCCCTCTCGCTATATACAGCCTCCGTGCGGAAGCTGATCGACGCCTATGAAGCATTCGGCGGGCACAGCTTTAACGCGTCCGCCCTGCTGGAAATAATGCGCAGCGAGCAGACGCCCTGCCGCCCCGGCGAGGGTGAGGACGGATCCGGCGAAGTGGCTGGTGACGATATTAGTGACGGAATTGGTGACGGGGCCATCGGCTTGCGCATCGGCCTGGCGGGTGCGAAATTCCCGCCCTCTCTTAGGGCCCTCGCGGAAGCTGCCGGTATGCGGATCGTCTTTGACGCGACCTGCTCAGGCCAGAAAAACAAGTTTTATATCACGCCCAGGGAAGACGCGCCCGAAGACGAAATACTAAGCTCGTACGTGAACGGCGTATTCTCCAAATTCCCCTGTATGCGCATGGTGGCCGGCGATGAACGGCGGGAAGGACTTGGTCGCATGGCCCGTACCGCAAAAGCGGACGGGCTTATCTACCACACGATAAAATTCTGCGACAATTACGCGTATGAGTATGCCGGCCTGCTCGCGGGCGGGCCGCGGGAACCGTCGACTCATACCAGCACGACACAGGAACCGTCCCCTTGGCCCGGCCTGCCTATGTTGCGGATCGAGACCGACTATACGGCCGGCGCAGGCGGGCAGTTTTCTACAAGGTTCGAAGCCTTTGCCGAACAGCTCCGCGCAAGAAAAAGCGGGAGGGGCATAAATGACGGGGGCTGTGCCCCGGCAGCTGGCGGCGTGAAGGGGGCAAAGGAGGGTGAAATGGGCAAAGCTATGGAAAACGCGGCGGGCAGCACGGTGGGCAGCGGCGCAGCAGGCAGCACGGTGGGCAGCGGCGCAGCGGGCAGCAAAGCGGCGGCCTATACCATGGGCATCGACAGCGGCTCAACATCCACCAACGCCGTGATCATAGGCGGCGCCCTTGGGATGATAGCTTCCTCTACCATGCCGACCGGCGCGCTCCCCCGCCAAAGCGCACAAGCCGCGGCGGCGCTCGCGATTGAGCGCGCGGGACTGCGCCCGGAGGATATCGGCTTCACCGTCGCGACGGGCTATGGGCGCGCGTTCATCGAAGGCGCGGACAAATCCGTTACTGAAATCACATGCCACGCCCGGGGGGCGCACCGCCTCTACCCCGGGGTCTGCTCGGTCATCGACATAGGCGGGCAGGACAGTAAGGTCATCCGCGTCTCGGCTACGGGCGGGGTCGAAGATTTCGCGATGAACGACAAATGCGCGGCGGGCACAGGGCGTTTCCTCGAAAAGACCTCTGGCTCGCTCGGCGTGCCGCTTGAAGCGATAGGCGACGCCGCCGCGGCAGCAGGCGAGACGCTTACGATAAGCAGCATGTGCACGGTCTTCGCGGAGTCGGAGGTCGTGTCGCTTGTGGCGGAGGGCAAGAGCGTCGAAAGCATACTTCGCGGGCTCTGCTTCGCGATCGCGTCAAGGAACAAAGCGCTTTTCACGCGGGCCGGTGCAAGGCCGCCATATATGATGACAGGCGGGGTAGCACGCAACAGGGGCGTTGTGGCCGCACTCGAAGAAATCCTGGGCGAGCCGGTCTTCGTGCCAGGCGAACCTGAACTGGCTGGCGCGCTCGGCGCCGCCATCATAGCAGCCGGTTATCTATAGAAGCCCAAGCCAGCCGACCCCATATCAAGGCCCAGACCAGCCAGCCCTATATCAAGGCCCAGGCCAGCCAGCCCCATGCCAAGGCCCAGACCAGCCGGCCCCATATTAAGGCGTCAAAAGGCTATATCGCCCAGGTTGACGTCGTCTTCCGTGCAAATGCCTTCGATGACTTTTGTCTTGCCGCCATAAGCGATCGAAAGCGAGTATTCCGCGCCATCACAGACGTCATAAAACCAGAAGTCGCCCGCCCAGTCGGTTTCCATCTCGCGCGCATCGCCCGTGGCCTTGTTCGTCAGCGTGAGTTTTGCGCCGATCAGCACCTCTTTTTCCACAGGGTCGTAGACCGTCCCCGCGATGAAGCGGTGAAGTATCCCCTTATAAAACACGCGCACCGGCAGGCCGAGCTCCGGCTTCATCGTCTCGTACTGCGGGTCGTCCTTAAGCTCGTCCAGGCTGTCTACATCGACTAGCTTTATGACCTCATTCGGGCAGTTCAGCGCGCAGCGCGGCAGCTCCCAGCCATCATCCAGAAGGTGGGCGCAGCCTGTACACTTCTGCGAAATCAAAAGGTCCTTGTTGTAGTAGACCGCGTCATAGGGGCAGGCGTCAACGCAGGTCATGCAGCCGACACACTTGTCCGGATCGATGATCACAAGACCGTCGTCTCTCCGGTAAATGGCGCCGGCCTTGCATTTGTCGATGCAAAACCCGCAGTGCATGCACAGGTGCGGACGGTAGGCGACCTTGATCTTCGGCATAGTGCCGCGCGCCTTTTCCTCGAGCTTGAACCAGAAATGGCCGATGTTGGGCTGCGGCTTCGCGTAGCCCGGCCAGTCGTTGGCAACGTGCTCGTCCTTGCAGGCGATCTGGCAGGCGTAGCAGCCGTTACAGTAATTCAGGTCAACAGTGATTGCTTTCATTGGCTTATTCCTCCTCTACCCACGCTTCGAAGCAAAGGCCCGCGCCCTCGTCGTACGTCCTCTCAAAGGCGTCGGGGTACTTTGCGCGCCACTCTGTCCACTCGGCCTCGCTGACTTTTTTAACGTCGACAAGAAAGCCTGTCGTCGCCTGCCCGGCGCAATTCCTTGAGGTGATCCCCAAAGGCGTGATGGTGTTGATACAGCCGCCGCGGTCGATATGGTCGCCTATCGGGTCAAAGCGGGAGCCGTGGTCGATATAGGCAGCCCCCGGGATAAGGCGTTCCGTTACGTACGCGCCGCAAAGCGTGATGCCGCGCTCGTTGAAGACCTTGACGACGTCGCCTTGTTTGATCCCGCGTTTTTCGGCCTCGTAAGTGCTTAGCCAGACCGGCTCGTAGTCATAGCCGTCAAAGCCCTTGATCTTCATCGTGGGCGTCTCGCGCGTCCACGCGATGTCGTCAGCCTGCGAGTGCGTACGCCACCTGCCGTGGTTGGAGATGACAAGCAGCGGGAACAAATGGGCGCGGTCGGATGAGATGCGCTCATCGTGGGTCTCGCCCTTTTCTATCCACTGCGGGTAAGGCGGGCGTTCCTTGTCATCGGGGAAGTATTCCGCCAGCCGCTCAGAGTAGAACTCAAGAAGCCCCGACGGCGTCTCGACCGGGTTTTTCACTGGATCCTCATAGAACGGCCGCAGACCGCATGGGATCTCTTCCCAATCCTCCCTTGCAGGGTATACATAATACTTCTTATCGTAGAACTCCTCCCATGAGACCGGGATGTCCATGTTCACAAAGACCTCTTTCTCCAGGTCGTACGTCGTCTTGTTTTCCGTATAATCCTCGAGTATGCCGTAATAATCCTCGTATGTATCCAGCTTCCTGGCGACCTCGACGCAGATTTCGTAGTCAGTCATCGACTCGCCCACAGGCTCTATAGCCTTCTCCTGAATCTCGATGCTTTGGAACTGGGGACCCTGGCGGACCGTCGTGATGATGTCCTCGTTCTCCATCGTCGTGCTTGCGGGCAGAATAATGTCCGCGATCAGGCAGTCGTTCTCAAGCCAGGGGTGCTGCGCTATTACGCACTCAATGGCGGGGTCCCTGAACGCGTCGACCGTGCGGAAGCCGTAGTTCCAGCAGGCGATGCGGCAAGGGGTGTCCGTCCATATCATGT
>Ga0082212_10001516_pt1 | contig 34249 bp, 32 predicted proteins | sample TergutNt197P3_FD_71548 | JGI IMG/M metagenome (GOLD analysis project Ga0082212, IMG submission 71548) | Neocapritermes taracua P3 segment gut microbial communities from Petit-Saut dam, French Guiana - Nt197 P3 | ecosystem: Host-associated > Arthropoda: Insects > Digestive system > Gut ... | reverse complement strand
GCGCGCCGCGGTGATGGGCAGGGACGTGAGCACCGTGTACATGTGAATGCTGCCCATAACCAGGATGATAACGGCCGTGCCCACCTGCGCCAGCCACATCCAGGTGTCCTTGTGGCGCAGTTGCCTGGCGTTTTTCCAGAAGATGCACAGCTCGCCGGCGCGGAACGGCATTTTCCGGGCCGCGATGAGAAAGTGGTAGACCATCAGCAAAAAAATGATCGGGCCGCCTATCTGCGCCATGTAGGTCGCTTCAAAGAACCAGCCGATCCAGTCCATGAGGGAGGGGCTGATAACCACGCTGGACACCAGGAGCAGGTGAGCCCACAAAAAAAGTATCAGCAGAGCGCCGGAAAGCGCCTGGATGAAGTCCAGGCGGTTCGGCTCCGCCGGCTTCCCGTCAGCAAAAGGCGTCATAGCTGTCTCCTTGGAGAAAGAATTGCACAGCATGCGGGGCTCTCCTTACAGTTCGCGGTACGGCGCCTGTCCCTGCGTGTAATAATCGTTGCCTTCGCAGTCTATGACCACAATGGCGGGAAAGTCCTCCACTTCCATGGCGGCGACGGCTTCCGGCCCCAATTCCTCGTAGGCGAGCACGGTGTATTTTTTGACGCTCCTGGCGATCAGCGCGCCCGCGCCGCCCACGGACGCCATGTACGGGACGCCGTATTGCTTCATGGCCTCGACCACTTCGGGCTTGCGGTAGCCCTTGCCGATCATGCCCTTGAGGCCCTCCCGGATCAGGCGGGGGGTATAGGCGTCCATGCGGCCCGAGGTGGTGGGGCCGGCGGAACCGATGGGCCGCCCCGGCTTGGCCGGCGAGGGGCCGACGTAATAGACCACGGCGCCCTTCAGATCCACCGGCAGCTTGCCGCCCGCGTCAAGGGTCTCCACCAGGCGCTTGTGCGCCGCGTCGCGGGCGGCGATGATCACGCCGGAAATGAGCACGCTGTCGCCCGCTTTGAGGGAGCGGGCCGTTTCGTCGCTGAAGGGAGCGGCAATGCGTTTGACCTGTCCTGACATATCGGCCTCACAGTACGATTTCCGCATGCCGGGCGGCATGACAGTTGATATTCACTGCCACGGGCAGGCTTGCTATGTGGGTGGGGAACCACTCCACATGGACCTTGAGGACGGTCGTCCTGCCGCCCAGGCCCTGGGGTCCGATGCCGGTTTTATTGAGCAGGACCAGCAGTTCCTCTTCAAACGCGGCGTAGCGCGGATCGGGGTTGGAGCTGCCAAGGTCGCGGGCCGCGGCGCGCTTGGCGCAGACAGCCGCCATATCCATAGTGCCGCCGATGCCCACGCCGATCACCATCGGAGGGCAGGAATTGGAACCGGCCGCAAGCACGGCGTCCAGAACCACCTTGCGCACGCCCTCAATCCCGTCCGCGGGGACCAGCATTTTGAGCACGCTTTTATTTTCGGAACCCGCGCCCTTGGGGGCCATGCGGATGCGCAGCCTGTCGCCGGGCACGATGCGCGTGTGGATGATGGCGGGCGTATTGTCCCTGGTGTTTGCGCGCTCAAAAAGCGGTTCGGCCACCATGGACTTGCGCAGGTAGCCGTCCACGTAGCCGCGGCGGATGCCCTCGTTGACGGCGTCCTCAAAGGCGCCGCCCGTGATGCGCGCTTCCTGCCCGAGGTCCGCGAAAATCACGGCCATGCCCGTATCCTGGCAGATGGGCATCTCTTCCTTCGCCGCGATGTCGGCATTCGTGATGAGCTGTTCCAGTATATTCCGGCCTACAGGCGAGGGTTCGCCGGCTTGAGATGTTTTGAACGCTTCGTACACATCCCGCGGCAAGCGGCAGCACGCTTCGACGGCCAGTTCCGCGACGGCCTTGCTTATGGCCTGCGCCTGAATTTCCCGCATAGGCACTCCTTACGGCAGATTGGCTTGATAAAAAGATTACAAATGCGCGCGCGCCGGACGGATCATGCTGTCCGGACTGAGCAGCTTATCAAGCTGTTCCTTGGTCAAAAATTTGTGTTCCAGGGCCACATCGGAAACGGATCGGCCGCTTGCCAGGGCTTCCTTGGCGACAAGGGCGGACTTTTCATAGCCGATGACCGGCACCAGGTTGGTCACAATGCCGATGGAGTTGACGACCAGTTCATAGCAGCGTTCCCGGTTGGCGGTAATGCCGGCGACGCATTTATCCTGCAAGGTGACGCAGGCGCGTTGGAGACGCTGAATGGCTCGGAAGAGGCTGTGCGCGATGATGGGCTCCATGACGTTGAGTTCCAGTTGCCCTGCCTCCGCCGCCAGGGTGATGGTCACATCCTTGCCGATGATGTCAAAACAGACCTGGTTGACCACTTCGGGGATAACCGGATTGACCTTGCCGGGCATGATGGAGGAACCTGGCTGCAAGGGCGGCAGGTTGATTTCACCGAACCCGGTCCGGGGGCCGGAAGACAACAGGCGCAAATCGTTGCAAATTTTGGAAAGTTTTACAGCGCAACGTTTGAGCACGCCTGAAACCTGCACGTAGCAGCCGGTATCCCAGGTGGCCTCGATCAAGTTTTCGGATGTAACGACCTTCAGGCCGCTCAAGTTGCGCAAATGGTTGCACACAACGCGCGCATAGTCGGCCGGCGCGTTGATGCCGGTACCGATGGCGGTTGCGCCGAGGTTGATTTCCAGCGGCAGCTTGCGGGCTTCGTCAACGCGCTGGATGTCTTCCCCGATGGTGGTGGCGTAAGCGGAAAATTCCTGCCCCAGGGTCATGGGCACGGCGTCCTGCAACTGGGTGCGGCCCATCTTCACGACGTCGGCAAACTCCACAGCTTTCTGGGCAAAGCCTTTTTGCAGGTATTCCATGTGTTTCATAAGCTCGCTCAGTTCCCAGTGAAGAGCGATGCGGAAAGCGGTGGGATAGGTGTCGTTGGTGGACTGGGAGCAGTTGACGTGATTGTTTGGATGGCAAAAGTCATATTCGCCTTTCTTATGCCCCATGATCTCCAGAGCGCGGTTGGCGATGACCTCGTTGGCGTTCATGTTGGTCGAGGTGCCCGCGCCCCCCTGGATGGTGTCCACGGGAAACTGGTCGTGCAGCTTGCCGTCAAGGAGTTCATCACAGGCTGTGCAAATGCCTTTGCAGATGTCCGCGGGCAGTACGCCAAGTTCGGTATTCGCCAGGGCCGCGGCCTTTTTCACCAGGGCAAATCCGCGGATAAGCGAGGGGCATCGGGAGATGCTGCCGTTGGAAATGCGGAAGTTTTGCACGGCCCGCATGGTTTGCACGCCGTAATAAGCATCCGCGGGGATTTCGAGCTCACCGAGAAAATCATGTTCTTTACGATTTTTCATAGCTGTCTCCTTAAAGAAATGCATTGCGACCGGCTGGCGACTATTCCGCCGGGGATTGTCCCCCAAAAAAAGAGGCTACAGGACGATGCTGCCCCAGATGAATCCAAAGAGCACCGAAAAGAAAATAGTCAATGTTCCTGGGATAATGAAGGGATGGTCAAATACATATTTGCCGATGCGGGTGGACCCGGTATCATCCATTTCCACCGCTGCGAGCAGTGTTGGATATGTGGGCAGGATGAACAGGGCGGAAACAGCGGCAAAGGAGGCCACAAGGGTTACTGGAGCCGCAGCCAGGGTGATGGCCATGGGCATCAAAGCCCTGGCCGTGGCAGCTTGGGAATACAGCAGCATAGAGGCAAAAAATAGAGCCATGGCCAGTAGCCAGGGGTAGCTCTGCAGCATGCTGCCCGCGAGCTGCTTGATCCCCTCGATATGCGCATCAACAAAGGTCGTGCCGAGCCAGGCAACGCCGAGCACGCATATGCACGCGCTCATGCCCGACTTGAAGGTGGGCGCGTTCAGCACATGAGAAGCATCGATCTTGCAAAGTAAGGCAATGCCCGCGGCCGCCGTAAGCATAAACACGATGATGGCGTGGTCGCGGGAAAGGATGATGTTCGCCTTGGGGATAAGCCCGATCGTATCGCTGATGACGGTCGCATAGCACATGACCATGACGATGGCCGCGAGGAAAATCCAGACCGAACGCTTTGCGTGGGGCAGTATCTGGATGTTGGCCGCACCGCGCATTTTTACCTGCCCGGACTGCAAGCGTTGCTGGTACACCGCGTCATCCTTCAGATCCTTGCCCAGGAAATTGGTGATGAACGAGGTAAGGATAACCGCACAGAGCGTCGTCGGGATGCAGACCAGCAAAATATGCAGATAGTCCACGCCAAGCGGCTCCATGGCCTTGGAGAAAAAAACTACGGCCGCTGAGATGGGGGAGGCCGTGATGGCAACCTGGGACGCCACCACCGCGATGGAAAGCGGTCTGGCAGGTCGGACGCCCTGTTCTTTGGCAACCTCAGCAATAACGGGCAATGTGGAAAAAGCGGTATGCCCCGTGCCCGCCATGACGGTCATGGAATACGTGACCAGTGGGGCAAGATAGGTGATATGCTTGGGTTGCTTTCGCAGCAGCCTTTCCGCCAGGCTGACGAGGTAATCCAGGCCACCGGCTACCTGCATGGACGCAATAGCCGCGATGACCGACATGATGATTAGGATGACATCAATGGGGATGCCTCCGGGTTTCACGCCCATAAACCCCAACACAAGCACGCCGAAACCGCCTGCGAAGCCGATGCCGATGCTGCCCAGGCGGGCCCCGAGAAAAATAGCCCCCAGAACAACCATAAGCTCCAGAAACACCATGTGCTTAACCGCCTGTTACGTTTGCATTTTTATATGTTTCTCCCTTGCCGCGACAATCCAAAAGGTTGCCGTGTATCGACAACCTTAATATTAACAATTAACTCCAAAAACTAATGGTGTCAATTCCAAACAGTGCCGGGCAGCGGAAGAGCGTTTTTTGCGGCGCGCGTTATTGCAAAAAACCGGCATTCAGCCTTGAAGCTTTCCGGCTCTCCATGATAATCTGCAAAAAACGGGATATTAGGGATGCCATCTCCAACTGCAAAGACTCCATCCGGAGAAAAGCCCTGGCGGCTTGAACCTCTGAACGCCGCAGCGGCTCCCCTGCAGAACGGCATCGCCTCTCTCTACTTTCTGCTCCTGGTCAGCATCGGCGCGGCCCTGGTTCTTGTGCATATGATCTCCGCCGAAGTGGAAGAAGGCATGCTCAGCGTCCGCTTGGAAACATACCTGGCGGCGGCCATCATCATACTCGGCTTCAGCGCCCTGGCGGCCGCGCTGGGCCTGTGGCGCGCCTGCCGGGCGAACAAAACCTTGCGCGCCCATTCGCGCCGCATGCGCCAGCTTATTGATTCCTCGCAGGAAGGCGTCATCTGCCTGGACGGCCAAAGCCTCATCGCCTATGTGAACCCCACCGCCCTGCGGCTGCTTGGCGGGTATGCGCTTGAAGAGCTTCAGGGCCTGCCCCTCCATGACACCCTGCACCACAGCCTGCGCGACGGAAGTCCGCATTTGCCCGAGGACTGCGCACTCTGCCGGGCGCGCACACGCGGCGAAAGCATCCAATGCGAATGCCACTTCCTGCGAAAAGACGGAACGGGCATAGACATCGAAGTGTCCCTCGCCCCCGTTCTGGATGCGGACTCCTCCTTCGCATGGCTGATCTTTTTCAAGGATATTACGGAATCCCGGAATATGCTGGCCATAACGCAGGCCGTCTTCCAGAGCAGCGTGGACGCGCACGGCATCTGGCAGGACGGCCGCCTTGTCGAGTGTTCCCCCTCGGCGCCCAGCTTCTTCAAGGTCGCATCCAGCCAGGAGCTGGAGGAAAAGGTACTCAATCAAACACTATACCCCGCCATCCAGCCTGACGGGCGTCCTTCCCGCCCCGCCCTGGCCAAGATCCTGGAACAGTTCGCGGCAAGCGGCTTTGAACGCTATGAATGGCTGTACATGGACGGCGAAGGCAATCCCCTGCCCTGCGAAAACACGCTTATCCGCATAGTGTACAACGGCTACCAGGCGCGCTTCTGCTACACCCGGGACTTGCGGCCCCTCAGGCGCACTGAGGACAGCCTGCGCAAAGAGCGTGAACAGTTGCGCGCAATTTTGGACAAAAGCCCCGCCGGGATAGGAGTTTTCTTCAAGCGGACGCAACAGCTGGCGCTTGCCAACCCGAGCCTGCGCGCGCTGATTTCCATCAAAGACGGCGGTTCCCTGGCCGAAGCCTTCGTGCGCCACCGTGACCGGGCGGCCCTGCGCAAAACGCTGCGGGAACACGGGGGATACCTCAACGATTATCCGCTGCGACTCTACACTCCCAACAAAAACCCGAGGGAATACCTCTTCACCTGCACCCCCATACGCTATGAAGGCGAAGACAGTCTCCTCGGCTGGCTTGTGGATGTCACCAATATGCGCGAAGCCGAGCAGGCGCTTATAACGGCAAAAAACGCGGCGGAAGAGGCGACCCAGGCCAAAAGCGATTTCCTGGCCCGCATGAGCCATGAAATCCGTACGCCGATGAACGGCATCATCGGCATGACCTACCTGGCCCTGTTGCAGGATCCGCAGGACAAACTGCTGGACTATCTCCAAAAAATACAGCTTTCCGCCACGAATCTTCTGGGAATCATCAACGACATCCTGGACTTCTCAAAAATCGAAGCCGGCAAGCTGGATATCGAATGCGTGCCCTTTTCCCTGCACGAGCAACTCGCCAGCATACAGGATGTCCTGCTGGACACAGTGCACGGCAAAGGCCTGTCGCTTGCCGTGCATGTGGATCCCCGCACGCCCGGCGTCGTGCTGGGCGACCCCCTGCGCCTGCGCCAGATCCTGTTGAACCTGCTCTCCAATGCCGTAAAGTTTACCGACCGGGGAGAAGTGCGCGTGAACATCACGCCGCGCGACAGCGCCGCGCAAAACCACGAGCTGCTCTTTACCGTGAAGGACCAGGGCATCGGCATGACCCCGGAACAACTGTCCCGTGTTTTTGAAAGCTTTGCCCAGGCTGACGGGTCCATCACGCGCACCTACGGCGGCACGGGCCTGGGGCTTACCATTACCAAGGTCCTGGTGGAGCTGATGGGAGGCGCCATCTGGGTGGAATCCGAGATCGGGGCGGGCAGCGCCTTCTCCTTTTACCTGCCGTTGCGTCCGGCTGAAGAAAGCGCCCTTGCTTCCCATGAGCAGGAAGACGTGCTCGAACAGGAGCATGATGCGGGCCAGGCGCGGATTCTGCTTGCCGAGGACAATGAGATCAACCGGGAAATCGCGCTGGAACTCCTCGGCATTCTCGGCTTCACCACGGACGTGGCGGTCAACGGGCGGGAAGCCGTGGAAGCGGCGCTCAACAAGGACTATGACCTGATCCTGATGGATATCCAGATGCCCGAAATGGACGGGTATGAGGCTACGCGCAACATACGCGCCAGCGGCAAGCCGGAGGCACAAACCCTTCCCATCATCGCCATGACGGCCAACGCCATGGAAACAGACAAGGAAAAAAGCCTGGATGCGGGCATGAACGATCATATCACCAAGCCCATTGACCCGGAACTGCTCTACAAGACCCTGCGCCGCTGGCTGCATGCCGACGGCGCGGCGGACGGCGGCGCGGCCTAGCTGGCCTCACATGCGTCCATCTCTGATATGCCGCACCTCCTTTGCCTTTTTATTATCACCCCCTCAAATGCCCGCAAGGTTGTTGGAGTGCAGAATTGTACCGTGCCGTGAGTAGAAAAAAGGATTTCCGCATTATCGAAAGGAGTTGCATACTTTTTTCCCCAGCCGCTGAAATTCAAAAGCACTATAAATTCTTCCTGCTCATATTTTCTTGAATATGCCAAGATGTTATTCTCTCCCTCATTGAGAAAAACAATATCGCCTTTATGCAGGGCAGTGTGATTTTTTCTCAGGGCCAAAAGCGTCTTGTAGGTGCTTAAAACGAAAGCGCCGTCTTTTTTTACATTTATCGCCGGGTAATGTTTCGACACGGGCAGCCAAGGCGTTTGCTTGCTGAAGCCGGCGTGGGGCTTGTCGTTCCACTGCATGGGCGTACGGGCGCGGTCACGCCCGCTGACAAAGGGATACAGCAATTTTCCATACAAATCCCTGATCTGTTTTTTGGGAATTGGGACGTTCTCCATGCCAATCTCGTCGCCGTAGTAGATAAAGGGAGTGCCTTTCAAGGTCAGCAATAAAACCGCGCGCAGCTTGGCTTTGGCGTATTTGTTGCGTTCCCAGAACAAACGTTTGACGCTTCGTCCGATATCGTGATTGGAAAGAAAAAAACAGGGCCAGCCGTTTTCGGGTATTTCCTGATAATATTTGGCTATGGTTTTATAGTAACTGGATGCTTTCCATAAAGTATACGCCAGAGAAAAATCGAGCGCCAAATGCAGCATATCTGCGCCGCTGCCGAGAAAACTTGCAACAAGAGCCGGGTCGCCCGGAGGCATTACATAAATTTCGCCAATGCTTGCTTTTCCGGAATAACTGTCCAGCAATTTTCGCAAGTCTCGCAACAACTCATATATTTCTGGTTGATTACGATTGTGAATTTTTGATTTTCCAAAAAGACAATACTCGTTATTTTTAAGCTCCACATCTTTATACAGCAAATTAATCACATCCAGGCGAAAGCCATCAATACCTATATCCAGCCAATAACGTATTATATCAAACATCGCCTCTTTGACTTCCGGATTTCGCCAGTTCAAATCCGGCTGTTCCCGAAAAAAAGAATGGCAGTAATATTCTTTTGTTTTATGATCGTAGTGCCAGGCTTTTTTTCCGAAATATGTTCTCCAGTTGTTGGGCGTTCTGCCCTCTATGCCGTCTTTTGGCGGCATCCAGATGTACCAGTCGCGTTTTTGATTGTTCTTTGACGATTGTGATTGCAAAAACCAAGGATGCAACTCGGAAGTATGATTCAGCACCAAATCCATTATGATGTGAATTCCTCTTTTATGTGCCTTGTCCAGCAGTTCTTTAAAATCATCCATTGTTCCAAACTGCTCATCGATGCTTTTATAGTCGGCAATGTCGTAGCCGCAATCAGCCATGGGCGAAGCGTAAACCGGCGAAAGCCATATGGCGTCAACACCCAAGTCGGTCAGGTAATCCAGCTTCTTTATTATGCCAGGTATGTCGCCTATGCCGTCATTATTGCTGTCCTTGAAGCTGGCGGGGTAAATGTGATACACTACCCCGTATTTCCACCAGCCCTGCGCATTATTGGGCTGCATACTCATCAAGCCCCATATGCCGCATCAACTCGGCGATAATCACATCAGGATTATACGCCGCCGCTCTTTTCACCGCCGCTCTCTTGAAAGCGGCCTTGCTTTTGCCCTGCAAAAAAGCGACGATATGTTCCTGCATTTCCAACGGCGTTTCAACCAGAAAGCCGCATTGCTTATGCCGGATGATGTCTTTTGGGCCTTTGGTATTGTAAGCGATTACAGGCAGGCCGCAACTTAACGCTTCCAGCACTACCATTGCAAAAGTATCAAAACGGGAAGGAAGCACCAGCATATCCGCCGAAGCGTATAGCAACGGCAGCTTGTCCTGTTGCACCCAATCCATAAAAATTGCATCCGGCATTTCTTGTGTAAGCTGCGACTGCGCAGGGCCCTTGCCCACTATCGCAAACTTCAAATTTGGAACGGCCTGTTTTGCGCGTTGGTACATTGCGGGCAACTCCAGCACGCCTTTTTCAGTGCTCACCCTGCCCACATACAGGAGGACAGGCGTGTTTTTAGGCAGGCTGAACGCCTGCTCCTTATTTGGCGGCTGTGCCTTGAAACAGGGATTTACCCAGTGGGCAGTCTGGCGGACATTTTCAGGGGCAAGATTCATGTGCGCTCTGGAAAGCCATGCTCTTTGATCGGAGTTCAGCACCAAAACTCTGTCAAAGGCTTTATAGAACGAGCGCAGGATACGCCGCAGCCGGCTGAAATTTGGCCCATCAACGTTCAGCACTTTGTGGGCAAATGTCAGCCAGTCGGTGTGCATATAAAAGGATGCTTCAACCGTGTATGCGTGTTTGAGGTACAGACCGAAAAAGCCCATTATGCCTTCTGTGGAACAAATGATCCTGTCGTATCCGCCCTCAAAGAACAAGTTGTGCAGCTCAACAAAGTTGGGAATTCTAAAATTATAGTCCAGGTACAGGGGCAATGAAAATTCCTTGAGCGGATTTAAGACAATCAAATGATCATCGGATTGTAGCGAGGAATTACAACAAACTATGTCTATGGGCAAATTCCTTTTTTTGATTTCCTCGAGCATTTCCTTGAGGAACACGGAAACGCCGTTGGGGTCGCCAAAGGTATCGGTGAGCCACATAATTCGTTTGGGATGGTGGTATTTATCCAAATTCTCGGAAAATTCGGAGAGCAACGGGCGCACATTGAAAAGTGTTTTTGCACTGGTAAAATGTGCGAAAAGGATAAAAAGCGCGTTGAAAAAGGGGAAGGATATGCCGTCCACAAGGCTGTGTATATCTATGGATTTACCTTGTTTCTTTCCCCTCGCATCAAGGTAAGCGCTAATATTCAATGGTAATTCAAGTTTTTCTATGAAGGCTTTTATGTCTTTATTTTCAAAAATCTTATGTGCATTATTTTTTTTCAGTTTTTTTTCTATACGCCTGGTTAAAATGCTGTATAATTGGTTATTTATAGACAAAATAGCCTTGTAATATTCGCTTGCAAGCCGGTTATCGCTGATATCGTGTTTTTCCGCAAAGCTTGCGACATCGTCAAATATGGGCTTGTATTTTGGCTTGAGCAGCAGCTTTTTCAACATGGAAGGTTTTTTGCCCAGCATGCTGTCAAGGACAATTTTCACAAAGGAAGTTGTAGTGTCGTGTTTTTGTACCTCACAAAACAGGTTGGAAGCCACAAAAGCGATGAGTTTATCATGTGCGCTGCCTTTATGCAGCAATAGCCGCACTAGGCCGGGGTCTTTGTAGTTCAGGGCAATTTGGCAGACATAGTTCAAAAATGCGATGGTCATTTTTTGGCTGTTTTGATAAGCTCCGAAAGGGGCCATTTGCTTATTGCGAATTGCTTCCAGCGCCAGCTGAGAACGCGGCTCAGTTTTCAAACGTTCTTGCAGATTCGGAATGTGCAGATAGGTCCCGGTCATGCCGGCGAAGATACCGTAATGACAATCGGAGCCGCCAGTTATGACTTTGCGGTAGGGTTCTCCGCAATAATTTTGGGGGTCAATGCCAAATGATGCGGCGTGCTTATCTATAACTTCGGGCTTTGCCTGCGCCAGCCATTCTTTGACCAGAAGATTTTGCCAGCAACATCTTTGCCCGTTCATCATTTCAAAACGTTCAAAAATGAGCAGCATTTTGTCGAAGAATGTTTGAGGCGGATTTTTCCTTGCGGCATAATGGAACAGCGGATGCGCCCAGACGGTAGGAATGTTTTGGCTTCTGGCGTATTCTTGGAAATTGTATACGTTTCTGTGCAGCTTTTCCAGCTTGACTTCCTGTTCGGGTGTAAACCCATAAGCCAACACATGAATACCCACGCCGAAGTCCGGCACCATGCAACTGAATTCGGCGGCGGTTAGAATATCAAAGCCTTTATCCTGTAATTCGTAACACGAACGGGCATTGTTATGGTTGGTGACGGTAAATGTATCGCAGCCGTTTTTTTTCAGCTCCTCGATCAATTTCTCACTTGGCAGCCATGTTTCGGGAACGCCTAATATGCGCCCTATGATTTCGTCCGGAACATCGCTGTTGCAATCGTGACAATGGAGGTCTATTTTAAGAATTTCGTCGGCAGGGAAACAATTTTGCTGGGCGAAAAGAAATGTATTCAATTCTTCTTTCAAGGTTTGCTGAAAATCTTCGTTCATAGCTTGAAAAAAAAATTAAGGGGTGGGAATGAGTTTCAACTTTGCTGAGATATGCTACTGTTTCATGAAGAAAATGTGACCGGAACATATCTATTGTGTGACGTTACGCATTTTCCCCCAGGGATTTGCCAAGGTCTTTTTCCCACGAGGCCCTCGGCACAGCGCCTTGCCTATGCTTGCGCTATCGCCGACAGGACAGCCCGCGCCGCGAGTTCCGGGATGTGGCGCTGCACATCGTCCGGCTGCACCAGGGGCATGTCGCGGAGCGCGACGCCCTGGGCCGCTATGCCCTCGGCATCAATCCCGTTCGGGTAGCTGCCGTTCGCGCTGTCCACCAGCACGGCATGCAGCAGCCTGGCCGGATCCGTCCGCGAACCCGCGTCGCGCCGCAAGGCGCTCAACAGCAGGGCCACGGCGTCCGCAACGGAAAGCCCCTGCTGCTCGGGATCAACGCCGGTATTCGGGATATACAGCTTGGGACACTCCGCCCGGCTCACGGCCTCGCCCACGCCCGCTGGCAGCAGGTTCGCCATCAGGCTGGTGTAAAAGCTGCCCATGGGGTAGCAGATGCAATCCGCGGCGCGGATATAGGTGCTGACCAGCGATGCGACCCCGGGCCGGCATTCCTCGGGAGGAAGCGCGTTTTCCGGGCTCTGCCGGGTGAGAAACAGGCGGCGCACGGGAGCGGGCAAGGCGGGCTTGCGCCCCGTGATGCGGTGCTGCCCCACGACCACTTCGCCATTCGCCAGTTCCGCCGCCAGGTGAAGATTTTCCTGCACCACGGGCAGCACCAGTCCCCGCACCTGGAACAGCCGCGAAAGCATGCCCAGGATGGGCAGCAAATCCCCTCCGTGATGCACCCAGCCCCCGGCCAGGATAAGATTGCCCAGGCACGCGCCGCGAGGGTCGAAGCGCGCCGGCATGGCGTCCAAAAAATAGTGCAGGTGCAGGCGCAGCACCTCGCCGAAGACGCGGGGTATGTCCGCCCAGGTGGAAGACCGCGCCGAGGCCAGGTAATACAGCTCCTGCAGCAGATCGTCGCGCGAACCTTCGTCAGGCAGGCGCCGGCCGCACAGCGCCAGCACCTCCGCCGGCGTTGCCGAGCCGTCGGCCAGCGCGAGCAGACGGTTGCGCACATCGCCTACCGCCGGGATATCCAGCACCTGGCGGAGAGTTGCCGAACTGCCGCCGGAATCGAAGGGGGTGACCACATGGACGGAATTGTGGGTATGCCCGGCAAGCGCGCGGCTGACATCCGCAAGCGCGGTGCCGCCGGTAAAAAAAAGAACCCTCGGCCCCAGTCCGGGCGGGGGGCCGCTCATTGCGGCGCCAGCCCCACTTCGCGCATCTTCAGATACAGTTCCCGCCCTATCCAGGCGTCCGTGGCGGCATAGGCTATCTGGCGGGGGCTCAAGTCGGAGAGGCTCCAGTTGGAGCAGCGCGGCCCCTTGGAAATGCGCCAGCCCAGCAGGTTGGCCGCCATGTTGCGCAGGCCCTGGGTGGGCAGCTTGAGCGAACGCGCCAGATCGCCAAGATCCACTACGCCCGCGCCCTCAAAGGGATACAGCTTGCCCAGTTCGCGCATGTCGTCCCCGATGCCGACGCCTGCCTTGATGATCTTCGCGTCGGACAAGAGCGAGGCCAGCCCCGCCCCAAAAGGCGCAAAGGCCAGTTGGATGAGAAAAATCCTGTCCAAGGCCGCAAGCTGGATCAGGGACGGCTGGTTGATCCTGCCCTTGCGAAAGCTGGGCCGCGTTTCAGTGTCAAAACCCAGCAGGTCTTCCCGCGCCAGCAGATCCAGCGCTTCCGCCAACTCGCCTTCCGAGCGCACCAGCCGCACTTCCCCCTCGTAACGCACGATGGGCAGCGCGTTAATCTCCTCGCTCCGCAGCTTGCGGCGGTACATGTCCAGTGGCGTGTCCGGCATCCGGCTATCCTGGTATTCTCTTTACTTTCCTATGCAGAAGGTCGAAAAAATACGGTTCAAAAGCGCGTCGCTGCCGTCAAGTCCCGTGATCCCGGCCAGCGCCGCACCCGCCGCATCCAGGTGCAACGCGCATATATCATAAGGCATACCGCTTTGTACATCACTTGCGCAGGCCTGAAGCGCATCAAGCGCGAGGGCGAGCGCCCCGGCCTGGCGCAAGTTGGGACTGAGTCCGTCCACGCGCATGCCGCCGTCGCCGCCGCCGTGCCGCAGGACCTTCCGGCGGACTTCCGCCGCCAGCTCGTCCAAACCCGCGCCCGTCAAGGCGGAGACGCAAACCATGCCTGAACCGGCCTCCGGCAGCGCAAGGTCGCTCTTGTTCCACACCGGCAGCGCTCGCTCGGGCCCAAATTCTTCCAGCAGCGCCTGGTCCTCCCGCGTCCAGCCCTCCTGCCCGTCCAGCACCAGCAGGATCACATCCGCCTCTTCCACGCAGCGGCGGCAGGCGGCTATGCCGAGCCGCTCCACCTCGTCCGCGCTCTCGCGCAGGCCGGCCGTATCCACCAGGCGCGCCGGCAATCCGTCGAGCAGCAGCCGTTCTTCCAGAAAATCGCGGGTGGTGCCCGCCTGATCCGTCACCAGGGCGCGCTCCCGCCCCAAAAGCGCGTTCATCAAACTGGATTTGCCCACGTTCACCCGCCCCGCCAGCACGACAAGCGCCCCTTCCTGCCAGCAGCGGTTGCGCTTGTAGCCCGCCAGCAGTTCCCGCACGGCTTGCGCAATGTCTTCCACCGCCTGGAGAAAGTCGGATCGGGAAAGGCATTCCAGTTCTTCCTCAGGAAAATCCACGGCCACGCACACGCGCACGCGCGCATCTTCCAGCTTTTCCCGCAAGGAGTTCACCCGCCGGCCTAGCACGCCGTCCAGCTTGGCCGCGCTGAGCAATACGCCCTCCCTGCCCGGAGCGCTGATCAGTTCCGCCACGGCCTCGGCCTGCGCCAAATCCATCCGTCCGTTCAAAAAAGCGCGGCGGGAAAATTCTCCGGCTTCAGCCAGGCGCGTTCCCGAGGCAAGGATACTTTCCAGGATCAGCCCGATCAGCGCCATGCCCCCATGACAGTGGATCTCGGCCACGTCTTCGCCGGTAAAGGTGCGCGGGCCGGGCATGAACACGGCCAGCGCGTCGTCAAGCACATTGCCGTGCCCGTCAAGCGCGCGTCCCCTGTGCAGGGTCCAGGGCTTGAAGCCCGTAAAACGCGGAGAACGGGGAAGAAAGATGCGCGCCAGCACCTGCCCGGCCGCCGGCCCGGAAACGCGCACGACGCCGATGCCCCCCGTCCCCACAGGGCTTGCGATGGCGGCGATGGTGTCGCGCATTTGCATGATCAACGCTTGCGCTGCACCACCACCCGCTTCAAAGCGCCTTCCCCGGTACTGCGGGTCTGCACCTGTTCATCCTCCTGCAGCGTCAGGTGGATGATGCGGCGATGGTACGAACTCAAGGGACGGGTGGAACAGGCCCTGCCCGTGTTTTTCACCTTGGCCGCCAAACTCAGGGCCAGTTCCCGCAGCTTGTCATCCTGGCGCTGCCGGTAGTCCCCGGCATCCAGGTTGACGCGCACCGCGGCGTTCATGCCGCGCGAAACAATGCGCGAGGCAAGGTACTGCAAGGCGGCAAGGGTCTGGCCTTCACGCCCGATCAGCATGCCGGAGTCTTCTCCGCAGTCAATGCGCACATGCACCCGCGAATCCGCCAGGCGCAGTTCGCAGTTCGCATCCTCGACAACAGGCGATACCAGCCGCCGCACGGTTTCCAGGGTCAGGCTCGTGAGCCGTTCCGCATCAAGCTCTTCAAGGGGCGTATCCGGCAAGCCGTCAGCGATGCCGTCGTCAGCAACATCTTTGCCGGCAAACGCTTCGTGCTCCCCGTGCTTCGCCTGTTTTTCCGCAGGCCGCTCACGCTGCCTGGCGGGCGCATGGCGCGGCCCCCCCTGTCCGTGTTTGCGCGGCACGGGGCGGGTTTCCAGCGGAAAGTCCGAATAGACCGGCGCCTCCGGCAGCTTGTCCAGGAACATCGTCTGGCTTTCGCCCTCTTCATCCTCCTCGTCGGGGGCTGAATCCTGCGTGTGCGCTGGCGCGGGCTTTTTTACGGGCGCGGGCTTGCCCTCCTGGCGGGCGCGGCCCTTGCCGCGGCCCGTTGCCGCTGGCTTCGCCTCCTCCGCCTCCTGCCGATCGGGAGGCCGGCTGTCGCGTTCCAGGGGCACTCCCCTGCTCTCGCGCGCCGGAACCCGGCGCGCCCTGATCAGGGCCTTGCGCGCGCCGACGATGCCGAAAATGCCGGATTTCGAATCCTGGATAATGTCTATTTCAAGTTTTTCGCGCGCCACATCAAAATAGTCGCAGGCCTGGCGAATGGCGTCGTCCAGATCCCTGCCCGGAAAATCTTTGAATCCTTCCATAGCAACCTCAATGTTCGCGGAGGACTAATGTTAGGTTTTGATCTTGCGCAGCATCATCCATTGCTGCGCAATGGAGAGCACGTTGTTGATCAGCCAGTACACCACCAAACCGGACGGAAAGCTCAGAAACAGGAAGGTGAACACAACAGGCATGAACATCATGATCTTCTGCTGCATCGGATCGCCGGCGGCCGGCGTGAGTTTCTGCTGGATGAACATGGTGGCGCCCATCAGCAGGGGGGTGATATAGGTGGGATCCTTTGCCGACAAATCGGCCAGCCACAGCATATCCGTGCCCGGCAAATACGTGATGAACGAGGAATGCCGCAGTTCAAGCGCCGTCATAAGCGCCTGGTACAGGCCGAAAAAGACCGGCAACTGCACCAGGATGGGCACGCAGCCGCTGGCGGGGTTCACGCCGTAGGTCTTGTACAGGGCCATGATCTCCTTGTTCATGGTTTCCTTGTCCTTGGCGTGCTTTTCGCGGATTTTCTGCATCATCGGATTCAATTTTTTCATTTGTTCCATTGACTTATAACTCTTCGCCGTCAACGGCCAGAAGAGAATCTTGATCACGATGGTCAGCAGAATAATGGCGATGCCCCAATTCCCCACATACCCGTGGAAAAAGTCCAGCAGCCACATCAGGGCCACGGCGATGATGCTGAATATGCCGAGGTCAATGCTCTGGGCCAGGTTATTGGGCGCATCCCTCAGCAGGACACGGTCCTTGGGCCCGTACCAGTACGAAAGCTCCAGGGTCTTTGCTTCGCCGGGGTTCACCTGGGCATCCGGCCGTTCGAGCGCCACGCGGAAGACCTCGTTCTGCAGGCGTCCCTTCAAGGTCAGGCCCTCTATGTCCGCCGGCAGGATGGCGCTCATGAAATAGTTGCTCATGGCCGCGGCCCAGCCGTAACTGCCGGTTCCGCTCACGCCCTTGGATCCCAGGTCGTTTGCGCTGGTTTCCTCGTCGAACTTGCCGTTCAGGCTCCAGCCGATGCGCATGGGATCGTAGTTGCCGCCCGCGCCCACAGAGGCCATGCTTGCGCCCGCCGTAAAGGCCACCCGCGCCGAACGCGCCATGTCGCCAAGCGTGTACAGCGTCATCCGTTCGGCAATGAGATAGGAACCCGCGCTAAAACGCAGTTCGCGCTCCACGCGCAGGCCGTCCACCTCTCCAACCAGGCGCAGCGTGCCCTGTTGCCCGGCCGCCAGCGTCAGATCCCCTCCCTCAAGAGCCCAGCGTCCCGTATTCCAGGAAGGCTGACCGTTGACGAGCACGCCCAGGGGCGCCGTAGCGGCCGTGTTTGCATCAACCAGGTTCACCAGGGCGGAATCCGGCGCAACCCCTATCCGGTATCCGCGCAGTTCAAAAGACTTCAGGAATCCGCCGCCGGAATGCAGCACCGCCGTGTACAGCGGGGTCCGCACCGTGACGGCGCGCCCTTCCGACGGCGTGAACAGGCCCGGCGCAAGAGGCGCGGGAGCGGCCGGGGCCGGGGCTTCGCCTTTCTGTTCCGCGGGCTGCGGCGCGGCTTTTTGCTGTTGCGCCGTCTGCACGGGATCGGTCTTGGGGATCCATCCCATATGTTCCGCGAATTTATTCCAGCCGATCAGAATGCAGAGACACAAGGCAATGGTGAGCATGAGGTTTTTGTTGTCCATGATGAATCAGCTACTCCTGAACACGCGCGCGGCGTGGGGAAAAAACCGGCGGCACGGGATCATAGCCGCCCGGCGACCAGGGGTGACAACCCGCGAGGCGGCGCAGGCCGAGCCAGCCGCCGCGCGCTATGCCGTGGCGCAAGACCGCCTGCAGGACATAGTCCGAACAGGTCGGATAATAACGGCACGCAGCGGGCAGCAGGGGCGAGATGCAATAGCGGTAGAACCTGACGGGCAGCACGACAAGTTCGCGCGTCAGGGCGGCGCACACCGACAAGGTCAACCTGGACATGATTATGCACTATGCTCCGCGTCAAAAGGCCCGGAAGCGGGAGGCGCGAAATTCGCCGCGCCGTCCGCGCACATCCGCCATGTGCGCATAAAAGGCAAAAATTCCCGTGTCAGGCCTGCAAGCGTCAATTTCCGGGGATCCAGGCTCCGCTTGGGCACAACAACGATATCCAGGCCCTGGGGGATACCGCGCCGGTGCAGGCGAAAAAACTCCCGCACGAGGCGCTTTATCCGGTTGCGCCACACCGCGTTGCCGCTTTTTCGCGTTACCGCGAGTCCAAGACGCCATTGGCCGGACCGCGCGCGATCATACGCCGCAAAAAACACAAAATTCCGCGAAAAAAAGCGCTGCCCCGTATTGTAACAGTTGAGAAAATCCGGCCGCCGCACAAGGCGGTGCTCACGGGGAAACGAAAGCGCGCCTTTTTCCCGCATCTGCCGACCCGATCAGGCCGAAAGGCGCTTGCGCCCCTTGGCGCGCCTGCGCCGCAGTACGGCCCGCCCGCCGGGAGTGCTCATGCGCGCGCGAAAGCCGTGACTTCTTTTCCGCTTGATCCGGCTGGGTTGATAGGTCCTTTTCATGCCGTCGTCTCCTTCTGAAAACCAAAGGAGTCTTTACCCCAAGCGCAGGCATGCGTCAATACGTTTTTTCATGGGCAGCGGCACTGCCCAAGTTACGCGACTATGCTTTCACCGCTATGTGCCGCCTGACGCACCACACCGCCGCGTAGACCAGCGGCGTGTCGCACAGGGCGATCGCCGCCTTCACCGTCCACTGGCCGATGATCAGGGGGCATACGGGCATGACGCCGTAAAAGGCGATGCTGATAAAGATCACCGAGTCAATCAACTGCGAAAGGATGGTCGCAAGGTTGTTGCGCAGCCACAGGCGCCTGCCCTGCATCCGGTCCTTGAGCAGGTTGTACAGCCACACGTCGTGGAACTGGCTCAACACGTACGCCGCCAGCGAGGCCGCGATGATGCGCGGCGTCATGCCCAGAACGCCGTGAAAGGCCTCCTCCCGGTCCCAGAACGGCGCGGCGGGCCACCACAAGACGAGCTGGATCAGCACGAAGACGCACACAAGCCCGACAAAGCCCGCAAGGACCACCATGTTGGCGCAGCGCCTGCCCCATATTTCGCTGATCACGTCGGCGCAGACAAAGGTGATGCAGTAGGCGAACACGCCCGCGGGCACGGATATCGGCCCGATGTGCAGGATTTTTGCCGCAAGCACAGCCGCCGCCACAAGGCAGGCGCAGAAAAGGCCGCTGAACAGCAGCAGGGGGAAAAGCTCACGGCTGTTCATGCGCCTCCTCATAAATCACTTTGGCCGGTGCAAACTAATTAGCAGAAATGCTTAACAATAGCAACACCGGAAGGAAGCTGCGCCGCGGCCCTTGACGGCCTGCCCCGTTGCGCATATAGTGTTGTACACTACATGGAGGCACTAATGCGCACCATCACCGCTACCGACGCAAATCGGCATTTTTCCAGGCTGCTCCGCGATGTTGCCTCCGGCGAAAGCATACTTATCGTTTCGCGCGGCGCGCCTGTGGCCAAGGTCAGCCCGGTGGACGCCGAAACCGGCCGTGACGCCGCTCACAAGTCGCTTCTGCTGAGGCTGGGAACGCAGCAATCCACCGGGCGGCGCGGCTGGTCGCGCAATGAACTCTACATGAAATAAACATTGTGCGCGTTGCATTGGACACCAACATACTGGCCTATGCCGAAGGCATAGGAGACAAGGCGCGGCATCAGGCCTCCCTTGAATTGCTGCGGAGGCTGCCCCCCGCTCTGGTGGTTCTCCCGGCGCAGTGTCTTGGCGAATTGTTCCGCGTGCTGACCGGCAAAGCCCATTGGAGCGCGCCTGCCGCCCGGGCCGCTGTCCTTGGATGGGCCGACGCCTACGCGACAGCCGACAGCACCTGGCCCGCGTTCCAATCAGCCATGGATGCCGCGTCGAGCCACAAGCTGCACATCTGGGACGCCCTGATTCTTGCCGTGGCGGCGGAACAGCGTTGCCGCATCCTGTTGAGCGAGGATATGCGGCACGAATTCACATGGCGCGGCACTACCGTGGTGAATCCGTACATGGAAACGGAACACCGTTTCCTGCAAAGCTTCCTGTGAGGATGCCGGCGTCATCCCCTTCGCCGCAGGCCCAGTTCCAACAGGCGTTCGAGCAATTCGCCGAAGCCAATCCCCACGGCGGCCGCCTCCTGGGGAATAAGGCTGGTGGCGGTCATGCCGGGCAGGGTGTTGACTTCCAGGATATAGGGGCCGCCCAGTTCCAACAGGCGTTCGAGCAATTCGCCGAAGCCAATCCCCACGGCGGCCGCCTCCTGGGGAATAAGGCTGGTGGCGGTCATGCCGGGCAGGGTGTTGACTTCCAGGATATAGGGGCCGCCGTCTGCGGGCACGATGAAATCCGCGCGGCTATAGCCTTCAATGCCGAGCAGCCTGTGCGCCTTGAGGGCAAGGTCCATCAGCCGGCGATTGGTTTCCTCCGGCAGGGGCGCGGGGCACAGTTCCCTGGCTCCGCCCGGCCGGTACTTGCTCTGGTAGTCGAAATAGCTGCCTTCAAGCGGTTCGATGAGCACAGGGGGCAGCGCCTCATCGCCGAGCACACCGCAGGTGGCCTCCTGCCCGCTGATTACTGTTTCGAGCAAAACCTCCTCCCCGGCGGCGAACAGCTCGCGCAGGGCGTCGCGCAGGCCCTGCTCATCCTGAACCCGCGCCAGCCGCAGGCTGGAACCGCCCGTATTGGCTTTCGCGAAGAGGGGGCAGGGCAACGCGGGCCGCCAGTCCACGGGCGGCGGCGCGGGAAGGAATTCCCAGTCCGGCGTGAGCAGTCCGCCCCGCCGGAAAAGCTGCTTGGCCGCCGCCTTGTGCAGGGCGAGAAAGGACGCGGCAGGCCCCGCGCCCTGGTAGGGGCAGCCGATGCGATCGAGCAAACCCTGGATGAGGCCGTCCTCTCCCGGCGCGCCGTGCAGGTTGATAAACGCCGCGTCGTGCCCGGCGGCCTTTTCCAGCAGCGCGTCGAATTCGACGGCCGGGTCAAAACGGGTGACGCTGTGCCCGCGTTCCGCAAGCGCGCGGGCTATGCCCGCAGCGCCGCTCAGCGACACCTCACGCTCGCTCGACCAGCCGCCCGCTATCAGGAGTATACGCATCCAGTTCCACCCCCAGGCGCGCTGAAAGCGCGCGTTCTATGTCCACGGACTGCCGTTGCGACGCCGCAATGCCCTGCCGGGCCTGCTCGTGTATTCCATAGCGCACCGCAAGATCCGCAAAGCGTTCTTCAAGCGTCACAAAGGCCGCGTGCTGCGTGCGCTTGTCCGCGTACAGCACCAGTATGGGCAGGGCGCAGAGCGTCTCTTCCCGCAGGGGCCACGGCCAATATACATGGTGCAGGATGCCCTGCGCGATGCCGGCATGCCCGGTTTCCGCCAGGGTCCAGGCCGCGCCCAGTTGGGCGTGGCTGCCGCCGTATCGCAGGGTGTAGCTCTTGGCGATATCGTGCAAAAGGCCGCAGGCCCGCGCTTCTTCCACCCGCACGGCATAGCCGCGCGTAGCGGCCAGTTCGGCCAGGATCACGCTGAAATTCGCCACCTGTTCGGAATGGAGGCGGATGTGCTCCGGCATCTCGTACTTGTCCCAGAGCGCCCGGCAGGCCTCATCAGAGGGCACGGCGCGGCCGCAGGGCGGAAAGTCCAGGGGCGGCAGCCTGGTCAGGGGATAGATGGCGGCTTCACCGGCCTGCCCTGTCGTCTTCATCTGTAATAAGTGCCATTGCCGCGCGCCGATGGCAAGGGGAAACGAACGCGCCAAACCGGCGCACACGGATGCTCCGCATACGCCGGTTTCGACGGGAGACACAGCAGGCGGATCAGGGTATCCACCACCATGCCGGGTTTCCGGGAGCAGGTCCCGGACAAGACAGGCGGTCAGGGCAAACCGCGCTGTCTTCTTTCTATCGGCAGGTTGTGGAGAAGGCTTAAGGGTACGGCAGCCTGATCGTTACGTTTTCCTGCTTTTCTTTGCCTGCGGCGGCTTGACCTGCGGCTGCCTGGCCGGCTTTTTCACCAGATCCGCGAGCGCCAGGATGGTGTTGGGATAAATATCCACGTGGTTATAGGTTCTGAGCACCTTGTGCCGGGCTTCGCGGTTCAGGCCCGGCTTCCAGCCGTGCTTCGCCAGGTAGTTGGCGACGCTGGCTATGGCGTCGGCCATGGTGAACAGGTCAATGACCCCGTCGCCGTCGCCGTCAACGCCGTAGGGCACGATATTCGTGGGCATGAACTGGCAATAGCCTATGGCGCCGTAATAGGAACCGGGAATGGCGGCCATGTCCAGGCGGTATTGCCGCGCGTACGCCACAAGGGCCTTCACTTCCTTGTAGGCCCATTCGCTGCGCTTTTGCATCAGGTCTTCTATCCAGTCCAGGCGCTGCGCATGATCTTCGGGCAGTTGCGCCAGCCACGCGGGGATCTGTTCCGGCTTTTTGGAAACAGCCATGCTGGCGAGCGTATGCAGGGCGTTGTTGCCGCCGCCTATGGCCGTGCCGAGGCGCGTTTCCACGAAAAGGAGCGAGACGAGAATTTCCGGCGGAATGCCGTGCAGGCGCTGCTCGCGGTCGAAGTACTGTGCGTTCGCGGCAAGAAAATCGCGGCACCGCTGGGCATTGGCTTCCGTCACGACGCCGGGATAGAGCTTTTTCCGCGTAGGCGGGGGCGCGCCGGGTACGGGCGGCGGGCGCATGAATTTGGCGCGATAAATTTCCCGCACCTTGCGGCCCATGGGGTCCTGGGTGATCTCGCCGCCCAGCGCCAGAAAATAGGCATCCACATCCGGCCCGCTGATGCCCTCGTCCGCAAGGCGGCCCACCAGGGGCAGCCACACCGGGGCAACGCCGGGATGCCGCGCGCGCAGATCAAGCGCCGCGTCCGCGCCGGGCGCGGTGGCCTGGGTGCATGCGCCGCCGAGGCATAGAAAGAGTACAAAAACACACGCAACGATACGCACGTTCATCATACCACCTGATCGTTGTCTAAGCATAGCCGTAGAGCATCCCACGCTTTGCCGCCAGACGCAGTGCGGCAGCCGGGAGCGGGTTTTTCCCGCTTCCGGTGGCATTCGGATAGAGATTGCCCCTGTTTGCCGTCAGGCGAGGAAGGCAAGGTTTTGGCGAGGGGAGTGGACTCTTCGGTCCATGACCCGAACCAACGCCGCTGCCTGACGAAGCATCACGGCAAACAGGGGCAATCTCAGGCGAGTTCCTGCATAACCCAGCTCACCCGCCCTGCAATCCGCCCGGCCAACTCCTCGGCCGGCATCGCGCTTTCCGGATGCCCTTCGGCATCGGAGCGCAAAAGGTAACACCCCCTGTCGCTGTCCAGGAAAATGCGCCGCATCAGCAGCCCCTCGTGGGCGTCCCGCAGGACGAAGACGCTGCCCGACAAGGGCCTGACCTCCGTGGTATTGATGCCGACATACGCGCCCCGCTGCACGGTGGGGGCCATGTTGAGCGCGCTCATGCGCAAGACGAGCACATCCGGCCCGGCGAAGCTGGAAGGCAGCGAAAGCTTCCCCACAGCGCCGAGTTCCGGCATGGGGTCCGCGCCCTCGGGCCGGCCGTTCATGGAATACACGGTGACCATCGCGCTTATGGCCGCGGGATCGCTGTACAGGGCGGGTTCTTCCACCACACCCTCAGGGGGCAGTTCTTGCGGCGTATAGCCTTGCGCGGTGCGCAGGTACATGGGGCCGGCGCCGTGCCGCAGCCAGTCCGGACTGAGGCCGAATTTTTCAAACAGCTTCATGTACCAGTCAGAAGGAATTGAATCGCGCCGTTTCGCATCCGAGATGCTGGATTGACGTATTTCCAAAACATTTGCCAGTTCAACCTGTGTCCGCGTGTTGGCCGCGAACTGAATACGCTGATAAACTTCCGTAAACGAGGCCATGGGCCCTGATCCTTTATCTTGAACATTCATCTATTCCCGTAGGGACTTGAAAAACGGATTGTCCTGAGTCATCACCACGCGGGTATTCTGCTTCAAGGTCTTGCGCAAAGCTTCCAAACCACGCTGAAATTCAAAAAAATCCGGCGCCTTACCAAATGTTTCCGCGTAAATACGCGCCGCTTCAGCATCTCCTTCCCCCCGGATCAGCTCGGCCTTGCGTCCTGCTTCCGCCAGTTCCACGGCGCGCTGACGATCGGCATCCGAGCGGATGCGGGTAGATTCTTCTCCTCCTTCTGAACGGTATTGTTTCGCCTGCCGCTCACGCTCCGCGCGCATGCGTCCGAAAATGGCGCGGGCGTTTTCTGGCGGCAAATCGGTACGCTTGATGCGCACATCCACCACCCTGACGCCGAAGCCCTTCATGAGCTCCGCCACCTTGTGGGTGACCGTCTGCATGATGGCGGCCCGCTGGCTGGAGACGACCTCCGCCAGCGTATAGCTGCCCACCAGGATGCGCAACTGCGAATAGACCACGTCCTTCAGCCGCGCCTGGGCGCCGGGTATTGTGCGCATGGTGCGATAGAACTGCAGCGGATCCTCGATATACCAGCGCGCGTAGTTGCTGAGCACGATGGCCTTTTTGTCCACGGTCAGGGCTTCGGCCGGGGGCGCGTCGTAATCCAGGATCCGGGCGTTGAAGTATTCCACCCTCTGGATAAAGGGCAGCTTAAAATGCAGGCCCGGCGCGTAAATCCTGTCCAGCGGCTCCCCAAGCTGCAAAACAAGGGCCTTCTCCGTCTGGTGCACCACGAACATGCTCTGGCTTGCGACTGCCAGCAGGATGATCAGGGCCAGGCCCACTGCGAGGGACGAACGGTACATGTCAGTTCCCTCCCCCCGCCGGCGCCGGCCGCGCCGGGCGTTTGCCGAGAACATCAATGGGCAGCAGCGGCAGGGTTCGATCCGAAGTGCCCGGCGGCAGGATGATCTTCTCCATCTCCGTGGAGGACAGAATTTCCTCCAGGGTTTCGTAGTACAGGCGCTTCTTCGTCACATCCTTGGCCTTCTGGTATTCGGCAAGCACCGCCGCGAAACGCCCGGCTTCCCCTTCGGCGGTCCGGACGCGCGTCGCCCGGTACGCCTGGGCCTGGTTGACCATTTCAGCGGCCTGCCCGCGGGCCTTGGGGAGAATTTCATTCCTGTAGGCTTCGGCCTCGTTGATGATGCGGCTTTTGTCCTCGCGCGCGCTGGCCACGTCCTTGAAGGCTTCGATGACATCCTGCGGCGGATGCACGTCCTGCAACTGCACGGCGATGACCTCGACGCCCACTTCGTAGCGGTCGAGAATATTTTGCAACAGCCGCGTGGCGTCCTCCTGGATTCTGAGCTTGCCGTCGGTCAGCGCGGAATCAATCTCGCTGGTGCCGATGACCTCGCGCATCGCGGCCTCAGCCGCGCTTTGCACCACAGCCGCCTGGTTGGTGACGCGGAAAAGGTATTCCACCGCGTCGCGAATCCTGTATTGCACACTGAACTGCACATTGACGATATTTTCGTCGCCCGTCAGCGTGTACGCTTCCTCGGGCACCGGGCGCACCTGCGCCTGCCCGGCGCTGCGCGCCTGCGAGCGGAAACCCACCTCAACGCGCTGCACCTGCGTCACCTTCGGGGTCTCCACGGTTTCGACCGGAAAAGGTATGCGGTAATGCGGCCCCGGCGGAACGGAGCGGTCATATTTGCCGAAACGCAGGACAACCCCTTCCTCGTCCGGCTCCACGATGTAGATGCCGGAAAGCAGCCACAGGATGCAAACCCCGCCGGCCAGCCACCATAAGGATTTTCCGCCGGGCGTGGTGAATTCGCGTATTTTCCGCAGGGGATCCGGAGGAAGGCCCCCCATGTCCCGCCTGCGGGGAGGCTCGTTGTCGCCTCCGCCCGGATCTCTGCCTCCGCCGCCGCTGCTGGAGGGCCGGGGCTGCCGCTGCCGTTTTTCTTGCAGTTTATCCCAATCCCAGTTCATAATAGGAAGAGATATGGCACTTGCCGTGCATAAGGTCAAGGCGTGAAGCGCAAAATATTTGTCCGCGCCTTCGAATGACAGTGATATGAACTTGATTTTTTTTGCTCGTATCCAAGCCGGCACGAGGAAGCTATGAACGCCGCCGACCATGTTTTCCGAACCTACGACATCAGGGGCGTTGTCGATAAGGACTTCGACGCCGCCTGGGTCGAACGGCTCGGCCGGGCCTGCGCCGCCTATTTTCTGGCCCGGGGGCAGAATTGCGCCGTGCTGGGGCACGACTGCCGCCCGTCGTCGCCCATCTTCCTGGAGGCTTTGCAGCAGGGCCTGAGCGAGTCCGGCGTGGACTGCGTGCGCATCGGCATGGCGCCCACGCCCGCGCTCTATTTCGCCGTCAGGGAATTGAACAAGACCGCAGGCGTGATGATTACCGCCAGCCACAATCCGCCCCAGTACAACGGGTTCAAGCTCGTATCCGGCGAAGGCGCGCTGTATGGCGAAGAAATCCGGGAACTCCGCCGCATCTTCGCTGCCGGGGATTTTCCCCGGGGCAGGGGTCTCGTGAGCCAGATCGACATCATGCCCGCATACGTGGAAGCCATATGTTCCCGGCTGCATCTCAAACGCCCCATGAAGGTCGTGGTGGACGGCGGCAACGGCGCGGGCGGGCCGGGCTGCGTGGCGGCGCTCACCCGGCTGGGGGCCGAGGTCATTCCCCTGTATTGCGATCCTGACGGCCGTTTTCCCAACCACCATCCCGACCCCACAGTCGAGGCCAACATGCGGGACCTCATCGCCGCCGTGCAGGCGCACAGCGCGGAAGTCGGCTTCGGCCTTGACGGCGACGGCGATCGCCTGGGCGTTGTGGACGCGCGCGGCCGCCTGCTCGCGGGCGACGAAATCCTCGCCGTCTACGCGCACGAACTGCTGGAACGCAGGCCGGGAAGCCGCATCATAGGAGACGTCAAATGCTCCGATCGCCTTTTTGCCGACCTGCGGGCCCGTGGCGGCGACCCGGAAATGTGGAGCACCGGGCATTCCCTGATCAAGGCCCGCATGCTGGAAACTGGAGCCCAGCTTGCGGGCGAGTTGTCGGGGCACATGTTTTTCGCCGACGGCTGGTACGGGTTTGACGACGCCATTTACGGCGCTGCGCGCCTGCTTGCCGTGATCAGCGCCGGCAGCGCCCCGCTTACGGAACTGCCCGGCTGGGCGCCCGCCTTCTCAACCCGTGAAATCCAGATGCCCTGTCCCGAAGATCGCAAGGCTGCCGTCATCCGGCGCGCGCAGGAGTATTTTGCGTCCGCATACCCGGTGAACCGCCAGGACGGGGCCAGGGTAAGCTTTGCGCGCGGCTGGGGCCTGGTGCGCGCCTCGAACACGCAGCCTGTCCTGGTGCTGCGTTTTGAAGCCGACAGCCCCGCAGCGCTTGAGGCCATCCGATCGGAAATGGAAGGAACGCTGAAAAGCTGGCTGGAGGAAGCGTGAACGCCATCCCCACGCTGTTCTGCATTGACGACAATCCCCGCTACCTGCCGCTGCTGCTCGTGGCGGTCCGTTCCCTGCGCGCTGTGCAGGGAGCGGATGCTCCCTGCCTCTGCGTGTACGCGGGCAACGATCACGACCTGCTGGACAGCCTGGAACGCGAAGGCATCCCCTGCGCGCGCTACACGCCCGTGCTCGACAGGGCGGCCATTCCGAAGCGCTTTCACCGCGCCATCGGCGCGTTTTTGAAGCTCGAACTCGCCCTGCTCCCGGAACTCGCGGATTTTCCCTACTGCCTGTACTGCGACGTGGACGTCATGTTTCTGCGTCCGCTGGACGAACTGCTTGCGCGGCGGCCGCGCTACATGGCCATGGCCAAGGAGCAGACCGCGCCTTTCTTCCACAAATACGAACACTTACCCTACACATGGCGGGGCAGGGACTACACCGTGCCCATGCCCTTTCCCATCTGGACCTTCAGCAGCGGCGTCGTGCTGTTCCACCTGCACCGCCTGCGCAGCCACGACTACATCCACAACTTCCTCGCCTTCTGCGCCCAAAACCTGGAACGCATCGGCAACCTGGACCAGTCCCTGCTCAACTACTTTTTCGGCAAGCGCATCGAAAAGCTGGAAGGCCGCTGGAACTGCCCCCCGTACCGCAGCAACGCCGCGCGCAAAGGACACATCATCCACTTCCACGGCCCAAAACCCTGGGAAATCCGGCGCCCCCTGTGGAACGACCTGCGCATCTACGACTTCTGGACGCTGCGCGAGAGGTGGAAAAGCTTTCTGGACGCGGAGGAGTTGCGCCTCATCGCGGAATGGGAGGCGATGGACGCGTGATTCAATTCAAAATATAGCGCATGGGATTGACGTGCACGCCGGCAAGCTTCACCTCGTAATGCAGGTGCGGCCCCGTGCTGCGGCCCGTGCTGCCCACAAAGCCGACGATGTCGCCGCGCCTCACCTGCTGGCCTTCACGCACGATGATGCGCTGCAAGTGCCCGTACTTCGTGGTGATGGTCCGGCTGTGCTGTATTTCCACGCTCAATCCGTACGCGCCGTCTCCTCCGGCGAAGCTCACCGTGCCCTTGCCCGGAGCGATGATCGGCGTGCCGGTGCGCGCGCGGATGTCAAGCCCCTTGTGGAACTCCCCCCGTCCGGAGAAGCTGGAGGAACGATAGCCGAAGGGGGATGAAATGAAGCCTTCAACCGGCCAGATGGTCGGCATGGCGGAAAGGGTATCGCGGTTTTCGCGCAGCACGCGCAGCAGATCCTGCTGCGTCACCTCTTCCAGGCGCACATCGTCCGCAAGCTGGCGCAGAAAGGCATACATCTTGCGCGCGGCCAGCGCCTGGCGGTGCAGGGGCAGCGCCTCGCGCTCCGCGCCGTTGGACGCGCCGGCATTGCCCACGTCCGTCAATTCGGTGTCCAGGTTCATCATCAGGCGCAGCTTGGTGTCAAACTGGCGCACGCGGCTCAAATCCGCCGTCACCTCGCGGACCTTGCCTACCATGCTGAGCAGTTGCGTGCTCTGCTCGTCAATGGTCTTTTCCGCTTCCAGCAGACGGGTTTCCAGCTTGCGCGACTGCTGGTAGCGATCCCAGAGCCAGACATTGCACACGACCAGCAGGGCCGCGCACACGAAGCCGATAATGCCCAGCCAGCCGCGCAGGCGCAGATTGTGGCTGCCGCCGCGGCCTTCTTTAAAAATAACGATATGGTATTTGCCAAGCAGCATATTCTTGCAATCGTACAGGCCGAAGGCGCGCGCTGTCAATTATTCAACAAGCAAAAAAGCGTCGTCCTGCAAAGGCTCCACCTCGCCTATCCGCCAATATTCTTCCCCCTGCGCGGCCAAAAGCCTCTCCGCCGCGCCCAGCTTGTCGGCGGGCACGGCAAGCGCCAGCCCGCCGGAGCTTTGCGGGTCGAACAGCAGAATTTCGCGTATCGCATCCACCGGCGCGCGCGCGCGCGTCCAGGGACGGCAATAGGCGCGGTTCGCGTGGCCGGCGGCGGGAACAAGGCCGTTTTTCGCGTAGTCCGCAGCGCGGGGCAAGAGCGGCAGGCTGTCGAGCGCAAGCCGCGCGCTCACCCCGGAAGCGCGCGCCATTTCAAGCACATGCCCGCCCAGGCCGAAGCCTGTCACGTCCGTGGCGGCCCGCAGGCCCAGTTCACGGATGACCCGCGCCCCCCCCCGGTTCAGGCGGGAACACCAGCGCCACAGTTCCTCCTCGCCTTCCTCCCAGCCCTCCCACTTGGCCTTGACCGCAGTGGACAACACGCCGACGCCCAAGGGCTTGGTCAAGAGCAGGATGTCGCCGGGGCGCAGGGCGTCGTTCACCGCGATGGCGTCCGCATCCACAAGGCCGGTAACGGAGAAGCCGAAGCGGATTTCCGCGTCGTCAACCGTATGCCCGCCGACCAGCAGGGCGCCGGCTTCGCGCAGCATATCCGCTCCGCCCTGGACCATGGCGCGCAGAATTTCCAGGTCCAGGCCGCTTGTGGGAAAAAAGGCGATGTTCAGCGCGCACCAGGGCTCGCCGCCCATGGCATAGATGTCCGAAAGCGCGTTCGCCGCCGCAATGGCCCCGAAGCGGGCGGGATCATTCACCAGCGGCGCAATCACGTCCACGCTCTGCACCAGCGCCTTGCCGGGAGGGATGCGCAGCACGGCCGCATCCTCATGCCAGGCGCGGCCCGCCAGCAGGCGTCCGTCCGGATCATGGGCCATTGCCTGCGCAAGAGGGCCAAGCACCCGCTCCAGGACCCCCGGAGCCGCCTTGGCCGCTCAACCTGGCGCCTTCACCTTGTCCAGCAGCGTGAAACGCGTCATGTCTTCCTCATGATTTCACCAGCTTCGCGCCGAAATCAAAGGCCCGCCGCAGCTCCTGCGGGAAGACCTCCGCATGGCGCTTGTCCTTCGCCGCGGTGTCGAAATAGTCCATTTCGTACCTGGAATAGTCGTCCACCTGCTTGGTGTCCGAGCAGATAAACAGCTCGCTGCCGCCAAAAATCCGGTTCACGAACATCCGGGTCGCGTCAATCGGGCGATCCATGCCGCGGGCCGCGAAGTCCTGCTCCTTGACGTTCGCGGTGTAGACCAGGGCGACGGCCTTTTTGGGCGGCGCAAGCGGGGCTTTTTTCGTGGTATAGAGATGATATTGAAACATGAAGCGTTCCATGAACGCCCGCATCATGCCGGTTTCGCAGAAGAAATATATGGGGCTGCCCAAAATGACCACCTCCGCCTCGTGCGCGGCCTTGAGCACGGGCGTCAGTTCATCCCGCAGCGCGCAATGGCCGTAGCTTTTGCCGCCCACGAGCTTGCATTTGAAACAACTGACGCAGCCGACGTACTGCAAGCCGTACAAATGCACGAACCGCGTTTCCGCGCCGGCAGACGCCGCGCCCTTGCACATGCTTCTGAGCAGGCCGGCGGTATTCTTCGTTTTTCTCGGACTTCCGTTCACAGCAAGGACTTTCATCGCAGCCTCCTTACGAAAGTATCGCTAACATTCGACCATGCTCACGGCCAGCCCGGCCTGCGAGGTCTCCTTGAGTTTTACGCTCATCTCGCGGCCGGTATCGGCCATGGCCCGGATAGCGGCATCCAGGGTCACGCGGTGCTTGGCCGCATCTTCACAGGTGGCGAGCAGGCAGGCGTTATAGGCCTTGATCGCGCCCACGGCGTTGCGCTCGATGCAGGGAATCTGCACATAGCCGCCCACGGGATCGCAGGTCAGGCCCAAATGATGTTCCAGGGCTATTTCCGCGGCGTTTTCCACAAGTTCCGCGGCGTTGCCGCGCGCATGCGCCAGCATGGCCGCCGCCATGGCCGAGGCCACGCCCACCTCGCCCTGGCAGCCCATTTCCGCGCCCGCGATGCTCGCGTTGTGCTTGGCCAGAAAAGCCACCGCCGCGGACGCGAGCAGCCCCTCGCGCACGGCGCGCGCCCCGATGTTCAAATCCTTGCGCATGGCGTGCAGCAGCGCGGGCATGACCCCGGCGGAACCGCAGGTGGGCGCGGTGACGATGACCCCGCCGGCGGCGTTTTCTTCAGCCGCGGCAAAGGCATAGGCGTTTACCTTGCCCAAAAAGCGATCCACCGCGTGCGGCACGCGCGAGACGTTGGCCAGCAGGGTTTTGGCCTTGCGGGCCACGTTCAGGCTGCCGGGCAGTTCGCCGTCGGCCTCCAGGCCGCGCTCCACGCTGTCCGTCATGGCTTCCATGACCTCGTCCAGTTCGGCGAAAATGTCGGGACGGGACCGGCCGGTAATGGCGCTTTCGTTTTCGAGCATCAGCTCATGCAGGGTCAGGCCGCTTACGCGCAGCCATTCCCGCAGCTTGCGCATGCTGCCGTAGGGATAGGCGGGCTTGCCGCGCTCGGGCGGCGAGAAGCCCTTCCACTGGACGAAGCCCCCGCCCACGGAATAGTATTCGCGCCGCGCGAGGCTCGCGCCGTTTTCATCCAGCAGGCTCATGCACACGGTGTTGTTGTAGGGGAACTCGTGGCAGACGGCGTCATGGATCACGCAGGCCATGCTCACGGGCACGCTATGCCCGGCGCAATGCAGCGCGTATTCCCGATCCGGGGCGGCCTGCAGGCGCTGGAGCAGTCCGGGCGGGCACGCGGCGGGTTCGTGCCCCATCAGCCCGGCCAGGATGGCGGCCGGAGTGCCGTGTCCCTCCGCTGTGGCGCTCAGGGAGCCGAAGAGGCGCGCTTCCACGCGCCGGGCACGGGCGGCCTCCTCCGGGGGCAGCGCGGCGCACAGCGCGGCAAAGTCCGCCGCCGCCTTCATGGGACCGATGGTATGGGAACTGGACGGTCCTGGCCCGCGTTTGAAGAGGTCGAACAGCGAAGTTTCGATGGCAGTGCGCATATTCGTGGATATAGAGTATAACGGAGCGACGCGCAAGCCGTTGGCGAGTCAGCCTTTAGTGAACCTGCGCGGCTGCCTCAAGATACTCAGCTTTCGGCGGCTGATGGCGGCCGAGTTTGCAAGGCATGGACCTTCAAGGCGTCAAGAGGCTTCTTGAACCATTCCGGCGTAAATTCGTGAATTTTGAGCTTGCCTTGCTCAAATGTGGCGACCTCTTTATATTTCTCTCCGCTGTTATCATAAATTATAGCCTTATCAACAAGCTTTATTGCTTCCGGGAGGTTATCAAGACCCCGCGCGTATCGTCTTCTAATGTCTTCTTCCGGTACAGTATGGCCTCCGTCAGCATGGCGTTGAGCAACCCTAGCAACAGCAGTATCAGGACTGCCATTGCAAACATAAATGAGAGTTGTTTCAAAGCCTTTCGCTTTAGCTTCCTGCATCATCCGCAAGTCAAATTTTGCCGATAAAGTGGACTCACGAATAAACGACTCTTTATTTTCAATATATCCTTTGATTGTGTTGGCTACAAGCTTGCCAGCCTCTACCGGCGACAGTTTTTCTCTATTTGCAATTTCGTCAGGGTCAAGGAATGGCATATTATACTCGCCACGCGCCCTAGCGGCGTTTGTCAAGGTAGTCTTACCTGCTCCGTTTGAGCCGCAGACCATAACCATTTCCGGCTTGCCTGCCATAGTCTTTATGCTTTTTTATACGGCGTGATTGTGCCGTCAGGATTTTTTTGCACTAAGTTGCCTTTGCCGTCATTGTAAACAAGGGGAATGCCCCTCTTGAGTTGGGCTTCCAAGATAGCGGCTTGCCCTGCTAGCGCATCGGCACAGAGCCTGTCCGCAGTGCTCATTTCTTCGCGTTCTTCTACTTCATTTTGCGCGTTCATAATTATACCATTCCTTTTTACTTGCTTAACAAAGGCGAGCGCCTTGTGGCACGCCGAATCAAACCATCGTTTGCAGAGAGTTGCAAAGCGTTTGCCGGCTGATACCGAACTCGGATGCCCGCCTTATGGCAGTATCGTATGTCCTAAACCTAGGGCAGTCAATGTCCGGCAGGCCGCTTGCGTATAGCATTAAGCTCCCGTATGAAAACAGCTATGCGCATACTTTGCTCCTGCTGCCTGCTGTGCCTGCTGCTTGCTTCCGTGGCCGAAGCGCGCGCCGAGGGCGCGCGCGGGCTTGTGGACGCGCTGTGGACGCCCGCCGAACTCGCGGGACGGCGGGAGGACCGCGCGCGCACGCGCGGCAGCGACGATCCGCCGGCGCGCACGCAGCCGCGGGTGCAGCTTCCCCCGCTCCCCCCGGAAGAAACCGGCAATATACGGCGCGTCACCCCGCCCAGGGGCGACAAGCCCGTGGCGCTGACCTTTGACCTGTGCGAGCTTGCCGCCCGTTCCAGCGGCTACGACGCCGCCATCATCGGCTACCTGCGCGCCCACGCCATCCCCGCCACGTTTTTCGCAGGGGGCAAGTGGCTGCGCTCCCACCGCGAACGCGGCCTGCAACTCATGGCGGATCCGCTTTTCGAACTGGGCAACCATGCCTGGACGCACGGCAATTTCGGCATCATGGACATGCAGGGCATGCGCGATCAAATACTCTGGACCCAGGTCTACTACGAGGACATGCGCGAAGAACTGCTCGTCCGCGCCCGGAACAGGGGGCTTGACGCGGACAAGCTCGCTGCGCCCGCCCTGCGTTTTTTCCGGCTGCCGTACGGACGCTGTTCGCCCG
>Ga0082212_10001515_pt1 | contig 34270 bp, 28 predicted proteins | sample TergutNt197P3_FD_71548 | JGI IMG/M metagenome (GOLD analysis project Ga0082212, IMG submission 71548) | Neocapritermes taracua P3 segment gut microbial communities from Petit-Saut dam, French Guiana - Nt197 P3 | ecosystem: Host-associated > Arthropoda: Insects > Digestive system > Gut ... | reverse complement strand
GAAAAAGAGGCCGAAATCGTATCTTCGGCGGGTCAGCCCAACATGGTGACCATTGCGACCAACATGGCCGGCCGCGGTACCGATATCGTTTTGGGGCAGGGGATTCAGGAAGTGGGCGGACTCCATATCATCGGCACGGAGCGCCACGAATCCAGACGTATTGATAACCAGCTGCGAGGGCGGGCCGGCCGCCAAGGGGATCCGGGCTCTTCTCAGTTCTATATTTCTATGGAAGATGATCTTATGCGCCTGTTCGGTGAAAACATTGGCAACGTTATGGACAGGTTCGGCATGGATGAAGATATGAGTATTGAATCCAAAATTCTCAGCCGAAGCATTGAGTCGGCTCAGAAACGTGTCGAGAACCGCAACTATGAGATCCGCAAAAATGTTCTGAACTACGATGATGTCATGAACAAGCAGCGTGAGGTTATCTATACCCAACGCCGGGAGGTGTTGTATCAGGACAACCTTAAAGACCATATATTGGGAATGATCGAAACTATCATTGAGGAAGCTGTGGACAGACAGGCCGCCGAGAGTCCTTATCCGGAAGAATGGGACCTGGAAAGTTTGTTAACATTTTCGGAAAAAATGTTTTTGCCCAACCACTCACTTACCAGGGAGGATCTGGCGAAACAGGGCAAGGATGAGATCGTTGATTTCTTGCTGGACCGGGCGACGGATCTTTACAACGAACGGGAGGAAGTTTTCGGCGCGGAACTCATGCGAGGCATCGAGCGGGCGGTCATGCTCCAGATTGTTGATAATCACTGGAAAGATCACTTGGATGCCATGGATATGTTGCGGGAAGGGATCGGGCTTCGCGCGTACGGACAGCGAGACCCTCTTGTTGAATACCGGAACGAAGCCTACGATATGTTTCAGAACATGATCTCTTCGATTCAGGAGGAAGTCGTTACTTATATTATGCGGGTTACCCCTCGTGTTACCGAAACGGTGCAGGAGAAGCCGAAGAATGTTACCGAGAACCTTTACAATGAAGGGGCATCGGCCAAACAACCCCACCGGGCCGGTGATAAAATTGGACGCAACGATCCCTGTCCCTGCGGCAGCGGAAAGAAATATAAGAAATGTTGCGGAAGTTAAACGGAAGTTGAGCCTTGAAGACGAATACTAAGAAGGAAGTGATGAAAGTGCTTGCCGAATGGAAACGTGAGATCGAAATCCTTAAGAACAGCCTTGCAGATTTGAGGGTTTCCCTTTGACGTCCCTCAGCGGGAAAAACTAAGGGAAGGTCTTGAAGACAAGTTGAACAGTCCCGGGTTCTGGGACGATCCTCAGGCAGCTCAGGGGGTTATGCAGGAACTCTCAGATCACAAGGACAAGATCGAGCTTTATGAGCGTTTGGCCAATGCCGTTGAGGATGTGGGTGTGATCTGGGAGATCGGGATGGAAGCTGAAGGAACCCAGAGCGTCGAAGCCCATGAGGAGGCCGCGGGTATTGAAGAAGAAGTGGCGAAGACCGTGAATAGTCTTCAGGCCGAATTCGCCCGGTTGGAGCTGGATCTTCTTCTGAACGGACCTTATGATAGCAACAACGCCATTCTGACGCTGCATTCCGGCGCGGGAGGGACAGAGGCCCAGGATTGGGTACAGATGTTGTTTCGGATGTATCAACGGTGGGGTGAAGACAGAGGGTATAAGGTCGAGGTGCTTGATCTGTTGGCCGGTGACGAAGCCGGTGTCAAGAGTGTCACCATCTCGTTCCAGGGATCCAACGCTTATGGGTATGCCAAAGCGGAAAAAGGGGTTCACCGGTTAGTAAGGATTTCGCCTTTTGACGCTTCGAACCGACGCCACACGTCTTTCGCTTCAGTTGATGTCATTCCCGAAGTTGACAGCGACGCGGAGATTCCCATCGACAGTGAAGATCTAAAGATCGACACCTATCGCTCAGGGGGGGCCGGAGGGCAGCACGTTAACAAAACCGATTCTGCCGTGCGCATCACCCATCTGCCTTCGGGAATCGTTGTCCAGTGTCAGAATGAACGTTCCCAGATCCAGAACAAAGCTTCCGCTATGCGGATTCTTATGGCGCGTCTGCTTGAACTGAAACGGAAACAGCAGGAAGAAGAACTTTCCGAGATCCGCGGTGTTCAGAGCGATATCGCCTGGGGTAGCCAGATCCGTTCCTATGTTTTTCAGCCATACAGCTTGGTTAAGGATCATCGCACCAATGTCGAGACAGGCAATGTGGGCGCGGTTATGGACGGGAAGATCGATTCGTTTATTAATGCCTATCTACAATGGCAAATTCGGAGTTAGGGGAGATCATGGCCGGTAAAGAGACATTGAAAGATCTGGAAAAAGTCGCCCGGAGCCTTAGGCGGGATATTATCGAAATGCTGACAGCGGCTCAATCGGGTCATCCCGGAGGAAGTCTGTCTGCCACAGATATTCTTGCCGTTCTCTATTTTCACGAAATGCGTATCGATCCTTTGAATCCGGATTGGGCTGACCGTGACCGGTTTGTGCTGAGCAAAGGCCACGCGGCGCCGGCGTTGTACGCGGCTTTGGCGCATCGGGGGTATTTTGCCAAAAAGGAACTTATAACTTTGCGTAAGCTGGGGTCCAACCTGCAAGGCCATCCGGATATGGAGCGGGTTCCCGGTGTGGATATGTCGACAGGGTCTCTGGGGCACGGCTTGTCTGTGGCGGTGGGGATGGCTCTGGCCGGGAAAACCGACGGGAAGACTTACCGGGTCTATGCGTTGCTGGGAGACGGTGAGATTAATGAAGGCATGATCTGGGAAGGGGCTATGGCGGCAGCTCATTACAAATTGGATAACCTGGTCGCGATTGTGGACAGCAACGGTTTGCAGATCGACGGACCTACCGCCACCGTGATGAATACCGCGCCGTTATCGGACAAGTGGAGCGCTTTCGGTTGGCAGGTGGAACTGGCTGACGGACATGATTTTGAGTCGTTGACGCAAGCGTTGAACGGGCTCCGTCAGAACCGGGGCCGACCCGGCGTCATTATCGCCCGTACCGTCAAGGGCAAAGGGGTGTCGTTTATGGAGAACAAGGCGGAATGGCATGGGGTGGCACCCAATCGGGAGTTGGCGGACAGAGCTTTGGCAGAGTTGGCGGATCCGAAAGGAGATTTGTCCTATGACTAATCTGGCTGACAGGATACCGCCTAAAGGCAAGAAAGTGGCTTTGCGGGAGATCTATGGTCTGACGCTGGTGGAATTGGGCAAAGACAACGGTGATGTGGTGGCATTGGATGCCGATTTGTCCGGGTCAACCAAGTCGTCCAAGTTTGCCCGGGCTTTTCCGGACAGATTCTATAACGCCGGTGTGGCCGAACAGAACATGATCGGGATGGCGGCGGGGTTGGCCGCTTGCGGAAAGATCCCTTTTGCCAGCACATTCGCTGTTTTTGCCACAGGACGGGCTTTTGAGCAGATTCGTAACTCCGTGGCCTGTCCCCGGCTCAATGTCAAGATTGTGGCCTCTCATGCCGGGGTCGATGTGGGAGAAGACGGGGCGTCCCATCAAGCGATTGAGGATGTCGCCCTGATGCGCGTGTTGCCCAACATGTGTGTGCTTGTACCGGCGGACGCGATAGAGATTGGTCAGATGGTTTACGCCGCCGCTGCCTGGGATGGGCCCGTTTATATACGTATGGGGCGCAGCCCTGTGCCGACGATTTTTGATGATGGATATACTTTCGTTATCGGTCGGGCCAAGATTGTTCGCCGTCCCCAGGAGGGCTTGGCGGATGTGACGCTGATTGCCGCGGGGTCTATGGTTGTCCATTGTCTCGAAGCGGCGAAACGGCTTCGGGAGGAGGGATTGGAGGCTATGGTGATCAACTGTTCTTCGGTGAAACCTTTGGATAAAGAGACCATCATTATGGCGGCCAGAGAGAGCGGGGCTGTGGTCACCGCGGAGGAACACAGCGTCATCGGCGGTCTTGGCAGCGCTGTGGCGGAGGTGCTTAGCGAGAGCTATCCTGTGCCGATGGCTTTCATCGGGGTCAAAGATCGTTTTGGTCAATCGGGGAAACCGGCGGAACTGATGGAGCATTACGCTCTGAGTGCCGAAGAGATTGTGCGGGCAGCCGTCCAGGTGGCTGCTGTAAGGAGAACGTCATGATTCAATTGCGAAGCGTATCCAAAGTGTACCCCAACGGATCGAAGGCGTTGTCAAGAATCAACCTTGAGGTGCCTAAGAACGATTTTGTTTTTCTTGTGGGGTCCAGCGGTGCCGGTAAGTCCACGTTGATTAAGTTGCTTTTTCGGGAAGAGTTAGCGACCCGGGGCAAAGTGCTCATCAACGGGGTGGATCTCGTGGGGCTAAAAAACCGCCAAGTCCCCTATATGCGCCGGAAAATGGGGGTCATTTTTCAGGATTTCAAGCTGTTGCCGAACCAAACGGTTTTTGATAATGTGGCTTTTGCACAACGCGTGTTGGGACAACCCTCGAGACTGATCCGCAAAAGAACCTTGCAGATGCTTGATCTTGTCGGGTTGGCGGCCAAACACAAGGCTTTCCCCAACGAACTTTCCGGCGGTGAGCAACAGAGGGTCTGCGTGGCCAGAGCCATGATCAACAGTCCGGAACTGCTTCTGGCGGATGAGCCTACGGGGAACCTGGATGTGGATACCGCTTGGGGGATCGCTGATCTGTTGTGTAAGTTCAACGAGCTGGGGACGACGATTATTATGTCGACTCATGCCATGCATATTGTCGAGAATCTGAACAAGAGGGTCGTCCGGGTTGAAGGTGGGGAGATTGTCGAAGATACAGGGCAGCACGCGCTTTTGACCAGATGGGGACTGTGAGAACTTAGAGTACGTCGAGAACTTCGAGAAGTTCGAGAAGTTCTAGAAGTTCGAACCTCAGGTAGGGGGGATGCTCCGTGGGTTACATTATTAGACAAGCCTTAAGATCATTGGTGCGGAACTTCTGGCTGAGTGTGGCTTCAATTATGACGATGATGATTTCGTTGGCCATTCTGGGGTTCGCGCTAATTGTGCTGGATATGACCGGAAATCTGGCCACGAGCATCGAGTCACAGGTGCAGATATCGGCCTATGTCGGGGAAGAGGAGGGCCTTGAAGAAGATGTTGCCATGATCGCGGAGATTGAGAAGAAGATTCTTGCTGTGGAGCATGTGGAGGGGGTGACCGTCGTCACGCCGGAGGAGGGGTTGGAAGTGTTGGCCCAGGAGAAGGGCAAGAGCGTTGAGGAGATTAAAATGGATTTTGCCGGGATTAATCCGTTGCCCTACCGGTTTGTGGTGGATGTTTCGGAAAAGAATCGGGTGAAAGAAACCGCCCAGAAGATCGAGAACATTCAAGGGGTCTACAGGGCGGATTATGGGCAAGGGGTTCTGGAGAAGATCCTGGGACTGACCCGCACGTTGCGGTTGGTGGGAATCTTTGTGGTGTTGGTGTTTGCCTTGGCCGCCTTCGTGTTGATTACCCTCAATATTCGAGCCAATGTGTTTTCCAGGGAGAAAGAGATCCAGATTATGCGGCTGGTGGGGGCCAGCAACGCTTTTATTCGAGGGCCTTTCTTTGTTGAAGGCACTTTGGTGGGCAGTATCGGCGCGGTTATCGCCGTCATCGTGGTTGGGTCGGGGTATTCCATATTCAGTCAGTTTGTTGCCCGGGAGATGAATTTTTTGCCGATAGGGTTTGGTGCGGATAATCAGATTCTGATGACGGTGCTGGCTATTATGATAGCTGTCGGGGTTTTCATTGGGGTTACCGCCAGTATGGTATCCATGAGACGGTTCTTGAAGCTTTAGTACCTTACAGACGCGAAGCGTCAATAAAAAAACAAGAAAATCCACATTCTGAATACTGAATCCTGAATACTGAATACTTGCGGTCGAAGACCGCATTAGGGTGAATAAAAGTGCGGTATGAACGCAGCAGAGATAGATGGTCAGGTGGGAAGAGGGTTTTGATCAGGAGCATGGTGGGGGTTTATAGAGTTAGAGGAAGGGGTAAGGAAAATGGAAGTTCAAACTTTTAGACGGTTAGAAAGATGGATGATGGTATGTGTTGGGGTCCTGGCTTTGGCAGGGCTTATGGTCATGGGGTTGGCGTTGCCTCTGAACGCGGCGACAGCGGATGAATTGAATAAGCGGTTGCAGGATATCAGGAATAACCAGTCGAGTGTGTCCAGCGAGTTGACGGTTGTGAAATCTAAGATTCAGGGGACAGAAGCAGAAATAGAAGTGTTAACAGCAGAGATCAAGGAAAGTGAGAAGCTGGTTGCGTCCAAAGAAAAAGAGCACAGAGAAGCCGTAACAAAAGTCGATGATGCCAAGAAACGTGTGGAAGCGAAACAGGCGGAAGTGGCTGAGCGGCAGTCTCTTATGCGCGTGCGGGCACGAGCTGAGTATGAGGAAGGGAAGACCGGCACCCTTGGGATGTTGTTACAGGCGGATAGTTTTTCCGATTTGTTATCTCGGGTGGAGTATTTGAAATGTCTTGACAACAAGGATAATGAATTGCTTGAAGATCTTCAGGCCCGCCAGAAGGAGCTTGAAGAAGAACAGGCCAATCTTACGATTCAGATGAAAGCGGCAGAAGCCCTGAAGGAAGAGGCTATACAAGCGAAGAATGTGCTTGACCAGAAGAACAAAGATCTGGCATCTTCTCTTAACACCTATCAGGGGAGATTGGATGAGTTGAATAAACAGGATAAGGAGATGGAAGCAGAGGCTCAGAGGATCTACGCCCAATTGCAAACGCAAAGCAGTCAAGTCACCGTGACCCCGGGAAATGGAACGCTAACGCATTGGCCGGTGCCGACCCAACAATCCGTTTACAGTGGGTACCGGACAGCCGCGCGGCCGAATCATAATGGGATAGATATCTCGACATATCTGGGGACGCGCATTGTTGCGGCAGGCAATGGCCGAGTTATATTAGTCAGAAGATGCGGGCACAAAGATTACTGTAGTGCAGCCTGTAGTTATGGCAACTATATAATTATTGACCATGGAAATGGGTTGACGACTTTGTATGCACATCTGAGAGACGCCTATCTTCCTGCGAATGGCGCTGACGTTCAAGGAGGACAGTTAGTTGCCTATATGGGAAGTACCGGAAACAGTACCGGTCCGCATTTGCACTTCGAAGTGCGCAAGAACGGTATTCACGTGAATCCGATGAACTATAGAAGCCAAATGAAATAGTGTTGAGTTGTTCTGTTGGGAAGAATTCTCTTGAATCAGGGTATGCTAATGCGGTCTTCGACCGCAAGTATCCAGTATTCAGTATTCAGGATTCAGTATTCAGAATGTGGATTTTCTTGTTCTTTTTTGACGCTTCGCGTCCGTAAGGGACTAAGTGACTAAAGGCCCTACAACCTAATTTGGGTTGCAGGGCCTTTTTCAGCGTTTGTTTTTCAGCATTTGGCTGCTAAGAAGTCTTAACATTTTATTTGGGGCGTGGGGTCAGGGTGTGGGGTCAGGGCGTGAGGTCGGGGCGTGGGGTCGGGGCGTGGGTTCAGGGAGCGGGGTCAGGGATCGGGTCAGGAGAGGGGTCAGGAGCGGGAGTGGGGGCGGCGGGGCCTCTTTGAACAATTTTGTTCAGAGGAGCGTATTTGTCAGTTGATAGGACGGTTCTGGATACGATGGCTCCATCGAGTTTCAGGATTCTATACGCTATGCATCGGCATCCGTTAGAACCGTTTTGGACAATGATTTCTTGGTTGGGTTTGAGTCCGGATACGGTTTCATATTCTGTGGCATAGTTAAGGGTTTCGGTTATGACACTTTCTAGGACGACTTCGTATTCGACTTCTTCATGGAATCCGTATATCTCAATGGTGGCGGTACCGCTGCTTGCGCGAGCCAGAATTTTTATAGGGTAGCTACGGTTGTTTTTGAATTGGAAGTCCAGGATTCCATAATACACAGTGGCGTCAAAACCGGGATCTACATAACTAATGGGCATGCTGTGATTTGTTCGTTCAACGATGTCGAGGTTGGCAAGCAGGACTGCGTTGTAGAGAGTGGTTGAGATTTGGCAGATGCCGCCGCCAATACCGATGACTATTTTGCCGCCTGAGTAAGCGTTAGCCTCTTTGTATCCGTTTTCGATTGTCCTTTTACCGAGAACGTCGTTGTAGGAAAAAGTGTCCCCAGGCATGAGTACTTTTTCATTGATTTTATCGGAAGCAACTCTTAGGTTTTCACTTCTGCCGGTGACGGAGGCGTCATATTTGGTCGAGAATTTTGAGAGCTGGTGGGGGAAGGCTTCGATGCCCAAACGGTCTATGGTTGTTTGGGGATAGGTGATTTGAAGGGGGATGGTGTATTCTCCTTTGGTGATATCTTGTTCTATGGTTTGTTTGGCTTGGGGGATGCTGAAGCTGTACCCCAAGACGTGTGGGAATATTTGGTATTTTCCGTCTTCGTTGGTGAAGTAAGCGTCTTTGGGGTCGGAGTGAATATCGCTATGGATCTGTTCAATGTCGATTTCGTCGACGTTTTTGGGGTTGGTGGGGATTTGGATTATGGGTTGGTTGGCTTGGAGGGCCTGCAGGATGGCGCTTTCAAGTTGGGGTTCGTTAACAACTATGCCTGAGGTACCACGAACGATAATTAGGGTATCATCTTCAATATAGTGACTGTTTTCTATGGTTCTGTTGGGGATGGTGTTGGCGATGTTCTTAACGACTTGGGTGAGTTTGTCTGTGTCATAAGTTATGGGGCATTGGATGTTTTTGGATTGAAAGAGTAGTCTGAGTATGGCATAGTTATTGCTGATGAAGTTGCCGGATCTGCCCAGGTTGTGGGCTTCATCAACGGCGTCTTCGATTTCCAGGAAGAAGCCAATGTCTTTTGGTACTAAGGTTTCGGCGTAAGTGTCGCCCAAGGTCAGAGCAATTTCTTCGATTGCTGTTGATGCGAAATGGGTCTGGATTTTTTGGGAGGCTTCCTCTTTGGTTAAACCATAGACATCCACGTCGTTAATTTTTATGCTGTAGAGGATTTTATCGTTGCCAATATTCGTCAAAGAAAATACAGTGGAAAAGCCGACAGCTAAGAGCGCAAGTCCTATAAGGGTTAAGGCCAGCTTTAAGGAGATTTTTTTGCGGGGGGAAGCCGGTTCTGGCGGCGTTTGGGCTGCGACGGTTTTGGCTGGGGCGGTTTGAGTTTGTGATTGTTTTAATTCGCTAGGGGTTGCAGGCGTGGATGAATCGGTAGGTTCTGTGGCCGGTTCTGTGGCAGGTTCTGTGGTTTGGTCTATGGTATGATCTGTGGTAGGTTCTGTGATTTGGTCTATGGTATGATCTGTGGTAGGTTCTGTGGTTTGGTCTATGATATGATCTGTGGTAGGCTCTGTGATATGATCTGTGGTAGGATCTGTGATATGATCTTCGGTAGGTTCTGTGATATGATCTGTGGTAGGATCTGTGATATGATCTTCGGTAGGTTCTGTGATATGATCTGCGGTAGGTTCTGTGGTAGGTTCTATGGCGGGATCAATAGTAGGTTCTGTGGTATCTGTGGCCGCTTCTGTGGCGGACTCCGTCATAGCTGCGATGATGGCAACGTCTGCTTTGGTTAATACCGTTCTTCGGTCTTCTGAGTCGGAGGCTTCCGGATCGATGGGCAACAGGTTCTGTTCTGGGGCAGGATCTTCGGGTTGTTGGTTCGCGGGGACGGGTTCGGGAGGTGGCTCGGGTTCGGGGGTTTGTTCGGGGGCAGGCTTTTCGGGATGTTGATTTGCGGGGCCTGTCGGTTCGGAAGTGAGATCAAGGGCCGGTTCGGGGGTTAGTCCTGTCGTTGGATTTGGGGAATCCTGGTTTGGTTTTTGGTCTATTGTCGTTGACAGGTTTTCTTCTTTTTCGTGAGCCATCTTCTTGTGTCCTCCTTAATTCTTGTTATTATGAATAATAACACATGGCAAGACTTGTCTCAACAGTTCTTTTTTTGCGTTGTTGGCTGTATAGAATCCACCGGCAAGTATTGTATTCCTATCTACAACATTTTAGAACAGGAGTATAAAGATTCTCGCTTGTGGATAGAGGGCAAAGCTGATATTCCGACTCCTTGCGGCTGTGAGTCGTATTATGATAAGATAGTTTTTGAGGAGGGATCGAGCGTGAACAAAATTGTGAAGCGTGTGTTGATGTTTGTTATTCCGGTTGTGGTTTTTGTGCTGGGGCTTTTGGTATATAGCTATTTTCCCTTGTTGACCATGAGACCGGCGGGGACAGGGCCTGTTGCCGGGGGCGATATTTACGCGATTAAGGTCAATATTAATTCGGTCTATTTTGTGCGGACAGAAGCCGGGTATATTATGTTTGATGCCGGAATGGATGCTGCCGGTTTGGAGGGGGCGATGCTGGAGGCGGGGATTGGGGTTGATGATGTAAAATGGGTTTTGTTGACCCATTCTGATTATGATCATGTGGCGGCGTTGCCTTTGTTTAGTCAGGCTGATATCTATATGTCAGAGGAAGAGGTTAAGCTGATTAACGGGTTGGAGAAGCGCAGCAACGGCGGCGGAAATTCTCTGCCTGAAGGTGTTGATGTGGGCGCTCTTAAGCTTCTGCAAGATGGTCAGGAGTTGATGTGTGGAGGGACCCGGGTTGAGTGTGTGTTGGCCCAAGGGCATACGATTGGGTCGATGGTGTATCGTGTTGACGGCAGGTTCCTGTTTACGGGGGATGCTTTTAAAGTGAGCGGTGGGACGGCGAAGGTCCATCCTTATTCAATGAATAATACTCTTAGCAAAGAGACGATGGGCAGGCTAAAGGGGATCATGGATGAGAGTGAATTCGTTTTGACGGCTCATTACGGTATTTATACGGATATTATGATGGAATAGGTGAGAGTTTTGGACGATTGGAAAAGAGAGTTAGTTTTTGAACAGGCAAGGTTGTGTCGAACCATCGCCTTGGCTGAACGTCTGTTGGCTGCCGCTGAGTTGACACGGGAGGAGAAGGAAGCGGTTATCCTGGCGGCTAAAGGGGATATGCCTGAGGATACGGTTCACGCTTTGGCGGGGGTGTCTACGGCCAACAGTTTCGAGGATTTGGTAGAGTTAAGTCAATATGCTTATATGGTGGCGGAGCATGTGGCGGAGCACGATTCGGAGGCTCAGAAAATCCGGCGGTTTCGGAGCATGATTCTGAGACCTTTTTTTGCGCGGGTTGATTTTGTGTTTGGGGATACGGGGGAAAGGGAAGCGATCTATATTGGGCGGTATTCTTTGCGAGATGAGGGATCGCAGGATATCGTCGTTTATGATTGGCGGTCGCCGATCGCCGGGGTGTTTTACCGCTTTGGTACGGGGACGGCGTTCTATGAGGCGCCGGGGGGACGCATTGATGGGGAGGTGTTGTTGAAACGCCAGTTTGAGATTGTGGGGGGGAAGCTGGAATATTTTTTTGACGCGGATGTGGAGATTGTTGATGAGTTTCTGCGGAAGTTGCTGTCCCAGAACGCGGCTCCGCAGATGAAAACTATCGTTGAGACCATCCAGAGGGATCAGGATGTGGTAATTCGGGATCAGGATCATGATGTTGTTATGGTTCAAGGAGCGGCCGGAAGCGGAAAGACTTCGATCGCTTTACATAGGGCGGCGTTTCTGATGTATCAGGGGATTGCGGGGGCCGGGCTGGCGGCGAGCCAGATCGTTATTATTTCCCCGAACCGGTTGTTTGAGCGCTATATTTCTCATGTGTTGCCGGAGTTGGGGGAGCAGAGCGTACAGACGATGGTGTTTGAGGAGGTGTTCGAGAGGACGTTGAAACAGGCGGGGATTGTTTGTAAGGTGCAAAGCAAGAATCGGTTGCTGGAGGAGCTTATTGGGGGAGAGCGCGAGTGGGATGTGAGATGTGGGAAGTTGGGGGAACAGGGTGCGAAGGAGCAGGGCACAGGGGAGCAGGGCGCGAAGGAACAGGGCGCAGGGGAACAGGGCGCGAAGGAACAGGGCGCAGGGGAACAGGGTTTGTTGGGGAGGGATTTAGCGTTTAAATTGTCAGAAACCTTTGTGGAGATACTTAACCGGTTTGTTGGTGAGATTCCGCGGCGATGGATTCCTTTTGCTGACGCAGAATATGGTGGGCGTCTTGTTATGTCCAGAGAGGTGGCTCGGGCGAAGGTGTTGCAGCAGGAGAGGAGCGTGCCGTTGGGTGTCAGGCTAAGGAAGACGGAGTTGTTGATTCGGCAGGGTGTTCACAATTTGCGTGGGAATCGGCTGGAGGAATTGCGTAAACGTGTTGTGGCGGGGGGGAGGCATCCGTTTGATTCGAGGGAGTATGTTCGGATGCTGTCGATTCGGGAGAGTACGGCTATGATCCGGCGGGTGAAGGGGTTTACCAAAATCGATGTTTTTGCTTTGTATCGAGGGCTTTTTCAGGATGATGAAGGGTTTTACCGGTTGGCTGAGGGGCTGAGTTTGCCAACGGATATTGAGAATATTCTGGCTTTTTCCCGTGAGAGGCTTGCGAGGAGCGGGGATGGAGGGAGCGGAGGAAGCGGGAGGAATGGAGGGGACGGGGGAGTCGATGATGGGTTTGTTTTGGGTTATGCCGATGCGGCGGCGTTGACATATTTGCAGCTTGTTGTGTCGGGGTGTCGCGATTTTGTCGGGATTCATCAAGTGGTGGTGGATGAGGCCCAGGATTATTATCCGTTGCATTACGGGATTTTGCGGGCGTTGTTTCCCAAAGCTCATTATACGGTGCTTGGCGATGTGAACCAGTCTCTTGAGAAGGCGGCGGATAACGCGCTTTATGATAGCATCCCCCGGATTCTGGGGAAGGGGAACGCGGCTCTATTGACGCTGGGGACGAGTTTCCGGTCGACACGGGAGATTATTGATTTTAGTTCCGGGTTGTTGGGGGATGTGGGGCAGATCAAGAGTTTCAGTCGCAGTGGGAAGCCGCCGGCGGTGTATGGGGCGATTGATCGCGATGAGCTTCGGGAGGGAATGGTTCAGGAGATTGAGGAGTGTCTGGAGAGCGGGCTTCTGTCAGTTGGGGTTATTTGCAAGACGGAGCGGGAGGCTGCGGTGGTGTATGAGTTCTTGTTGCCTTGCTTGCAGGAACTGGAACTGAAGGCATCGATCCGGTTGATTCGGGCAGATTGTGTTGAGGAGTTGGCGGGGGTGTCCGTGTTGCCTGTTTATATGGCTAAGGGGTTGGAGTTCGATGCTGTGCTTGTCTATGGGGTTGATGCCGGGAATTATGGGAGCCAGGACGATCGCAGGTTGTTGTATGTGGCTTGTACTCGGGCGTTGCATCGGTTGAGCTTGTTCTATCAGGGAGAGAAGAGCCCTTTATTAACAGGTGATCGCGTTACCGAAATGTTAACATGAAGTGATTATGAAACGATTTGATATCTTGAAGGGTGATTTTTATGAGCGAATATAAGATGATATTTCGTGTAGCCGCGGAGCTGTTGTCGGAGTCGATTGGGATTGTGAAGGATGAGGTGAAACGCGGGACGGCTTTGGTTGGGGATCCTGCTATTGAGCCTATTGATATCGCAAAATATGTTATGGCTTGTGAGGAGCGGTTCGATGTTGTCATCCATGATGAGGATGTACATACTTTTTTGCGGTTTGAGGATAGCGTGAGGTATATCGCGGAAGCTCTTTATCAGGGCGGACAGAGTGTGGCTCTTGCTACGGATGAAGAACGGGTGGCATGGTACTATTCATGAGTTGACAGGTGTGGAAAAGGGAAAGACTTGCACACCTGACGGGCGTTGCGAATACTATAAAGCACCAACATAGCGGGAGGTGGAATGCTTGTATAGTCAAGAATCTGAGCCTGTCCTGGTCAATTTGGATCAATCTGTCGATGCCGGAGAGATGTCCCCTCCGAGCCATAGGCAAAATTATCAGAACCCGATGTGTCATCAGGACCATTTAGGGGTACCCCATATGGGCCATTTGACTTTGGCCAGGTCTTACGTTGTTTACCAGCAGTTGGGATCTGTGTATTGTCCGGCTGATGCCCATAAACACGGAACGTTGTTTCCTGAGTTGGTTCGACCCTATCCGTAGATTACGCGCGAAAGCATAAAGGGAGGAACATGATGAACAATAGAGATGTTTTTCCGGAGAGCCCTGCCGTGCCTTTGTCCCCCAGTGAAGAAGGCGGAGCCCTCGCTCGGATACATGATCTGCAGTTTTCCGCGCTGGAACTTCAGTTGTATCTGGATACCCATCCTCAAGATTTGGGAGCCGTTGATATGTACAATCAGTATCACTGCGATTTGATGTGTTGTCTCAGAGAATATGAATCCCAGCATGGTCCTTTGTTTGGGAACGGGTTTTCTGCTTCGCCCCGCAATTGTTGGGGCTGGTTGGAGGGTCCCTGGCCTTGGGAAGTCAACTATGGCTAACAAAAGCACATTATTCTAGGAGTGGAGGTATATCATGTGGATTTACGAGAGGACCCTCGAGTACCCGCTGCGGGTCTGTGGGCCTGATCCCCGTATGGCGGCGTGTATTATTACGCAATATGGTGGGCCGCAAGGAGAGCTCGGTGCTGCCTTGCGTTATCTGAATCAGCGCTATAGTATGCCGACAAGTTTTGCGAAAGGTGTATTAACCGATATAGGGAGCGAGGAGCTTGGACATATGGAGATGGTTGCTACCCTCGTTTACAAATTGACGGAGGGTGTCAGTGTCGAGGGGATGAAAGCCGCCGGTCTTGATGCCCAGTATGCCGACCATCGCCACGCTATGTTCTGGCAGAACGGCGAGGGTGTTCCTTGGGTGGCGGCCTATATCTCCGCCACAGGGGATCCTGTGGCCGACCTGACGGAGAATATGGCCGCAGAACAAAAAGCCCGGGCCGTATATGAGAACCTGATCAATTTAACAGATGATTATTGGGTCAAGGATGGTCTCAAATGGTTGCGTGAAAGGGAAGTCGTGCATTTCCAACGGTTCGGGGAAGCGTTGGTGTGTGTGGAGGAACAGTTATCTCAGAAACATCAGTTCTCTGTCGGCTGAGATTCAAGGGAGCTAAAACAAAAAACAGGCGAGAGAAATAGTTCTCCCGCCTGTTTCTTGTTTGGTGCGCTCAAGATGGGTGATGTCGAGATATTTGGAGGATTCTATTGTTTAGGGCAGGAAATTGATTGTTAATGTAGAACCCAATGTAGAAGAATGGTAAGTTTTGGACAGACTCGATAGAAATCATTAAGAAAGAGAAGGGGAGGAATGAATCATGTTTCCGTTTTCCGATAAGGTTTACGAATGGCTCAAATGGATTGCTGCGATTGCGATGCCGGCGTTTATCACGATGTTGGCAGGGGTATTCTCGGCACTGGCTTTAAACGGTTTCATGAGCAGTGATATTGGTATTCTCGTGATAACGATTCTTGGTGCCGTTAACGCTTTTATTGGGGCTTTGGTAGGTGTATCAAGCAAGGTCTACTATGCGCAGGGAGCTGTTCATGACAGTGAAAGTCATGACAGCGAGAGTCATGACAGAGAGAAGGCCAAAGGTTAGCACGGCTTGGAGGTTAGCAAGTTTGAAGAGGGTATACAAATACATGATATTGGCTGCATTGGGTTTGATAGTCTGTGTATGCGCTTATTTTACACCTGTATTTATACTTTTTTTTGCAGGTGGGAACGGGTTGGAAGATGAGGATTTTTATAAGCATCAAGACGATTTTAACCGTGTAACTAATTTTCTCAAAACTTTTGCGGAACAAAATCAGCAAGAAGATTATATTTGTTTAGGGGTTAATGGTGGAACTTTAGATACTATTAGGCTTTCATGGAATGGTGAACGCTTGGAATTAGACGAAAAAGTCCGTGAAAGCCTCTTAGCAATCGATCGGGTCTTTTCTAGCAAAAAGTGTTTTTTGGATACAATCAGGATTCGAAGTAATAATATTGTCTTTGACACCATAGATGGACAATACTCCCTAGTTTACACTATTGATGATAAGCCTCCGTCTAGAATAGATGCCGTAACCAGTCTAGAATATAACGTAAAAAAAATCGAGGCTCATTGGTATCATAAAATCCCAAAAAAGAAATGGTTCAATTAATGCGAACATATCTTCTGAAAAGCCTTCCGCAATAGGGAAGGGGATGGTTATACGGTTTCCAAAAAGTCAGTTAGCTTAAGACACTTCAGACAGAATTAAAGACTAACTAAAAAACTGGGAACGTGAAACTATAACCATGCCTTTAGGACCCGGTGAACCTACAGGAATAATGTACCATTCATTTTCTGGTTGTTTGATAATCTTCTTGTTGTCAATATCCCCTTTTTTTGTCTTGCCGTTGCTGACAAGTTCCAATAATTGCGGGAGATAAAGGAGGTAAACCATGGTAAGCTGGAGATTGATTATATTTATGGGACTGCTGGCAGTAACCGCGACACTAAGCGGTTGCGTCAATCAACCGCCTGGTTATAACGCGGACCAACCTGATTCAGCCAGCGCACCAAGCAGCCCTTACGGGGCTTTTGTCCAAAAGATCCAAAGCGAAAATCTGGTGGAATATGGGTGTTGTACAGTTCCTCAAGAATTCTGTATAATGATTTATGGGGAGGAGAGATTTGAATGGATGATTCAGGCGTATTCATAATTGATGGGCACTGTGACAGCATCGGCCATTTTGTCAATGGCAGAAGAGGGCTTCTCGACGACCGGGACGCTGAGTTGCAAGGACATTGGGATCTTGAGCGCGCCCGGGTTGGCCGTGTCGGGTTGCAGTTTTTGGCTTCCTACATAGAAGAGGTGTATAAACCGTATTTAGCGACACGGCGCGGACTGGAGTTGCTGATGGCTGCCCATGAGTTCGTTCGGCAGAACGCCGGGATAGTCAAGCTTGTACGTGATCGGGAGGATTTGCGTGGGTTGGATGGTAGTCGGGTTGGCATCCTGCTCAGTGTCGAGGGGGGAGAGATTCTTGGTGAGGATCTGTTTATGTTGGATGTGTGTTTTTTGTTGGGGGTCAGGTCCATTGGATTGACGTGGAATCAACGTAACGCTCTCGGGTGTGGTGTCGGTGAGGGGGATCTGGGTGGGGGTTTGTCCGGTTTTGGGGTGCGTGTGGTTGAGCGGATGAACGCTTTGGGGATGCTTGTTGACGTTTCTCATTTGCACGAGAAAGGTTTTTGGAAAGTGCTGGAGGTTTCAAGGTGCCCGGTGGCTGCGACCCATTCTTGTGCCCGGGCCTTGTGTGATCACCCCCGTAATTTGACTGACGACCAGTTGCGGGCTTTGGCCGCGGCCGGCGGGGTGGTAGGGATCAATTTCTGCCCTGATTTTCTGGTGCCGGATGGACATGCGGTGTTGGCGGATGTGGTGCGCCATATTGAATATATTGCCGGAGTGGCCGGGGTGGGTTGTGTCGGTTTGGGTTCGGATTTTGACGGGGTGGACGATTTGCCTCAGGGTTTAGAGGGGGTGGATCGCCTGCCAAGGCTGCTTGTGGCTTTGAGAGAAGCCGGGTTCAATGATAAGGAAGTTGCCGATATCGCCTGGGGGAATTTTTGGAGGGTGTTGGATCAAAACCTTCCCCTTCGGGGCGAAGAAGGGTGTGATAATACTGCGTATTAAACAATCAAAATGGTTTGCGGATTTGCATTGTCATACGTGTTTTTCTGATGGGAGCTTGAGTTCGATAGAGATTGTTTCTCTTGCGGCGGCGCGGGGTTTGCGTGTTTTGGCTGTTACCGATCATGATAGCATTGGGATGTGGGAGCGCACTGGGGTTTGGGCCAAAGGTGAGTTGGATGGGGATGCGTCTCTGTTGGTTCTTCCGGGTGTCGAGATCAATACCGCTTGGGCGGGTGCGGAGATACATGTGCTGGGATATTTTCATCCCGGCCCATTTTACGATGTCGGCCCCTGGAGAGAAGAAGACGCGGTTGAAGCCGTTCAGCTAAGGGCCGGGAAAATCGCGGCGTTGGAACAGCGTTTGGAAATGTTGCGCGGGAAACGGCTGGAGAGGGCCCATGCTATTGTGGACAAGCTCCGGGGGTTGGGTGTGGATATTCTCTGGGAACATGTGGAGAGCTTGATTACCGGGACTTCTGTAGGGCGTTCTCATATTGCGCGGGCTCTTGTTAAGTGTGGTGAGGTGACGACGGCCCAGGAGGCTTTTGAGCGTTATTTGAATGCGGGTGCCGCGGCTTATGTACCTAATTACAATATTCAACCTCATGAGGCGATACAGTTGATTCATGACAGCGGTGGGGTTCCTGTTCTGGCTCATCCGAAAGATACGGCGTCTGAGGTTATCCGCGATTGGGTTGATGCCGGGTTGGCGGGGCTGGAAGTATGGCATCCGGATCATTCGCCGTCGCAGGTCGATATGTTGTTGAAGTTGACAGAGGACCTGGGTATTCTGGCTACGGGAGGGTCGGATTTCCATGGGTTCGGGCTCCATGCAGAGTTGGGGGAGTTCGGTGTTGATGCGGAGAGATTCGGCAGGCTTTTGGCGCAACTGGACTTGGCGAAGTACTGACTGCTGACCGAGGAATCGGCCAGCGAACGATTCTCGGTTGTACCACCTTGCGGGCGTAGCCCGCATTAGACCTATTCAGGGTTCAGGGTTATTACCACCAATTCGGGGCGGTTAAAAATCCTTGGTGCCATTGTTGATTCTCTTGATAGCCCTCGGCTCACGATCATTTCGACATCTTCCCTGTGGTAGTAGCCGTTGGTGTATTTAGGAAACAGACCTTGATTGGGGGATAATAATCCGTTGTCCAGAAGCAGCGGGAGTCTCCATTGGCCTCCGTGGGCATGCCCACACAACACCAAGTCGCATTCCAGTTGACGGTATTCTGCTGTGCGCTCTGGTCTGTGGGCTAACAGAATTGTATAGAAACCGGCTTCGGTTTCGGCCTCGGCTAAGTTTCTCAGTTGTTCCCGGTAGGGGATGGCGCGGCTTCTGTAGCGGTCGGTGTCAGGATCATCCAGCCCGTATATACGGATCTTTTCGTTGCGGATGGAGACGTCTTTGGAGGTTCCTTCCAATACTTGGACATCGAAGGATATGAGGATGTCTTTGAATCGATCAGCTTCTTGACTCCGGAATTCGTGGTTTCCCGAGACGTAAAGACAAGGTGTATTGCCTGAGATCCTTTTGATGAATTCTATTGTGTTGTCCGGCTGAATGCTGTCGTCGAAGATATCACCTCCAAGAAGGATGATGTCTGGCTGTTCGTTCAATACAGCGTTAACAAGCTGTTTTTGGTCTTTCCCGTAGTAGCAGGAATGGAGATCCGTGATTAGGATCAGTTTGATCGGTTCCTCAATTTTATCGGTGATGATGCTTATGGTGTTGACCGAAAGACTTGTATTAAACACAAAAAGATGGAGAAGAACTTGTATGATTATGAGAATCGGGAGACCTGCCATAAACTTGGTGTGCTTTGTTTTATGGTGAATGGCAAGCATACTCGCCAGCATGGCGACGGCGCCGCCCAGAGTGGCTACAATCATAAGTGTCCGCTCTCTGATACGTCGTTTACGTTTTTTGGCCGCTCTTTTATCCCTTATAACCAAGATGACCGCCAATATGCTGATGGTAACGGGATAGAGAGCGATGTATTCATAGAACAAGTAGGCATTTCGCAAGGGTTCGTTCTCCTTATATGGTGGAGGATTCTGTCGATAGGAGGATTTCGACGAGGCAATCCCAAACCCTTTTTCATTTCTGGCAACATTGAACAATCATTAATATGGTGATACACTCAAATAAAAAGGGGGACGATTATGGCTTTTCAACTTCAAGCTCCTTACAGCATGTCCGGGGATCAGCCGGAGGCCGTTGATAAACTGACGGACGGGGTTTTGCGCGGGGCGTCCCACCAGACGTTGTTGGGGGTGACAGGGTCGGGTAAAACGTTTACAATGGCCAATATTATTCAGAATGTACAGTTGCCCACCCTAGTGCTGGCCCATAATAAGACGTTGGCGGGACAGTTGTACAGCGAGTTCAAGGAGTTTTTTCCTGAGAATGCTGTGGAGTATTTCGTGAGCTATTATGATTATTATCAGCCGGAGGCTTATGTGCCCTCCAGTGATACCTATATTGAGAAGGATGCCCAGATTAATGAGGAAATCGAGAAACTGCGTCATTCGGCGACGGCGTCTTTGTTTGAACGATCGGATGTGATTGTTGTGGCCAGTGTGTCTTGTATCTATGGCACGGGGTCACCGGATGAGTATCGGGAAATGATTTTGTCTTTGCGGCAGGGGCAGGAGATTGATCGCAACGCGATGTTGCGGAAACTGGTTGATATTCAGTATGACCGCAATGATGTGGCTTTGTTGCGGGGAACCTTCCGGGCCCGGGGGGATGTTGTTGAAGTGTGCCCGGCAGCATCCAGCGAAAAAGCCATTCGGGTGGAGATGTTTGGAGATGTTATTGAACGGATTTTTGAGATCAATATCCTAACGGGGGAGATTCTGGGGGAGAGACGGCATGTGGCGATTTATCCGAATACCCATTATGTAACCCAGCGGGAGAAACTGATGGAGTCGACAAAACTGATTGAGGCAGAGTTGGAGGAGCGGTTGGTTTGGCTGCGGGAGCGGGAGAAACTGATCGAGGCTCAGCGGTTGGAGCAGCGGACGCTTTATGATATTGAGATGTTGCGGGAGCTGGGATTCTGTAATGGGGTGGAGAATTATTCCCGCCATCTGACTTTCCGAGAAGCGGGGGAAACCCCTTATACGTTGCTGCATTTTTTCCCGGAGAAGTTTTTGATGTTCATTGATGAGTCTCACCAAACGTTGCCCCAGATCCGTGGTATGCATGAGGGGGACCGTTCCCGCAAAACCATGTTGGTAGAACATGGGTTCCGGTTGCCGTCAGCTTTGGATAACCGGCCGTTGCGTTTCGATGAGTTCGAGGGGATGACGCCCTTGCGGGTTTATGTCAGTGCGACCCCGGGACCTTATGAACAGGAGCATTCCCCGGCGGTAGCGGAGCAGATTATCCGGCCGACGGGGTTGTTGGATCCCATGGTGCATGTCCGGCCGACAAAGGGACAGATTGATGATCTGGCAGGAGAGATCCATTCGCGGATTGCTGATAATGAGAGAGTCTTGGTGACGACCCTGACGAAACGGATGGCGGAGGATTTGACCGGGTACTTCAAAGATCTTGGTATGAAGGTGCGGTATCTTCATTCCGATATTTCGACGCTGGAGCGGTTGGAGATCCTGCGGGAGTTGCGGGTTGGGGATATTGACGTTATTGTGGGGATTAACCTGCTGCGAGAGGGACTGGATTTGCCTGAAGTATCTTTGGTGGCTATTCTGGATGCAGATAAGGAGGGGTTCCTGCGGTCGGAGCGGTCGCTGATCCAGACCATTGGGCGGGCGGCCCGGCATGTGAAGGGGACTGTGATTATGTACGCGGATCAGGTGACGAATTCCATGCGGGTGGCTTTGGACGAGACGAATCGGCGGCGGGCGATTCAAATGGAGTATAATATGCAGCATGGGGTTGTGCCTGTGAGCATTGTCAAGGAGATTCGTGATGTGCCCCAGGCGACGGTGGCGGCGGAGGGGGGAGAGACCTATCAGACGTCTGTTGATAAGTTGTCTGAAGAGGATAAAGCGGCTTTCATCAAGGGATTGGAGGAGGAGATGATGAAAGCGGCGAAGGCGTTGGATTTCGAGCGGGCGGCGGAACTGCGGGATGTTGTTATTGAGCTGAAGGGCGGATTGGACAAGGTGCGGGGCGGGAAGAAGAAGGGGGCGGGGAGTATGAAGGGGGCGGGGAGTATGAAGGGGGCCGGGAGTATCAAAGGGGCGTATACGTATCCTCAGAAGAGAGGATGGAAGCAGTAGCCTTGGTAGAGTACTAGGGGATGTGTATCACCTGCTGTATGGTTGCCCAAGCTTTGTCCCAGTTTATCCGTTCTTGTTCCAGACGGATCCTCGGGCCCCAGCGCCAGGTTTTTAGCCCGCGATAAAGGTCTTGTTCTATGTCGGTGAGCATAGGCAACTCCGGTGCCGCCACTTGATCTTTCTCTTCGACCCAGAGGTCGCGGTGATCCATGAGGGTTGTGTGGTCCATTAAGGTGGAGTCCAATGGGGAAGTTTCGTTTGCCGGGAAGGTTTCTCGGGCAAGGTTTAGGATGGCGAACCCGTGGGTATCGATGTCGCCCCAATAAAAACGCTTTGCTTGATGGATCCATGGGATTTGCGCCAGGATGCTCACCCTGTAACCTAATCCCATGACGACCACAGAGCCCGGCAAGTCTTGAAAGGCTAGACCTGTTTGGATGTTTTCTGTGATGAATACATAGGCCGGGGAAAGATCCATCCGGGCAATTTCTTCCCAAGGGGCCGTTATATCACGAAGTCCACCGTACTGGTCTCTGAAAGCAGGATCGAGCAGGCACATGCGTATGACTTGTGGCAGCGGTTTCAATCCGCAGCGTCTATAAAAATCTTTGTCCATGAGATCGCCCCGGATGGCGGCGACGAGATCAGAGACAGGGGCAGCATGGGGTTCAAGCCATTTGGTGTCTACGCCGGCAAGGGGGATTTGCCGGGGATAAAGATTGGAGTCGGGATGGGCGCAAATCCAGGCTGTCATGTCAATGAGGCGTGTGAAATCGGTGTTGTTGTAGGTGGCGAGGATGGGATAATATTTCGGGAGTGTCTCCGCCAAAATAGGCCAGCGTTGATGAAGGGTTTTGTAACGGGTGACGGCTTGTGTCCAGGCCTCGGTTTCACCAATCCAGGAGACGATATCATGGGGGTCTTCCAGGATCAGTTTGGCGGGGACCTTTTGCTTGCCTAGGGAGCGCCAATGGCGATGAGACCACACAAGGGATCCGGCGCCATGCCAGGTCTGCCAAGCTGTTACCCAAGCTCGGACGCCCTCCGGTTGGCGCAAGGCGTCTTGCTCCGTGGGGATGCCCAGGTTGATTGTGATTGGCCAAAGCGATCCGACGTCGGTATCATCCTCGGCCTCGGCGTTGGTGGGCTTGGATGTTTCGGTGGTTGTGCAAGCCATGAGCCACTCGTGGTGTTTGCTTCGAAATCTCTTTATCAAGAGTTTGCGGATGTCTTCAGGAAGTTTCAAGAGAGGCCTCCTCCTCGGGGGTTTGCGGGGAGAGATTCAATCGTTGGCGGTTGCTGTCGTATTCGATATGAAGAACACCGGAAACACGACGATCACGGATGTCAACGAAACAGGCTCCGCCAATGAAGGGCTCAAGGGTCATGACAGATTTGAGAGGGGTGGCAACAATCATCTGGAACCCGAAGTTGTTGAAGATATTCATGACCAAGGTGGTGAATTCGTTATCTGTTTTGTCGAAGGCTTCGTCAAGAACGACGGGGGCATACAGGGGAAAGCCCTGGTCGTTGCCTCCAAGTTGATAACGCAAGGCGGCGGCCAGACAGGTTGTGGCCAGTTTCTGGCGTTGGCCGCCGGATTTGCCGGCACCGCTGCGGTAGACTTCGATTTCGATACCGTTTTCATCGATTTCCCGGCCGATGAATTCCACATGTTGGCGCACGTCAAGAACGGATTCGCGCCAACGCTTCTGTTCAGGGTCTTGGCCGGAAAGGTGTTCGACCAACTGCCGCAGTTTCAGGAAACGGGATTCGGCGAATTCGCGATCGTCACTCCAGGCGTGACTGAGGGCCTGTTGGATGTTTTGTTTGAATTCCCGTACTTCCGGCAGTTGCCGGTCGCTGGCGTCGATGTGGAGGGTTGTTCGCTGGTCTGTCGTCTGGTTGAAGGGGACTTGGCTGAGACCGTCGTTGACCAGTTCCATACGTTCCAAGATATCTTTTCTCGCGTTGTTCAAATGGGTGGAGAGGGCGGCCAAGTTCTGGTGGCTCTGGTTTTGCAGCAGATCGAAGAACCTCTGTTCGTGGGCCGGGAGTCCGTCTGTTTCGAGTCGGGCAAGTTTGGCAAAATAGTCCTGAGCGCTCATAAGTGTGTTGTCGAAATCGCTGGCGTCCATGGGCCATGTCCGTTTGAAATCGGTGAAGATGGTCTCGATATGTTTTTCGTATTCGGCGATGGTGTGGTTAATCGTTTCGATATCTTGGCTCAGGGATTGAACGACTTTCGTTGTTACATTGTCCAGGTTGTTGAGGCGTATGTGATCGGTGATTTGCCCGTAGCGTTCGTCAAGACCGGTTTGTTGGTGTGGCGTCAGGGGGATGAGGGTGGGATCGTCTTCGAGCGCGCCCAATTGGGACTCGCTTTCTTTGATTTTATCAAGGGTTTTGCCCAGTTCAATGCCGGTGGTGCTCAAGGCCTTTTCGGCTTGAGAGACGAGATTCTCTTGATCCTTGATCTGGTCAGCGAGTTGTTGCAAGACACTGTTGCCGCTGCGTATGTCATAAATGAGTTTGTCGAGGGTTGAGATACGATTCATTATGGTGACGATGTCGATTTCCTGCCACCGGAGGTTGACGAGGGTTTGGCAATGGATCATCCGGGTCTGGCTGGTTTTTTCGGCTTCAATGAGAGCTGCGATTTGTTTGGCTAAATTGGAGATGGTTGCGGAATACTCGCGAACCTGTTCCTGGTACAAGGCCAGTTTGTCATGGTTGTTAAAACCCAGAACCCAATGTCGGCGGTCGTTAATAGCTCGGCGGTCGTCTTTCTCGAAACGGGTTTGGCTGTGTTTGACTTGGCCTTCGCGGGTTAGAGCGCGATCTGCAGCGCGAAAAGCCTGCATAGACTCAACACAGGCGTAATCAAAACGCCTGAGGAGCTCTGTTTGCAGCCATTCCTCGTTGTTGCCTTCTTTGACGTTGAGCTTCAATACCAGGGAATGGGTGTTGATGACGGGTTGCGCCAGTCGGAAGGGATCGCGGCAGGCGCGATAGTAGACAAGACGTTGTCCCAGATGCAGGGTGTTGATATGGTTTGACAGGAGGGTGTAGTGGTTGTCGTCAACCAGCAGGGAGAGGGCGAAGCCATGGAGGACCCGTTCGATGGCGCCCTGCCAGGAGGATTCTTCCGGTTTGACTTCGATCAGTTCCCCGATGAAGGGCAGGGCGGTGTCGGAGAGACCGATGGCGGCGGCGATTTGACTGCGGAGTTCCAGCATGGCAGCCGGAATGTTGGAAGGTTGGCGCAACAGAGCCTGGACTTCCTTATTGGCTTCTTTGTGAGCTTTTTCGGTTTCTTGTTTGCGGCTTGCCAAGGCGAGATGCTCGTTGCGGGAGGCTTCGGCGTGGGTGTTCCAGCCCTCGATTTCTTCTCGTGCCTGGCCGACGAGTTCGGCGAATCCCTGGGGGGTGTCGCTAAAAGGCCGGTTAAGCTCCCGGCAAGCGGTTTCAGCTAGATTTCGTTTGCCATGGCAGATTGTGCGTTGATCCTCAAGTTTCTTTTTCTCGTCTTCCCATTGGTCTATTTGGTCGCCGCCCATTTCCCGATGTTGTCGTTCCAGTCGGCGCAAAAGGTCGGTATGGGTGCCAAGGGTTCCCTGGCATTTCGCGGTTTCGCCTTGGAGAGCTTCGGCGTGAATCGTCAGATTCGCGATATGTCCTTTGAGCAAAGCGATGGAGCGGGTTTTTCGGTAGATATCAATGCCTTCTTGAAGTTCTTTGAGGGCAGTCCGTTGTGCGAGGGCGGTTTCTCTTTGGCGGTGGGTTTCCCGAGCCGGAACCAAGGTCTCAACTTGTTGGCGGGCGGTGACCACGGATTGGTGGGCGGCGCTGAGTTCGTCGAACTCATTCACCAGCCTGTCGGCGACTTCAAAGGTTTTGGGTTTGTCCAACATGAATTCCCGGAGGAAGGTGTTGAGGTCCCCCAGGTTTTTGGCTGATTGGGTTTTGTGGAGCAACCGGAGAGCCATTTCGCTTTCGATACCCAAGAGGCGACGAAACCGTTCGCAGTAGGGAGAGAATTCGTCATGGACGAAGGCGTCGGGAAGAGATTGTTTAAGCTTGCGGATGTCCAGGTTGGATTGGCTGAAGAATTCCAGTTCCTGCAAATCAAAAGGGCGCTCGAAAATTAAATAGTATCGTTTAACGTCGGTGCTGCCACCGGCACTGCCACGGAGCCAGAAAATCTGAACGAGAACGACGCTTTGGCCGGCCGCGTTCCGGTAAGTGAGTCCCAGGGCCGACCAAGTAGTGCCGGCGCGCAGGCAACGAGTAGCGATCTCGCCGGAGTCTTCATCTTTCTGTTCTGCCCAAGCCCCCCGTATGTAGCTGACCAGGTTGCGATCCCGGCCGCTTTTGTCGGTGTCTCGGGCCGCCGCGTTGAAGTTGACCCAGCGGGGGGGAACCAAAAGGGCCGAGAACGCGTCCAGAAGGGTGGATTTTCCGGAACCGGATCTGCCGACGAAGAGGAATCCCTGTTGCGCGATGGGTACGGTGTGGAGGCCGGAAAAGGTGCCCCAGTCGTAGACCTGGAGCTGTGCCATGCGGAATTGTTCCGGGGCGGCCTGGGGTTCGTCCTGTGCGAACAGGGTTTGCTGCGAGTACATGGATGTCAAGCGTCCTTTCTTGGAAGGGGATCTCTTTGATCCGATTATGCTTATTCTAGCATAACGCGGCTTGCCGCCGCAAGCCGCAAGCTGCAAGCTGCAAGCCGCAAGCCGCAAGCCGTATTCCTGGGTTACTGCCCTATAGCCGTGTCGGGCACGCCTTTCGGATAGTATTTCACCAGACACAAGTTTGCGTTTTTAAACAGCCACCCGCTTCCGTCTGATAGGGTTATCTTGCTTTGGTACATGGGGATTTTCTGACCGTTGATCTCGGTGTACCCGTTGGCGGAAACAAGTTCAAGAGCAGCTATAACAAGCTCCGGATGGAGCTGTTGGAGAAAGTTTCGATAGAGGGGTTCACCTTCCCGCTCGTCAACGTAATTCCAGACTCCATATGGCGCTTTACTTTCTGAAGGCGCATCTCTGAATATATAGGCGAATTCGCCGGTTAATGCCTCGAATTCGCATTGTATCTGTGTAGGCAAAACTTGATAATCGTAACCGCTCTTATAGAATTCTAAACCAAGCTTATAGGAGAAGTCCAAATATGTCTCGCAATCCTTGTAATCCTCCTTGTCAACAAGATAAACTGTCACAGACCAGGTTGGGGGGGATATCCATTCCTGAAAGTCTTCCATGAATTGTTCTCTAATGGATTCCGGAACTTCATTGTCACCAAAAAGCATCCCCGTGACGTGATTCGAATACTCTATTTTGAGGATCGCCTTATGGTGATCAACACCAAAAACCCGTTGTATTTCTTGGAGCGCAATGAAGGCAGCCTGCTTTTCATCCAACTCGTATTTGGAGGGAACGTTGTTCATGCTGCTGATATTAAAGATTCTGGTGTCGGCAAGCAATCGTTCCGCTTCATCTGAATCGATCCGAACCGCGGCTGTTTCCAATGTCGCAAGAGGTTCGGGCTCCCCTTGCTCGTCTGAGATTACCTTGGCTTCTTCTATACTTGAGGCCCAGGTTATACCTGTTTTGAGTCCCCAAGCCGCGACAACGACAGCACAGAGAATAAGCGCAATCACCAGTATTTTGGTTCGCATCGTCTTGCTCTCCATGATATTCTTATTCATAGTTGATTCCTCCGATCTCGGCACATGTGCCTATGGTGTTGAGTAACATTATCGATAGATTTCCTGATCCGGCACACCTTTGGGGAAGTATGTCACAGCCACAAAGTCCCCATGTTCGAATAACCACCCGCTTCCGTCTGACATGGTGATCTTGATATTCGCATAGATTGTCTTACCGGCGCTTACATAGCTGCCGAAGTCAACAGGCTCGACAGCCGTTATCGTAAGATCAGGGAACTTTTGCCGGAGATAGTCGCGATACAGCGGCTCAGCCTCTTGCGCATCCACCTGCTGTCTTTCCATAAACGTTGTTGTTAATTCCGCTTTTGCCTCTCTCTCAATAGATATGATTTCACCGGTAATCCCATTGATGTCACATCGATAAGTTGTGGGGATGGGTGTATAATCCTCTCTGAGCCTATATGAAGCGTAGCCGCCTTCTGATAGAGAAAGTGCTTCCGAGTCATATTTCTGTCTGTCCTTAAAATCCAAAGCCGTTAGGCAATCCGCATAGTCCTCTTTATTGACAAGATAGGCGGTTACAGACCAATGAGAAGGGACAATCCAATCCTTATAATCCTCAATCAATTTTTCCCGCATAGATTCCGGGAGCCCCTGTAGAGCATAGTCCCGGCCGCGCTCCGAATATATTGTGACCAAGACCGTATTGGTCAGGTTTTCTCCAAACACTCTTTGTATTTCATTTACCGCAATGGCAGCAGCCTGTTTCTCGCTCAGTTCATATTGTGTGGGCTTCGATTGTGAAGGCAAACTTAGCGAATTGGATAATTCGGGCACGTCATTGACGCTGAAAATTGAAATATCGGCAAGGAGGCTTTCGACCTCCGGAGAATCGATCCGCACCGTAACCCCTTCCGGCAACACGAAGGGATTCTGTGCCAAAGCGTCAGAGACAATCTTTTCCTCCTCATTTTTTGCGGCCCAAGCGATGCCAAGCTTGAGTCCCCCAGCCGCGATAATAATAAGACTGAGGATTATTGTGACTATGATGATTTTCTTGCGCATCTCTCATCCTCCTTTATTTTAGTTTGTGCACCAAAAGGCGCACAAGCAGGCTCTAGAGACAGACTAATCCAAAGAAGTATCGGAACTTTCATCAAGTTGTCATGGAGTTGCAAAACAAAGGGTTACGACAGTTCCTTGCCCTATCTGTGACGCGACTTCGATTTCAGCGTGATGGGCGTCAACAATTTGTTTGCACAAGGAAAGGCCAAGCCCTGCTCCTCCCGAGGCTCGGGAGCGGGCAACATCTACGCGATAGAAGGGCTCAAATATTCGTTCAATCTGTTCCGGTTCCATGCCTATACCATGATCGGCAATTTCGATCAGAACGACAGCCTGCCCGGACTCGTCGGCGGGATCCTGTTGTGAAGCTTTTAGAGATATCCTGCTGCCTTCAGGACTGGCTTTTATTGCGTTATCTATAAGGTTGATCAATAATTGTTCTATCAGGACATCGTTGCCGAGGATGATCTGATCATCGCAGGAAATCTCCAAATCAATCTGACCCTGGGCGAGAGAGGGCGATAGGATTGTCTGAACTCTTTCGAAACAACCCGCCAGAGGGATTTCGACTTGAACGATTTCGGCTCTTCGTGTCAGAGAAAGCTCCAGCAATTTCGCGGAGATGTCCTGTATACGTCGGACATGTCTCATGATATGGTCAGTTGCGGCGATACGCTCGTCATCAGAAGAGTTCGCTCGCTGCAGGAATTCGGCGTAACCATACAGGGTGGTTAGAGGTGTACGAAGTTCGTGGGCAAAATTGTCGATAAACTGTTGTTTGGCGAGGGAATTCTGCCGTTCCTCTTCCATACGGGAGAGAATCTCGTCAGCCATGGTATTCAACCGCGATCCCAGAAGAGCGATTTCGTCGTTCCCTTTGATATCGGCACGAACGTTATAGGCCCCGGCTGCGATTTCTTCTGAAGTTCGCTGGAGAACCCGCACAGGTTTCATCAACCTTTTCAAAATAATATACAGCACCACCATAAACACCAACGTCAAAATCATTCCGGAAACAATCAGCTTATTCGTTAGAGCCTCCTGGCCTGCGGCGATATCTGTTATCTCCTGCGAATAGATGAGGAGATAATCAGAAAAGGGGCCCGGCATATAACCCGCAACATAGATGTGCTTACGCCCATCCTGAGACGATATTACCGATTGGCGCATGCCGGGCCCGGGATTCAGTTGATCAAGGATCTCTGATGCCCCAACGCTGCCATAGACAGTGACGTTATCCCGGATAAGCTCAAGCCGGACGCCACGATTTTCAAAATAGCCGGCATAATCACTCAAGGCCATATTTCTGGCCTTTTCCATATCTCTTTCTTGCGCCAATATGATTGTCAGGTGACGCGCCAGCAAATTCGTAACAAAATTATGTTGCGCAAACGCCTGATCACGTGCGGTATCCAAGCTCGCCTTATAAACGATGTTGGAAAGAAAGAAAATTCCCAAGTTGAAAGCGATAAGGAACAAGGACAAAGTTGCTAAGAATATTTTAAACCATAATTTCATGAGAACACCTCACAGTTCGAGCTGATAAATCCGGGCCGATAGGTCCTTGGCGGAGGACTAGATTTCGAGCCGATATCCTAATTTATAGATGGTTTTAATAATATCCTCCCAATGCAGTTTTGCACGCAGCTTTTGAATATGATTATCGACGGTTCGGGTCTCGCCAAAATAATCAAATCCCCACGCCAGCTCTAAAAGCTTCTCCCGGGAAAGCGCGATATTACGATTCATGATCAACACCTCCAAAAGATCGAATTCCTTTGGGGTTATTTCCACACATTCGTGACCTCGAGAAACCGTACGCGCACTGAAGCTGACCTTTGTTCCGTTTGCCTCAAATGTTTCTGCGTTCTTCTGTGTCCGCCTCAAAACGGCATGAACTCTGGCCAGCAATTCCAAGGTTTCAAAAGGTTTGGTTATATAGTCGTCGGCCCCTAAGTTAAACCCTTTTATCCTGTCGTTCAATGAATCCAGGGCGGTCAGAAAGATAACCGGTGTTTCCCCCAGCTGTTCCATCACCTCGAACCCACTTAGGTTGGGCAGCATGACATCCATCAGGATAAGATCAAACCCTTGCTTGGAAGCAACCTCCAGAGCGGTTGGGCCGTCATAGATTTGCACGCAGTGATGTCCGACCAGTTTTAAATTGTTGGCGATGAGATCGCTAATACTTTCTTCGTCTTCGACAACTAAAATTTCCGCCATAAGGTCACCTGCTAAGTATCAGAGTTCGGTATTCGGAGAATCCAAAGGAAGCGCTTTTCACTATGATACCATACAGATGTCACGAAGTTGTCATAAATTCGTGATTCCGGCTTTATTCTCTGGTTGCTTCGCCAACAAATCCTTCTTTAGAGGCCATGTGATGGTAGACTTCGGTGAGGGCTTGGATTTGTTCTGCCGAGAAAAGCAACTTCAGCGTTGGTGATATTTCGTAACGGTCATCGGAAGCGCGGAGTTTTTGGAGGATGTTACGTTCTTTGAATTTCTCTATGGAGGCTTTAATACGTTTCTCGAACCCAGCCCGGTCTGTGTTGGCGACCCGGTCAAACAAACGCAGATGTTCCGTTATCTCCTCAGCAGAGATGACAGCCCTTTCGTTGTGGGTGTCGGCCTGCATAAGAAATTGACGCAAGTGCAGAAGCAAAATGGAGTCGATAAAGGTTAATGGGGCACGACGCAGAAGCTTCGGAACCTCCAAGTCACCTGTGTCAGCTTGGCGGGTAAAAGCTACCTGCATGTCCTGGTCAAGAATGAGCTCCAGAAACAAGTCTCCGAGCCGCCGGCGGACGACGAGTTCGTTCTGGATAAGGGTTGGCCAGAGTTTGGGATGCCGCTTTTTGTCCAGAGACGGCCCCATGAGCAGTTGAACCAAAACCCGGCGGACAGCAAGAGGCAACTCCCCCGTATCTCCGGCAAAAAGGCTGCTCGTTTCGGCCTCGTTCTCACTCTCTGATTCGTTCTCAGACATGCCCTTGATCCCAGATTCAGTTGTCTGGTTTTCCGCCATAGGGGTCTCCCCATATTGATTATCCATCTTATATGACAATTCCTTTCAGTCGAAAGTATTTTGCATCAGTCGAAAGTATTTTGCAGGATTACTCGCTTAGCTCATGGACTCGCTCCTGCAGGAAGAAGATTTTTGGAATTCGTGCGCTGCGTGGGACCTCATCTTGACCAAACCAAGACACGGTTTCACAAGTGTTAGAATTGTAGCCATGGAGACTTCCCAAGGCCAGCAAACCGACGACGCTGCCTAATCCTTGTACGGCCGGATAGAGTTCCAGGATTTCGCCGATGGAGGCTTGGGCGCACACTTTGAGGACATCGCGAATGTTTCCTTTGAGTGCGCGGAAGTCGATCTCTGATTGGGCGACCAGTTCTCCGACAGATTCCAAGTCAATGTAAGGGGTCTCGCCAAAGGACATATCTTCGGGAAGCGACTGCAGGGAGGGATCATACAGAACCCATTGGGAGAGGGAGCGAATGCGGCTGCCGGTAAGCTCAAGGGTATAAGGCATTTTTTCCGGGGCTCTGACATCGTCTTTGAGGGCTAAAGCGGTGCGCTGGGCTTCTCTGAGAAGCTTGCTGAGACGTCTCTGTTCCAAATATTCGCGGCTTTGAACAAAATGTTTGAGGCTGCGGGCAAATGTCTGCAGAACATCATGAACCGAGCCGCCCTGTTCCAGAAGGACCCGGGTCAGGCGCAGAAGGAACTGTCGGTCTTTGGTTCCCATCTGGGTGATGAATTCCCGGGACATGACGTCGTCTAGGGCTTGTTCCAGTGTAGCTGATTGTTCGGGATCCGTGAGCAGTCGCCAGAAAGCGGAGAAGGTTCTTCCTGCTTCGCTGTCTGAGATCAGATCTATTCCCGCGAACAACGAGTCCAGGACTTCCCCCCGATTGCTTTCGTTGTCCATGAGCTGTTCTCTGAGCTCACGATTCAGTTGATCAAACTGGTCGCGGACACGGCGAAAGTCGCCGGCTAAGGAATCTGCCAAAGAAATGATTTCCTGGGTGCGTTCCAAGGCCGTTGTGTGGGGAAGAACCCTCATCTGGCCTTTTTGGATGGTATCGATTTCTTTGTCGATGCGAGCTTGTTCTGCCACCAGCCGGTCAATGCGGCGGAATTTATTGGTGTCGGTGTCTTCCGCCAGTTTCGCTAAAGCCTGAATGACCAAGGCAAGCCGACTTTCTGTCGCGGTGGCATGGGGTTGAACCATGTTGGATAAAAACCGGATTGCGTCAATTGTTGCCGTGGATAGCTCGTACTCTTCCGAACTTGCACCCACAGGGAAGCGTCTCTCCAAATACCCGTCTGCCAGCCAACTTGCGATGTAAGCCTGAGCTGTTTGAGGAAAATCTTCGCCTTGAGCCCGCAGAACCTCAAGATCCCGTTCAACGCGTTCATGGAGAACGGAAGAGGGAAGAGTTCGCTGGGTCTCATAAAGATGTGACTGCAAGAGGCCGATGACGGTGGGACCATTGTCGGATGCGAGCAGACGCCACAAGGGGCCGGAACGCAAACGTCGGTATGTGGCTATGGTTTTGGTCGTTTTCATTAGCGTTTGATTTTGAGACTGCTGGTCTTTTCAAAAGGTTGTTCTCTGAAATTGATGATCTGAATCTGCTTGTACAGAGGGAGGTTTTTGTTTTGCTCTTTGACTTCCTGCCTGATAAGGGTTTGGGCCTGCTCCAAACCCATACTGTCGACAACGGTTTTGGCCGGATGGATTTCGGCAGAGATGATGTCTAAATCGTTATTCGCGGAGACAATAATACCGTCGATGTTCTGGCTGTCGTCAAACATCGCTTCCAGCTCTTCGGGGGATACATTTTCACCGTTGCCCAGAATGATCAGATTCTTTAAACGGCCGGTAATATAGAGAAAACCCTCTTCATCCAAATGTCCAATATCACCGGTTTTGAGCCAGCCTTCATCCGTCAAAGCCTTTGCGGTTTCATCCGGGTCTTTGTAATATCCCAGCATGACATGTTCTCCCGAAACCCAAATTTCCCGATCAACAATTTTCGCCTCACAACATACACCGGGCCGGCCCACAGAGTCAGGCCTTTGAAAATCGACATGTCTGTAAACCTGACAAGAAATGAGCGGAGCGCATTCCGTCATCCCATAACCTGCCAGAAGCTCAATATCCAGAAGTTTGAAGAAAGCGACATACGATGGATCCAATGGTGCGCCTCCGCAAACAATTTGTTTCAAGTTTGGCCCGATTCTCTTTCTTATGAGCGTTGTAACAAGTGCTCTCTTGACCTTGTTCAGTGAATCCAGGGGTCCGAATCCGGCTCTGCGCAACTGGGATTGGATTTCATTTTTGAACAGCCTCATAACAGCCGGAACAACCACGATAATATCAATATTGAATTTTTTGATGTTACTAAAAGTATTATATATCGAATCATTAAGGCATAGGGCACCCCCAACAAACATGGCAGACAGAAAACAATGACCAATCGTATACATATGGTGGTTCGGCAGTAAAACAAGCAGGTGATCACCAACATTTACATCGATTATACTGCTGCCATAATGGGCTGCGGAAGACAGATTTCGTTGACTTAACATAACGGCCTTTGGTTTGCCGCTTGTACCGGAAGTGTACACAATCATCGCCAGTTCCGGCCCATTTAATACCGGTGGGGCCGAGTAAGCGGCGTTCGTAAATCGGTTTGTTTCATAAGAC
>Ga0082212_10001514_pt1 | contig 34278 bp, 29 predicted proteins | sample TergutNt197P3_FD_71548 | JGI IMG/M metagenome (GOLD analysis project Ga0082212, IMG submission 71548) | Neocapritermes taracua P3 segment gut microbial communities from Petit-Saut dam, French Guiana - Nt197 P3 | ecosystem: Host-associated > Arthropoda: Insects > Digestive system > Gut ... | reverse complement strand
ATCTCCAGCAGTTTCTCCGACTCACCCTGGAGCATCTTGCCCACTGGTATCCCGGTCCACGCCGACACCACCTCAGCGATATCACTCGCATCGACCTCCTCCGACACCATCGTGTACGAGCTGCGCGCCTCCGCAGCCCGCGCCAAACGCTCCTCCAACTTGGGCAACTCGGCATACAGCAACTCCGAAGCCTTCGTCAGGTCACCCTCACGCTGGGCCCGATCCGCCTCGATGCGTACCCGGTCAATGATCTCCTTGATATCGCCGACCTCGTTGAGGCCCGACTTTTCCTCAGTCCACGTTGATTCCAGTACGCGCAACCGCTCCTGATGATCTGCCAACTCCGCCTGCAAACGCCCCAAGCGCTCCTTTGACGACGGATCATCCTCCTTCTCCAAAGCAAACTGCTCCATGGTCATCCGATCCACTTGGCGACGCAACTCGTCAATCGCCTCCGGTGAGGAATCAATCTCCATGCGCAACCGCGAGGCCGCCTCATCTACCAAATCAATCGCCTTGTCCGGCAACTGCCGCGACGTAATATATCGATGCGACAATGTTGAAGCCGCCACCAGAGCCGAGTCGGTGATGCGTACCTTGTGGTGCGCCTCGTACCTCTCCCTCAACCCGCGCAGGATCGCAATCGTGTCCTCCACCGACGGCTCGCCCACATACACCTGCTGGAATCGCCTCTCCAACGCCGGATCTTTCTCGATGCGCTCGCGATACTCATCCAGCGTGGTCGCACCGATCATGCGCAGTTCGCCGCGTGCCAACATCGGCTTCAACATATTGCCCGCATCCATTGCGGAATCCCCGGATGCGCCCGCGCCCACCATGGTGTGCAGTTCATCGATGAACGTGATGATCTGCCCCTCGGCTTCCTTGATTTCCCCCAGTACGGCTTTGAGGCGCTCCTCGAACTCCCCACGGAATTTCGCACCCGCTACCATCGACGCCAAATCGAGCGACACTAGTCGGCGCCCTTTGAGAGAATCGGGTACGTCACCGGCCACGATCCTCTGGGCGAGCCCATCGACAACCGCTGACTTACCCACGCCTGGTTCGCCAATGATGACAGGGTTGTTTTTGGTACGGCGCGCCAGGACTTGCACGATGCGGCGAATCTCCGAGTCGCGCCCAATCACCGGATCGAGTTTCCCGTCACGGGCCAACTCAGTCAGGTCGACCGAGTATTTGTCGAGAGCCGACTCCCCACCCTCAGAGGCTGCTGAGGTCACACGCTTACCCCCGCGTCTTTCATTGAAGGCCTCGATGAGTTGTTTGGCCGAAGATCCAAGCTTCTCCAGCAGGTCCCGTACCTCTGATTTCACCGTAGCCAAACCAATCAGCAGGTGCTCGGTCGCCACAAACTGGTCACCCATGGTGTGTGCCTGGGTTTCTGCTTCCGCCAGTACGCGTGCCAGTCCACCCGAGAGAGTGGGCTGCGCCACCGAGGACCCCGAGGCCGCAGGGAGTTTCGAGATGAGTTTCTTGGCTTCGGTCTCGATCTGAGTCGGATCAGCACCCACAGACTCCAGCAGCGGACCCACCGTATTGTCGGGAATCAGCAACAACGCCGACAACAGGTGTTCCGGCTCCACAGCAGGATTCCCATTCGTCAACGCAGTACGAGTCGCCGCACTATAAGCATCACGACTCATCGCAGTCAGCTTCTCAACATCCATCACAGTCCTCCAAAGTTGAGTGTACTTCGCTCAAGTTTACTACGAGTGATTTCCAGTGTCCAGACAGGCAACCGTGGAGTCTGGATTCTGCGACTTCGCGCAGAAAGACGGGGTGGGTGCACTGCGTGGACGGGTTGGATGTGCTTTGACAGTTGTGGTCGGTATTAACTGCCACGACCAACTCTGGTCTGACAGTTGTGGTCGGTATTAACTGCCACGACCAACTCTCGTCACCCTGCGCGAAGTCGCAGGGTCCAGAACTCACACTCGTTCAACTGTGGAGTCTGGATTCTGCGACTTCGCGCAGAAAGACGGGGTGGGTGCACTGCGTGGACGGGTTGGATGTGCTTTGACAGTTGTGGTCGGTATTAACTGTCACGACCAACTCTGGTCTGACAGTTGTGGTCGGTATTAACTGCCACGACCAACTCTCGTCACCCTGCGCGAAGTCGCAGGGTCCAGAAACCACACTCGTTCAACTGTGGAGTCTGGATTCTGCGACTTCGCGCAGAAAGACGGGGTTGGTGACGGTTGCAGATAGGGATGGGTAGTTGCTTTCAGACACAGTGGACGGGGTTGCGACCCTACTCGTCGGTCATCCAGGTGTGGGGGAGGTGGGCCGCGAAAGTGGTGAGTACCTCTTGGGCGGCTTCCATGGCGGAGGTCGTACCGTCCATGACCTCGGATTCGAGACGACCACGAACATCCTTGACTGCGCGAGTTTGGCGTACTGACTCCAACAACTCGTCATCAATCAGGGACCACATCCAGTCGCGTTGCTGGCGGGCACGACGCGATGCCAGTCCACCAGTTTTCTCCAGGTACGCGCGGTGCTCCAGGATCGACTCCCACAGTTCCTCCAAACCGATACCGGTGTACGAGGAGGAGGTCAACACCGGTGGGCGCCTAGCCTTCGGATCAGCAGTAATCAGCTTCATCGCAGTCGACAGCTCACGTGCTGCAACCCGGGCCGCCGCCTCATTATCGCCATCAGCCTTGTTGACGGTGATAATGTCCGCCATCTCCAAGATCCCCTTTTTGATCCCCTGGAGTTGGTCACCGGCACGCGCCAGAGTCACCAACAAGAAGGTATCCACCATTCCTGCGACAGCAACCTCAGATTGGCCAACCCCCACGGTTTCCACCAGTACGACGTCATAACCGGCGGCCTCCACCACGAGCATCGACTCACGTGTGGCACGCGCCACCCCACCCAGGTGGTTCCCCGATGGTGAAGGGCGAATGAACGCATCATCATTCACGGCCAAGGCACCCATGCGAGTACGATCCCCCAAGATCGATCCACCTGTTTTCGATGAGGACGGGTCCACCGCCAGCACAGCAACCTTGTGGCCCTTCTCAATCAGGCGAACCCCCATGGCATCAATGAACGTCGACTTCCCCGCCCCCGGTACACCCGTCACCCCGATGCGTACTGCCTTTGTGGGATGATCCCGCAAAATTCCCAGCAACTCACGCGCCCTGGCCCGATCATCGATTTTCATCGACTCCACCAAAGTGATCGCCCGCGCAATCTGGCGACGGTTGCCCGCAATCACGCCCTGAGCAAGGTCAGCAACAGAATAAACACCAGCCTGGTTATTCATGTGCACCTCACTTCCCTCTGGGTTACTGGGTTCAAGATTATCGTATAAGGTCTCCACCGATAACGCTGAGATGGTGAGCCCCAGCCACTGCAGTCCCAGCTTTTTACGTCGCCACAGCGACACCCAGCTCTTGAGCTCTCTTGATCAATTGAGCATCAAAAGTAGCAATGCTGGAACCACTGTTCTGGGCTAACCAGAGCACCAAAGCATCAGGCATCCTCAAACCCGAAACGCGTCGCATCTCAGCAATACCGGGAACATTTTCTTCTTCAATGGCAACAATAGCCACACCCAGATCACGGAAAAGGTTCAACCAATCCCCATGATCAGATTCAAGGGGATACACCATGACCTCGGCTGCGGTCAGTGCAGAGATGACGAACTGTTCTGGATGAGACAAAACAATCCTGGCGTCATGATGAAAATGGTGAGTACGGTCAACAAAAGCGATGAGTACGCAAGCATCAAGAACAATCACTGTGGCCACTCATCTTTCAACCTTTGAGCAGCGTCATCAGGGATGGGTCCCGAGCTAGATCCTGCCCATTTGTCGATGGCTGCCAACCGTACTTCCTCATCAGCGCGTACCGCCTGGGCGCCACGCTCAATCAGTTTCCGAACGACCTCAGCTCGCGGGATACCAGGCATAGCAGTAACCCCAGCATCAATCGCCTCGGCGATCTGGGGGGTTTCGGTAATGGAATGTCGAACGAGTGTGGTTGGCATAGACTAAGTGTAGCACTAAGTCGTTGAGTGTTGCACTCTTGTGGGCTACCCACAACTCTCCCTACTACAGTAGTTATATGAACATACGACAATTCGAACCGGAGGACACTGTAGCGGTGATCGCCTTGTGGGAGGATTGTGAACTTACGCGCCCATGGAATGATCCGCGTGCAGATATACGGCGCAAGCTCGCTGCTGGCTCGCGGGTGCCCGACTTCGGTAAACGTCTCATCTTAGACCAGGAAGACTAACCAGCCACAGGGCTCACCCACCTCAAACCGGAAAACTTGGCAAAATCGCTGTCGAGAGTCACCCATGTTGCCTTGTGTTCAATCGCAAGAGCAGCGTGCTGGGCATCCGAGATCAGGTTTCCACGAGCGTTCACCTGGCGACAAAGATCGGTGAAAATCTCATAGTGTCGTACTCCCGGATGAACCAGAGAGGTCCGAGGGGCCGACAGCAACCGATCGATGTTATCGAGTGCATCGCTGGTTGCCATGGGACGGGAAAGCACATGCGGGTTGGTCAGAAGCCGCATCACCCCGGACATGACCAAACTAGAGATCAGCAGACCATCCCCACTCATCAGCGCGTCATTCAACCAATCTTTGAGCCCGTCATGCTGAGGGTCTGCGCTATTCCACGCTCCCACCAGAATATTCACATCAGGCATGAGCATGGTTACTCAACCTCCTGATGGTGAAGGGTGGGTCGACTCTGTCCAAATAGTCTTCGATTTCCACCGCGCTGGTTACATCCAGAGAGTCGGTAGCGACTGGGGATGAGATGATGTGAAACTCTATTGGCTGAGATAACGCGGCCGTGGTTGGTTCTTGGTCTGCGACAAATTTTTCCAGGGCTTCGCTGACAGCTGATGTGACAGTACGGCACTGGCTGACCGCAATAAGTTTGACATCACGATAAAGATCGTCGTCGATATGAAACGTGGTCCTCATATGCAAAAGCATACCATGGTGGACGCCCAGCAGTGATGAGACGGTCCAGACCATTTGGTACGCTTTCCCTAGCGTAAGCAAGGAGGGACCATGGGGCAGAAGCCACCGGACTGGGATTGGACGATACCTGAGATGCCGGACATCTTCAGGGACGAGGATGAAACTCCACCACCAACCGCTGACACAGGTGGGCAGGCCAAGAACCCCACCTTTGAGGAACCAGAGATTGCCCCACCGCTAACACCAGAGGTACCCCAGCTGCTCGTTCAGGGCAACAACCAGGTGGACTGGCCACCACCAGAGCATGAACCAATTCTTCCAGCAGTGCAACCCGCACGTCGCCGTACCCCTCGATGGATCATTCCCGTCGTCCTCATCGCCGTTGCCCTCATCGGCACAGGCGTGGCAACCGCGTACCTATACAACCCAAGCGATATCGCTAGCCCCCAAGAATCCGTTGCTGCTCCAACCGATCCCGGCGCCATCGTCAGTTATGCCGAACGATGGACCGGGGTTAATCACAATAGTCCCTCCACCACGGAGTCCGTAGCCCCACAGGTGACCCTCGTTGGGTTCACCGGGGACGGAAGAGAGATAGACATCTATCATTTTTCTTCCTACACCCACACCTACCGCGAAAGTGGCGGCAAACTCTATGTCATGGAATGCGATAGCTCAGCAACCACAGCCACCATCTTCTCAGTGAGTGTCGACGCTGAAAGCGGTGGTTACACCTCCACCCTCCTGATGAAACTCCACATCTGCCCGGATCAGTTCACTGTTGTGAACCACAAGGCCTACTACCTCACAGAGATGTACTCAACCGAACTTGTTGAGCACGATTTGGCGCCTGAGGGAACACCCAAGAACCTCAATATTGCGCTGACACTGTGCCCCGACCTGACCGGCGACTCCGCATCAATATTTAGCCTCATCGCAACAGATGACGCACTGGTCTATGAGTGTGTCGATATGTACTACGACTTTGACTATGCCCTTTATGCGTACAACATCGAAACACGATCCTCGACCATCATCGCCCGCGATGGATTCGCCGAAGCCGTCCTGAGCCACCAGGTTTTGTATTCTGTTGAAACATGGGAGGAAGACGCTTATGTTGAATATTTTTCCTATGACACCATCACCAAGGATTCGACGCTGATCGGGCGCGGGGTCACACAAAAACACTTCTCCGACTCGTCGACCTACTCCGCAGGTGGAGGAATCGTTCCGATCAATACCGACTATGTCTATGGCGCGATGTGGATAGACAACAATGATGACACCCAGGTGGATCTCTACAATGCCTCGGGAGAGTCAAACCCAGAACTGCTCGTTACCCTCAACAACGTCTGCCCGAATGCCTTCGACATGGCGATAGTACCCGTGTCAGCCAACAAACTATTTGCGAGCGTCACCATCTGGGATTCACAGGGCGACACCGAAGGAGCAACCCTCTACATCGTGAACCTTCAAGGGGAACTGCTCGACACCACCAGCGCACCGGTTGGGTCCCCCCATCAAGTCAGCTATGTGAATGTTCAATACCCACGTTTTTCTGCGTAGTGGCACACTTTCCAGTGGGGTGAGGGCGGATTCTGGATGCGACGAAGCCTGTGCTGCGGAGCCCGCTAGAGCGACCAGAAAAAATCCCACCCTCGAAGTGGGTCACATGGGAGGGGATGAGTACGCGCTCCAGGTTGGAACACCCTTGAAAAGCCGACCACTCGATCCGTTCCACCGAATCAGGGATCCTCACTTCACGAAGAGCGCACCCCCGCCACCCAACGTACCCCCGCACAACGTACCCCCGCCTGCAGACCCACCCACCCCCGTCATTCTGCGCGAAGTCGCAGAATCCAGGCTCCACAGTCAAACAACTCTATAGTCTGGCCCTGTGCGCTCTAAAATATGGTTATGCGTCTCACAAAAGCTCAGGCTCGACGGATTGCGCTGGCTGCTCAAGGGATGGGGCAGACCCGCGATGGGGTAGTCACGATGAGGCAGGTGCAATCGACGATCACTCGGCTCGGGCAATTCCAGATCGACACCGTCAACGTCGTGGCCCGTGCCCACTACATGCCCCTGTTCACCAGGTTGGGGGCCTATGACCGGGCACTGTTGGATCGGGCAGCTTCACAACCACCGCGGCGGCTCTTCGAGTTTTGGGGTCACGCGGCGAGCCTCATCGATGTGGACCTCTATCCGTTCTTTCAGTTTCGCCGGGACAATGCCTACAGTCTCACCTGGGGTGAGATCCGGCGTTTCGTGGATTCAAAACCCCAGATCATCGAGCAGGTCAAAGACGCGGTACGCCAGCTGGGCCCGGTCACGCCGCGTGAACTCAATTTTGGTCAGGACCGCAAAACCGAACAGTGGGGATGGAATTGGTCCGATGCAAAGGCAGCCCTGGAATGGCTCTACTGGAGTGGTGACATCGCAGTGGCTGGACGCAACACCCAGTTTGAGAAAATCTATGACATCCCTGAGCGGGTGATCCCCCACGAACATCTGGGAACGCATGTACCGGCCACCCATGAGAATCATGTGGAGTTGGTACGACGGGCAGGGCGCGCTCTCGGGGTGGGTACGGCCACGTGCTTGGGCGACTATTTTCGTACTGCCTCTGCGCCCACCAAAGCTGCCATCAGTGAACTCGTCGATACCGGTGAACTTATCGAAGTTGAGGTTGAGGGGTTGAAAGACCCCGCGTACCTCTTTGCTGAAGTCAAGCGCCCACGAACCCTCACCGCTTCAGCGCTCGTTTCCCCCTTCGACTCTCTCGCCTTTGACCGAAACCGTCTGAGCTGGCTGTTCGACATCGACTACAAGATCAGCATCTACACTCCCGCCGCACAACGCACCCACGGATACTATGTCTATTTGTTCCTGCTCGACGACCAATTCGTGGCCCGCACCGACCTGAAAGCAGATCGGGCCAACTCTACTCTGCTCGTACAATCCGCGTACCTCGAACCCGCCGCTGAACCGATGAGAACCCGTGTCGCCCAGGAACTCCACCATGAGTACGTTCGACTCGCCGGGTGGCTGGGTCTATCAACCATCACCATTGTCGGGAAAGGTGACCTCTCACCACATCTCAAGAAGGTTTAGTACGCGGGTCAGGTTGTGACAGTTAATACCGACCCCATGTGTCACAGGGAGTGACAGTTAATACCGGCCCCATGTGTCACACGGCGTCTATTCGGCAAGGGCGTTGAGGTAGGTTGCTAGAGCTTGATGGCCTTCGTGATAGTTCTTGGGGTACTTCATGTAACCACTGGCTACGACCGTACTGTTGTCAAATTCTGCAACCAATCCGAAACTGTACCCATCCAATATGGCTTTGTCGCTTTTGTTGAACCCATCCCAGGAGTAAATATTGTGGTCAGCCATGATCTGTTCGATATCGTCGAGAACCGTGCCCGGTACTGGTTTGTTCACATCCAGCTCCACACCATTGGAACCCCTCGCAGAGAAAATATAGATGAGATCACCCATGGGGTCTTCGGGATTCTGGCCAAGCTGGATCTGAAAAGCCCAGTATCCACCGTTGAAAGAACCATAATCGTAACTGAACGACTTTAAGGATCCTGCCTTGCTGGGATCGGGTGGTGGGTTGAACAGGACCCCGCAAGCTGAGAGCGATCCCACCAACACTAGTGAAAGAACAACGAACCAGTGAGAAGCCTTGCGCATATTTCCACTTTACTAGGTGGCGAATAAAACGGAGGAGAATCGTCTAAGCTGGCATCATGAGCTACTACACGTATCTTGACGAACTGGGTGACGACGTGATCACCGGGAGAGTCCCCATCTCACGTTTCACGAGAGATTTTATGACTGAAAAAGTGTTCATTCCCACCAACGAATCACCCACGACAGGTGAACCCACAGAGGTCATGATTGATCATGAAGGCATTTCCTACCAAGTTGTCTGCTCCTCACAGGCCGCTGCCGATCAGCTCCCAGATCCAGTGACAAAGGTCAATGAAGTGGACGGCGACGACGTGTTTCGTTTAGTACGTGAGGGTGTTGGCATCTTGTTTCAGATGTACGATGAACAGCTGTTCTTCGATCCAGAAACCGTCCAAGAGATCATCCATACCTACGACATCTTCAATGTGCACAAGACCATCGATAGCACCAGGGACCAGTGATGAATTCCCCGCGTCCAGGGTCCTCACGAATGGAACTCGTACTGCTCATAGTCCTTGCGCTCATCGCGATAGCTGCAAGGATAGGTGCAAACTTGTGGTACTTTCATCAAACGCCTCAGACAACTCAGGAAACCAGCAGCACCCCAGAAGCCTCATCATTCACAGATCCACACGAGTTCGTGAGTTTCGCAGAGAAATGGACTGGCACAAACCCCTATGGTGGTGGGAAATGGCACCAAGGGGCCTCGACGCTCGTCGGATTCACCAGTAGTGGTGAAGAGATAGAGATCTACCAATTTAGCGCTCCCCGTCACACCTACCTCATCAGTAGGGAGGGGATTTATGTCTTGGAATGCTATCTTCCCAAAGAAAAACACACGATAAACTCCCTGGTTTACGACACCAGCTCGGGAGGCTATTCTTCAACTTTTCAAACAACGCTGGCAGACTGCCCAGCATCACTTGCTGTCATGAACAACAAGGCGTACTACACCTATGAAGTCGATTCCTTGGAGCTGTTCGAGCGCGATCTCACCGCTGGCGGGCAGAGTCGCATACTCAACATCAGTGACACACTGTGTCGCACAAGTCGTCTTCCGTACATGTCCATACACCATCTCCACGCCACGAACGACAGACTCCTTTATGGTTGCCGTCAAGGCTGGGGAAACGGGTCAGGCCCACACCTTTACGACATGGAGACCAACACGATCAGCACCCTCGATCGGGATGCGGAGGTTCAGGTCGTGTCTTCCCACGAGGTGTTGTACTCCACTCTTCTCTGGCCCCAGTGGAATGCGGAGTTCTCTTCGTACGACACGATCACAGGTCAAACCACTCAACTCGCACGATTGGGCCACTCACCCGCATATCAAGATTACTCGCCCTATGCCATCGGTGGAACTATTGCTCCGCTGTTCCCAGGTTATGTCTTTGCCGTCCATGAGGATGACGATTCAGATACTTACTTTACTGTGGGAACCTACTACATGGCCGAGGAGGGTTCTGAACCCTACTATCTCAGCTCTATTAAGATTCCAACAAATGTTCCTGATCTGGCCTCAACCGAGTGGTACAACATGGCTATCCTCCCCATATCCAGCACCACAATTCTCGCCAATGGTATCTTCTACGAGTACCAAGAAGACAAAGAGGATTTCCTCCCGGCAGTGGTCTGGACAAACGTCTTCACCCTGGATGGGCAACTCGTCGACATCTCCAGATTTTCCTTTGGGTCACCAGATCAGGTCTTGTATGTGAACGTGCAGTACCCTCGCTGAAACCCGGTCACGTCCACCTATCAAGAGACTCCGCAATCGTGCAACTGTGGATTCTGGATTCTGCGACTTCGCGCAGAATGACACAGGAAGCGTACCGCGGTGTGACAAACGCCCCGTCGCGGGCGTGTGACACACTGACCCACAGATCGGGACATCGGCGGTGCCCCACAACGTACCACCGCTAGCATGGGGTCATGGCGATAACCGACACCTTTGATCCGACGAGTCCCGAGGTCATTACTCCTGCGCAGATGATCCGCGAGGTACCCGATTTCCCGGACACCATGATCGTGACCTTCCAGCCGTACACCTTCCATGTGTTGCTCGAACAGCACAAGACCAAACCACTGGCCAGCCTCGACCTGGAGCAGGACATTGACTCCACCTCGCTCATTGCCCATGCTTTCTCGCTCGACTACAAGGATCGTACCTTCGCTGCCTGCTTGGCCCCGGTGGGCGCACCCACAGCGGTGTCGACTTTCGAGAAAGCCATAGCCCATGGGGTGAAAAAATTCGTGGTTTTTGGTACGTGCGGAACCCTCGTCCCCGATCTTCCCATGGGGGGGTTGATCGTCCCATCGGCCGCCTATCGCGATGAGGGTACGAGTTATCACTACGCTGAATCGAGTGATTTCATCGACATTCCCACAGCAACCAAGACTGCCGAGATCATGGAGTCTCTGGATATCCCCCACACGGTCGGCAAGATCTGGACCACAGATGCTTTCTTCCGTGAAACCCGCGACAATCTCGCCAAACGCATTGGAGCCGGTTGTATCGCGGTCGACATGGAAGCCTCCGCGTTGGCTGCTCTCGCCCAATTCCGCGGGGTGGACATCTACCATTTCATCTATGCCGCTGATGCTCTCAGCGACGAAACCTGGGACCCACGTACCCTCGGCACTCTTCCCTCAGAACCGCGCGCCCGCTTCGTACGCCTGGCTCTCGAAATAGCTCTGCGCATCTCATGAGGATTGTCGCCCAACGGGCATCGTTCGCCTCGGTGAGTGTGGAGGGCGAAACCGTTGGTGTGCTCGACTCCCCTGGGCTGGTCTTGCTGGTCGGCATCACCCATGATGACACCCAAGCACTCGCCGAGAAGTTGGCAGCCAAAATCTGGGGGTTGCGCATCTTGGAGGGTACGGGTGGTTCTGACCCGGATGCGTGGAGCCGTGGGGATGTGTCCTGCTCAGATGTGGACGCCCCCCTGCTGGTGATCAGCCAATTCACCTTGTACGGCGACACCCGCAAAGGCCGGCGCCCCTCCTGGGACTTAGCCGCCCGCGCCGAGGTCGCTGAACCCCTTTTCGACTATTTCGTCGAGGCCCTGCGCGGACTAGGTGCACGGGTCGAAACCGGAGTGTTCGGCGCCCACATGGAGGTTAGCCTCACCAACACCGGCCCAGTTACCCTCATTGTCGAAGGTTAACGATCCACCGTCACCCTGCGCAGCGTTGCGACTCGCAGGGTCCAGACAATGGAGTAGCTCTGATGTAGAGTCAGTCACGAACAGACGAGAAGGTGGAATCCTATGTGGTACGACGAGTTGTTTGCTGAGTTGGAGACTCATGGTGATGAGTCACGTGCGCAGCAGATGTCGGCGTACATGAAAAACCACTTTCCTTTCCTGGGGATACAGAAACCCCGACTCAAAGACTTGGAGAAACCTTTCCTCGTTGAACTCAAGAAGAACCCCGAGATTGACTGGGATTTCGTGGAGGCCTGTTGGGTGAAGGACTACCGGGAAGCTCAATACATCGCCCTCGATTATCTCAAGCGCACAACCAAGAAACTCGAACCAGCCGATCTTCCCAGGTTGAGGGATCTGGCTGAGAGAAAATCCTGGTGGGAGAGTGTTGACTCCATCGACTCGCTGGTTGGCGACATCGTACTGCGAAATCCCGACCTGGAATCTGAGATGCTGACATGGTCAGTGGATGATAACTTCTGGATTCGCCGTATCGCTATCGACTTTCAATTGCAGTACGGGGACCAGACGAAGGCAAACCTTCTGGAAACCATCATTGTCAACAACCTCGGCAGCAACGAGTTTTTCATCAATAAGGCTATTGGCTGGAGTCTTCGCGAATACTCTAAGACGAACCCCGATTGGGTGCGGGGTTTCCTCACCCGCCACCACGATCAACTCGCGAACCTCTCTATCCGGGAGGCTAGTAAATACGTGTGAGGGCGCATCACCAGTGAAACGTTGACTAGTCAATGGATTCTGCGACTGGCGCGCAGAAAGACGGGAAAAGAGCAGCACTGAATGACGGGGAGGGAGGGGCCGCCGAAACACAGAAAGCGACGACTGTGGGTGACTTATCTTCCATGATGGGAGGTAAATCACCACCAGTCGAGTAGAACCGGAGGGACTAGGCGGTTGTCAGGAGACGCTCCATGAGTTCGCAGGCGGATTCGGGGATGATCGTACCGGGGGGGTAGATCGCCACGGCGCCATCGGAATACAGCTGATCGTAGTCATCGGGGGGGATGACGCCACCGACCGTGATGAGGATGTCCTCGCCACCGGCCTTGTTGAGTTCCTGGCGAAGAGCCGGGACCAACACGAGGTGGCCAGCAGCCAGGGAACTCACACCGACCACATGGACATCCGAGTCGATGGCTTGGCGAGCTGCCTCCTCGGGTGTCTGGAACAAGGGTCCGACATCGACATCCATACCCAGATCGGCGTACGCGGTGGAGACAACCTTTTGTCCGCGGTCGTGACCATCCTGGCCCATCTTGGCGATGAGGATACGCGGGCGACGACCCGTCTTCTCAGTGAACTCCTCCACCAAACCACGGGCCTTCTCCACGGCGGGAGTCTCCCCCGCCTCAGCAGAATAAACACCAGAAATGGTACGAATCTGGGCTGTGTAACGACCGAAGGACTTCTCTAAGGCTGTGGAGATTTCACCGACCGTCGCCATCTCACGTGCCGCATCGATACTCAGTTTCAACAGGTTGCGATCCGGATCAGTGGCATCCTGATTGGCTGCTGCCCACGTGAGTTTCTCCAAAGCCGCTTGGGTGGCTTCCTCATTGCGCTCGGCGCGCAACTTATCCAACTTGGCGAGCTGCTCATCGCGTACCGCCTTATTGTCGACCTTCAACACATCGGGCAGTTCATCGTCCTCAACGAGATACTTGTTGACCCCGAGAATCGTCTGCTGAGCAGAGTCGATGCGAGCCTGGGTACGCGCCGCAGCCTCCTCGATACGCATCTTCGGGATACCAGCTTCGATAGCTTTCGCCATCCCACCAGCCTGCTCGACCTCCTGGATGTGCTCCCAGCCACGACGAGCCAGATCATGGGTGAGTTTTTCGACGTACGCCGAACCCGCCCACGGATCCACCGACCGTGTCGTACCCGACTCCTGCTGAATAAACAACTGGGTGTTGCGAGCAATACGCGCCGAGAAATCGGTTGGCAAAGCAATCGCCTCATCCAGGGAGTTCGTGTGCAGCGACTGGGTGTGACCCTGGGTTGCTGACATCGCTTCAATGCAGGTACGCGCCACATTGTTGTACACATCCTGGGCGGTCAGCGACCAACCAGAAGTTTGCGTGTGCGCACGCAAGGACAACGAGCGGGGATCCTCAGGATTGAATTGGCGTACGAGACGCGCCCACAGCAAACGTGCAGCGCGCAGTTTCGCGACCTCCATGAAGAAGTTCGTACCCGTACCCCAGAAGAAACTCAATCTCGGTGCAAAAGCATCCACCTTCAACCCGACAGCCTCACCGGCGCGAATATATTCCACACCATCAGCCAGGGTGTACGCCATCTCCAGATCAGCGGTCGCGCCCGCTTCTTGCATGTGATAACCGGAGATCGAAATCGGGTTGTAGCGGGGCATATTCGCCGTGGCGTACGCGAAGATCTCGGAGATGATCCTCATCGACTGCTCGGGCGGGTAGATGTAGGTGTTGCGCACCATGAACTCTTTGAGAATGTCGTTTTGGATCGTGCCATTGAGCTGGGCGGGTGTGACCCCCTGCTCCTCAGCAGCCACGATGTAGAGCGCCAGGATCGGCAACACTGCACCATTCATGGTCATCGACACACTCATTTGATCCAGGGGAATCCCATCAAACAACTGCCGCATGTCGAGGATCGAATCAATAGCCACACCAGCCATACCCACGTCACCAGTCACCCTCGGATTATCCGAGTCGTACCCACGGTGGGTGGCCAGGTCGAAAGCAACCGAGAGCCCCTTCTGCCCGGCAGCCAGGTTGCGCCGATAGAAAGCATTCGAATCAGCAGCGGTCGAGAATCCTGCGTACTGGCGAATCGTCCACGGCTGGTTGACGTACATGGTCGGGTAGGGCCCACGCAGGTACGGTGGCAAACCGGGGAGGGTTTGGAGGAAATCCAGGCCCGCCAAGTCAGCGTCACTGAACAGCGGGGGCACCATGATTTGTTCCGGGGTCTCCCACTGTTCACCGGTCGACGATGGGCCAGCGGTGATTGTCGGCGAACCAAGTTCTATTGTGTCAAAACGTGGGATAGTCATTTCGCAACTCCTAACGAATCCAAGGTGTCACCCAGGAAGGCGACCACATCCATACCATCGAAGATTTCGCCATCGATCACGGCGTCTGCACCATCACCGATCTCGGTCTTCTTACCAGCGAGCCAGACGGTCAAACCCGCATCCTTCGCGGCTTTCGCTGCATCGAGGGCTTGCTCCGCATAAACGCTCGCAGAGGAAGCCAGGATCACCATCGAGGTACCCGCCTTCTTCGCCTCTTCGACGATCTGCGCAGGTGTGGGGCCTTCGATCTGGTCGAAACCAATCCCACCAACAAGCAGCAGGTTTTGGGTGAACTGTTCGCGAGCACCAAAGTCCCGTCTGTCCCCCAAACAGGCCAACACCACTGTGGGTTTGGTCTTGTTCTTCGTCTCGTACGTACGCGCGCGATCCCGCAACACCTCGAAGGCGGCAGAATCCCGGCACACCCCGATACCGCCGTACTTGGGGGCTGGGGGGCGCGGGATGAAGTCAGTCAACGGTGCCTCATCTTCCTTGGGGAACATCGACACACCCGTGAGCGGAATCTTGCGTGTCGCCAAACGGGCACAGCGTTCATCACAGGTTTCCTTGATCCACTCGGCAACCTTGCCCTGTGCTAGAGCGGCAGACATTCCACCGAGGGTTTCGATCTCTTGGACGCGGGCCCATGCTTTCTCAGCGAGCTGCTCAGTGAGAGCCTCAAAGGTCCAGGCCCCACCAGCGGGGTCTTTGACACGGCCCACATGGGCTTCCTCGCCATTGACCAACTGAATGTTGCGCGCGATACGACGCGAGAACTTGGTCGGCAAACCATAGGCAGTGTCGTGGGGAAGAACAGTCATGATCTCCACGCCACCAACACCAGCAGAGAAGGCACCCACGGTCGTACGCAACAGGTTCACCCACGGGTCATCCTTGCTCATGATCCTCCACGAAGTCACTGCATGTTGCATGGCTCCGCGCTTATTCTCAGGAACCTTCAGCACCTCGCCCACGCGAGCCCACAAACGACGAAGAGCACGAACCCTAGAAATCGAGAGGAACTCATCAGCGGTCACAGCCACACGGAAAAGAATCTGGTCGAAGGCTTCCTCAGCGTCCACACCTTGCTCATCGAGTTCGCGAACGTACTCAATGCCTGTAGCGATCGCGAACGCAAGCTGATCAATGTCACCACAGCTCGCATTGTCGTAGGGGGTCACATCCACTGTTAGTGCGCGACAATTCGGGTAGCTGCCCGCCTTGCGTACCCACTGGGAGAGGTCGGACAGATCGGCAGCCTCACCAGTGACCGCGGCTTGGGCCATCGGGTCGATACCGAGGTTACCGGCGGCGTCCTCGGTCGCCTCGCCAGCGAAGAAGTTGAGCAGGGCATCAGCGGCGTCAGCTTGCTGGGTGATGGAGCTCACGCACACGGGCGCAGCTTCAGGTTTCACCCCAGCAAGAACCTTGCCCAGGGTGTCTGGGGAGATCGCATCAGCGTCAACGCGCAACCACACCCCCGTACCACCAGCATTGAGTTCATCCTGAATAGCAGCGGTCGTACGCGCAATGTCGCCATCCTCGTGGAGTTGAGCAACAATCCACGGTGTGGTTTCGGCGGCTGATCCACGAGTGAAAGGTGTCACTGCGGGCATCCCCACCACCTGGTTGTCGGGTTGCACATACAGCGGGTCGATCTCCACGCCATCAACACCCACATAGGTCAAGCGCTTGCGGGCCTGCTCGATCGTCAGCTCTGATCCGGGTGGACGCCTCTTGTTGAGCGCCTTGAGGACCTCGCGGTCCCAATCTTGCATGGTCGGGGTGTCAAAATCACCAGCCAGTACCATCAATTCGTCGGTCATGGGAATCCCTTCTGGGCGGGTGTCATCTGCGCCCTCGGAAGGGCATACGACACATCAGTGCTTGTATGCCACAGCCTAGCGCCTCACACCCCGAGGCGAAAGAGAGTTTATGCTCTGGTGAGACAGGACCCTGCCTGTTTTCGTCACCCTGCGCGAAGTCGCAGGGCCCAGAATCCCCACTAGCCCCGACTACCTCTGTCACCCTGCGCGAAGTCGCAGGGTCCAGACTACCCAGTTGTTCGACTGTGGATTCTAGATTCTGCGACTTCGCGAATGACGGGGTTGGGGGTCAGTGGAAGTACGGGATCATCAGCCACAGGCCGAAAGACAGGAAACAACCGATGAGGCCGAGAACCAGGAAACCCATCATGCGATAGACATGGGTCGTACCCTCGGCGGGGGTTGACTGGGTGTGGGAGGTTGGCCAGCCCATCAGGACCATCAACACCAGAACCACCAGGACAGCGCAACACAGAGGAATCCACGCATTGAGTGCAGGCCAACCGCCAACCTGAACGCCAATCTGATACACCAGAAGTCCCAGGATGAAACCAGCCAGGACACCTATGAGGATGTCGATCATCGAATGGGCTTTGGCATGGGACTGTTTGGTCAACTCCTTGGGTACGAAAAACCAGTTAGCCAAACTCATGAGCGAAGCAATAATCACTGTCGCAGTGATCGCGACAGTAGCGACAAGAATCAAGGCACGCCAATCAATGGCAAGAAGCAACAGCGTCATGACTCGCCCCTTTCTGCTTCTTTGGCTTTGGCCTTATCCACCGAGGCTCTCACCTGAGCATCTTTGCGCTCCTTGTTTTTATGAGTGGGTTTGGGTGGGGTCTTCTTCTTCTTGGGTTTCTTCGGTTTCGGTTTCGGTTTCAACCCAGTCAAACGCAAAGGCGAAGCAGCCAGCGGGTGATCAGCAATATAATCGGGTAGCGCTGGAGCCAGTGGGTTAGGAATCGTGGTGGTCACCGAAGAAATCGCTGCCTTAGCGAGGACAGTCACCTCATTGGCATCGTTGACATTCTCATGGGAGATGTGGTTCCTCGACGAGGCAATCTTGATGGCCACAGCCCCAAAGAGGAGGATGGCCAGGACCGCGAGGAAACCCCAGGAGCCGAAATGGGCGAGCCAAGCAGCGGCTCCACCGACGAGTGCTGCCGCTGGAAGAGTGAGCCCCCAAGCAATCAGCATTCGTTTGGCAGTGTTCCAACGTACTTCTTCTGGGGTACGTGCCAAACCTGTTCCCATGATGGAACCAGAAACCACGTGGGTGGTCGACAACCCGAACCCCAAGTGCGCTGAGGCAAGAATGCAGGACATTCCAGCGGTCTCAGCAATGAACCCTTGGGGTGGTTCGATCTCGGCCATGCCCTTGCCCATGGTTCTCATGATGCGCCACCCACCCGAGTAGGTGCCCAAGGCAATAGCTATACCCGCAGCCACCATGACCCACCAGTGGGGCCCCGACCCTGGGGCTTGATGCCACCACGGCAAATCAACACCAGGATTCGCTGCAGCGAATTGGGCCGTACTGACCACCAGAACAAGAGTGATAATGCCCATGGTTTTCTGTCCATCGGAGGTACCGTGCGACAAGGCCACCAGCAGGGAACTCACCCGCTGGCCGTTGCGGTACCTCTTCTTGGAGTCCTTGTTGTCATTATGCAAACCCTTGTAGGCGATCTTGGTTCCCGCCCACGAAGCCACACCGGCAACCACCGGAGCAACCAAAGCGGGCAACAAAATCTTGGAGGCAACGCCGTACCACAGGACACCATTGATCCCCGCTTGAACAATGACTGCACCAATAAGTGCACCAAAAATGGCATGGGACGATGAGGACGGCAAACCAAACAGCCAAGTCAACAGGTTCCACAGGATCGCGCCCACAAGGGCAGCAAAAACGGTTTGCGCGCCAATAGCGACATTCGTATCATCGACAATCCCTGAGGCAATCGTTTTCGCCACCTCGGTGGACAGAAAAGCCCCCACCAGGTTCATGACCGCAGCCAGAAGTACGGCAACCTTCGGCTTGAAAGCACCCGTCGCAACACAGGTGGCCATGGCATTCGCAGCATCATGGAAACCGTTGGTGAAGTCGAAAACGAGGGCTGTCACAACGACGATGAGGACAATGAGTTCAATCGACATGGTCAACACCACAAATAAACACGTGCATCACGTGGGCGAGTTTATCAACGTCCACCCCCAACACGAAACTTGGTCGTCCCAGTGGGACAGTTGGACAGTGGAGGGCTGCGCAACCTCATCACCCTGCGTCGCAGGGTCCAGAACTTATATTTTTGCGACTGTTGAGTCTGGATTCCGTGACTCCGCACGGAATGACCGGGGTGCGACTGTGCGGACAAAAGGGGACGGGGCGTTTGTCACATTTCTTTCCACCCCGTCACTACCCGAAACGATGAAACACGGCTGGTCGAACAACCATTATTGTCAGAATGTGACAAACGCCCCGTCCCCTTTTGTCCCAGTCTCCCCAGTGGGACATCACACCCAGCCGGGGAGCCAGATTCGCCACTGCCAGTGACTGCGCGGGATGAGCGCGCCGGTCAGGATCGGGTAGAGGAATGCGAAATTGAGCACGATGAGAGCCACGAGCGTACCAGCCCCGATAGAACCCGATTCTCGGCGATTTGAACCGACCGGCCCAAGGAGAACCCCGAGAGCCATTGCTAAGGCGATCACCATGAACGGAAGCATCGTGATCGAATAGAACGAGAAAATCGGACGCGAACCCACCGTCATCCACGGAATCCAGGTGGCCGCCATGCCACACACCACGACGGAGAAACGCCAATCCATTCCCGCCACCCACCAGATCAGGGCAAACACCATCGCCACAGATGCCGCCCACCACAACAACGGTGTCCCTAAAGCCGTCACGACCCTCATGCAGGTCTCCCCCACCGCAGCCGTACACCCATCGACACCAGGCTCGATCCCATTATCGGCATAGATCCCCACCGTACGCCCCACGAAAGGCCAACTCCATGGACTCGACTGATAGGTGTGGGTCGCCTTGGCCAAACCCTCGCCGGTGTGGAAGTCGAAAGTGATCTGATGCCAGTGAGCCCATGACGCTAACCCTTCCCCGAAGGTGCGGGTCGAGAAAGCATCAGGATTATTCACCCCCCAATCACGCCCGTAGGCGCCAGTGGATCGCAGCCAAGGAATCCAGGTGGAAAGGTACGCAAAGAAGCCCACCACAACCAGGGAAATAAACCCAGGAACACCATCCACATATAACCCGCGCCACGTGTTGCGTCCTGCCCCAGCCAAGCGGCGAGCAGACAGCGACCACACCACCACGAGGATCCCAAACACAGCCACAACATAGATCGTGTTCCATTTGACAGCACACCCTAGCCCCAAGAAAACCCCCGCAGCCAGTAGCCAGGGGCGGAAAATAACGGGCCCCACGATGCCACCCAAACCAGGGATCTCCTCAGCCGTGAGCCGATTTGCCAACCGGTTGCGGAAGAAATCACGATCCGCGACGACACAACTCACCCCTGCCACGATGAACAGTGCCTGAAAAATGTCGAGCAAAGCAATCCGTGACAACACGAAATGCAGCCCATCCATGGTGAGAAGGAAACCCGCCAGCCCCCCAATCAAGGTGGAGTGAGACAAGCGACGCGCCAAACGAATCACCACGAAAACCATGAGTGTCCCAGCGATCAGGGAAGCAAACCTCCACCCGAAAGCATTCAACCCAAACAACCACTCCCCTGAGGCAATCAACCATTTCCCCAAGGGCGGATGCACAGCCCAGGAACCATCGGCGCTCAGGAAAGAATAGTCACCTCGGGCCACCGCAGCATTCGCTTCACCATCCTCACCAGTCCACCTGCCCTCGTACCCAAAACGAAGCAGACTCCACGCATCCTTGGCGTAATAGGTTTCATCAAACATGATGGTCTTCGGTGTACCCAGATGGACGACACGAATCAGGAAAGCCAGCCCGGTGATCGCCAAGGTCACCACCCACCCCATGACCCTGTCGGTCGGCAGTGGGCTTGCCAAGCGTTCGATCGCGGTAGCCAACGGTGAGGTACGAGGATGGCTCGCATCCAGAACCGAGCCGATCAGTGAAGTGGTTGTTTTGGGTGGTGGGGTTACTGTGGTGTGATGCGCCAGTGATGGCCGGAGGTCGCCTTGGGTTCCGGCAGGTTGCGCGACACGTACTCGAGGGGGATCAGTCGGCGCAGGTGTCCACTGGCGTGCGGGCGGCTCCAGCAAAGCCAAGGCACGACCGATCTGCTCCTCCGGTTTTTCTGTAAACCCAGCAGCCTGGCGCTCCTGGGAGGCCTGAGCGCGAGCCTGTTCGATACGTTGGCGGGTACGTGGTGAGGGTGCGACACGGTTAGATCGCGGTTGGTCACCATGCACAGACTCGCTCATTCTCACTAGTCTAGTGGCATGAACCATGATTCAACTCAGGAGGCAAACAACCACGGGGTTCTCCTGTTAGCGGGAACACCGATAGGTGATTCGCGTTATACCAGCGAGGCTCTGCGTGAGGCTCTCATGTCTGCTCAGGTCATTGCCGCGGAGGACACTCGTACTTTTTCTGATTTGTGTCGTCGCATGGGCATCGATCCGCCGGGGCACATTGTCTCCTATTTCGAGGGCAACGAAATTGTGCGTACTGGTCTCTTAGTGAATCAGATTTACGATGGTGCCACTGTTGTCCTCGTCACCGATGCAGGTATGCCATCGATCTCTGACCCGGGTTTTCGACTTGTTGCCGCTTGTGTGAACGCTGGCCTGCCAGTGAGTGCTATCCCTGGACCTTCAGCTGTTATCACCGCCCTCGCCTTGTCCGGACTGCCCACTCATCGTTTCTGTTTCGAGGGTTTTCTTCCACGCAAAAGCGGGAAGCGTCAATCTCGGTTACAGGGTTTAGCCCACGAGGAACGAACCATGGTGTTTTTCGAGGCCCCCCACCGACTCCGGGATTTCCTCACAGATGCCGCCACTATCTTCGGTAGCGACAGGCGCGGTGCCATCTGCCGAGAGATGACCAAGCCACATGAGGAGGTGGTCCGAGGCACCCTCACCGAGTTGGTGGCGTGGGCTGAAAGTTCAGTACGTGGGGAGGTGACTGTGGTGATCTCTGGCGAGACCCCTGAGCCGCCATCCATGGAAGAAATGGTGGCCCGTGTGCAAGCACTCATGGCTGATGGGGTGAAGTACACTACTGCTGTGAGGAAGGTGGCTGCCAAAACTGGCACAGACCGCCACGAACTCTGGGACAGGATGGAAGAGCTCCGGTATCGCACGGAGACTGATTGACACCAGGTCGCCACAGGTTTCTAGCTATCATAGCTTGTGGTTGTTCGCGGACACCTAGATCATCCGGGCCGTACCATCAAGAACTGACCCCACCCAGGTTTTGTTGGACACCGGCACCCAACACAAAGCGAGCCTCACCCCATCGTTCCACATGTCTGCATCGGGGTAGGTGGCGCGTACGCCGCGGTTGAATTCTTCCGGAACCGGCAGGGTTGCTTTGAGTGAATTGCATCGCTGAGCGACCTTCATCTCAAAATCGAGAAGATCATTGATATTCATTTGGTCATCAGACAGATCAACGAAACCCATAACCTGATCGGTGTGGGGTTGCTCACAATCAACAGTGGGAACCGGCTGCTCGTAGTCCGGAGGGCGATTGTTCACACACGCGCCCTTGAACAGATAGCCATAGCTCTGTTTCTCCACCTCAGTGATCGGATCGCGTTCACGCTTGTACGGGCCGGTGGGTGTTGGCGCTGGGGTGGTGGGTGTCGGTTTGGGGGTTGGGGTTGGTGTTGGCCAATCAACAGTGATGGTGGGCTCGGGTGTCGGATCGGGCTCATCCCTGCCCGTCTGCGCGGTGACGACCCATATCATGGCACACACCAGGGCAAACGCAGCGACAAGAATCAGAATCAACACCAGACCACGGCCTGACTTGGGCGGAGGTTGATGGTAGGGGCCTGTTTGGTTGGGGCCTGTTTGTGGGTACGGTCCAGGGCTATCTGATGGGGTTCCGTATACCCCCGGCCCACTGGAACCACCCAAGACTGTGGCTGCATCACTATCGACGGGTTGGGCTGGAATAAATTGCGGATAATGACTCTGGGGAACCCCCAACCCCTGGCCATCATGAGAACTCACCACTCTATGATACTAGATTCGAGCGACAGAGTCGGGACTGGCCCGCCTCGTACTCTCACGGCTCCACAATGGTTACCTATGGCGCGTCGCCACTGCGCAAGAACAGTAACAATCCCACTGGCGTCCATCATTATGGTGTTCATCTGAGGCCCCCGTACGCGCTGGAATGAAGTTTTTATCCGAGATCGCCGTCAATGTACGATTCCAACCTCTGACAACCCCAGAAATCCATGAAAACGCCGGTTTTTTTACCATCCACGGGAAAAAAATCGTACATTGAAGGCGATCTGGGATGGAAACCTAGGAAACCTCTGTCACGGGTTCGGGGGTCCAATCAACTTCGCCTTCGCGGGATAGTTCATAGAGTGCGATTGCAGTCGCCACGGAAGCATTCAATGACTCCACACCCTCGGCAATCGGGATGCGTACCAACACATCGCACGACTCACGCGCCAAGCGAGACAAACCATCGCCCTCCGAGCCCACCACCAAAACCATGGGGCCCTCGACGGCAATCTCATCGATCTGCTCAGCTCCTTCACCAGCAAGACCAATGATCGTGAACCCAGCATCCTTGAATCCAGCGATAGCCCGATTCAGATTGACCACCTGGGCTACCGGTAGGCGTGCTGCCGCGCCCGCCGAGGCCTTCCATGCAGCAGCAGTCATCTTCGCGCTACGCCGATCCGGGATCACCACACCAGCCGAATCGAAAGCCGCGGCACTACGGATGATCGCCCCCAAATTGTGAGGATCAGTGAGATGGTCACACGCCACCACCACTTTGCTATGGAGACGAGCCTGCTCCTCGATGTCGTCCACCTCGGCGTACTCGTAACTCGGCAGAAGTAAACCCACTGACTGATGAACCGCGCCACCTGTGAGACGATCCAACTCCCTCTTGGTCGCCTGGAGCATCGGGATACTGTGTTCACCTGCGAATTTGATGATCTCTTTGAGCCGGTCATCGCGCTCGGCGTCCTCAGCGATATAGGCAGTCTTCACCGGAATGTCAGCGCGCAGAGCCTCCAGTACGGCGTTGCGCCCCACCACCCATTCACCACTTGCCTTCGGTTTGGGCCGAGTTGATCGGGGGCTAGTCTGGCGTTTCATAGCCGCCTTTTTCGCCCGATGTGCAGCATGGTATTCGCGGTCCTCCGCCTTGGGTGTTGGTCCACGCCCTTCCAGGCCCTTGCGAATGCGTCCGCCCGATCCGGCGGTGTTTCGTCCTTTACTCATCTGAGAATCCTACTTCACTTATCTCTCATCATGTCTTTTGTACGCCCACCCTGTCCCCACCAGCGCACTCAACCCCTGTCATTCTATGCGCAGTCGCAGAATCCAGACTCCACAGTCACACCCTCGTCATTCCGTGCGAAGACACGGAATCCAGACTCCACAGTCACACCCTCGTCATTCCGTGCAAAGTCACGGAATCCAGACTCCACAGTCGTAGAAAATTTGGTTTCTGGACCCTGCGACTTCGCGCAGGGTGACGGAGCCGGGTTCTACGTGAGAGTCCAGCGGGGACAGGCACCACTGTCACAGTCGGCACAGGGTGACGGAGTTAGATTTAATCCAGCGACCAGCGGGGGCCTTGGGGGGTGTCTTCGATGGTGAGACCCATGTCGGTGAGTTGGTTGCGGATCATGTCGGCTGCTTCGAAGTCTTTGCGGGTACGCGCTGCTGCACGCTGATCGAGCAGGGCTTGCACGAGACCATCGACCAGATCTGTGAGATCACTGGTTGGGGTATTCCCCCAGAAAGGGTCGTCTGCTGACAACCCGAGAACACTCAGCATTGCTTGAACCTGGGCGAGAAACTGCCCCACCACCTCGTGATCACCAGCGTCCAAGGCGCGGTTACCCTCGCGTACTGTTTCATAGAGAACAGCCACCGCCGCAGGTGTGCCCAGATCATCATCCATTGCCTCAGCGAAACCCTGCGGCACCTCGGTCTCAGCGGGTATCTCTGCGAGAACCTCACTCGCCCGCGCAACGAAGGAATCCACTCGCGACAAAGCAGCTGCCGCCTCATCCAAAGCACCATCGGAGTATTCAATCATCGACCGGTAGTGGGGTGCCACCAGATAGAGCCGAACAGCGCGAGCCGGCCAATGCTTGACCACCTCGGTCACCGCTAAACCGTTACCCAGCGACTTGCTCATCTTCTCCCCCGACATGGTCACCCACCCATTGTGGAGCCAGTACTGGGCGAAACCCCGGCCCGCGGCTTGGGATTGGGCGAGCTCATTCTCGTGATGAGGGAACTGCAAATCAATCCCCCCGCCGTGGATATCAAACCTGTCACCCAAATATTTCCCAGCCATTGCTGAGCATTCCAGATGCCATCCGGGACGACCACGCCCCCACGGTGACGGCCAGGACGCGGTGATCGGCTCACCATCGGTGAAACCCTTCCACAGGGCAAAATCTCTGGGATCCTTCTTTCCGCGGGGATTGGCGTCTTCATCGGGTTCCATCTCATCGGGTTTCTGCCCGGAGAGTTCCCCGTACCCCGGCCAAGACTGTACGTCGAAATACACATCACCGGAACCGTCATCAGCCACATACCCGTGCCCGCGCTCGATGATCTGCTCAACCAGTTCAATCATCTCCGGGATATGCCCGGTTGCGCGAGGTTCATAGGTGGGCGGCTGGATCCCGAGCGCGGCATAGGCTCGGTGGAGCTCCCTTTCCTGAACGTACGCGTGGGCGTACCACGGGAGACCCGCCTCAGCTGATTTGGCGAGAATCTTGTCGTCAATATCAGTGACATTGGTGATCTGGGTGACCTTGAATCCCGAGGTGGTCAGCCACCGTCTCAGGACATCAAAGACCACTTCTTTGCGGATGTGCCCCAGATGCGGCGCAGATTGAACCGTCAGCCCACAACAGTAGATCGAGACCTCCCCAGGTACGAGAGGTTCAAAGGGCACCTTGGCCCGCCGTGCGGTGTCATAGAGCGACAGTGTCATAGGTTCATCCTACTGGTTGCTCCCGCCGTCACCCTGCGGAGCAACTCGCAAGATGTCCAGACTCCATAGTTGCACAACTGTGGAGTCTGGATTCTGCGACTTCGCGCAGAATGGAGTTAGTGTGTCACACTTCCAGAACTTCATCGGGAAGGGGTTCCAGGACGTCGTTGACGTATCCGCATACTGCTTCCAGGAGAGGTACGTCGCGGTTTTCATGTTGGGACATGAACCACCGGTAATCCAACAGCTCGTGGAAGACTTGGGCAGGTTCACGTTTCGCCCACAGATTACTGGGGATCTCAGCCATCACTGGTCCGAACACTTCCGTTAACCATTGATGGGCTACCACAGCTTCAGGGGTCTTGGTTTGACCTGAACGGAACCGATAAGAATCCAGGGCATTGAGTATCCGGCGGGCCTGATTTTCTTCAGTGTCCAAACCAGTCAATCTCATGAGGCGACGCTGGTGGTGGCCAGCATCCACCACCTTGGGTTGAATGCGAATCTTGGAGCCACCATCAGCGGTTTCGATATCCATCTCCGCAACATCAAACCCGAGGGCATTGAGCCGGCGTACCCTGCCTTCAATGCGCTCACGCTGGGAACCAAGGAACTCCTCAACCCCGGTCAGCTCCTTCCATAACTCGTGATAGCGTGAAATGATACTGTCCACCAACTTGAGCGGGTCCAGGGGTGCGAGTAGCATTCCTGCCGCCTCCAAGTCCAAAAAGTCACCATAGAGATTGACTCGCGCAATCTCCAGGTCCTCCTCGCGCTGACCCTGCGACAGCTGGGAATGAAGTTTCCCGGTTTCGGCATCCACGAGGTACGCGGCAAAAGCCCCCGCATCACGGCGGAAAAGAATATTCGACAGTGAGACATCACCCCACTGGAAACCCACCAGATGCAGTCGGGCAATGAGAACCACCATGGCGTCGAGCAGACGCGAGACTGTTTCCTGTCGTACCCCTGGGGTGAACAGGGAACGGTACGGGAGGGAGTACTCCAAGTGACGGGTGAGCAGGATCGCCACCCGCTGCTTGCCTTTGTTGGATACTCGATCGGAAACAATCCCCACCGGTTCAACAGCAGGGCAACCCAAACGGTTCAAGTCGTGTAGGAGACGGTACTCGTGATGGGCGAGTTCCTCCACCAATTCCTTAGCCGCCAAGACCGAATCCCCCACCTGAATGAACCTCACCACATGGCGCGAAATACCCTGAGGTAAAGCCACGAGTAATTCTTTCGGCCATTTAGCCAACTTGGTATCCCAAGGAAAAGGAAGTAGCTGCGAATCAGGTGTCGCCGAAATGATTTTTGGCACGTCACTATTCTCTCACTCCTCCCCACTGACTCAGTCGAATTCGCCAGAAACTTCTTCATGACAAATGTGATGTCTGGACCCTGCGAGTCGCGTAGCCTGTGCTGCGGAGCGCGCCAGCGCGACTCGCAGTGCTCCGCAGGGTGACGGTGGTGAAGTGAGTCAGTGGGTGAGTCAGTGGGGACGGTACTGTTTTGACACATGGGTACGTGTGGTGTCTGGACCCTGCGATTCCGCTTCGCTCCGCAGGGTGACACTACGCGAAGCGTAGTGTCACTTCTTGGAGCCGAGGTGGATGTCGATGTCGTCGACGGTGTCACCAGCACCACCGGTGACGAGGGTCACGAGTGGCGAATCAGGCAGCGGACGATAGGGTTCCTCGGTGACAACCTCTATACCTGAGGCGCCCGAATACCCTCCATGCCAGGAATCCTCGTACTTGTCAGCCAAAGCGATGATCGCATAGGTGACATCTGGGGGCACCTCCAAAAGGTAACGCCCCGACTCCGAGGATGCATAGATGCGTGCATTCGCGCACCCACCAGGGAATTGGCTGACCTCGCCGGCTGGTGCGTCTTCGAGAAGGGTACGGTAAAACAACTGTTCACCGCGTTTCTCGATCGGACAAGCCATCAAGCGCACATTCGTTTTCTTGATGATACGCGAAGGATACACCGTACCCATGATCGTCAAAGCCCGGTCCATAGTGATATCGATGCCCTCGATGCATTCCCCCGCACCCAGAGCAGTCAACTGGGTGACACGCTCACTCGGCAGTCGCGGAGACCTGCCCATATAACCGCCAAACCACGTCGTCAACCAATTCCCCGAACACGAGGCACGCACGACATAAGAGCTTCCAGGTACGAGGCCAGTCAGCAGGTAGGCCCCCGACTCATCAACACCAGCTTCAGCCACACACTCAAAACCCAAATCATCATGGACAGCACATGCGCGTACCCAGGTCTTCGAATCACCGCCAGTGATCTGACCCGAAATGGAGGAACCAGCCACAAGAATAATGTCCTCTCCATCGAGGGTTTCCCCACTATCTGGAGCGACAACGCAAGCGATCTTGCCTGGCGGAACACTACCCGAAGCGGGACCCACCCAACCGCCACGCCACACCCGCGGGTGGCCCCACACCTGGGCGTAAAGGGAGTAGGTTTTCCCCGGCAACACCACGAACGTGAACTTTCCACTGGCCTCCACATAGTGCTCGATCGGGTCTGTCCCATCATCGGGTATACAGGTCACCGATCCACGCGTGTGATAGGCGTAACCACCGTAGGGCTCCAACGTGAAAGGGACACCATCAGTGTTGAGGATTCGCCCCGAAATCTTGGCCCCCTCCACCAGGGGAATATCAGCGATAACCTGGCCCGGATCCCCCGGCCTGACCCAGGTCACCTGGGGGTCGAGAAGATCCTCATCACGTAAAGAATCCGAGGTCGTGACAAACCCCCCATAGGCAGTAGTCAGCAGCGTACTCGGCTTCACATCCTCACCCGAACGCCACGGGTCGATCCCCACCCACAGAGCATATTCAGCTTCCGGGTCCAGCTCGGTGATGGTGTAATTCCCATCATCGTCGATCGGAGCCCACCGGTGTTTCCTCCACACTGGTGTTTTCCCTGCCACCTCGATTTTCGCTGCCACGACGAGAGGGGGGTACGCCTCGTCTTCATCCATCTGGACAGGGCGCGTGACCGTACCAGAAATCACTGCAGACATACTCGCCTCACTCATGCCCCTCACGATACCTCAATGAGGGAGCCACCTGTGGGGTCAAGTCCCGTGAAACGGGACGCCGTGTCCCGCGAGATGGGACAGCAAATCCGCTGAGTGGAGTCTCAACCGTGAAGGCAAGGACTCCGGTGGTCCAGGAAAACCCTACGACAAACGCAACTGTGTTTCGTTGGAGAACACGTGAATCGAATCACTGGGTGCATTAAGTCGAACCTGTGACCCTGCCTGAACAGAGTGACCTGTGGGTGTGCGCGCAACAATCTGCTGTGCAGTGAGGCGCGCGACATCATCCAACCCTGCCAAGGTGGCATAAAGGAAGGTGTCAGAACCCAGTTCCTCCACGACCGAGACATCCATCGATATCCCGGTCTTGGCCACCTCGAAAGACTCGGGGCGAATGCCGAGAGTGAGGGTCTTCTCGCCCTTGGCTTTAGCCAGTACGTCGCGGGCAACCGGGACCACATAGTCACCGATTTGGACGCCCTTGTCCACCACATCACCCACGAGCAGGTTCATCGCTGGGGAACCAATGAACCCTGCCACAAAAAGATTCTCAGGCGAATGATAGAGGGTCAGTGGGGAATCCACCTGCTGGAGTAGACCATCCTTCATGACCGCCACACGGTGTCCCATGGTCATGGCCTCAACCTGGTCGTGGGTCACATAAACAGTGGTGGCACCCTGCTGGGCTTGAAGTGCGGCGATTTGGGTACGGGTGGACACGCGCAACTTGGCATCCAGGTTCGATAGCGGCTCATCCATCAGGAAGACCTGCGGATTACGCACGATTGCACGACCCATGGCCACGCGCTGACGCTGACCACCAGAAAGAGCCTTCGGTTTGCGCGTGAGGTACTCTTCAAGACCGAGCAACTTGGCTGCCTCACCGACGCGTACATCACGTTCAGCCTTGGGAACGCCAGCCATCTTCAGAGCAAAACCCATGTTTTCGGCCACAGTCATGTGGGGATAGAGGGCATAGTTTTGGAAAACCATCGCAATGTCGCGGTCCTTGGGCGGCAGATCAGTGACATCACGCTCGCCAATGAAAATCCGACCCTCATTGACTTCCTCCAACCCAGCAAGCATCCTCAGCGAGGTGGATTTCCCACAACCCGAGGGGCCAACGAGGACCATGAATTCCCCATCACCAATGTCGAGGGAGAAATTGCTGACAGCCGGATGATCCGAGCCTGGATATATGCGCGTAGCATTTTGAAAACTAACAGTAGCCATAGTGGTTCTACCTTTCCACGGGCGGTACGTGCCCGACGATCCTTAGTGGAGGGTGAATCCCTTCCCTGCTAGTTTTCCATGTTTTTCCTCTCAGTCAAGTCCCATTTTCGTGACCGACCGCTCCTCGCGGCCTGTGTGATGCCGAAATCCCTGACGCGTGATGACTTAACCCCCATGATGGAGGTTAAGTCATCACTAGTCAGCATTTCCTCGGGTTGGTCGATGAGTACCGTCCCCACTAGCCCACGCGCTAAGGTTGAGCGGTGAGCGAGAAGATCGAGACGCCAGGTGATGAGATCCCGCAGAATCCTGGGTCTGTTGAGGAGTCTCTTGAGGCGTCGTCGGGCGGGTTCGATGAGACTGCGCAGGAAACCCCCTGGTGGGATGATCCTTCTTTGCCGTGGAAACATAAACCCACGAAAGCAGACCTGGCGTGTTGGGCTTGGATCGCTGTGGTATCGGTGTACGGTCTGGCTCTTCTTCCTTTGCGGGCCATTCTGATCGGGTGGAGTCCCCCGGCAGCAGCCATGATTACCGGTGGGCGTACCTCCGTGGTCGCGACGGGAGCCTGGGTTTTTGTCAACGGCGGGCCGATTGTCGTCTACTGGATTGTGGCGAGCCTGTCCCTGGTGAAATTCTCGTGGGTGTATTGGTGGGCCGGAAAACTATGGGGTACGGGCATCATCGATCTGTTGGCGGGGCAATCGACGCGGGCCAAGAAACGAGCTGAGCGGGCCGTACGGCTCACGAATCGATTCTGGCTACTGGCGATCTTTCTCACCTTTCTGCCGATTCCTTTCCCCATGCCGATTGTTTATGCGGCTATCGGCGCAGCAGGAACCCCTCTCAAACGCTTCCTGCCCCCAGTGATTATTGTTTCGCTGATCTTCCAGGCGGGCTATCTTGCCCTGGGTTGGTGGATCGGTGAACCAGCAGTTGCCATCGTCAACCTGTATGCCAAATTCATGTGGTACGTCGTGGCGGGGATCCTGGTGTCGATGCTCATCGGCTGGTGGATTCGCAACCGCCGAAATAACGCCCGCGACTAAGGGGACGGGGCGTTTGTCACATTCTGGACAATTGGGGCCCGTCCCCTCGTGACAAACGCCCCGTCCCCTCGTGACAAACGCCCCGTCCCCTTTTGTCACACAGCGATAGAGTCCTCACCGTAGGTTTCTGCATCGGCATCAGTCACGGGGAGCTGCTGAATCGGAGCGGCCAAGTCGATGGTTCTCACCGAGCGGGCAGCGGTGGGTGCTGACAGATAGGTTGCTGGTACGACGGTGATCGGATCCCACAGTGACATTTGCACTTCCCCATTGGGGCCAATCACCTCACTGGGTTCTGCAGTTTCAGCTTTGCCGAGGTGGACCACCATTGTTTCCTCTGCGTCCCCCAACTCGGTTTCGGCGATGATTCCATCAAGCTGCTTGCGTACCCGTCGAGCCTCAAGATGGGAAAACCCCATCCATCCTCCCACGACACCGAGTCCCACAATCGGAACAAACCACTGGATCAGCGACAGCAATGTCAACGGAATCGTGGCCAGGAATACCACCAGCAGGGCAACAAAAACATAGGCCCGCCTCTTCTCGGCTTTGATGGCTGTTCTTTGTGCATTACGGCGGGCAGTTCGCCTCGTCAGCAGAGTGGAGACCTGAGCCGACCTGTCATAGCGCGAGGCTGCCGAGTGGAGTGTCTTCAAAGTCGATGGGGTCGAATCCTGCTGGTCAACCTCCTCCTGGGTGGGGATATGCCAGCTCAGTTGCCGGGGCACCAGATAAAACAGGCAGGCCACAACAAGCACAGCAAAGATCGGGCCCGACACGTCCATGGGTTTCACATTAACTCATGGACTGTGGTTATTGGTAGCAAACTCGCCGATTCTACTGTGAGAAGGCGAGCTTCATCACACCTCCCGGGAATGCAGTACGGAGTCTGGTCAGCTGAACCAGACTCCGTACCCATCCGGGTAGTCCTATTTCTTCTTTGCAGTTGTCTTCGCTGCAGTTCTCGCCGTTGACTTTGCAGCTGAGGTCGCCTTAGCAGGAGCAGACTTGGCCGCTGAGGTTGTCTTAGCTGCGGTGGCCTTCGTCTTGGCTGCAGCACTCTTGGTAGTTGAGGTTGCCTTGGCTGCAGCACTCTTCGTTGCTGCAGTCGTCTTGGCTGTAGACGAAGTCCTCGCAGCTGCGGTCTTCGCTGGCGCTCGCTTGGCGGGCGCCACCTTCGTACTCGCAGGTTTTACCTTCGTGGCGACGGCACCAGACGAACGGGTCTCAGCGAACTCGTCAGCCACATAGGTTCCCGACAACGAGGTGGGTGAGGCTGGCTCCACATGGTCCGTACCCCTCCACTTCGCCAAAGCGCGCATCAGGTGATAGAGGCAGATCGCCCCGATGGAACCGATGGCGATACCCTCGAAGGCTGCCCCACCGATCTCGAACGAGAAGTTGGCGATACCGGCCACCAGGGCCACAGCAGCCGTGAGGAGGTTCACTGGCGAGGAGAAGTTCACCTTGTTTTCCACCCAGATTCGTGCGCCCAATAGCCCGATCATTCCATAGAGTACGGTCCCAGCTCCGCCGAGAACCCCGGCAGGAATCGTGTTGATGAGCGCGCCAAACTTGGGGATCAACGATAGGGCAAGAGCGAACCCAGCAGCCACCCAATAGACAGCTGTGGAGTAGATCTTGGTTGCAGCCATGACACCAATATTTTCGGCGTACGTGGTCGTACCAGATCCACCACCGCTACCGGCGAACATGGTGGCCACACCATCAGCAAGCAGGGCGCGACCCATGAGAGGGTTCATGTCCTTGTCGGTCATGAGAGCCACCGATTTCACGTGGCCAACATTCTCAGCCACGAGAACCAAAACCACGGGAAGGAAGAGACCCAAGACAGCCAGATCAACTTGCGGGGTCTGGAACTGGGGCAAACCAATCCACGAAGCGGCGCTGACCTGTTCGAAACTCACTTCACCTTGGAGTAGGGCAGCGATGTAACCCACGATCACACCGAGAAGAATCGACAACCGTCCGATCATTCCCTTGAACAGCACCGAGATGAGCAGGATCGCCATAATCGTGATCAGGGCCGTCCACTTCGCTTCGGAGGCGTTCATCCACGCCACAGGAGCGAGGTTGAATCCGATGAGCATGACGATCGTACCCACCACCACTGACGGCATAAGTTTTTCGATCCAGCCTGGCCCGACAAAATGTACGAGCACACCCACGAGAGCCAGCAGGAGCCCCGCAGCGAAAACACCAAACAGGGCTTTGCCCATGTTCCCGTCTGGGGAGGCCATGACCGCGCCAATCGGGGCAATGAACGCGAATGATGAACCCAGATAGCTGGGCAGGCGGTTGCCGGTGATCAGCAGGAAGGTGACCGTACCAATCGCAGAAAAGAACAAGGTTGTTGCCGGTGGGAAACCGGTGATGATGGGAACCAGGAAGGTGGCGCCGAACATCGCGATGACGTGTTGGGACCCGATTCCGATGGTACGAGGCCAGCTGAGGCGCTCGTGTGGTTTAACGACTCCGCCGGGAGTCAATGATCCGTTTCCATGCAGTGACCACAAGGCCATGATGTCTCCTAAAGTTGAGGGGGATGTACGAGGGAATGTGACGGAGGTTGGGTTGCCCCACCCAGTGCAGTATGCCGAACAGTCACACCCTATTTCTACCCCAGGTGGTGAGGGTCGTCGAGCAACACCGCCGCAGATGAGACACCTTGGTTGATCACCGAAAAACCACTAGGCTTAGTCCAAAGTTTCCTCTGTGCTCCCCCCTTTTATTTTGCGCTCCCACATCGTCACCCGCCACCCCGTCGTCCTGCTCAACCACGTCACCCCGCACTCCTCAACCCCCGTCACCCTGCGGAGCGAAGCGACTCGCAGGGCCCAGACTACCCAGTTGTCCGACTGTGGAGTCTGGATTCCGCGAGTCGCTTCGCTCCGCGGGATGACGGGGGAGGGGGGGGCCGGGGCGCCCGTCCCCCGGGGGGGGGGC